>JAABUT010000711.1_pt1 | contig 46890 bp, 30 predicted proteins | sample 5559281 | NCBI WGS metagenome assembly JAABUT01 (sample SAMN10711880, study PRJNA513359) | rock metagenome | isolation source: Antarctica rocks | place: Antarctica: Victoria Land, Ricker Hills nord | collected 2016-01-04
CAAGACTTAAGCGAAGAGTCTGAATAAGTGCGCTGATCATGATCTCGTTGATCAGCTGTAACTTCTCAAATGCTGATTGAAGCTCATTTGAATCTTAATGTAAGCATGACATGAAAATCTTCACACAAAACAGTCATTGATTCAGCTCTTTGACAATGAAAAGATTAAGTTTCTTTGTGAAAAGAACTCAATATGATTTATGACTCAATGCAGTCGTGACTGAGTTTTCATGATTTGCAACAGAAGAAATGCAAATCTTTCTGTTATTTTTCTTTCATTGACTTGATTTAACAGCTTGTACACTTGAGTTGATCGCGATCAATCTTGATCATCTAAGAATTCAAATGAGTGATGATGATTCAATATCAAATGCTTTGTCTTTGAAACTGTTGAGAATTGATTCAACTGAAAGCATTAATTCAACATCAATGAAATCAATGTGATCAAGATTCAAAGTTTGAAACAGATTTCATTGAATGCAATATTCTTGTTGCACATTGAAGCTGATGTTCATGAAAGTGAAAAGTGCAACACTGATGCAATTCTTGATCTGCTGAAGAATCGTGATCAATTATTTTCATTTTTGCAAATTGAATTGCTTGCTGATTACATATCATCAATTCAACAGAGTCTGTGAGTATTCTAGCGCTTCAAGTTGAGTGTTCTTGAAGAGTTGAAGTTTCTTCATTGAAGTAGCTCACAGATCTTTGTGAAGATTGTACATTTTGTGAAAGATCATCTGCTTGCAATGACGTAAGTCATTTGATTCTTTCAGTTTCATCAATGCAGTACTGACATCACACGTCAATGCTCAGAGAAAGATCTGTGTGATGATAAGTGTTAAAACATGAGTGAAACAACGAAATTGATGACTTCAATTGCAAAGATAGATGATCTTTCATAATAAGATGATGATGAAATCATGATGAGTTGTCAGAGATGTATTCTCATTCTCGAAGTCAAGTCAGCAGTTCTGAGAAGAAAAGTTATCAAAATGTCAGTGAAAACATTGCTGCAGATGCTGTACAAAGTCGATTCATGTTTCAAGTGCTGTATCACGTTTGATCTGCAGTTTCAGATCATGCACAATGATAATCAAAAATGAATTACGAAACTCGATCTGCATTGAAATCTGATCTTCTCATCTTCGATTGCAGCGTCAAAGAATTTCAGTTCAGAAAGCATGCAAGAAATGATTCAAAATAATGTATTACAGATTAATGAAAGCGCTGCTGTTTTGCAAATGAATTTTCTTCTTGATCATGATCTTCATCATGACATCAATAAATGAACGAGAATGATGCTGTAGAATGTCAAAAAAACAGCTGATTCTCAAGATGAAAAGTACAATCTTATTGATTCAGACAGCTTGAATGACAGATTGAAGATGAGTACTCTCATCATGATTTAGTGACATGTGTGACAGAATCAGATGACAGTTGTAGTTGCTTCTCTCTGACATGACGTTGTGCTCAATTCATAGCTGTTTCAATTTATGAATTGCATAATTGTTGAAGAGCACTCGCTGATTCTGCGTGATACGTTGCAGATAGAAAGATCAATACATCAGCTGAAAGTTGTCTTTATGAACTATCAAAGTGATGACACAAGCGAGAAAACTATCAACATTTCATGTTCATGTAATTCAAGACTCTGCAGACTTGCAGAATGCAAGAAAGCATTTCTTTGAACTTTGAAGACTGAGACTCAATGAAAGATTATTGTCTTCGATCAGTAAAGTCTTTCATTGAATGAATGTGAAATCATCATGTCGATTATCGCGTTGCAGCGATTTCAAATTATATAGCGAAGCTGAAATCAATTTTCTGAAGAAGAAGAGCAACTGTCGATGTCAGAATGCAGTCATTTTCATAAGAGAGTACTGTGACGAGATAGAATTCAAGTGATTTTCGAAATCTGAAGATGTCAATCAGTCATGTTTAATATTTGAAATAATGAATCGATCACAGAAGCAATTTGATGCTCATGCATGATGCAAGCAACGATCAACTTGCTTGAGTCACTTCTCTTTATTTTCATCTGCTTCGTTCGCAATTATGAGACATTGATCATTCAAGATCATCGATGCAACGCTTGAAGTTTGAAAGCTATCGATGAAAAAGAATCGAGCGAAGAAGTCATGCTTCTCATCGATGAAGAAGAAACTCAATATGAAGAGTGTTAAATGATCACTGATGATTGAAGCATTTTGAGCTGATGATGATGTTGAATGATGATCGAATGTGAGACTATTATTCTTGAAGATGAGACTATTACTCATCAAGAGAGAGAATAGAAAAGACGAGTCATCAGACAAAGATGTGAACGTGCGCGAAGTGATTGTAAAGAGCGATACTGAAGAAGTGCAAGATCGAGATGAGAAGAAAGCAATGAAATCACATGAGACGTGCAAGAATGAAGTTGAAAGACGAGTGAAAGAGCAATCAATGATCTCTTCATCAAGAATGAATAAAGAGATTGATGTTCAAGTATCTGCAAATGATAATTGAAGCAAAGATGAGATTGAAATCAAGTTGATGTCAATCACTGATAGATAGACTCAAAAAGAAGAAGAAGATCGAATGATGAGCGTGTATTGAGCAAGAATCTGATAATCAATTCAATCAGATTGATCGTGATAGACTTAGATATACACAATATTGATCAAAGATGATTCAGTCACAAAGACAAAGTCTGAAACTGATGTCAACGAAACTGATGAAAAGAGCAAAGATGATTGATTCTCAATGAAGACATCATCTGTTAAGAGAGCATCGTCTGCTAAGAAAGCATCATTTGCTAAGAAAGTGAATGATTCAAAAGAAACAGCATCAACATCAATGATGTCAATGACGTTTGTTTATCTGTGTTTAATCTCATATTTATCTTGTCTCAATGATTAATTGATACGCTTGTCGATGATTGATTTGACACGACGACTCATGATTGAAGTTGATGAATGAGAAAGAAAACATCTGACTGCTTTGTTTGTTGATGAAGAAAGAACATGTGAAAGAACAGTAGATTTTCTGTCAATTGATCTAGATATAAAGCATCAAGCGAAAAACTAATGTTTTAGCTTGATGCTTGATGCTTTATATCTACGTTTATTAATGAAGCTCGACATTGACAAGCTTTTAGCATATCTGAAATGAAACTTCATAAACTTGAACATTCAACTGTACATGATGATGACAGTGCACTTGAATAAAGTCAAATGAAATAGAGTGTAATGATGTTGAAATCATATCATCGAGCGCATCAATTATATCATGAATCATGTCTCTTTCAATTGCATGATTGCTCAATGATACTGCAACGAGAAAGTGTACAAAGATTGATGATTTTTTTTTGTCAAGTTCTCATTTTGATTTGCACTTGAATTCAATCAACATTGAGCTACAATTATGCTCTTCAAAGTATGTAAGATAATCAGCACGTTGAAATCAATTTAAGTGAGAAAAGATGATGAATGTTGAGTGATTGAGCAGTCAAAGTCATCAATATTCTCTCACTCGTTTGCAGAGTCAAATCTGCCTCTTTTTTCATGATTTCTGAATCATTGAAGTCGTCTCAGTTGACTCGACAATTGCTGTCAGAGAAAGTACTGCACTCAAGCGCGTCTAGTCAACGTTTGAGCTGAGTACAAATTGAGCGAGAGAATGAGTACAAATCAATGTGTCAAGCGAATCATCATTGAGAAGAGTTGAATGCATACTCAGAATGAGTATGATCAAAAATAAGAGATAAACTATTAAGATCAAAGATGATGATGTTAAAAGCTGATTTATTACTAATTAAATGATCATCATTAAAGTTAATAAATTAAGAGTCATTTGAAAGCAGCAGTTTATTGATAACTTTAATAAATTAAAATGAAAGAAGATTTTGCTCATTTTGATTGAAAAGAAAACTACTAATTATACAATCAAGATAGAAATCAATGTGAAGATTGAAAAGTTTACTCATAAAAGATCTGCTGAGATTGTTTCTGAAGATTTTGACATTGATGAGAAATCTCAAAAGATGCACTTGCATTGATTAACTTTTGAATTAAGTTCAAATCAAAGTAAATATACTTGTTGACATTGATAATTTTGATAAAGCATTGCTGAATCATTGATAGTGCAATGATGAACATTATAGAAATCAGAATAACTTCTGTTTCGTGAATTTTACAGACAAGCATTATAATATGAATCACACTCAGCAATCTTTATGAAGTAAAATGATATTTAACATTGAAGCAAACATCAACATTAAATGATTTTCTATCTCTTTATATAACTTTTGAAGTGATAAACAAAGCTCTGTATTACAAGTATATCAAGACTGATTAAAGCTAGTCAATGATTTAGTTGAGATCTGATTTAGATCTGACTCAGATTTGACTCAGATATGACTCAATACTCTTTTTCTTTTTCAACACTCTTTTCTTTCATCAACATCTTGTTTATCTACATCATTTTCTTTTCATGTCACAAACACATTTTTTGAAAATTTAGCGCAGTCTCTGAACATTACATAAATAGAAGTTTTTATATCAATCTTCTTTTGTATTCTTAATATTCAATTATAGTTATTTCTAAAGATCAAGCACTATCAACTCTGATCTTCATTGATTGTATTTTTTAAACATGATTCTGACATTATATTAAGAATTCATTAATCACATGATACTGATTTCATTATTCATTCAACATACTTGTACAGACAGAACAAGTCTAAAGAAATTCATTTATTTGATGATCAATGACAATTGAAAGACAGAACAACATTAGAGAATTGAATAAAATCAACTGTTAGAAATCAGCATAAAGCGAGTCATATGAATGTAATGTAACGAGTATATAAATGCTAAGAAAGAAAAGTATCTAGAAGAAAAGAATCGACTATTTATATGACTCAGAAGAACATAAGCTAACTCTGAATAGAGTTAACTTTGAAACAAGTCTATGCTCTAGCAATGAGTGATCGACGATAGCTCTCAGAATAGTCATCAACATAGTCATTAACATAGTCATCAACATAGCTATCAACGAAGATGCGTAGCTAGAATCGTAACATTATTTTTTCTCTTCAACAATTCATGTTTGCATGAATGTATTTTCTTAGTCTTGTGTAGAATCGAAATGTTTATTGTAACAGACTCACTATGCAAGATAGAGATGTCATTGAAGCAGACTCACTAGTTGCACGTGAACTGATAGGCGAATCGATTCACTGATAGATAGAACGATGAGAAGATCATTGCATTGACGATGTCATTGAAGCAGACTCACTGATTGACTTGCTCATTGAAGAGATCGACTTTGAACTCGTCATTGTAGCAGACTCACTAGTTGCACGTGAACTGATAGACGAATCGATTCACTGATAGATAGAGCAATGTGCTTGTAGATCATTGCATTGAGAATAGATGTCATTGAAGCAGACTCACTAGTTGCATGTGAACTGATAGACGAATCGATTCACTGATAGATAAAGCGATGAGAAGATAGATCATTGCATTGACGATGTCATTGAAGCAGATTCACTGAGAGTTTGCTTATCGAGATAGAGACTTCACGCAGTTCTAGACTGATTTCTTTGATTGCTCTTTGAGATAGAGACTTCACGCAGTTCTATGACTGATCTCGTTTGAATGCTCATCAAACTCGAAGAATCTCTTGCGAATTTGAATGAGCGATGTATTCGCTGATCTTTGACCTAGTCGAATGATTTCAATTGTTTGTTTATACTCGCTGATCAGCGCACGAGTGAAGAAAGATGAGTGCTGCTGCATGAACACAAGTCGCTAGATCAAAGTCGATAGAGAGTTGAAGAACTACTAGCAGAAGCACTCGAAGAAATCGATGCAGATTATTTCACTTCGTCTGTAATGAAGAAGCATTTATATAATGTTAGAGATCAGCATAGAGCGAGTCATATGAGTGTAATGTAACAAGTATATAAATGCTAAGAAAGAAAAGTATCTAGAAGAAAAGAATCGACTATCTATATGACTCAGAAGAACATAAGCTAACTCTGAATAGAGTTGACTTCGAAACAAGTCTATGCTCTAGCGACGAGCGATCAATGATAGTTCTCAGAATAGTCATCAACATAATCATCAACATAGTCATCAACATAGCTATCAACAAAGATGCGTAGCTAGAATTATAACATCAACGACGAAACTGTTTGAATTGCTAGACTATTTATTGCTCATTAAGTATGCAAAGTTCACTTAATTATGAAAATCATAATAAAGAATCTTCGTGAATTGCTTAAGAATCAAATCGATCAATAAATTCAACAATAAAAAATCTTCATTGTTTGCTAAAGAATTAATCAAATCAATCAACAAATAAATCTTATCTTCTTTGTTGAAGATTAAATATCATTTCATACATCTTTCTTTTTCAATTGTTAAGCATCATCATTCATTTAATCTTCTTTTAAACAAATGTCATCATGTTTAATCATTCATTTATTGAAGAGCATTCTGAAGAATTTCAAAATCATTTCTTTCAAATCTCTGATGTTGATTCATTGAAATCATGAATGAAATCATCAAGTGCTGCATCATTCATTCATGAAGATGATGAATCATTCGCTGAAATGATAATACTTCTTGTGTTCTATAAAATCTGAAAAGCTCAAAGTCTAGCTTTTGATAAAGAAACAGATCAATTCTACAAGTTAAATAAACAACAAGAAGATGAAATCAAAGAGTTGAAGACAAAACTTCAAACTAAAGAAAATACTTCTTCTGATTTCATCTACTTTGAGCATTCTAAATCTCAAAAAATATTTGATTCTTCACTGTTTACTGATGAAAAGAATTCTACTTGAAAGAACTGATATGAAAAAATTCAGAATAAACTAGAGATCAACATTAATTTCTTTTTTAATGAATGAGTCAAATTGAGCTATGTACATTCTAGACTATTCAATGACGCAGCAAAGATCACTTAAGCTAGATGTGAACGTGATTGTATCAATCTTTATAAAATCATCGAAGATCTTTTGAAAAAGCTGACTCAGTTGTTCAATGATTCAAATAAGAAAGTCAACTTTCATAAAGAATATTACAACTTGATTCAAAAATCAAAGAAATTCAACAAGTTTTATACTCAGTTTCAACAATTATCTTTCTATCTAAACTATCATGAAAAGCAACTGATCATTGATCTAAAAGATAAAATTAATTCTCATCTTCAATTCATTTGAATAAATCAACTAGTTCAATTTGATTCTTTAAAAGAAATTCATTTTTATCTGATTCATTTAAATAATTATCAGCAAGTCATTTAAAAGATCAAGAACAAGCTTAAATGCATCAATGATGTTTTAAAAACTATCTTTCATAAAGTGACTGTTGTCACTTAATCAGTCAATCACTTGAAGTCTGATCATCTAAAGTTGCATAACGCGATTTTAACTAACGTCAAAGAAGCAGACATTCTATTTGAAAGCTGTTTTATATGTCATAAATCAAATCATAACTTTAAGAAGTATCTTGATCAATCTACTAGAATTAATGCAGTGAACAAAGAATATGATCATTTTGATTTCAATTCAAATTTCAATTTAAAAAACTAATCATCTTTTCAAAAGTCATTAAAGAGATAGAGATTATATCTTTGTGTAAATTAGATGAAATTTTATTGAAAGAAAATTACTTTGAAAAGTCATTTTTAATTGATGTTCATTTCATTTCTCAGAAACAATCTTTCAATCTTTGTTCTTTAATAAACAATGATTCAGTTGTTTACATGATTATACATTTTAATTTAGTCAATAAAGTATATGAGAAACTGAGAATTCAATCTATATCACTGACAAAAGAGAAACTAATAAAAGATTATGATGAAAAGATATTTAAGAAAATAATCACTCATAAAATTCTATTCAATCTCATCATTGAAAGTCATAAGAAATTAACTATATCAATGTTGATAACTGATATTGATCATCATAAAGTCATATGAAATAAGTTCTGAATGAATAAAAACAAAATATTACTGAATATGCAAAAAGACATCATTGTTTTTTTGAATCAATTGAATACTTCTATTTCGATTTTTTCAATTTCACTCAATTCAAAGCACTTAAGTTAATTGCAGTCAACTTCGCTTTCTTCAATCACTCAGACTAAAATCTCTATGAAACTCAAATGACTCATTTCAATCACTGCTCAGAAAGAATCATTCTCAATTCAAAGCATAAACATTGCTTCATTTAAAACATTGTTGAATTATTCAAAGAAGAACAAGATCAAAGTCTTTGCTTTATTCATAATGAACATCAATAGAAAAATCGCGTACAATACTCAGTGCAATTTGAACATTTTAAACATCTTTTCAATCAATAAAATGACTCAGAATTTGAAAAATATTAAAGTGAAGCTGTCATTAAAATATCATGAGTTTCTAAATGTTTTTGATTGAACTCAATTGAATAAACTACTTTCTCATTGCTTCTACAATCATAAAATTGAACTCATCAATGACTCAACATTTTCTTACTGTTGAGTTTATTAAATGTTTTTTATCAAACTTCTGAAAGTAAAGAAGTATTTAAATGAGAATCTGTTAAAGAAATTCATCACTTTTAGTCAAACTCTCTATTTCTTCTTTGTTTTATTTGCATTCAAAGCAAATGAAGATTTTCAATTCTGCGTGAACTATCATAAGCTAAATGTCATTTTCAAAAGTAATAAATATTCTTTATCATTAATAAATGAGATCATTGATAAAATAGTGAGTTGCAAGCATCTGACTAGATTGAACATCATATTAACATTCAACAAACTTTGAATGCATTTTGATAGCAAGAATTACATTATTTTTATCACTGCTTTAAAAGCATATAAATACAAAATGTTATCATTCAAACTGATTAATGAATTGATCTTCTTTCAGCAATATATAAATGATGTTTTATGAAACTTTCTGAACAACTTTTGTCAAGTCTATCTAAATAACATTCTCATCTATAGCAAAACAAGAAAGAAACATAGAAATCACGTCAAACTAGTATTGAGATGATTATGCAAAGCTGAACTGCAGATGAATATTCAAAAGTGCAAATTCAATGTAGAAGAGACTGTTTTTCTAGAAATCATTGTATCAGAACTAAATCTTCATATGAATCTCAGCAAAATGACAGTCATAGTCAGCTAAATCACTTCAATCAATTTAAAAGAAATTCAAAGCTTCATGAAATTTATTAACTTCTATCATCATTTCATTGAGAATTTCTCGAAACTAATCAAATCATTCACTCAGTTGACTAGAAAGAACACATCTTTTGTATGAAATGAGATCTGTGTTTAAGTCTTTGACAATTTAAAGAAACAAGTCAGCTCAATCTCAATACTTCATCATTTTGATTTTAAACAACAAGCTATTCTGAAAATCAATGCTTTAAACTATGTAAAAGATGAAATACTATCTCAGTACAATGACAAGAAAGTTTTTCATTCAGTGACTTTCTACAGCAAAAGCATGATTCTCGCTGAAATCAATTATCACATCTATAACAAGAAACTGCTAGTCATTATTCAATGTTTTGAACATTGATGACTCAAGCTAAAATGCATTGAACTACTCATTCAAATGTTCATTGATCATCAGACTTTGAAAATCTTCATGAAAAATAAACAGTTGAGTCAATGACAAGTCAACTATCTGAACATTCTATTGAAGTTCAACTTTCAGATCATCTTTAAATCAAACAAAGTAAACACTAAAGTTGATGCTTTAATCAGAATGTTTCTAGCAAATGTCTTTGAATCAACTCAGCATCTTGAAGATTGTTTTTAAACTATTCTGATCTCTGATAAAGTTGATGTTCTATCTGTTGAATTGAAAGCAAATCTTCATCAATGAATATGTATAATCAATTAAACAGATGAGCTCTGCAATGAATATAAATAAGCTATGAACGATAACAAGCTCAAATTTCATATCATTAAATTGAAGAACTGCAAAATCATTGATGACATTCTATTTAAAAAAGATCTACTGTGAATCTTTGAGAACATGCATACAAAATTACTACAAGAAGTGCATGATTAATCTTCAATCTTTCATCTCAACAATAAATGAATCATTGATTTAGTTCAACGTTTTTACTATTGATCAGATCATTGAGCTACTATTTAATGATACATTTGAAACTGTCATGCTTGTCAATGAAGCAAAATCTTTAAAGATAACATCAATGAATTTCATCATTCTCTTTTGATTTCATAGAAACGCTGAAAAGATATAATTATGAACTTCATCACTGAACTATCTTTGTCAGAAGATTATAACATTATTTGCATAATCATATATTATTTCATCAAAAAACATCACTATGTTTTCTGTCATTGAGAAGACAATGACATTTCAGTCAAAGAAATGATTTGAATCATGCTATGAAACATTTATCAACTGCATGATCTACTCAGTTCTATTGTTTCAAACAAAGACTTTCAATTCATATCAACTATGTGAAAAAGTCTTTGCAAGTGACTGAGAATTACAGCTAATTTATTCACAGTTTATCATTCTGAGATCAATGATTAATTGAAACAAGTCAATCAAGATGTTGAACGCAAACTTAGAATTTACTGTAATTACATGCAGAACAACTGAGTCAAGTGAATATCTATGATGAAATTCAACAACAATTTCAATATCTTCTCAATCACTTCAATGATTTTCTTTTACTTCAATAAAGAATTTCACTTTCAAATGAGTTTCAATTCAAATATGATTGATTATAAAACAATTTATAAACGACTTGAAGCTAAAAAAGCAAACAATATTGTCATTTGAATAAAAGAGCTACTGAGTTTCAATCATCAATAATTGAAAAAGACGAAGCTGATCATTGAAGTTGAGATCAATAAACATAAATGAAACATCACATATGAAGTAGATGACTGAGTTTGACTATCTTTCAGAAACGTCAAGATAACAAGACTCTGCAAAGATTTGAAAGATAAACAGCTAGATCTTTATCAAATCACTGTTAAAATGAGTATCTTCTATCATTTTCATTTATCAGTCAGCATGAAGCATCTGCATTCAATGTTCAGTTTGAAGCTACTATGATCATATTCAAAAGACTTTCTATTAGAACAACATTCAAAATCACTCAGATTAATCACTATTAAAGATGATGAATACTGAAAGATTGTTAAAGATCAGCATAAAGTGAGTCAATATGAGTGTCATTTAACTAGAAGATAAATGCTAAGAAAGAAAGATAGTTACAGAAAAGAAGCTGATTATATATGTGTATTTCTCAATTGACGTTAGACTCAATAAAAACTAGTCAAGATGATGAAGTGAGAATAAATCTGACAAGACTAAAAGACTGAGTTTGACAAGATTAAAATCATGACATTACTCTTCTTCTTCAATAATTCATGTTTGCATGAATGTATTTTCTGTTCGACTCAATTGATTGCTCAATCATGATTTCACAGACTCAGATTTGTTAAACTGTGATTAATTGAATTGTTGATTAACACAATTTGTTTAAGTATCAAATATAAAAATCATCAATGATCTCTTGAGTATTCATAAATTTGTTGTCATCAGCGTTGTATCAATTGAAATCATTGTCATAATCATTTCATTTGACTTTATACTGCAATCGTCTTCAATATCAATGAGAATTCAATATATCATTGATTTTTCACTCATCTTCATCGTTTATCACTATTGAATCTGAAAATTCATTCTTTTGATCAGACAAGAAATCGTCGACGACAGAGCAAAGCAGATCAGAATGAAATACATCATGAACATGCATAAACTCTGATAATTTCAGTTTATATGAAAAGTTAATGAGATCTAAATTGATGAAAGAATCGAGCATTTTGTTCTCTAGCTTCTTGAAAGATCTCGCTGTAACGATGTTTCTTTCATTCAGAAACATCTTTCATTCAATCTTATAATTAATCTTTTTTTATGCTTATTAACTTGATTCATCATTTGTTTTTGTATTTTGATCAAAGCTTCATGAGTGAAGATCAATGTCTTGTTCATTTATTTAAATATATTCTTGATTCAATTGATCTGCAAGCATTCGCGAATGTTTTCATACTTAATGATGTCAGAATCAAAGCTCATATGAGAATTGTTAGAGATCGATTTAAAGCGAGTCATAGAAATGTCATTTAACTAATAGATAAATGCTAAGAAAGAAAAGTATCTACAGAAAAGAATCGAGTTCTTATATGTGTATTTCTCAGCTCTGTGCTAGACTCGATTAAGTTGACGTCTTACACATATGATGCAGAGACTCAATGACATCATCTCTAGATCAGATTTTCGCTAGACTCGATTAGAATGAAATCAGGCGAAGACTAGTTGAAGAATAGACGAAGACTAGAATCGTGACATTACTTTCTCTTCTTGACTATTCATGTTCGCATGAATGTTGTTTCTTAGTGCGCTTTTCTTGAATATTTGATATGAAAGTCATCAATCATCTCTTGATCGTTCATAAATTCGTCGTCGTCAGCATTATATCAGTTGAGATCGTTGTCATAGTTCTTTCATTTGACTCGATATTGAAGTCGTCTTCTATAGCGTTGAAAGTTCAGTATATCATCGATTTTTCATTCATCTTCATCGTTTATCACTATTGATTTCGAAAATTCATTCTTTTGATCAGACAGAGAATCATCGACGACAGAACGAAGAAGCTCTGAATGAAATACATCATGTATACGTATAGTCTCTGATAGTTTCAACTTATAAAATGAGTCAACAGACTCAATGATCTGAAATGAGTCGAGCATCTTGTCATTCAATTTTTTGAAAGATCTCGCTGTAATGATGTTTCGTTCGTTCAAAAACATCTTTGATTCGATCTTGTAATTGATCTTCTTTCTATGCTTATTAGCTTGATTCATCATTTGTTCTCATGTTTTGATCAGAGCTTCACGAGCGAAAATCAAAGTCTTGTTCATTTGTTCAGATATATTCTTGACTCGATCGATCTGCAAGCGTTCGCGAATGCTTTCATACTCGATGATGTCAGAGTCGAAGCTCATATGAGAATGAAAGTTCTTGTTCATGAAGAAGAAGATCAAGAAGATGACTGATGACAAGATGTTATTGTCGACAAACTCGATCATGCATAGTCACTTAGATCAGTCGTTCTGCATATACAAACAGAAGAATCGAAGATAACGCTTGACGTTCTGATTGACTCGTTCGCTTTGATCGTCGATCTGAGAATGATAGACGATGAACAATCGAAGAGAAATGCTCAGTCGTTTGCAAAGAAACTTTCATAGTATAGAGATGAATTGCGAACTTCGATCAGATACTATGAAGCTTGATAGATCATGAGTTCAATATACTCATTGAATCAGCATTTCAGCTGTCTTTTCAGCTGTGATATCTTCATCATCAATGATGCAAGAAATATAATGTCTTTCTTTTGACAATCTGCAAATGACAGTCAGAATAGCGTTGTAATCGTACAAATCAAATAGATTGATAATGAAGTTCATTGCTATGTCTTGTCATCGCTGCTCAGATATAAATAGAGATTGAAGCAAGTCGTTTGATTTATTTCTTGATGTCTTTGAACGTTGACATACGTAGCAGTTTCAAATATATCGATCTATCGTTTTTCGCATAGAAGATCAATAGTAATTTCGCTTTATGATCTTCACTGTTCTAAGAATTTCAGAATGATCAATCGACGACTGATCATGTATCTCACGAATCAGATTCATTTGCAGAAGTTCATTGAACGAGATTCATAGCTGACTGTCTTTGTATAAAATTTCATTCTGAATTCAATAATTCTTCAGCTTGATATCTTTGCATTGTGCTTCGTCTCTTGCTATTGCTTCGCGAAGTAGCGTACAATTCTCGTCGATCTCATTAATCTCAAGAATCTGTTTATAGATTGATTGATCATTATTCTTCTCTAGATCAGCGATCTTCATTCAATTTGATGTCAGAATAGTAGTTCTTTGATATCAAATGCGTTCATCGTTGAGATCTCTAGGCACGAAGTCAGCTCGACAAGTTAATGCATCAATCTTAATGTTCTGTTTGTCAAATCAATACATTATCTTGAAGTTGAAGTCAGCTAGCTTCTGAATTCAGCGCATCTGTCATTGACTCAGCTTCTTATCTTTCATCAATGAGATGAGTGCTTGATGATTGATGAACATCTTGATAGAAATATCAGTCAACTTCAGTTCAAGTCGTCAATGCTCAAATGCTCAAATGATGATCAGCAGTTTCTTATCGTATATTTCGTAGTTGCACTCAGCAGAAGACATGTTCTTGCTATAGAAAGCAATTGAATGTAGTACTTCTTCGTCATCATATTGAGAGAGAACTTCGTCGTTTACGTAGTCGAATGAGTCAGTTTTCAGAATAGTCTCATGAGTCTGATCAAAGTGACAAAGTATAGAAGTCTCAGTCATACATCTCTTCATGTGATTGAATGCAGTCTGACAAGTCTCATTTCATTCAAATATGATCTTCTTTTGAGTGAGTTGAATCATTGAACGAACAATCTTCGAAAAGTTCTTGATGAAGCGTCGATAGAAATTGCAGAAGTCAATGAAGAACTGCATCTGAGTGAGATTATTGAATGTAGATCAATCAACTACTGCTTGTACCTTTCGTGAATTCATCTTAAGTTTCTCGATTGACATCAAAAGTCTCAAAAAGATGATTTTCTAAACATGAAACTTGCATTTATTGATGTCTATCTGTAGATCAGCTTCTCGTAGTTTATTCAAGATTAATCATACATGTTGCTTGTGTTTCTTCAAGATCTTGCTGTAGATGATAATGTCATCTAGATAGATCTGACAAAACTGATGAAGATATTTGAACAGCACGTCGTTCATATAGTGTTGATAGAACGTCGATTCGTTGATTAATTCAAAGAGCATTACATGATATTTGTATGAGTCGAAGAAGATGATAAAGATAGTCAGATCTTCGCTATCTGAGTGCATTCGCAGTTTATTGAACGCGACAATGATGTTCAATCGAGTCAGATATTTGCTTTCTTGTATACGAGCGAGAGTCTCGTCTATCAAGAACAAAGAATAGTGATCTCGTTTGATCAAAGCATTGAGCTTTCTGTAGTCGACGCAGAAACGCAGACTTTCGTCTTTCTTTTCAGCGAACAAGATGAGCGAGACGTATGATGCAAAGCTGAAGAAAATGAATTCTTTGTTCAGATGTTTGATCAGATACTTCTTTATCTTCTGAAGCTTGTGATTGAACATCTGATATAGTCTGCTTCGCGAAGATGTTTCTTCATCGATCAACTCGATTTTGTGATCGTAGAAACGATGCAATGATAGCTGATTGATCATTGCTCGATCGAAGATGTCTAAATAGTCGTGATATTCAGAGAAAAGCTTGATCTTGACTTGCTCAAGAGCTTCAGCGTGAGAAAGCTCATGCAGATTCACTTCTTCAGACTTGTTTTCAGCTGTAGTTATGAGTCAATCGATTTTCAAGATGATAACAGCAAAGATCTTGACGTCTGAACGATTGACTAACATTCTATATGTCGCTGTCTCTATCATTGCTATGTTCGTTGAATGTGACGTTGATTTAGAGATTTTGACGTTAGTTAAAGTCGCGTCACACGATTTTAACTGTTCGATTGAGCTCTTCTTTTGACTGAAAGAGAGTGATTTCTGACTGAATTGAGATGTAACGAAAGTGAAAGATCTCTTTAGTATATGAGTAGAAGTCAAGCTCTTCTGTTTCGTGATTGTTCTATGACTTGAGAGTAGAACAATCGATTTCTGACTAGAAGTGAAATTCGAAAATTGAAGAAAATGAATTCACATATCTATTACTAGATCAATTTTGTTCATTCATGTTTTTTCAAGAATCATTTGATGTTGATTTAATCGAGTGATCAACATAGAAGCTGTGTCAATCGTATGATCTTGAACAGTCAGATTTGAATAGATGACATGAGTAATGAGTTTCTTAGCATAATGATTGTCAAATTCTCGAATTGACTTCGCTTTGATCAAAGTCAGAGACTCAATTTGCAACTGGTCACAAACAATCTGCGCGATCACTTCATCAATGAATGAATAGTCAGCAGCTTCGATGTCTATCAATGACTTCAATGAGTAACTAATTTCATTGCTAGAAAGTACACATTCAGTAATCAAAGATTCAGAAGCAAAAGAATCATCTGACATGCTCATCATTGAAGAAATTAACACATCTTTCATCGCGTCTTTGATGAAAGTTTCTAGTTTTTTGTCTCGCTATCTTCGAAAGAAGATATTTTCTCATTCTCTTTATTCTTCGAAATGACGATTTCATGTAGACGAGAAATGAATGCATGAAATGTCGAGATGTTGATCTTGTTCTGAGAGCAGTTCTTGAATAAGTGATCTGAAGTCTTGCAGATATAGCAGATGATAGATGATCTGACTGACTCAGAAGTAGAAAAGATAGTCGACTTGACATATTCGATTATCGAAGTCATCACTGCTGACAATGAAGTAGCAGCGTGTTTATCAGGTACGACAGTGACTTTGACGATGACAGTGCGAAGCTGACTGCGTAGCTGATAGTTGACTCGCTGTTTATTATTCACATCTTGAAGAAAGATTCTTAAGCAAGTGAGCGAAGTAAAGTTCTCTGAACAGACTGATAGAGCATTCTGCAAGCGATTGTTGATTTTATTCTGAAGATCGTTCATCAGAATGTAATCATCGTAGTCTAAATAGCTGAATAGCTTCATAAAGTTGAAGTAGAAGATATTGAAAGACTTGTCTGTTTGTTTAAGAGCGTTGTACTTACGACGACACTTTCGATTTCTATTCAGTTCATCGTATATTTCTTTCAGATGCTCAAATAGCTCGTCGATTGAGATGTATGAATGCAAAGCATCATGTCGACATCAAGCGAAGATGTGCTCAGCAGCATCATCTTCTAGTCTAGATATCACATAGATAATACAGATATTTTCATTATCGAAGTGATTGACATTTGTCTGAAGCTTGTCGTTCATCTTGATTCTTCAGCTGTCTCATGTCAATTCATCTTCATCAGTGAATATAGATGAGTTCGAAAATTTAAAGAACTTGTGATGATCGTTATCAAATAAAGTGAATGACTCACGTCGAGTATGATTCTCGATAGATTGACGAGATTTCGTAGACTGACGAGATCGAGATTGATTCGCTGAACGCTGTTTCTTTTTTAAACTCAAGACTTTCTCTTGTAGATCGACGATAGTCTCTTCTTGAGTGTCTATTGTCATTTGATTTGTCTCTAGCTCATCAAGTCTCTTGATGTGATTGACTTGAACATCGATTCATTGCTTGTTGAGTTTCAAAGTCATGTTTCGTTGATCTCTTAGCTCGATCAGCATCTTGATGATCTCGTCTGACTGATCAATAGTTCATTGACGAAGTTGTTGACTTGTGTTGATGTTTCATGAGATAGCGACATTCTGAGATCTCGCTGAAGCATCGAAAGAAATAAGAAAAACTCGTCTACTAGCAGTGCTTTTAAGCAGACAAGCTGTTCATGACTCGACTAATTCGAAGTCGCGTGTCATTGTGAGAAAGATAGATAGGTAGATTTGATAAATTTAAGTAAATTTGCAGATGTGTTTTGATGAAAGTAATTCAAAGAATTTCTTGCGAATTTTCTGAATAAACGAAGTAGATTATTTCGTATCGTCTACACGTTGATAGCAGAGTAGTTGATGAGCATTTATTTACTGTTAGAGATCGATTTAAAGCGAGTCATAGAAGTGTCATTTAACTAATAGATAAATGCTAAGAAAGAAAAGTATCTACAGAAAAGAATCGAGTTTTTATATGTGTGTTTCTCAGCTCTGTGCTAAACTCGATTGAGTTGATGTCTTACACATATGATGCAGAAACTCAATGACATCATCTCTAGATCAGATTCTCGCTAGACTCGATTAGAATGAAATCAGACGAAGACTAGTTGAAGAATAGACGAAGACTAGAATCGTGACAAGAATGAAAGTTCTTATTCATGAAGAAGAAAGTCAAGAAGATGATTGAGAACAAGATGTTATTGTTAACAAACTTGATCATGAATAGTCACTTAGATTAGTTATTTTACATATATAAACAGAAGAATCAAAGATATCTTTCAACATTCTGATTGACTTGTTCACTTTGATCATTGATCTGAAAGTAATAAACTATAAAGAGTCAAAGATTAATGTTTAGTCTTTTGCAAAGCGACTTTCATAGAATGAAGATAAATTGCAAATCTCAATCAGATACTATGAAGCTTGATAGATCATAAGTTCAATATACTCATTAAATCAGCATTTCAGCTGTCTTTTTGACAATAATGTTTTCATTCTCAATGATGCAAGAAATATAATGTCTTTCTTTTAATAATCTGCAAATGATCATCAGAATAGCGTTGTACTCACTTGAATCAAATAGATTGATAATGAAGTTCATTGTTATGTCTTGTCATCGCTATTCAAATATCAATAAAGATTGAAGCAAGTCATTTGATTTATTTCTAGATGTTTTTGAACATTGACAGATATAGCAGTTTCAAATATATTGATCTATCGTTTTTCGCATGAATAATCAATAATAGTTTCACTTTATAACTTTCACAGTTCTAAGAATATCAGAATGATCAACTGACAATTAATCGTGTATCTCATGAATCAAATTTATTTATAGAAGCTCATTGAACGAAACTTATAACTGACTATCATGATACAAGATTTCATTCTGAGTTCAACAATTCTTCAATTTAATATCTTCATATTGTGTTTCATCTCTTGCTATTGCTTCGCGAAGTAGCGTACAATTCTCATCGATTTCATTAGTCTTAAGAATCTGTTTATAGATTGATTCATCAATGTTCTTCTTTAAATCAACAATTTTCATTCAATCTGACGTAAGAATTGTAGTTTGCTGATAGTAATATCATTCATTCTCAAGACTTTTAAAAACTAAATTGACTCAGTGAATCAATGCATCGACTTTGATGTTTTATTTATCTGAGCAATACATGATTTTAAAGTTGAAGTCAACAAGCTTTTATACTCAGTGCATTTAATCTTTACTTAGCTTTTTATCTTTCATTAATGATATTAAAGCTTGATGATCAGTGAACATCTTAATGAGTAGCTCAGTCAATTTCAGCTCAGATCATCAATGCTTGAAGACACAAATAATTGTTAGTAGTTTCTTGTCATAGATTTTGTAATTGCACTCAGCGAGACTCAGATTCTTGCTGTAGTAAATCATTGAATGCAATGTTTCTTCGTCATCATATTGAGAAAGTATGTCATCGTTGACGTAGTTGAATGAGTTTGTTTCAAGAATAGTCTTTTTATTCTGATCAAAATGACGAAAAATAAAAACTTCAGTCATTCATTTCTTCATATGATTAAAGATAATTTGACAAGCTTGATTTCATTCAAATATCATCTTTTTTTGACTTAGTTGAATCAGAGAATGAACAATCTTCGAAAAGTTCTTTATAAAACGTTGATAGAAATTGCAGAAGTCAATGAAGAACTGCATCTGAGTGAGATTTGTAGAAGTAAATCATTCAACTACTGCTTGTACTTTTCTGAGATTCATCTTTAGTTCTTCAATGAATAGCAATAGTTTCAGAAAGAAAATCTTCTGAACATGAAACTTGCATTTGTTTATATTCATCTGAAGATCAGTCTCTTGTAATTTATGTAGAACTAATCATACGTGTTGCTTATGTTTCTTCAGTGTTTTGCTGTAAATGATAATGTCATCTAGATAAATCTGATAAAACTGATGAAGATAGTCAAATAACACGTCATTCATATAATGTTGATATGAAGTTAAGTCGTTGATTAATTCAAAAGACATCACGTGATATTTGTAGAAATCAAAAGAAGTGATAAAGATAGTCAAATCTTCGTTCTCTGAGTGCATGCATAGTTTGTTGAACATGACAATGATATTCAATCAAGTCAGATACTTGCTTTCTTGTATACAAGCAAAAGTCTCGTCTATTAATGACAAAGAGTAGAAATTTCGTTTGATCAAAGCATTGAGTTTTCTATAATCAACGCAGAAACGCAAGCTATCATCTTTCTTTTCGATGAATAGTATGAGCGAAGCATATGAGATCGAGCTAAAAGATATAAAGTTCTTATTTAGATGTTCAATCAGATAATTCTTTATCTTTTGAAGCTTGTAATCAGACATATGATAGAGATAACTTCGAGAAGATGTTTTCTCGTTAATCAACTCAATTTTATGATCATAGAGATGATGAAAGAGTAGTTGATCAATCATCACTTGATTAAACATGTCTAGATAATCATGATATTTCAAAGAAAGCTTAGCTTTGACTTCTTTTAAGATTTCTTCATGTGAAAACTCTTGTAGATTTACATCTTCGAGTTTATTTCTAGCTGTTTTTAGAAGTTGATCGATTTTCGTGATGATGATTGCAAAAGTAATCACATTTGATCATTTGACTAGTGATTTATATGCTGCAGTCTTTATCATTGCTATGTTCATTGAATTAAAAGATGAAGATTTGACTGAATTAAATGATTTCACGATCTTATTGAATGAAGATGACTTCTCGCTGAGTCAAGTGACAACAGAAGAGATAAATCTTTTTAATATTTAAGTAAAGATTAAATTCTTTTGTTCTATCATGATTTTCTTGATGACAGAAAGAGAGATTGAGCTAACATCAATATGAGTCTTTGAATCAGAAAATTGAAGACGATCATTTCTCATATCAATTGTTATCTTGATCTTATTCATTCATGTTTTTTCAAGAATCATCTGATGCTGACTCAATTGAGTAATCAGCATAGAAATGAAATGTTTCATATGATCTTGAACAGTCAGATTCAAATAAATTGCATGAGTAATAAGCTTTTTTGCATAATGATCATTGAATTTTCTTATTGATTTGAGCTTGATTAAAGATAAAGATTCAATTTGCAAATAATCACAAACATTCTGCGCGATTAATTCATCAATGAATGAATAATCAGCTGCTTCAATGTCAATCAATGATTTTAATGAGTAACTAATTTTATTGCTAAATAATACATATTCAATAGTCAAAGATTTCAAAGCAAAGAAATCATTTAAGCTGCTTGTTGTTAAAGAAATTAACACATCTTTCATCATGTTTTTGATGAAAGTCACTAGTTTTTTGTCTCATTCTTTAATTTCTCTGTAAATAATTTCTTCTCTTCTTTCAACATGATGATTTCATTGAGACAAGAGATGAATGCATGAGATGTTGAAGTACTAGTCTTCAGCTGAGAACAGTTCTTTGAAAGATGACTCAATACTTTGCAGTTGAAGCAGATGATTAACATTCTTGATTGTTCAGATTCAAGAATGAAAAAAGTAGCAAGTTGAACATAGTTAGTAATTGAGACTGAAGCTGATGTCAACGAAGAAACAAAACGTTTTTTTCGAAGCTGCTATTGATTTAACTGTTCATTGCTCATCATGTAGCTGATAATTGACTCATTGTTTGTTATTCACATCTTGAAGAAAGATCTTGAGCTTATCAAGTGAGCTAAACTTTATGAGATAAACTGACAATGCATTCTGAAGATAATTGTTGATTTTATTCTGAATGTTGTTCATCAAAGTGATATCATTGTAGTTCAGAAAGTTGAATATTCTAGTGAATTCTGAATAGAAAGAGCTGAAAGACTTGTTGAGCTGCTTCAGAGCAATGTACTTGCAATGACACTTTCAAATCAAATTTTGATCTTCATAAATTTCTTTCAGATGTTTCAGTAGCTCTGATAGTGACTGATAGAATGAAAAAGCATCAACATGATGCTTTGCATAGATTTGCTGATCAGCATCATCTTCTAGTCTGAAAATCACATAGACAATACAAATCTTTTCAGTAAAGTAATGATTCACATTGACATTGAGCTTGTCAGTTATTTTGATGTTTCATGTCTCTCAGATAGAATCATCTGTTTCAATGAAGATGAGTGAATTCAAAAGCTTGATGAACTTGTGATGATCATTCTCATTTTCATTATTAGATAGAGTAGAAGATTCTTGTTGAAAGTACACTTCTTTCTGATTGACTCATTGCTCAGCTGACTGAGTATTTTGACGAAACATAGATCAATCAGCTTGATGTTGTTTCACTCTAAAGTTCAATTACTCGTCTTGTAATTGATTGATCTTTTTCTCTAGCTCATCATTCTTATCAAAAGTGACTTCTAGTTGTTTCATTCTCTTTTTATGATCTTCTTGTATGAGAAGTCAATGTTCATTGAGTTGTAAAGTCAAGTTTCACTGACTTCAAAGCTCGTTCAGCATATTGATGACTTCATCAAGTTGATTGCTGACTCAATGAAGCAGTTGTTTCTCAATGTTTATGTTTCATGCAATGACAGCTTTCTCAGCTTCAATTGAAGCATTAATAAGTAGAAGTGAAACTCTTTTATTGACAATGCTTTTAAGCAGATGAGTTGTTTGAGACTCAACTGACTTGATGTCATGTATCATGATGAAAGAAGATAGAAGTTGTTGAGATAAGAGTAAATGATGAGTTGATGTTTTGAATTGATGTTTTTTGATAAGTGAAAATTCAAAGAATTTCTTGTGAATTTCAAATAATAATTGAATGCTTTATTTAAAGAATTTCTTGTGAATAGAATGATGAAAATGAGTGTAAAATCGAAGAATTTCTTGTGATTTAAAATAATGATGATGCAAATTTGAAGAATTTCTTGCAAATTTTTCTTACTGAATAGATTGTTTCATATCATCTATTCATTGATAGCAAAGTAGATGATGAGCATTTATCTAATGTTAAAGATCAACATAGAGCGAGTTAATATGAGTGTCATTTAACTAGAAGATAAATGCTAAGAAAGAAAGATAGCTACAGAAAAGAAGCTGATTACATATATGTGTTTCTCAGTCAATGCTAGACTCAATAGAAACTAGTCAAGATGACAAAGTGAGAATAAATCTGACAAAACTAGAAGATTGAGTCTGACAAGACTAGAATCATGATAATTCAATTTAAATAAAGTTCATCATTTTATCTGACTTCTACATGCTGTTCTTTTTTATTACTTCAGTCTTTTCTCTTCAGAATTCTTGATATCATGAATTGATGCATGTTAATGCTTCACTTCTTTCATATGTATCAGATCATCTCTTTCTGCATGATTTACAACTGTTCTTCAAGATAAATTATGAGATCATTTTCAGCTGTCTTAAACATCTTGCAAGAAGTTTCTTTAAGTTGAAACTGAGATTTAAACAATGATGAATACATGAAGATATTTTCTTGAATACTATACATCATTTTAGAACAGCAATGAATCTTTTCAATAATGATGAGAAATTGTCAATGAAGTAGTAGAAGTCATATGATTCTGAAGCGAATTGCTGCAAATAATGAGTTGATTATAGCTGAAAATGTGTTAGAAACATCAATAAATAAAAAGGTTTGAATAGTTTCAATTTTGAGCAATTGAAAGAATGATGAGATTGAATTTTGAATTCTTTATACAAAGAAACATCGTGAGACAGCGCAAAAATGAATATCAAGAAATGCAGAGCTTTCTGCATATACTAATAGTTTTTGACAGCAACATACTATGAATTAAGTTGAATCTATGAGTAAAGTCAGAAAAAACCGTTTATTCTACAATAAACATTTTTAATATCTCTTAGTGATTTATTCATGTTTGTTTATTGATTTTATATTATATAAGCAAGCTAAACTTAGCTGATTTAGCTTAAAGAGTTTGATTTCACTGTCATCAATCAACTCTCAAAGCTTTTCATATGAATCAACAGAATATCTGATAACAATGTTTTAACAAAACGTGACTGATTTATCATGAATCTCATAAAGATGAAAACTAGAAATCAGCTGAGTAACATTAATGTCAATACATTCACAGTTTGAAAAGTGAACTGAATTATTGAGTTTAGCTAAAGAAACATTTGTCGCTTAAAGCGAGATAAAGTCAAAATTTTAGCTGAGTTCATCTGAATATGATCAGATTTTATGAATAAAATCTGCAATCATTTCATATGTCGTTGAACTGAATCTGCGTTTGTTCATATATTATTGAACTGAATTGCGCTTTCATCGCTTTCATTGCTTTCATTGCTTTCATCGCTTTCATCACTTTCATCGCTTTCATCGCTTTTGTTTCTTTCGTTGCATTCAGTTTACTACTCGTTTATTTACTCGCTCATTTACTCATTTATCTACTCACTCATCTACTCTTCATTCTACTCTTCATTCTACTCGCTCATCTACTCATCATTCTACTCGCTCATCTACTCTTCACTCTACTCGCTCATTTACTCTTCATTCTACTCGCTCATCTACTCTTCATTCTACTCATTTAACTACTCGCTCATTTACTCGTCACTTTACTCGCTCATCTACTCTTCATTCTACTCATCTATCTACTCACTCATCTACTTGTCACTTTACTTTCTATCAAAAACTCTATCAAATGCGTCGATTAAGTGCACAAAACACGTCAAACAGTGCTTCAAACAATGCTTTCTACTGAGCTTTTCATTGATCTTTCTACTAATTTTTTGATCAATCTTTCTATTGATCTTTCTACTAGTGAGCTTTCTACTGATCTTTTGATCAAGTCATTTAGTGAGCTTTCTACTGATCTTTCGATTGAGTCATTTAGTGAGCTTTCTACTGATTTTTTAATCAATCTTTCTATCAATCTTTCTATTGATCTTTCTATCAATCTTTCTATCGACTTTTCTATCAATCTTTCTATCAATCTTTCTATCAATCTTTCTACTGAGCTATTTATTGAGCTATCGACTGAGCTTTTTATCAAATACTCTATCAAACATTCTACATGCTTCAAAATACACGTCGATTAAATGCATAACATGAATCAAACAATGCTTTCTACATGACTTTCTACCAAGCATTCTTCATGACTCTCTATCAAGCACTCTTCATGTTTCTTTATCAAGCACTCTCGCTGATCTTTCTACTGATTTTTCAATTGATCTTTCTATTGATCTTTCTACTAGTAAACTTTCTACTGATCTTTCGATCGAGTCATCTACTGATCTTTTTACTACATGACTTTCTACATGACTCTTTACATGACTTTCTTCATGACTTTCTACATGACTTTTCACCAAGCTTCGAATTGCTTTGCAATCAAGAATCAAATTTGTTCTCTATCAAGCTTTAAACACGATTGTATCAATCATTCTACATGACTTTCTATCTCTCTAGTTTACTCATTAACTTTCTCATTGACTTTCTCATTGACTTTCTCGATGCATATATTAAATAGCTATTATTTAGATAGTCAAATCAATCATTAATTATTCAACGTTGCAACTACGTATCAATGCTACAAATGTCAAAATAGTCGTGTTTATTGAATCAAATGATAAAGACGCATACTGCGCTCATGAGAATGCTAGAAATGCTAGAAATGTTGAGAATATTGATGCTTTTATGAATATGTCTCAGCTAAAAGTGACGCAAATCTGAAACATGAGATTAAATAAATATTCAAGATATTGATCGCTAAAAGCGCTAAAATCTGTCTCTGTCACTCTTTACAAATTGCGAATGTAAGTTAATGTATATCTATATAAATGAGCGCACGCTTAATCGATCACAAGATCTAAAAAAGAAGCTTCGCTATACACAGAGCATTGAAATCGATGAGAAGAAGCTTTTGAATATGAAAGATAGACTGCTGCAGAAGAAAGTTGCTATGACTAGGCTAAATTCTTCAAACGATGAGATGCTGAAGAAGTTTCTGAATAGCATCGTTGACGATGAGATGACAATGAAGCACTCAAATAATTGATGCTATTTATATATATCTCTGTGTTTAATATCTGCTTCAATAAACGTGTATTAAACACGTTTATTGACTATTCTAATTTGGTTAAGCAATAAACATGTTTAATACAATTCTGATCCTACCTATGAGCATTGAACGCATTATTCTTGAAACGCTTGGCAGCATGTCGATTGTGGCAGAACGACGCGAAGTATATTTATTTTTGGAATCAAGTAAAGTAAAGTAGAAAGAGATACTTCTAACGATCGAGATAGTCTTTATCGCTATCAACGATTATGATTCTGGTGGGTGCGATTGGCACTACTTCGATAAAATTCAATATTTGAATTGTCTAATTCTGGAATGATGAGCTTGAGGAAAAACTGAGGCCTGGCTATATTTTAGTACAAGCAGAAAGCATCTCATAATCCGCATCTGCTACCATCAGCCGGTCTCGTATGTTGTAAGAGTACTCAAGCACACCTGAGTCTTGTTCCAGAGATAGCCAATGTCAGTGACAGCCGGTTGAGCTCACAGACATAGAGTGGTCCATCATCCCGTGATCCTCAACTGATTGACGAAATCCAGACCACCAGGATTCCCGCTAAAACGAAAGGCGCCGCAGCTCTCGCTCTCCAAATGGTTGACCAGGCCACTCAATGCAACATGTTCTCGTTGGCAGCGCGGACAGTGGTAGATCTTTTGTCGATGCACAGGACTACCAAGGTGCTGATTGAGGCCAATCAATTGAGCGAAGCCCCTCTGGCAGAGATAACACCGGTACCAAGATCCATCCCAAGCAGCGCCGGTCGCCAGAGTCGTGGTATCACAGTGGCTGTGCCAGCCAATCTGCTTGTTGGTGAATACATGACCCGGATCGACCTCGCGACAGTACTGGTCGATTTTTTTGGCGGTTGATGCCGGATGGGCAGGCGCCGGACTCAAGATGGAGGCAAATTCCAGTGAGGTTGGTGAACATATTGGAGCACCACGGACATTTGGCGTTCTTTCCAGCGTGCTTGGACGACTTGAGATGCTTTTTGCAAGAACGTCAGCCAGGTAGTTGAGACCACAGCGTAGTACGACTGACCTGATTCAAGTTATTGGGGTTCTGGAACTGCCTCTGGCAGCCATAACAGTAATTGGGAGGATGTGCCTCATCCTCATGCTCTTCGAGTTCCTTCTTGGTTTCGAAGATACCCTCGCAGTCCTGGCAAGAGTACCAATGCTCGCTCTGCTCGTGTTGAAGACGAAGCTTTCGGGCATGTGTAGGCCAACGAGCGTAACACCATCCGCACTCGATCTCATCATCATGCTGGGCGCTGTGATCGAGGTGGTTGCGCATGCCATTGGCATTGAAATTACGACCGCAGCATTCGGGCATGATTGAGATTCTTCGAGATTCTTTAAGCCGCGGGCTTCACGCATCTGGCATGAGTATCTCCGACGCAGGTTGGCTGGTTGACGATGCGGGAAAAGGATGCGATTGGCTCTTCTGTCAGCCTGCTCAGACGCTAGACTAAAAGAGTTAGATCAAGCCCCTGAACACTTCTGAATCCCGTCACGGAGTATCATGCCATAATCTGTATAACAGCATAGTGTTTAGCTAAAGAATGCGCATGTAAAGATTTTCGATGTTTTCAATTGAAAGATCAACTAGGAATCTATCTTCGAGAACACTGAATAAACACTTTTCGCTTTCTCTATTGCCTGTACACTCAATCGACTAGCCTCTTACCTATATCACGAGCAGCTCTTGAACCTCAACCTTCGACTTCTTCACCAGCTCGCCGTCCATGACGCCCTGAACATACGCCTCGCCTATAAGCGTATACAACCGTGTCGCTCCAAGTCCCTCCACACCAATGTCGCCCATCGAGCGCAACAGGTACGGCGTTCTGCTCCCTAGAAGCACAAAAACCTCATCGCCCGCTTGCGCCGAAGATCCCATACCCATATATCCCGTATCGGTGTTGAAATACCGCCGCTGCAAGCCCACAGACCTGATAGTACGATCCGCCTCCGTAGCCATTGCGTGTTCCTCTGGCGAGGAGAAATCATTTATAGCCGGAGCGCGGTGGATACCTCTCATCGTCTTCTGTCGCCCGAGCCATCGCCGCCATGCTTGCACTGCGGTTTTGTCATGAAGCGTTGTGCGTCTGAACATTGTGTGCCCGTCAAGTCCCGCAGAGCTGTGGCTGCCTACGAAGAACGCGTCGCCGCACACGGTGCGCCAAACAGCGTCATACTCGGTTCCACCTGCGACATATGGCTGGTCAAGGTCATCAGGGTTCGAGGGAAGTGGGAAGTGATCTATTTTGATCGCTGAGGCGCGGTTGACGAGGAATGGCATGAAGTACTTGAAATTATCATGATCAACGGTGCCGATACGCAATGCTGATAGTGTGAGAACACGCGTCCTAGTGAGGATGGAGGAGGAGGTGTAGCGGGTGGGAGAGGGAGGGGAGGGGCGGCTGGCGCAGGCGTCGAAGATGAAGGCGCGGTTGATGCGCTCGGAGGTCCCGACCTCATAACCCCTTTTGTTTATAGTCTCCCAATCGGGGGTCCAGCTGGGCATGTCGAGCTCAACTGCTTCGGGGATCGATTTGTGCTTCTTCCGCAGGGCGTCCTGCATATATTTCTCGCTAGCAGACGCTGTCAGTGGAAGGACTTTGTAGTATGTGGCACCCTCCTTGATTTTCTGGAGATCTCCCATCATGTTTAAATAGTTTCTCTCAGTGCGGAAGGTAAGGATGGCGAGCGAGCCCGAAACCTCCATGGATCTTAACGCTACCTCCTGGTAGAGCTCAGATGTACCCATTTTGTAATTAGGGGCTATTGCTCTACTGTTACCCCAGTCTGTGACAAGACCTAAAAGGCCATAGACTTTGTCCCGAGCATCTGTGGCATCTTTCGAATAATAAAGACGAAGAAGGGTCAGTAAAGTGATACTCTCCTTTCTCCGCCAGAGATTCCCGCTCTCGACAATTGCTAGCATCTTGCGGCAGAAGTCCTCCATAGGCAAAGAATTACGATCTCCTGGAGGCAAAACACCTACACAGCATGATGACTTGTGACGCTCGAGATTGGATGATGCGAGGGCGTACATACGGAGGGGTGCTGTGAACCGGCCGAATACGACAGTGACTTTTGAAGGGAGGGTAACCTCTTGGATCACCCAGATTCGATTCCACTATTAAAAGCGATATATCAGGTTCTTTCTCTTCATGAAAAAAGCGCAATTATGAATTCAGTATCTACCTACCCATGGCTGGGCGACCAAGCTACTAAACGCTTTCATGCATTGCTCACGCAATTTCATACTCCTCAATAGCGGTATGTCCGCTAAATGCACATCACCCGCCAGCAAGCGCATCAGGCAGAATCCCAGCATCAGCGGGTTTGCAGAGCGTGCGTCCGGCTTTTCTGGATACGTATCGCCATAGGCCGCTGCAAAAGCTAGAACTGAGTTGATGCTTGATATGTCGGCTTCATCGCCATCCCAATCGAAACAGCTAGCATCCCAATGTTCGTCTCCGGGGATGGGCTGCGGGTCATCCCCTAGCCAGACAATTACCTCCTTCGGATTTTCAAAGATGACGCGCATCATTTCAACTTGATGCATGCGCTCGGCGGGGTCGAATTGGTTGATGGAGAGAGCGTCAATCCAGACTGGAGTCTTGGTATTGATAGTACGAAGGCGTTGAAGGGCCTTTTTTAGATTTCGCGTGATAGCAAGGCGCTGCCCGTTGAGAGTGATCGGAACAGTGTCGTTCTGGTTTCCCCATGTGTATGACAATGCTTGGTATACTGGGTGAGTATTGAGCGAAACAGCCGACATTTCACAGCACACATCGTACTCTGGATCAATATCGGGAGATAATTTTACTAGTCGAATCTCCCGTTTAGCTTTGTCTAGCGAGCTGTAGATCTTCTCAAGTTCCTTCCCCTGTTCCGCAGTCTGACTCTGTAGAACCAGCTTCGAAGATCCTTCACCAGGCTGGGAAATGGCCGTCACGTTGAACGGCGTCGCTTTTGACGTCTCGCCACGCTCGGCTTGTACTTGTCCTCTTGTTGCTAGGACGGCGGCTGCTTCTTTGCGTTTGCCCTCAATGATCCTCTCTACTGTTTGTGGGGGCAAGGTCTTCAAGCGTTCCAACGTCTCTGAGGGGAAGGGAGGCAGGCCTGGAATATCTTTCTCTCGTGCCACGACGGGATCTGGCGCTGTTTGGGCCGGTGTTGCCTCTGGCACTGGCGCTGGAGAAGCAATACTGCTCCGAATGGGCTCTTTGCTTGACTGCACACTGGTCAAAATCATCTTTGTGCAATTATCGATGCGCTCAACGGCCTCTGCGAGGTCTTTCAACTTGGGCTGCTCAATGACCTTATCTAGCAAGAGGAGAACACTATTGGAGAAGTCCTTGAATACGTGATAAGGAACAGCCTTAGCGGTGGTAGCCTCTCCCTCTCCACCAGACCTTTCGCTGTACTTCTGAAGCTCTTGAATTTCTTTTTTGAGGTTGCTGGCGTGGGCTGCAACCGCCACTGGAGACTGGCCCACTGAGGGCCAAGCAGCTGTACTGTTCTCGGCCATTTTTGTACCTCTTTTTTGGCTCGGAAGTAAATGGATCAGAAGGATAAATCACGCTCATGAACATTTTTCGAAGAAACTAGGAAAGCATATGCACTGGCTTGACAGGTCCCACTAATTTGCCAGTTCGTATCGAGAAGTTTGAACATTATGTATACGGCGTTAATAAGCTTCAAGAAATTCGAGGCCATGGATACGAACGGGAGGTAGAAAAGACAACCTCTAAAACCGCCCCCATTCTTCAAGTAACAAATGTAAATCAAAACGGAATTTGCCGAGCTCGCGGCATTTTGGCCCCATGTTCCTAACCCATTCGGGCTATCCGACTAGCAGCTCGCGTGCTCCCTTTATAGGAACATTGTAAATTAGGGCAAATGTGAATCGAACACCCAGGTTCGCAGATAGAGATTCGTAATGATTTATAGTAGAAAGAATATGTGACGTCGAGACAAACCCCTGCACTCGGCTGTTGAAGTCACTCATCGAGAGCTATCATAATACAGTAGCTAGCTACGAGCGCTTGTAGCTCTTGGTGACAGCCAATTGCTCAAAAGGTATGATTTGCTCAAAATGTATAATGCGCAATACATGTTACCTTGACAGTTTCTAAAATTTATTTTATTTCTTCATTAAATGCATGCAATCTATGGCTATGACACTATCTTAGCGCTCAGGTGTATAAACTATATTACAGGTTGACAAGCAGGTCGAAAGCCATGTAGGAAGCCATGTAGGAAGCCATGTAGAAAACCATTGTCGTGGGGCTGTTCGCGCATCTCCCGAGTTGTTTAGTAGAGGGCAGAGGTCGGGGTCTGAGCCAATGATAGAAGAGTCGAAGGCGTTTCTCGGATGTACATATAGATTTCTTTTCGGCAGGTAGATAGAGATCATTCATACACACACGTTTTACAGTACCTTTCTACTAGTACGATCATTGCACGTGTTCGTTGTTTGCTTTCTCTGTTGCTTCTACGACTCTCTATATCGCATCTATACCCTATTTCTCGACATCATGTAGAAAGCATTGTTTGAAGCACTGTTTGACGCGTATTATGCGCTCTACCAACGTGTATTTTGAAGCATGTAGAAAGTTTGGTAGGGAGTCATGAAGGATGTTTGGTAGAAAGCCATGAAGGGTGTTTGAAGAAAGCCATGAAGGGAATTTGGTACGGAGTTTGGTACGGAGTTTGAAGAAAACCATGGAAGGTGTTTGATAGAGAGTCATGGAGGGTATTTGAAGGGGTTCATAGAGGAAGCCATAGGGGGAGCCATAAAGGGAGTCATGAAGGGTGTTTAGTAAGAAGTTTGGTACGGAGTTTGGTATCGAGCCATGAAGGGTGCTTTCTATTGAGCTAATTAGCATGTGCTATGAAGCATGTATGAAGCATACTATGAAGTAGATCATGAAGCGAACGATGCGTATTCGAACGCGTTGCATGAAGCATGTTTTGAAGCATGTCTTGAAGCGAGTAGGCTGGTAAGTAGACGAACGAGTAGGTAGCTGAGTTAGTAGCTAAACATGTAGATAGGCGAGTAGGGTAGTGAGCACGTAGGGTGGTGAGCACGTAGGGTGATGAGCACGTAGGGTTGTGAGTAGGGTGGTGAGCACGTAGGGCGGTGAGTAGGGTGGTGAGCATGTAGGGTGGTGAAAATTTCGTCGAAGCTCAAGATTTTAGGCAAATTTTCAAGCAGGATTCGCTCTAAGGTTCTATCTAATGTGACTTCTTATCAGCCCGAAGCCAGCTCGAAGCCAGCCCGAAGCCACATTAGCAGACCTAGCAAGTCAATATTGACGGGCCGAATCCTCGAATTGTCGATGTCGAAGTCAACAAGAAAAAAGCATAAATATACACGAAGTAGAGAGTTCTGAATAGCTTCAGTATGAAGCTTGATTTTCAAGAGATGAAAGTGTTGAAAACATAAAACAGTACTGTTACCTCAGTGTGATTGACAATCTTGCTTAGCTGTATAGAGCGCGAAATTCAGAGTTTTTATCTTTTTTCTTTCTTCATAGCTTCTACTTTCTAGAGCAGTTCAGTCAATATATACACATGCACATACTTCTTCTGACTCTCATATATCAACAGATAACTGCAAACCTCGTCGCTCGCAATAGAATTCAGCGATGAAGTTGAAAAATACTACGTAGATCAAATACTTGATGCAAGAGTCGGTCGCGGAAGAGCATTTCGATATCTAGTCAAGTGGACTGGCTATGATAATAACACTTGGGAATTCTACGAACATGTGGCTCATCATCGACGTTCTCGTGGCATTCCAACAACAGTCAAGCAAGCCTCGTCATCGCCTTCGCGAAGCTCAGGCCCTTAGAAGGGGTCATAGAGCGGAATTTCATTTTGCAGGCCTGGGCCTGCATAATCATGATTGGTCAGCCAGGTCTGAAAGCTAAGCTCTATTCGGGCTAGCGCGATTAATGCGTCATTTCTCGAGCATATCTTCGCGCGCTGTTTTTACTTTCAACCTTCGTGCGTTATGTGTGTAACTACCTCATAGCTACCAATGAATTATCAAGTTCCATAGATCTAGCTACGATCACAAATGGGAAGACTGCTGGAGAGACTGATAGGGAGGCTGCTGGGGAGGCTAATAGGGTGTATGGTAAGGTAGTTATTCTAGTATAAGCTTCGCCCACCCACCCTCACACCCAACCCTATCCATAAATGGGATGGGTGACGAGACCCAAAAGTGCACTCAACCCAAGCCGTTGCGCGGCGCATTCAAACCCCCTTCCCATCTTCCACTCAGCTTCAATTCACACACACACCCTTTTTCTCTCCCCCTCTACTACCTGCCGCCCAAACAGTTTCTCAAAACCTGGCAAATCTCAACGACCTGCTTCTCGTTCCTCAGCCACGAGAAATGTGTCTCCTCATTCAGCAGCACAATCGCAATCCGCTCCCTAGAAACAAGGAGATCGAGGTTATTGTACTCGCTTCGCATATAATACTCGTACAACTTTCGCTGATGTTCATTGCGGTAAGTGTCGTTCATGAGCGGGGCTTTGAAGAGGATAATGGTAGTATCAGCTCCTGGGATGAGCCCTCGTGGCTCAGCAGCCGTGGAGGGTCCAGGGGTATAGACGTAGTTGATGGGGTCGAGAATGCTTTTCTCGTTCGGAAGTCCTAGATCCGCGCTCGCCTTCCCGACGCCAAAGTAGCTGTCCAGAATGGCCAGCGTTGCAACGTGCTCTCCTGCATGTCCCAGCTGTCGGACTATCTCAAACGCCAAAACTCCTCCAAAGCTCCAGCCGAAGAAATGGTATGGACCTATAGGTTGGACCTGCCTTATATAGCAGATATATATCCGGGCAAGCTCTTCAAAGGTTGATGGTATCTTGAAGTGGAGGTAGTAGTTGTTGAAAATAATGAGGCTGTATGTGGCGGATAGATGTTTGGAGATGTTATTGAAGTAACTTTCTGCACCGCCCTCACCTGGGGGTAGAAGGAACAGTACTGGAGAGGTGTTAGAGGCGTGACGAAGTTCAAAGTAGGGGACAAATTCTTCGAGTGAACTATTTATGAATCCGGGATTGTCCATAGGGGTGGTTGAATGCCTGTGGAGGAGAGTGTGTGAGATGATGCGTTCGAGGTTCATCTTCAGTAAGGAGCAAAGCTTGACATTTAGTGATGATTCAAACCGACTAGAGATGGTAAAGTTCATTTGCCGTGCAAGGCACATGCCGGTTATGTCGAGGATGGCATCATTGGCATCCTCGTCACTTGGATCGATGCTAAGACTCATTGTACCCGTGGCATTTGTTAGATTCCAGGAATCACTTGTAGTAGTGTGGTGTTCGAATTGACCAAGATAATTGAAAGTGACGCGCGGCAGCGGTTTCTGAACATACCCGAAAGTGGCACCATACCCTATGCCATTATTGGGTACTTCTCTCAAACTCTTTCTTATACTGCTTATAGTCAGACCTAAATCTTCTACAACTGAAAGCGCGAAGGGGTACATGGTAGTGAACCATCCCATTGTGCGGCTCACATTCAGTGAGGTGTCGAAGGGTTCACGGCCATGTCCCTCAAGAGTGACAAACGTTGTCTGGGTCTTTGTTATCTCTTGCAATGCATAACCTACTGCTGTGAGAAGAAGCTCGTTCACCCGTGTCTCATACAACGCGTTGCATTCTCTGAGTAGGTGCCTCGTCTGGTCGATGGTTAATGAGAATTCTGCGCGATTGGTAGTTTTTCCGGACATAAGCCATCTCTGATTTATCCACTTGGTGTCTTTCACCACCGAATGCCAGTACTTCTGTTCGACCTCGGTATGGAGATAATTGTCGACTCTCAGGGTCCATTGTCGGTAACTACTCCCCTTTTTTTCTTGTTTTTTGTATTTATATATTGCTTCCAGGTCCCGAATCAAAATACTCCAGCTCACAGTATCAACAATGAGATGGTGAATGGCAAACCATACTCGAGCGGAGCCATCATTGAAGCCGTGAATATAGCCTACGGCAAACATTGGCCCCTTCCTTACATCGAAGCCGCTTTGCCAGCTCGTGAAAGTGGCGTCTTGCTCTTCTTTCAGCGCTACGATCCCGATATCCATGGTATTCAAGTCTACTTCCCTTTGATCGTAATCGTAGTACTGAATGTAGCCTCTTCTAGTATACTTGAATCTTAATTTGAAAGCGTCATGGTGGTCCTGCAAAGCCTCCACTGCGCTCTTCAGTCTCTTCACGTCAAGTTGCGGAGTTTGAATGGTAAAAGTCTGGTTCCAATGGTGACAATTTTTCAAATTTTTGGAGAAAAACCACTCCTGAATCGGCAGCAGTGGGAGTTTCCCAGCAAGGGAGCCTTGTTCTGTAACATAGTCTTTTTGCCGACTTGGTTGGTCTTCATCTACTGAAATGTTGTCGCAAAGATCTCTAATAGATTTACAGTCGAAAACGTCTTTCGCGGTAACCTTGAGATTAAGTTCCTCACGGATAAGCGCTGTGAGCTGCAAAGATAGGATGCTATCACCACCGAGTTGGAAGAAGTTGTCGTTGATTCCGAGGTCGTCTATGCCCAGGATTCTTGACCAGATACGGGACATGTTCCTTTCCCGATCGTTGCGAGGGGCAAAGTATTCATGTTTATCCGAATGGAAGTGGGAGTCTGGGAGCGCTCGCGTGTCCAGCTTTCCGTTAATCGTCACAGGCAGAGATGTGTTCAGGCGTATCAACATTACCGGAACCATATGTGCTGGCAGTCTATGCTTCATGAAGGTGCTAACTTTTAATTCCGTGAGCTGCGGATCGTCTGTAACATAGTAGCCAACAAGATATTTGGCTTGTCTAGAGTGGGGTAACAATTTCTCGTCGTACTTGGCGACCACTGTACTCTCCTTTATACCTGGATAGCTACCAAAGACGGCGGCGATCTCTCCAAGTTCCAACCGGAATCCACGTAGTTTGACCTGCAGATCATTCCTGCCAAGGTACTCTAGCTGTCCACCAGGTAAGCGTCGAACCAAGTCTCCGGTTTTGTACATTCGATGATATCTCCCGGCTCGGATATCTTCTTCCGTCCTAAACGGATTGGCCAGGAAACGCTGCTTAGTCAATTCAGGCTGGTTGAGATATCCACGTGCTACACAACCCCCAGCTAAGTAGAGTTCTCCCACAGCACCCAGTGGTAGCATTTGCAAGCAATCATTTAGCAAGTATCCCCTCATGCCTGGGAGAAGCTGCCCGAGCGTATTTCGAAACTTTGAGTCGCCTTCAAAGCGGGCGACCATATTATATACGGTGGTTTCGATAATCCCATAAGCATTGTGCACCGTGCCATTAAAGCCGTTGCGTATTTTCTCGAACTGGTTGGCATGGAACGCTTCCCCGGCAGCTGTCAAGACCTTGAGATGCTCCAATCTTGACATATCGATCTGATGTAAAAATGTAGGTGTTCCGCTAAGATAGGTGAGCTCGTTCTCGTTGACATAATTATAAAACTGGTCATCTATGTCGAAGTCACGATCAGGGATGATTAGCTTATTAGAGCTCAGGATCGATAGAACGAGTTGCTCAACCGAGAAGTCAAACACATAATTCGAAAGAAACAGAATTCCATGTTGCGTCCCTATGTCTGAGCCAAAATAAAGAGTTCTCAAATTGTTTCGTAAGCCCAGTACTCCCTTGTGTTCGACCAATACGCCTTTAGGATTTCCCGTAGTCCCGGATGTGTAGATAACATAGGCAAGATTGTTCTCCTCAGTACCAGACATGAGTTCAGACGTCGGCAGCTGATTTACTCTAACAATTGTTGACAGAGAATCAATATAGACTGCTACTGAGGACACCAAGAAGCTTTCCACCCTTTGTCGGTATTTTTGGTTAGCCACAACTATCTTAGCTCCGGTATCTTCCAAGATAAACTTAATCCTCTCCTTCGGATACTTGGGATCGATTGGAACGTACGCAGCGCCTGCTTTCCATACAGCCAGGATACTGATGATTGTGAGTTCACTCTTGTCCAGGATGAGCGCAATCACATCATCAGAGGAGATTGAGGCCATTGACCAAAGATACCACGCCAGTTGATTAGTACGTTCATTGAGTTCCTGGTACGAAATCCTAGTTCTCTGGCTAACCACAGCAATCGCGCTACTGGAAACTCTTGCTTCCCTTTCAAAAGCCTCATGTAGTGTTTTGGCTTGGCCAGATAAAGACAGATCAGATATTGAATCATCGGTGGCGCAAATGAGGCCGCTTGCTTCATCAGCCATGCTCAATTCCTTAATGCTCCTAGGAGTGTTCGCATGGAGCTTGGAAAATTGCCATAGGATGCGGCAGTAGAGTGAAATAAACCCTCTGATGGAGTCGTCAGCGAAAACGCTTGCTGCACAATTGAAGTTACAATGTAATCCTGTTCCACGTTCGATTATAGTAGCAGCAAGATCAAACTTCGCCGTGGTGTACATTTTCTCCCATTGATGTTCCGTCAGAGTTAGGTCAGAAAATCTGCAGTTACTCGAGTCTTGAGACCTGGATTGCATAGCTTCATAGTTGAAGACGGCTTGTACAAGGGGGTGGCGACTGGGGTCGTTATCAGTCTGAAGCTCTTTGACGACCTCCTGAAATGGCATATCTTGATGCAACTGGCCCTGGATGAACTCTTGACTGACCCGGAGAATGTAGTCTACGGCAGAAGAATCGCCATCGATATCAATCCTCAGAACAATCATGTCGACAAAAAAGCCAATTATGTCTTCAAATTCGCGGCGAGTTCTGTTGGCTACGGGGACTCCAATAACAATATCTCGCTGATTCGTATAAACGCCAAGCATCAGACAATAAGCGCTTGCTAAGAGGCTGTACAAGCTGATGTTGATGTCTCTAGCCAATCTTCTTAGCCCGCTGGTTAATTTTGGATCAAGCCGAAATTGAACATCCCTTCCCTTGTAATCAAAATGGGGCGGTCTATGGAAGTCTGGGATGAGCTGCAGCTGCTCAAAGCCATTGAGCTTTCGTCGCCAGAAGGAGGCCAGTTTCTCTCTTCGGTCTCCTGTTAGGCAGCTTCGTTGCCAACTGGCCACGTCCCGATATTGGAGATGCAAAATGGGGAGGTCCAGTGTGCCTTGAGCTTCTTTGTAAAATCTATAAAATGCTTTGAGGTCCCGTTCGAAGATAGTCCAAGACCATGCATCGAAGCAAACATGATGAAGCACAATGCTCATGTAGAACAGTTCCTTATTCGACGCATCTTCGTAGAAGCTAATTCGGAAAGGTAATTCCTCTGCAAGGCGAAACACGTATTGTGATTCTTTGAGAAGTAATCGATGCAGCTCATGGAGGTCGCTGACAGCAATCTCATGCATAGTGAATATACTCTGGGCTTCCTCCTCATCCAGTATGTGCTGAACACGGGCACCGTCCATTTTTTGCCTTGGTAGAAAGGACCTCAGAGCTTGGTGCCTAGACAAAACAGAGCGAAAAGATTTTTGTAGTAATTTGCGATCTGTAGTCATTGGGAGATCGAAGTTCATGACGATGTTGTACGCGTCAGTGCCACCTTCGAATTCATCGATAAATAGAACTCTTTCCTGTGCAAGCGAGACAGGAGTAGCTTTACCCGAGTCCCTTAACGGCAGAATTGGACTTGATTCATCGGCTTTGCTCAATATGAATTGGGACATAGTCTCAATTGTTCGGTATTTGAATAGAGCGGCTATAGTCACAAGACGTTCAAAAGCCTTGGAAATAGTAAATGATAGCTTCGTGCTTAGTAGGCTGTCTCCGCCCAAGCTAAAGAAGTCATCGTGAATACCGATCTTTTCCGATGAGATTCCCAAAACATCGGACCAGATCGCGCAGAGAGTTGTCTCAACATCGTTGCGTGGAGCCAAATACTCAACATTAGTTGAAAAATCTACTAGGGGAAGCTCCCGAGCGTCCACTTTACCACTGATTGTTACCGGGATTCTCTCAATTCGTACAAGGCGGTTAGGAACCATGTAATCCGGAAGCCTCTCTCGTATATGGTTATGGATGTCATGTTCGAGTAGGGCAGTGTTAGAGACAAAGTAGCCCACTAGGAATTTCAGAGAAGTATTCCTTATGTCTTCTTTTGTCCTTGGTTGCTCCTTCACGACAACAACCGCCCTTGTAATACCATGATACCCTGATAACACCGTCTCGATTTCTCCAAGCTCTATACGTATGCCTCTGATCTTCACTTGAGAATCGTTGCGACCCAGATACTCAATTTCACCATCACTATGAGGTAACCAACGGACGAGATCTCCAGTTTTGTAGATACGGGAATTTTTGTCACTCTCCTTCTCCTCCGCACTCTGGAAAGGGTTGACAGGGAAATTTTTTGCAGTTAGATCTGGGCGATTATGATAGCCCCGAGCTACGCCAACGCCGCCAATATACAGTTCTCCAGCTGCTCCAATTGGTACGAGTTTCATGTTCTCATCTAAGACGTAGGAAGTGGTGTTTGTGACCTGTTTGCCAATGCTGTGATCTTTTCGCCATTGATCAGGGGGGTATAAGCGTTTGTGACTTGTGATAGATACTTCGGTCGGTCCATAGCCGTTGATAATGAGGCCGTTATAGGTCTCTCGGATTTTTCTAAAGGCACCTTCAGTGAAGGCTTCACCGATACAATCAATTCTTCTGATATGGTCAAATCGATCGTACTCGTAAACTGAGATTACAGATGGGGTCCCCGACAGATAAGTAACCTCATTGTCGCTAATATACTTGTACAATCGTTCCTTGTCACTTCGCATCTCGTCATTAAGTACCAACAAAGCTTGACCATTCAGCAAAGCGTCCGTAAATACTTCAACGAAATGGTCAAACACATAGTTAGAGAAAGTGAGGATCACCTCGTCCTCGAGCTCCCGCAGGGAGAATAATCTAGATAGCGATACTTGGAGATTGACAACCCCGCGATGTTCAATCATCACCCCCTTCGGTGTCCCCGTCGTACCAGAGGTGTAGATAATGTACGCCAAATCTGAACTTGACATATTCAATTGAATATTACGGGTACTAGCCTTGTCGCTGTACCACTCAATGGAGTCCGACTCTATGATGTGCATTCCATCCCCGGTCATCTTACGCAAGCGTGAAGCGTAGCATTTCTCGGTTATGACAATCTTCGCCGCGGTATCTTTCAATATGTATTGGACCCGGCCTTCCGGATAGCTAGGGTCAATGGGTGTATAAGCAGCACCAGACTTCCAAACGGCAAAGATGCTGACCATCATCCTCTCACTCTTGTCCATGAAGAGAGCGATGATATCATTGGATTTGATAGGTATACAACTTCGAAGATAATGGCCCATCATGTTCGCTTGTTCATTCATTATCCTGTAATTGAGCTTTACATCTTCGTATATGACCGCAGTCTTCTCCGGTACCCTTGCCACCTCTCTCTCAAACAATTGATGTAGAGTGAATTCTGCAGGGTACAGAGATTCGTTAGCGTTCCATCTAGCGAGCCGACTGAGCTGGCTGGGTCCTAAGTATTGGAGGTCTTTCACAAGCTTTTCCGGGTTATCAGCAATTTGTGTAAAGAGCTGTTGAACCATATACAGTAATTCATCAATGATCGTATCCTCGAACAATTCACCGGCGTAGCAGATAGTAAAAGTGAAACCATCACACGCTTGGCTCTCACGTGCTATCACTGCCAATGGATAGTCTAGCTTCTCGATCTCGTTCACAGTATCGAATTGCAACAGCTGCCTATGGATATTTTCCCGGGATTTGTCTAGAGTTGGATAGTTTTCGAGGACGAAAAGAGTATCAAAGAGGCCGTGCTTCAATTTGCCATCTAATATATGGCTAAGTTCCACGTGGCTGCGGCTGTTCATGATATTGACTTGATGTTGTATGTCCGTAACGGCAGCAAGTACAGTTTTATGCTCCGCCTCGGTATGGTCAACTATCAAGGGTAAGGTGTTGATGAAAAGACCCACAGAGCTTTCGATATCATCAATAGGAAGGTTCCTCCCTGCAATAATGGTTCCAACAACCGTCTGGCATCCACCGCCATAGGTGTGTAAAACTGAATGCCATACGAACTGTAGAATGGAGTGCAATGTGATGCCATGAATAGAACAGACTTCTCTTAGGCCTGTTTTCCAAACACCGCTCAAGGCAAGTGTCTTCTCCTTCTGGTCTTGGACTGTATCATAGTCACTCAACAAGACCTTGTAACGGACGCGTTCATTTAGCAAGGCGTTGAGATCGCAACGCTCAACAATCTTCTTAATGTGGTGCCTCCAGTACCCAATGTGATTGTGACGATGGGCTTGAAGAAATGCTTGAGCTTCAAGATAGGCCTTATCGGTTTTGCAAACTATCGGCTCACCTCCGACTAGGTGCAGATAGGTTTGATGGACATATTGGAACAATATGGGTAGACTCCAGCCGTCCAAAATCGCATGGTGACAACTGAAGAGACAATTGAAATGGTCGTCGCTGAGTCTGATCAGGTATACTCTAAAGAGTTTACTGTCCTCTAAATGATAGGGCTCCATCTTATCTTGTTTCTGGAGTTCTACTATTTTGAGTTGTTGCTCAAGTTCATCCTTCGCATCTGTCAAGTCCACGAATCGCCAATCTAATGGTGGATCCCGATCAATAATCTGTAAAACATCTTCCTCCCAGTGAAGCCGCATCCTGATAGAGCTATATCGCCTTTGGGCATGTATCCAAGCAATTTTTAGGCGATCATGACAAATGCTAGTCCTGTAGTTGTGCATAGTCTGCATCACGTAGGCATCGTTCGAAGCTCCCTGCTTCAAATAGTGATACACAAAGCCCTGCTGGAGGCTATTTGCAACAAAGAACGCGTCAATATCCTTTCCTTTCTGTGAACTTGGAAGCTGTAGAGTAGATCTAGGCTTTGGGTTCAGTGGTTCTTCCCTCGTAGCCGCTTGACTTACTTTCCATAAGAGATCGGATAAATTCCGCATTGTTCTGGTCGAAAAGACATCTTCGACAGATATGTGTAGAGAAAATACTTGACGGATGCGGCTAATTAATTGAATACATGTAATACTATGGCCACCGCACCGAAAAAAATTGTCCTCGAGGCTAATGGTTTCTAGAGAAATTCCAAGAATTTCGCTCCAGATTCTACCCAGTTGATCGTCACGATCATTCCTCAGACCAACTGGTACAGAGTCACGCTGAGATAGATCAACCTCCGGGAGGGCTCGAAGATTGACTTTACCATTTACAGTAACTGGGATTCGTTCCATCTGGGTAATTCTTGTGGGAATCATGTAGCGTGGAAGTTTTTTCTCCAAAAAAGCCAGAAGATCCGTCTCCGGTATGCGGCCACCATCAGAGACATAGTATCCGAACAGATGTTTTGAGCCCGTGGCATGCTTGCCACCTTTGAGCTCCCTTGCCACCACTAGGCTGGACCTCACGCCGGGGTACAGTGATAGAACAGACTCTATTTCACCCGGCTCGATTCGGAGCCCACGCAGTTTGATCTGAAAATCATTGCGACCCAGGTACTCCACTTCGCCATCGGGAAGCCACCGGGCCAGATCACCAGTCTTGTAGAGCAGACCATTGGTTCCATTTCGCTTTTCATGTCCAGTTTGGAAAGGATTGGTAATGAATCTTTGCTTTGTTAGTTCAGGACGGTTGAGATAGCCTTTGGATACGCCCAATCCTCCGATGTGTAATTCTCCAATTGCCCCAATCGGCATCTGCTTCAATGAATTACTCATTATATACCATTTCACATTCCGTAGGGGCTTCCCAAGGCTTCTGTTCAGTCTTTGGGAATTTGGGTAGAACATTTTCACTGCTGTGACAAAGGCCGACTCGGTGAAACCATATTCATTGATGATGCGATGTTTGAAACGTCTCCTCAATTCCTTGTATCGGGTTTCAGTCAAATCTTCGCCTACTAACAACAGCCGCCGCAGGCTAGGACACTCTGAAAAATCAAACTCTTGAATGACGGAGGCCGTCCCATTTAGATAGGTGACTCCATGACGCTTCACGAATGCTGTCAACTTCAGTGGGTCAAGCTTCTCGGTGTCGTCTATTATGGCAAGGAGCTGGGAATTGATCAAGGCCATTAACGTCTGCCGCACGAACGGCTCGAAAACATAGGCCGAGAACAAAAGTACCACCTCTCGTTCTTTGCGCACCTCATACCTTTCAGCCAGGTCTGTTATGCTGTTGACAACACTTCGATGTTCTTTGTAAATGCCCTTTGGAATACCAGTGGTGCCAGAAGTATATGTAACGTAAGCCAATTGCCTGCTGTGGAGGCTCAGGTTCAAGTTATCTCGACGAATGGAAAGGTCGACGTGCAAAGATGCAAGAAGGGGTTCTATTTGGATGATTTTGAACACGCTCGAAGGCGCGATCTGATTTTCCAGTCTGTGTGCATGTCTCTGGCCGGCAATAACGATTTGGGCCTGCGTGTCATCCAAGGTGAAACGCAGCCTCTCGTCTGGATACATTGGATCAATTGGAATGTAGGCTGCTCCAGACTTCCAGATACCCAGAACGGTGATGATCATGAGCTCATTCTTGTCGAGCAGAAGTGCAATGAATTGTTCCGGGTGCACTCCAACAGTCGAGCGAAGGTAGTGGGCTAATTGATTTGCACGCTGATTGAGATCACGATAAGTGAGTTCTACATCTTGATAAACAATTGCAACCTTATCTGGAGTCCGCTCGACAGCCTCTTCCACAAGGTGGTGAAGTCTTTTGGAATCCGGATAATCACCTTCAGTCCGATTCCATTCATCAAATAGAAGCCTTTGTTCATTGGAGAGGAATTCCAATTCCTCGGTTGGTTTCTCGGCATTGTTAGATATCTCCAACAGCAAAACATGCACAACGCTTAGAAATCGATCTATTACCACGTCATCGAAGTGTTTCCCGTCGAAGCTAGCCATCAGCGTCAAGCCAGAGCCATTTGTTGTACCAGTAAAAGTCAAGGGGAATCTTGAATGGTGCTCAGTGGCCTCATGAGAAGACCATGTGAACAGACAATCGAGAGAACCATGTGGAAAGCGGTGAAGATCGATGTCGCCATATGTAAGGGATGTTATAGATACACTTGATTCGATATCCATAATTTGTTTGATGCACGAAGCGCTTTGCTGTGCGTGGTGTTGCACGATGACGGGTATCACACGAACGCATTCCAAGGTCGAGCTCTCGGTGCAAGTAATGGAACTTGCATAGGCAATTACAGTCTCGCGACCATTTCCAAAGACATGAAGCATCTTATGTAGCGAAAATAGAACAAATGAGGAAATTGGTACATCATGTTTCGCGGATATATCTAGTAAAGACCTATGAAGGCGTCCATTGACAACGAGCGTTGCTGTTTTTTCCCTTTGAACCTTGTAATCGTCATCGTGGGAAGCGATTCGATATGACCAAGTATCTTTGGCCAAAGGGCTTAAGTCGCAACGATCAGTTATGCGTTCGATCACTTGAGACCAGCCATTATCGCCCTGATGGTGGAACTTGCTCTGCTCTGGGTCCGCCCCTTTGCCATTCAGAATTGGCGCATCTCCGTTGACTGAATGGCAGCCGTGCAGATTTTGTAGCTGACTGTCTTTATATGAATGATCACCGTTCGTCAGGGGCTCCGTATTCTCTATAATAGAGTGCTTCCAGCTTCCAGGCACTCCACTGCTGGCAGGTTCCAATTTGTAGACCCCATCTTCACGCACCAGCTCTGGTAAAAGGTCCACATCGCGATCAGGCATCTTCGACATTTTATTCTACGCAGTATGAAAGCCCAAGCGAATAGAAAAAGCTGAGGCAGGGCTTCGAAGGTATTAGCCTGGATCACTGTGGTGTCACAAATTGGAGGAATGGCGACATACAGCAATGGATTGGTAACGGCAGAAGAAAATCCTCAGTATCTATTTGGTGGTATGCGCCGAGTTTGGATTCTCATCGCGGAATAGCCGTTGAAAGGTAACTATTGGACATGGGCCAGCTAAGGAGGAAAATGGAGCCCTTCAAAACCAAGAATAGCTCCGTTGCAGATATGACATTGGCAAGTACCGGTGAAGGTAGGGATTGACGAACCGTTTTGCAATGGCATATTCAGACTATGGGCTGCACCGATCAGCACCGTCGCCAAAACGTCGGTTAGCAGCTAGCTTTACTAAGATCGGCACCTCCGAGAGCGTAGACATAAAGTAGGGCTGCAATACCTTCAGATACGCTGAAGTAAACAACGACATGGTATCCTCCTTCGTTGGTATGGAACAGTCTTGGAAGCTAGTTGAAGCGGTCAGTGTCATTTTGCGGCTTCGGAGGCCTAGAATCCGAGCAGACATTGGTTTCATGCGGAATCTTCGGCCAACAACATCACGAGCCTCAACCTCATGTTCAATCAAAGTCTCGTAGATGGTCAACTAGGCTGGAACCCCCCTCATTGTGTTGGAATCATGCAGTCTCTCAGCCATGGCGTCCGTAACCTGCCGTGATTTTCCAGCTCGCAGGCTGCGAGTCTTACAGAATAGAGTCACTTCATCATTGATGGTATCGCTGCTAAAGAAGTGGGATCTACCAACGGTAGCTGCTTGCAGGCATGGGAGCGCGAATGGGAAGGTGGTTGGGGCTTCCTGCAATTCATTTTTCAGTTAATTCAGCAATAGAGAGTTCAGTCTAACTTACAGGCAGGAGGGATACTTGCAATGGCCGAGACCAACCGTGAGTCGATTATATTAACATACATACATCTTTCTCCCTCCGCTTATCCCTGCATGTCTTTACACAGTGCAGTAATGTGCAGTGTTGGTTTCTATATACACGTCATCCGTACGCGACTTTCCTTTGAATTATCGTACGCCGCTCTGCACCCTAACCAGCGGTAAGGTTACTGCGCAGAACATTTAGAGAGAAAAACATAGCTGAAGCTGCATATTCCACTGCAAGACCACCTCAACATGAGGCGGTATTCAGGACTGCAGATTTGATATGACGGTTTATTGGTAGAGAGTGTGGGCGGCTCGGAAAGGCTTGTGGCGGACGGGAAGTCACGTTTACCGTGTTTTCCCGGACCAATCGGATTGAAGATTCTGAACCATTTATTATACAAGTAAACTAGTAATATTCCACTGCAAGCAATGAGTGTGTATTCCGTACGAAGTACTAAGTACTTCGCAAAGCACCTACTGACACTGTGTAGTGCAAGCCTTCTCTAAGCCGTCAGGGAGTCATATGACACTACGAAACCATACCTTAGCGAGATTATGTGGGTCCAAATATACCTTCAGCAACCGTGTACGAACCGTTATTACTTTAAGCGTCCTGCGCTTAATGTTTGATAGTAGACGATTCATAAAGTAAAACGTTTGTTGTTATTAAACGTGTTACAGCTGTGACATGCTTGATAGATCTGCTGAGTACGCTGTTCTGTATCAGAATAAGATACAGTTAGTGCACTACATGAACACAACGAAATACATATAATTAATGCGCACACAGCACAGTCTCATCAGATGCTCATGTAGGTATAGCTCAGTTAACGAACGTTGTCCATATTTCTCATATGTAAATCTCACTCGATCGTTCTATTCTCAAGTCACGTTTACATTTTAATCAGCCGTTATATCGTATTAAACATGAATACATTTCAAATTTCATAATCGTTTTAAGTTATGACGATGATCAGTATTTAAGTTTCATAATCATTCAAAAACTGTTATTCATAGTTAACCGAATTGAAGCTGTTGTAAAGATGCACAGCTTCTCGCTAAGGTACATCTTAAGTCGCTGCAATGCGCTGTTGGTTGCGCCAGCTGCAGTGACTTAGGGAACAGCACTCACAGTCAGTGGCCCTGTCGTTATACCACTAATGTTCATTTAGGTAGTCCTTACCGAACATTAGGTGGCAGCCCCAGAACCCAGGCACTAGCGCGTTGCCACGACATGCGACGCATGAAGAAGCGCTATGAGGCCGTAATGTAAGGTATGTTGG
>JAABUT010000713.1_pt1 | contig 46844 bp, 51 predicted proteins | sample 5559281 | NCBI WGS metagenome assembly JAABUT01 (sample SAMN10711880, study PRJNA513359) | rock metagenome | isolation source: Antarctica rocks | place: Antarctica: Victoria Land, Ricker Hills nord | collected 2016-01-04
GAGATTACTATCTCTTATCATTAATAGACGAAACTCTTGCTTGTATTTAAGATAGCAAGTATTTGACTTGATTGAACATCATTGTCATCTTCAACAAACTGCGTATGCATTTAAGCAGCGAAGATTTGATTATCTTTATCATCTCTTTTGATTTCTACAAATATTACGTGATGTCTTTCAAATTAATCAACGACTCGACTTTCTATCAACACTATATGAACGACGTGCTATTTAACTATCTTCATCAGTTTTGTCAGATTTATCTAGATGACATTATCATTTACAGCAAAACACTGAAGAAACATAAGCAACATGTACAATTAGTTCTACATAGACTATGAGAGACTGATCTTTAGATGAATATAAACAAATGCAAGTTTCATGTTCAGAAAATCTTCTTTCTGAAACTATTGCTATTCATTAAAGAACTAAAGATAAATCTCAGAAAAGTACAAGCAGTAGTTAAATGATTTACTTTTACAAATCTCATTCAGATGCAGTTCTTCGTTGACTTCTGCAATTTCTATCGACATTTTATAAAGAACTTTTCAAAGATTGTTCATCTTCTGATTCAATTAACTCAAAAAGAGATGATATTTAAATGAAATCAAGCTTGTTAAATGATCTTTGATCATATGAAGAAACAAATGACTGAAGCTTCTATTCTTCGTCATTTTGATCAAAATAAAAAGACTATTCTTGAAACAAACTCATTTAACTACGTCAATGATGACATACTTTCTCAGTATGATGACGAAGAAACATTGCATTCAATGATTTACTACAGTAAGAATCTGAGTCTCGCTAAGTGCAATTACAAGATCTATGACAAGAAATTACTAGCAATCATTCGTGTTTTCAAGCATTAATGATCTGAGCTGAAATTGATTGAATTATTCATCAAGATGTTTACTGATCATCAAGCTTTAACATTATTAATGAAAGATAAAGAGCTAAGTAAACGTTAAATGCGCTGAGTATAAAAACTCATTGACTTCAACTTCAAAATCATGTATCGCTCAGATAAACAAAATATCAAAGTCAATGCATTGACTCGTTGAGTCAATTCAGTTTCTAGAAGTCTTAAGAATGAACAATGTTGCTATCAGCAAACTACAATTTTCACGTCAAATTGAATGAAAATTGTTGATTTAGAAAAAAACATTGATGAATCAATTTATAAACAGATTCTTAAAACTAATGAAATCAACAAGAATTGTATGCTACTTCGTGAAGCAATAGCAAAAGACGAGACATAATATGAAGATATCAAATTGAAGAATTATTGAACTCAGAATGAAATCTTGTATCATGATAGTCAGTTATGAGTCTCATTCAACGAGCTTTTACAAATGAATCTGATTCGTGAGATACATGATCAATCATCAGTTGATCATTCTAATATTCTTAAAACTGTGAAAGTCATAAAGTGAAACTACTATTGATCATTCATGCAAAAGATGATAAATCAATATATTCAAAACTGTTATATCTGTCAACTTTTAAAGACATTTAAAGATAAATCAAATGACTTGCTTCAATCTCTATTGATATCTGAACAGTGATGACAAGACATAGCAATGAACTTCATTATCAATCTATTTGATTCAAGCGAGTACAACATTATTCTGACAATCATTGACAGATTGTCAAAAGAAAGATATTATATTTTTTGCATCATTGATGATTAAAATATCATTGTCAAAAAGACAGCTGAAATGCTGATTTAATGAATATATTGAACTCATGATTTATCAAACTTCATAATATTTGATCGAGATTCACAATTCATCTCTATACTATGAAAGTTTCTTTGCAAACGACTGAGCATTTTTCTTCAATTGTTCATCATTTATCATTCTCAGATCAATGATCAAAGCGAACAAGTCAATCAGAATGTCAAGCGATATCATCGTTCTTTCTGTTTGTATATGTAGAACGACTGATCTAAGTGACTATTCATGATCGAGTTTGTCAACAATAACATCTTGTTCTCAGTCATCTTCTTGACTTTCTTCTTCATGAACAAGAACTTTCATTCTTGTATGAGCTTCAACTCTGACATCATCAAGTATGAAAGCATTCGCGAACGACTGCAGATCACTCAAGTCGAAGATATATTTGAATAAATGAACAAGACATTGATCTTCGCTTGTGAAGCTCTGATCAAAACATGAGAACAAATGATGAATCAAGCTAATAAGCATAGAAAGAAGATCAATTACAAGATTGAATCAAAGATGTTTCTGAATGAATGAAACATTGTTACAGCGAGATCTTTCAAAAAATTGAATGACAAGATGCTCGACTCATTTCAGATCATTGAGTCTATTGACTCATTCTATAAGTTAAAACTATCAGAGACTATGTGTATACATGATGTATTTCATTCAGAACTTCTTCGTTCTGTCGTTGATAACTCTCTGTCTGATCAAAAGAATGAATCTTCGAAGTCAATAGTGATAAACGATGAAGACGAATGAAAAATCGATGATATACTGAACTCTCATTGATATCAAAAACGACTTCAGTATAAAGTTAAATGAAATGACTATGATAATGATCTCAATTGATACAACGCTGATGACAATGAATTTATGAACGCTCAGAAGATTATTAATGATTTTCATATTTGATACTTGAACAAATTGCACTAATTAACAATTCAATCAATCATGATTTAGATTGAACAATCAATCAAGTTGAGCAGAAAATACATTCATGCAAACATGAATCATTGAAAAGAGAAGATAATGTTATGATTCTAGTCTTGTCAGACTCAGTCTTTTAGTCTTGTCAGATCTATTCTTGCTTCGTCATCTTAACTAGTTTCTATTGAGTCTAGCGTCAACTGAGAAATACACATATGTAATCAGCTTCTTTTCTGTAGCTATCTTTCTTTCTTAGCATTTATCTTCTAGTTAAATGACATCTTTATCTGACTTGCTTTAGACAGACTTTTAACAACTACGATATTGATCATTCTGATTCTAACACATGCACACACAGTAGAGAATGAATTTTCAAGATTGTTTTGATGAAGTGATTTCTAGATGTTTATATTTAGATTGACGAGAGCATCAATTACTTATTTAGAAGAGAAAATATTGTTATGAATTAAGCATTGTAGTCAATTATTAGCTTGTTTAATATTTATGATAACGCACTAGAGTCTTTAGCGACGCGCTAGTCAAGCTTAAACCTGACGTCAACTCAGATTTACTCTTTATCTTTTACCATTAATATTAATACTATTGCTTGTTTTATAAACATTTCAACACAGTTGTTGATTAATTTACACTCAATAATCTCACTCAGATGCAGTTCTTTATTGACTTCTGCAATTTCTATCAACGCTTCATCAAGAACTTTTTAAAGATTGTTCATTCAATAATTCAACTCACTCAAAAGAAGATCATATTTAAATGAAATGAAGTCTGTCAGATCATCTTCAATCATATAAAGAAATGTATGATCAAGACTTTTATACTACGTCACTTTGATTAAACTTGTAAGACTATTCTTGAAATTAACTCATTCAACTACATCAATGATGAAGTTCTCTTTTAATATGATGATGAAGAAGTACTACATTCAATTATCTTCTATAGTAAGAACATGTCTTTTGCTGAATGCAACTACAAGATATATGATAAAGAACTTTTAATCATCATTTAAGCATTTGAACATTGATGATTTAAACTGAAGTTAACTGACATTTTTATCAAGATGTTCATCAATCATTAAACTCTCATCTTGTTGATGAAAGATAAAGAGTTGAGCAGATGTCAGATGCATTGAGTTCAGAAGTTTGCTGATTTCAACTTCAGAATAATATATTAATTTGACAAACAGAATATCAAGATTAATGCATTAACTTGTTAAGCTGACTTCATGCTTAAAGATTCAAAAGATGAGTGCATTCACTATTAATGAATCATTATTCTGATCTTGAATTGAATGAAAATTGTTGATTTAAAGAAAAACATCAGTGATTCAATCTATAAATAGATTCTTAAAACTAATAAAATCAACAAAAATTGTACATTACTTCATGAAGTAATAGTAAGAAATGAGACATAATATAAAGATATTAAATTGAAGAATTGTTGAACTCAGAATGAAATCTTGTATCATGATAGTCAGTTATGAATTTTGTTCAATGAGCTTCTACAAATGAATCTGATTCGTAAGATGCACAATCAATCATCAGTTGATCATTCTGATATTTTTAGAACTGTGAAAGTCATAAAGTGAAACTACTATTAATCATTCATGCGAAAAACGATAAATTGATATATTTAAAACTGTAATTTACCTGCTGATGTTTGCACATTCAAGTTTGACGTTCTCTCAAATTGAGAAAAGCATGTTGACACAGTTCATCGCCGCTTTTTCAGTTCATAAATAATCGCTCGTTTCTTCTCAACTTTCAACATTTCTCTTCATCTGCTTTGTCTCTTTCATCTGAGCTTTTTATCAACTTCTCGTTTTCGTTTCATGATTCTTTGCTTGAATCTCAACTCACATCTGAAAGAAGTCTCATCTTTGCGATGATTGATTCTATTGACTCAGTTTTCACGTCGCTCATCTGATCTGAGACTTGTTTCTTGCGTTTCTGCTCATGATCTCTTTCGTTTGAAGATGCATACTTTTCCCCTTGACTTCTTGAATCGCTGTTCTTCGCGTCTCTCATCTGCGTCTTCTAGAGTGATTCTCGATCTTTCTGTCTTTCTCTCTCAGCGTTCTTCTGTTTTCTGCTCATAGCTGATCTTCTGTTTCTCACTTCATTAGCGTGACAACTATTGATCACGAAATGTTGAGCGATCGTCATCGTCACGACAAGAGCGTGAGCAAGATGAAGTCTGCTCAGAGCTATCATCTGTGCATTGAGATCAATTGAACAAATGTCTCACATCACTCTGAGCGTGTTTTCTACTGTGTCGTCGACGAATGAATGACGTGATGCTGTTGTCAGCGATCTGATGACATCTTCTGTCGAAGTCTGACTTGCGACAATTGAGCAGTCTCATCTAGTTCAGCTTGACTGAGTTTCAGGCATCAGTTGATGCTGACGTGACAGCGACTTGATTGAGAGAATATGCATGTGCTCTGCGCAGCACTGCCTGAATCGAAACTTGACTGTTGAAGAGATGACATTTTCCTGTGCCGTTCTGTGTCATTTTGCTGAACACTCTTCATTCTTGTCATCTGCATCGAAAATTCCTCAGCTCATGAAGAGATTGTCTCAGTCGTGTCGATGCTGAACCATGAACTATTGATGAATCATCGACGATTAGCTTTAGAGAAGAGAATTCGCACGACCTGTGCTCTATCAAGTGTCTTGCAAGACGTTCTACGAGACGTTCTGTGAAGTTTGATTCATGAAGATTAACGATGATTCAGCTGACTGCTACAGTAGAGATCTTCGAATGCACGTCATTTCGAGAAATACAGCGCGTGAATTGAACGACAAGAGAACAGAGAAGGGGAAAAAAAATCAGCGAGGGCTGAGCAATTCTTGAGGGTTGCGTGTAGTCAAGAGAGAGCTTACGAAGCTTTAGAGAGACAGCGCAGAGATGATGTGACTTTCAATGAAATTGAGTGTACCTCTGTGTCGAGAGCGACTGATGAGTCATGACATATAGTTCATCTTGCGCTTTTCTGTAGAACAGACAGTCGTTTTCACTGTCTTCTTGTTTATAAGATTCCCTCGCAATTATCTTCTGCAATGACTGTCGTTGACATGTCTTGCATCAACTTTTATCAATCATCATCAGCAAGCAGCTCATGCTTCAGTCTAAAGTCATCAACTTTGAGTAATACTGACGAAAAACGCACGACGATCTTAGAGCGCGACTGATGAAACAAGTCATTCACGACAAATCGAAAAATCAAACCTTTGTTTCAAACTCAGATGGCTGAAGATATCAGAGTCGAGAATGAAGATATTGTTAAAACTCAGCGTCATAAGAAATTCATCTAATTACTGCAGAAAACTTGATAAGAGCTGAGAACAATCGAGGCGACGACGACAGCGACATCAATAACGAGAAAGACTTCTGCTTTTCATTCATCGAGTCTATCGAAAGCTCTCACAATCATATCGATGAGAATAGAATCGACATCGATGATCATGATCTTTCTTCATCGAAGAAGCATAAGAAAGCGAAAAAGATGACTCTACAAGCTGTATTCAAAATTTCTCCTGAACTCGAACTTTACTACAATCGAGCGCTTCAAGATCATGAGAATACTGCAAGCTCAAATCAATCAAGTGAGATTGATGATAGTCAGAATAGATAAACGTGAATCTCTAATTCAAAAGTGAAACGATGTCTGACATTTCACAGATAATTCGTTCGTGATGCAGAACGAGAACATCAAGACTGATGATGAGAACACTTCTGCTGAGATAAAAAGCATTATGTCTGAGATTGATACTGCAGACACATCTTGTTCAACAAAAGAGCTAAAGACACATCATTTCTTGAATTCTAATACAATTGTCGAGTCTCTTAATCGTCTATGCTTCTCTAGCATCACTTCATTCGCGAATCGTGAAAGGCGATTTATTCACGCAAATTCTTGCAATGAAAGAAGGTCAGTCATTGACGATTTCGTCAGCGCTATCGTCATCAGATCACTTGAAACTGAGCAACATCAGAGTTCTGATGACTCAGCAGAGATAAAGAAGCAGAAGTGGGAAATTACGAAGATTCTTGAGAAGAAAGCGATCGAGTCAGAAACGAAATATAGAGTACGCTGAGAAGATACATGATTGCTCAGCAGTGAATTGAAAAGTGCACAGAGATTGTTGAAGAAGTTTGAGGCAAAAGATCGAGCACAGCATGAACGTAAACGAGGTAGATCGGCTCGAATGAACAAAGGCTGATGATCGTGCATTTGTTCGTAAGCACATCGTGAATGCGTGTATGATCATGTCTCTGCGTCAAGCAAGCACGCAGTCTATTCGTGATCAAAGACTCAGCTGCAGCGCGAAAGAAGATGAAGAAATTGATTTGCAAAATTGATTGATCGTCAACGAAGAACAGAAAAGCAAGTGAAGACAAGAACGTATTTCAAGATTTGTTAACTATTTTAGAGCTTGAATCTGCTGCATATTGAATTAAAATAATGCAATAAAGGACGAGAAGAAAGTTGATTGTAATCACTTCTTGTAATAAACGTCTAAGAAAGACTTTCAAAATCGCTGTCAGTCATATCTTCAGAAGAGAACTCTCGAGCTCATTATTTCAGAAGGTCTAACGTTGTTTGCCTTCTATGATTCAATATCGACTCATTCAAGCTGCATGAGACATCATCTTGCACTGTCACAGAAGAGTTTTTCTGAGAGACGTTATCTTGAATAGCTCAAATATCAGGTGACGAGACATCACGAGCACTGTCTCAAGCTGCTTCAGAAGATTTCTTCTGAGAGACGTTGCTCAGAAAAGCTTGAATTATAGATGACGAGACACTAGAGACATTCATCTCACTGCTCGAGTTTCAAGCACAATCACGATGTATCGTATCAAATTGAAGCGACGTGTCAGAATTAGAACAGAGTGCTATAGCGAGAAAAATGTCTAAGAGTGAAGAAGAATTGAAGCAGATGAAGAGAATGTCGACAGTAAATATCATTATCACATTGCATAGTTCTGATCTCGACTTCTTGCCTTTGACGTTGACGAACCTGCTCGAGTTTTCTTCACATGATGATCAGATCAAGGCGATACAGAGTCTTGCAATCGATCAGATGAATCTTATTCTCATTGCATCGACGAGATGAGGTAAGAGCGTCGTATTTCAGACTGTCTCGACCTTGCAACGTGACGTTTGCCTTGTGATAATGTCGTTGAATCTGCTGAAAGAGAAACATGTCAGTCACTAACAAGATGTCTGAGAAGACAAGCATTTTGTCGACGAATCTGATCAGACCTGATATGTCAAGTTCATTGCTCAAATATCGTGCTGCAAGCCTTATGTATGATCAACTCAATCAAGTCTAATTCTTCGAGTCTTTAGACTTCACATTCATCATCTTGAAGATACGAGATATTCTACACTCTTCATTCGATACTGAAGAATTCATTCTCATCGCTGCGTGAACACGAAGCCTTGTCGCTCGCGTCGATGACGAAGTTTCATATTCAAGCTTCGTCGACTTCATGAACATTTCAGATTGTTTCGACGAGTGATACTGTTGCAGAATCTTCTTCAGCGTTGTTTGACGATGAATTCTCACTTCTGATTTCGTCTTTGTTGTTTTACTCTTAATTATCATCTCTTCGCTCTTACTAAAGATGATTGATATTTTTATCTTGAATTCACTTTCTCTTCTGAATTTGACTCTTCTTGTCTTCATCTTATCATTCGCTTTTCGCTTCTGTGCTACAGAGCGTATCTTCTCTGACTCACTATTTATTCATTTCAGTTGTTCATATTCAAGATTTCATTTCGTCGCTAGAATTCAAAGACATCGCTGAGAATGCGCTGCAATCGCGTCTTCAAGATGATTGTATTGAGTTGTCTTAGAGTTCTTTCGATTCAGACACTGTCAATTTTTCCAGCTCTTGATGAAGTAATGTCTCGCTAGACTTGCAAGTTTATCAATTATGATCAACGTTAGTTTTCACAAACGTGTTGACAACTTGCTGAGCTTACTGTTTGACTTAAGAAGTCAAAATTCTTCGACTGTCTCAGAAAAGTCGACACTCACTTGATATCTCTTTTGATCATTTTCATCTTGAACAGATGTTGCAATCTTTTCGATCTTGACATTCAACACTCTAGCGAATTGATTGAAGTTTATTGCTCTTGTCTCATCAAATCGCTGATTGACATCGTTCTTGACTGCTTTGACATCGTTCTTGACTGCTTTGATATTGTTCTCGATATTGACAATTCGCTTATTGACATAGTCAAACCACTTTTCAACGTGTGTGTCAAGCTTGTCAACGTGTGTGTCAAGCTTGTCAATGCGTGTTTCAATGTCATCAAAGCGACTATTCATGTAATGATGATTGTCATATAAGTACACTGCTAATTCATTCAACATGTCGATTGCACTGTCGAGATATGAATTTAAGTCGATCTCAAATTCTGAAGATCACTCAGATAAAGTCAATTCATGTTGAGAATGAGTCGATCGTTGAAGATTCTTTAACTTCTCAAAAGAAAGAGAATATGTTGAGATTGATGTCATCATAATAATTTCTGATGTGTTATGATAACACTTGTTGATTCTGCATGATGATTGATGAGCGAGAAAATGGCAAAAGTGATGAGTTGCATGAGAGAGAAGAATGTCAGCGAGCAGCTGACTGATTATATAAGCGAGCAAAAATAGAATTCATCACTAGTGAGACAGAATGACAACATCTATCTTATCTCATTGACATTCTCTAAAGAATCACCTGATATTCTCTTTCGTTTTCTTAACATCTTTAGCCTCAGAATTCAGTGACAGCTATGATCTATGTTAGAGACGATTATGTAACTACGCGCTTGCCTTGTAGAACTATACGATCTAAGCTATCATTGTTTCGTAGTGATGCTTGCATGAGATCAATATTCTAGACATATGTAATAATCTTCTGATATGCAGAAACTCAAAATTATAGCGAAAATTATTCGATCGAAAGATCATTCAATCTGAAGTGAGAGTGATTGTTTTTCCTCATTGCTATCTAATAAATCACATCTCAATGAGTTTCTGAGTCTGTCTTCATGAGAATCTTAGCGAGAGACTCTCATTTCATTTCGAGTCATCATAATGCTTTATCTGCTTCTTTATCTTCAATGTTCTCTATTTCACTGTCATCTTTCTCTTTTGCTGCTTCGTTTCTATATTCTGTAGTATCTTCTTCATCTTTCTTTGCTGCTTTCGAATTCAGATCATCTCGTATCTCTCTCTCATTTCGAGCATCACTTTGAACGACTCTTACTGAATTCTGCGCTAGCTGTGAAAATGAAAAGACGTCTTGAATCACACTCTCGTTTCTTACAGATCTCTTCATCTGTAATCGAAGACGATGAGTCAAATGATTCTTCTCACTTTTTCACAATGAATACTGAAAATGACTCTCAAATCTTGCGATTGTCTGAGCGTAAAGCAGACATCTTCGTGCAAGTGATAAGATCTGATGTGCAGACAGCTTGCAATTCTGACTTTGTTTCGTACTAAAAGAAGTAAGCTTTCATTCTTGAACTGATCATGTCGTTGACATCAATCTTGAACACTTACTGATTAGAAGAAATGATCAAGAGAGAAGAGTTGAATGTTGCGCTTGAAATGTTCAATTTACTGCTTGTAGATGTTTGAGTTACGACGTTGAAATCAATTTTCATTGCAGCTTTCTTGCTCAACATTGATCTGAGTGAAAGATCGTCGAAGAGTGACTTGAAGACTAGATCTGTCATGTTAAAGAGCAGCACAATGTGCACGTACTCAGCTCAGAATCTTTGAGCAGATCATTTGATCATGAAAAGTGAAGATCTTCAAAGCTGTGAAGTTATCACTCTTGAAGTACGAGAATCATCATTCTGTCGTCTTTCAATTCTCATGAGCATCTGCAGCATTTGCATCAATAAATGTGATTTCGACTATATCAGCTACGAAAAGAGAAACTCGAATGCAGTGAGTCGTTCTAGTCTCAATTCGCAAATTCTCGAGATTTCTTCTTCTATTATACAAGGCAGGAAATTCAGAGCAAAGAGATTCTTCTCATCAAAAGATCACTCTCGATAATTTTCATCACGACACTAAATTCTCAGTCTTGTCGTCTTACATCATAGTTAGTTCAGTAGTATCATCTTCTTCGACTCTCTCAATCGTGTCACATCTCTCATTTTCTTCAAGATCGTGATCAAACGCTATCAAGAATCATTCTTGACCATCATTTATGTCACTCGTCGTCGATGTCTCTATCAAAATTAACGCTTTCTCTTCTTCATAGACTCTGCTATGAGCAAGTTGATCTCTGACTCTTCTTGCTTAATATTGATTCGAAAATTCATCAAATCGTTTCAGTAAGAATGCTTTTTTGTCAATTGAAACAACAAGAAGTTGAATCATATTCTCATACTCGTTCTCAAAGATATCAAGTACTCGTAGAAACGAAAAACTCATTCTTTCGAAGATCATTTGCCTGTTACTAAGAAGTTGATCATTCAAGAGAAAATCTAGGTCGATCAGATAGTCATCTTTGACGAGTTGCGCAGTATCGTTCGAAGTGTAAGAGAGAAGTCGTTGATGACACACTAAGACAGCTAGAATCAATGCGAGCTGCTCGATTCTTTGAGAATTCTGAAGATTCTCAACCAATTGTTGATATAGCTTCAAATCGTCAACTGAGCTTGCTCATTCACTAAGTACTCGAAGAGACTGATCGTGAACTATTGAGCTTCAAGTGAGAAGCAATAGTACATTGTTCTCTGACTTTCGAACGAATGAACGTTGATGATAAATTTGCTTGCTGCCTCTCATCAGTATTACTCTTCTGTATTCGCAGAAAGACGACTTACAGATGTATGCAAACTAGATTCATCTGCTCTGAGTCTAATCTGCATAGAATCTGCGACGAAAGATTCTAGCAACATTAGCATTAATTAGATTCGCTCTTTCAGATATCGTATCAAATATTTCTTCGAAAAGTCAATGAGAAGAAAGTTCATTAATTGCATACTTCATTTCACTGTATTCAGCGTGCTGATATCTGAATCTTCAGCGAAAATTTCGAATTTCGAAAGCGCATCGTGCATTTGCTTTGAATCAAAACTTTCAAACGAGTTTGTATCGACGATGTCGATAAGAAGGTCAAACAGATTGACGTTGTCGCTGATCAAATGTTCTGAGTCGAGCGCATGTTGTCGACGTTTCATTCTATCGCCAGAAAATTTCAGCAGACATCGAAGTAGTGAGATGTTGTGAAGCTTCAAGTCTTCTAACATCTTCATTGATGTCTCGATCTCTGATGCAGTCTCGAATAGAACTCTACGACTCTTTCAGAAAGAATGAAGCAAATTGTCTTCGTCTTTTGTCAGAAGCTCGAGAGCAAGACGAGAGTCATAACTTCTCAGCAAGTTCAAATCAAGAAACACAAGACATCGCGTAAACTGTTTGCGAACTTGAGAATCAGATCTCTAAAGAATGTTAATGAAATTTCTAGCTCAATGAGCGAAGAGTCTATCAAGATGTCGTGATTTAAAATGACTCTTTCAAGTGATATTGCTAGATCATTTGATCGAGCAATATCATGATAACATTTCTCGAGTTCTCGATCGCGCTCAGAACGAATCGCATTTACAGCGTTGAGAAGAAAATGAGCATGAGCTCTTCTTGTCGCGTTTCAGATATCATGAATCGATATGTCTTTCTCTGTTGACGTCGTTGAATTATAGTCGAGATTTAGCTCGAGCTCATGAAAGAATAGTCATGAAAGATATAGACTATGAACAGCAACATCGTAATATTCGTCGTCATTACTTTTTTTAGTAACGTTGATTTTCGACTTTGATCTTACTTAATATCAGTTGAAATTGCTTGACTCGATTTGATTCGCTGATGCGCAGTCAAGCTTTCATGACTCATTTCTTAGATTCATATTAAGCTTCTCGACGTCAGATCGAATCGATTCTGAAATCTATGAAGTTGTGTGAATTGTAAGTTCTTGAGAAAGGTCAGAGCGTTCTACCTTCACATCGACTTCTGACGAAGCTCATGAATACTTGATCTCATTGATGACTTGAATATACTTGAACTCTGAACATGCAACTCTGAGCTCAGACGTTGAAGGCGACGCTGAATTGACTACACGCATCTCGAGCGCTGAACAATGAGACAAGGCAAATTCATTAGAAAAAGAAGACAACGAGCTCTTCTGAAATACTTTATAGACAAACATGCATGTACGTTCATGCAAGTCGCGCAGTCTTCAACATTTTGTGATATGATTTGCAGAAATCACTAAGGCAGCATTGAGAATGTGAACTTACACAGAGCATTAAGAAGGCGTGAAAGAGTTCAAAGATGCAAGCTTTAGTTTGCCTATGTTGCGTTTCTATCTGCAAATTGCTTTGCAGTTAGCAGAAGCTTAATGATACGTAGAGATCTATGACTTTACAACTCTGCTGTTTTCACTTCAAGCCTCTAAGCAGAGTCTCTACAGTCGACTTGAAGCGACTCGATTTTAGAGACAACGAAACTCTCAATTGCTTTCTTGATCGCAAGCATTTAAAGCTCACTTTAACATCTTTTATCAAGAGTTTCATCTTGTAGCATTGCTCTGAGTATGCGTAGAAGATCAAAGTGAATTCGTTTTCAAGAGTCTTAGATGTAGTAGATGATGTTGTAGAACTTACTCAGCTGATTAAGCGTATGCTAAGCGTCTAACTCGACTTGATTCGATCTATCGTCGTTTCAGATATGAACTTGATCATTGATTCAGCAGATCGAATCTGAAATTTACTTGATCATTGATCTAGCAGATTGAATCTGAAATCTACTTGATCAATGATTCAGAAAGAAATCAAGAGATTTTGAAAAGTGTTTGACTCTTTCTTACACTGACTTTTTGACTCGTCGATCAACAAACTTGTTCATTAAGTTGAAGTGTGCCTCGAAGTTAAACTAAGGAAATTTCAACTGGTTAGAAGCTGCAGTCAGAGAAATCTTTCAAATGAATCGAGCATCAGTGTCAATTATGCTCGATAGTCATCAGACTGATATTACGATTTCAAGCTGCTTCTGTGCTGTCATGTTGTCTTGCTGTCTTATTGTCTTATATCATTATCTGTCTTTTAGTTCTGTACTCTACTCATAGTGCATACTTGATTTCAGCGAGATCAGTACAGTCTGTAAAGCAGCGAAGTTGACTGAACAAATGAAACTGACAAAGAAATTTTTGCAGATGACGAATTTCTCTGACGATCTCATTGATCACATGATCGAAGGTATCGAATCTGATAGCGCGTAATTAAACGACACTCATTTAGACTTCGTCAACACTACTTCTCTGTTTGACGATGCTTTGAGCTTACAATATCACATCGCAATGAATGAGAATTCTGATTATATGATTGTGCCAGAAGTCATTTCTCAAGATCAAGCTCAGAGAATAGCAAAAGACATACATGAAGAGCTTCAATCTATTGAATCGTTCGATAATCGATTTGTATATCAAGTCACTTCACTAGCGCATGAAATGATATTCAACTTTATCAAGGTATGATCTCTATCTGTATAATACACATTTGAGCCTGACTTGAAAAGAATCACATATCTAAGCTTCAGAAATTTATCGCATCGACATCTGTATCACAAAAGTCATGAGCTGCTGATCTCGACATCTTTCGTTTCAAGAAGTCACATCTCATACCTAAGATCATCTTGAAGAACATGATCTTTGTCACTATTGTTCTCACGCAACTCAACGTCAGCAATGACTGATACACATTACTGAAAGCATCTCATCTACAGTTGTCATCTGTGTCAAAATCAGACTGAAGAAAAGTGAACAAAGAGCTTGCATCTGATGACGTGATTATCTGACGTGAAGATCTGACAGTGCTCGAGTCGAGTGAGAAAGGTGAGAAATTCATAAATCTAACATACGATGTTCAAAGAGAGTGAGCGATGATATAACAAAGAAAGAAAAGTGATTTGATTTTCTTGAGCAAAGTCTATATCTACAACAAGCCTTTGCAGAGACGACAGCATTTCACAATTTCTTCAATTACTTGACTTTGTTGAGACTCAACACTCACAAAGAAGAAGTAGCTGCATATATCACGAAGAAAAAGCGCTGAGATCATTTATTTCTGATCAATCGCTTTGCGAATGTCTGTAGCTGTCTTGTGTTGCTCAAGAAATCATATTCAAAGTGAGAAAGTGATGTCTGCATTATTCAAGTCTTGTTTCTCTAAGAGATACACATCTGCTTCAAAGTTTCAGTCTTTTCTTGATCAAGAAATCGTAGTCGCAGTTATGAATTGATGTTGCTTCTCTGAAGAACGTGAATATGTTTCACTGACTCAGTTTCTTGTTGTTCAAGAAATCGTGTTCGCAGTTGTGAATTGATATGCCGCATTATTTCAGTGATCTATTATCAAAGAATTTATGCTCGTAGTCGTGAAGTCATCTTGTTTTTTTAAGAGATGTAGATATGTTGTATCACTTCAATTCTTCGTTGCTCAAGAAATTGTATTTGCAAGCAGAGATTGATCTTGTTTCTCTCAAGAATGTGCAGTTGCACACAAAGTCTTGCCTTTCGTCTTTTCTTGAATATCATTACTGTTTGATGCAAAAGACTGCTGAGCTTTCTCAGATTCTCGATCTTGAACGTTCAGATGATCGTTCTCTCAAATAACTTTCTTCAGCTTAGACTTGATGAATTCTTCTTGCGATATGAAGGCATTTTTAAACGTTCGCGATTTACAAAGAGATTCATTCTTATGATTTTTGAGATCGGCTGAAGTCGTGAATGAATGTCGACATTTCGAACACATTTTTCTGTTCAGAACTAGTCAGAGAGCTCGATCAGATTCATCTTTGATAAGTCAAGCATGTCTTTGAAGATGATTCGTTCTTACGAAAGTTTTAGAACACGCTGAACATGAAAGTTGCTTTTGAACGACTGAGATAGACGCAATCTGCTCGTCAGATTCGTCGTCTGTGAAATTCGAAGTCTGTGCATTCGCAAGTGAAATTGTCATTGATGTCTCGCGACGCTTGCTCTCTCTTGCGTTGCTATTCATCGTGACAAATTCTTCGAAATCATGAAGGCTAGATTTGTCGTTTCTTTCAGTTCTAGGCAGAAACGATTTCGATCAAGCAACGAAGCTGCTTTTTCGCTTTTCACGATTTCTAGAAATTACATCAGTGATACTCTCGAATACACATGAATTCGCTACTAACGTTGTTTCCCATCATATGTCATACATATTCATTTCGTTGGCAATTGCGTGTAGACGCTGCAAGCAGAAAAAGTACAGATTCTCGCTCGAGCTCACATCATCGCATTTTGATTTCTCGAAGAATCAAAGTAGTCTGTTGATCATCTAAGCTCGCTTGCAAATTTCAGTCAATGAATCATGATCGATACATCTTGTTGTTCTTTGCTGAGAGCACGCTGTATTAGACGCGAATTTGCCGTCTTCAGTCTCAGTCTCGTCTAAAATTTACTGATTCAATGATCAAGTAGATTTTCAATCTGAACTATCTTTTTGATGTTGATTCATCTTATACATACTCTCTAAAAGTCGATTTAAAAATGATGGTCTCAGATTCTATCTTAGATATATTGACTCGTGCCTTTGCAGTTAACGATCGTACTGATTTGCTCTTTCTGTTCGTCTTTTTAAAGCGTTCAAATTTTCTCATGTGTGTGATGCAGTCTCTCTTCATCACATCTAACTTTTCGAGACAAGACTTTCTTATTTCATTTTCGAATTATTTGAGTTGCAAACCTTCTGTTGACAGTTCTCTACATACGCATCGTTGCATCATTTTGTTTCAATCAAAGAATTAGTTGTCTTTCAACAATGTGTTCATCATCTATCATCATATCATGTACTTCACTGTCTCATGCAGCAGAGAAAATCAAGCTATCATTCGCAGAGATTGAGAATATCATGCATTCTTGAAATTCTTCGTCTCTTGATACTCTAACATTACTTAATTTTTCACAGAACATTAGAATTTCTCAAGCAGAGTCTGCTCTTTCCCTTCTAGATGATAGCTTGAACGAGATCGCGAGAACAGTCGTATCGTCAATCTTCACTAGATCTTTCACATCAACAAAGCTCGATGCACTTGTGCTTGTTGAAGCTTGTCTATCTGAAAGACTATCTTTTTGCTCGCGAGAATTCAGACGTGACGAGTCATTCATTGCAAGCGACTTCATATTTGTTTATGAGCACGACGCTTCTGACGATCAAGAGCGTGATGATGAAATTATCTGAACTTTTGTGAATTTCGATGACGTGTTCGAGATCTTGTGCTTCACTGACTCAAGTGAACTAATGAAGAAGAGAATGAGTGTTAAAGTTGATGACATTCTTCATCATCTCATCTTCTACTACATACAATGAAATATCGTAAACAAGCTGTTGAAGTCACTCACGCGTCTTCTTGATTTCCAAGATACGATACTACGCAACGAATTAGTCGCTCAGAAAAACATGCAGTTCTTGTCGTCGATGAAGCAGTTCCGATTGAATTTAGAGATTTGACATCACATCTGATCTCAATCGAGAAACTGACACATTTCAGGCATTAGGTACGAGGCAAATCAGATTCATACAAATCGTCGTCTTTCTCATTTTAAGCTGAATAGATGAAAAGCATCATCAAATCTTTCTTCAACAACGAGTACAGCTTCTGTTTTCAGCCATTCTTATCAACAGAGAGTATTGATCTGCGCTCTCGACCCTGCCTATCTTCGACGATAAAACATCAGACAAACTCATATATCAGATGAGAGCGTTGCTCTCGAGACTTCTCTGAGTCTTCGCTGAAACGAGCATGTCTCAATCTATGAAGTCGTGTCGAAGATTTTCATTACTACAGAACATATGTCTCTATCTTGAAGCATTTGAAGTCTCAGATGATTCTTTAGAAGCGTTGCAGTCATTTGATGAAATCAGACTTGCTCAGACTCTTCTAAAGTCTCAACTATTCGGCAATAAAATCGTCATACAGTTGCAGGTGATAGAATCATGAGATAATGATCTGCGAACGAAACTGTCAATCAATTGTGTTCGAAATGATATGATAAGTAGAGTGAGATTATTAGATGAATAAGAATTGATTGAGAACAGAAATTGTCATCAGCTTTTACCACGATATTTAACAATATGAACGTTGCAGATCGAGAAGCAGTTCGCATAGACGTGTTAGTGATTCATACTCTCTATAATTCAAGCATTTAGTTAACAGCATCAGTGAACTCAGTTGCGAAAGATTTTCACGCTTTCGAAAATCAGAACACTGCGAGCATTTGCTTCTTCTTCAATGTTACTTTCGCTTCGTCGACGACTCAGTCACTACAATGCTACAAAACTGAACAAAGTCAGAAGAAGAAAAATGTTCGAGATCTCAGCTGTTGCAATTCTTTCAAATCGCGCTGACGTCTGAAGAATTGACTTTAAGCATAGCTGTTATGCTAACACTCTGATGTCTCAATTCACCTGCGAACGCTAGCACGTCGCAGTCGCGACCGGCAAATTTGATACGTCTCGCTTATTTTCTTCGCAAGTTCAACGACATCGAAGAAAGCTATTCTTTTCTCCTTCAACTACTTTGATCATTTTGGCACGCAGTGACGAGCATAGACAAAGAAAGATCTGTTTCAATAATACAGTTTTTGCGAAGCGTTGCAGAGGTTGACGAGAGTTCTTCATCGAGCATGAATGAGGGTTTAGATGACTATTTTGAGACTAGAGTGCTTGCAAAGAGTCATGAAGATGCAGAACAAGTCAGTGATGCAGTTCTTGACGAACTCAGCGATGAGTTTTCCTGCTTGAAAGAGTCTTCCGAAGCGTAACGAGTCGATTGACTTGTCACATCGTTGTCGACAAGTCTTGAATCTGCGATGCGAAACACGAAAGCGATTATAGCATGTTGAAATGCAAGTTCTGCATCGATAATTTAAGATGAGACGAGATGAGATGTGAAGCGTGATACACGTGAAATCGCTGACGTCGTTTGAGCTTATCATTATTCGATTACCTGATATGTAAATGTGTAAATATTTTCGAACTCTGCACTCAGTGTAGAAACTCAATATTCAGATACGAGGTTTTTCGAATAAGAAGTTTGTAGCAGCTTGAACAAAGTGTTGAACAAGCTGATGATGCCTAAATTTCGGAAATGTCTCATGACGCAGTGAGACTGAAGAAGAATAATTCGAGCTTCGATCGTCATGCGCAGTGCCATGCAAAATCGGTCAGAATATCATGGTCTAAGCAAGACGTACTTGACACGGCTGTGAACACAAGTGCGGCTGAAGTCATCGAACAAGCTTGATCGTAGAGTAGATAAAGTTATAATGATCGTTCAACGAGTCTTTTACCCTACGCAATTCATTATTCTCAGGCGACCTTCATAATTGTTCTGAAACTTAGTGTGCATTCGCATTACGACGACGTAGTCTTATGCTTGAAACATTTTTCACCTTCTAACGTATCACATTCATCTCGAAGAAAAGCTCTTGATTCTTCTTCAACGTTGATATATCTCTGAGAAACGTCTTTAAGCAGCTTCAATGCAAAGAACTAATTACTTACTAAGTAAATCTATCGATCATCGAGTCAAAAGAACGCTTTGATATTTCATTCAATTCTGACATTCATCTTCATGTCTAGCTCATGTCTCAACGAGATGACTACAATTGATCTAACGAATGTCTTAAAAAAGAGACTGTCATGTCGTTTATCAAATTCATGACTGAAAGTTCTAGTGCAACAGCATTCAAGTAAGTCTGTCAACAGCTCTTCTACCTTGACGATATTCATCTTCTAACTATTGTCAGTACAGTACTTTCGCAGCTGTACTTCAACGAAGCTCTAAGATCATTTGATAATTCTTTTTTTGATATTGAGAAGATTCACTTCTTTCAGAGAATCTTCATCGCTTATTCTATCACAGGTCAATCAGACTACTATTGATTGAATAACTTCATGACATCTTCTTATAAAGCGATCGAAACAGATATTCGAGATTGAAATGTAGTTGAGCTCTCAAATCTTTCGGCTGAGATACGCTCTCAGCAGCGATCATCAAAGCGTGATGAATTCGATCGCTCTCATCAATTTCTTGATAGATCATTTGTGAAAGTCGTTACTGCGCAGCAGCAGAATCTACTTCATCTTTCAATGAATCTATATGTGAATGAACAAGATGAGATACTGTCTCAAGTCAACGATCATCTTTCTAAGTGCACCTTCGATTTTGTCGCTAAGTATCAATTTCTTATTTCGTTACAGCCGGATAAAAGATCAGTCGAGATCTCAGCGAATCGCGAATGAACGAAATGAGTATACTTACTGAAGAAGTTAGCAATCAAAAGACGAATATCGGCTCGTGTGCTATTTCATGATCAGATCAAACAATTGATTATCGTCTTGAAGAATTTCTTGAAAATGCAACATGCTGTCAAGCATCAGTCGAGATCTCTTAAAGATGATCGAAATGTTCTACAGCTGATTTCTGCCGAACTTCAGATTGATCAGATACTCAAAGATGCTGTCTGCATGAAGCTTCTTGATAATCTACGTTCAGATCGAAATCAAGATTCAGCTCTGAAAAGATCGAAACGATCGAAAAGACGTTTCTTTTGATCTCGACTAGATGTCGATATTCAGACATATCAAGAGAAAAGAAGATGTCAAGATTGAAAGAGGTGAGATCGTGAACGATAGAGAGAATGTGCTTGTTGAAGTGAATAGAAAGAATAAGAAGTATTGAAGAAACAACGCGTTAAGTATCGCTAGGTTCTGAAGTTTGATGTTGATCGTGACAAGTCGTGTCAGAGCGCGGATCGCTTATGCAAACATGTGCTACTATGAGGTGTGCTATTCAGATCTAGAGAAAACAAATCACACAGTAACTGAACGGTTAGATTGACGAGGTTTAAGCTTTAACGAGAACAGCTATGCGCGTACTTTTAAATGTCTAGCAGTGTTTCAGACAGGCGTGATTAAGTACGTACATGAACAGCTCATGAGCGAAGAGATACTTCGTCACAAGGTTTCTTAGAAAATTATTTAATAACGTTGGTTTTGTCGTTATTGCAACAATTTCGATGTGAGAGATTTGATTATTTGTTATCTCATGATTCATTCTCTTCTGCACTCTCGTTCAGATCGTTTTGAAAGATCTTGTGAATTTCCTTGCTATATTGGCTAAGCTCTTTAACGCTACGAAAGATCCGTACTTTTTTGCCTTCGCTGTCTTCGTCATTGCGACCTGAGAAGATAATGAGAACATGACTGGCATCTGTTGAACATAATTAACTACAGGCGAGCCAAGAAAGAGTTAAAGTAGCTCGCTTAAGTTTCTGTCACTACAGATCAGATAAACGAAGCACTACAATGACGTATGACATCTTTCTGCGAAGCTCTTCGCTTCTCTATCGACGAGACTATCAGTCTTCTCTCTTCTTTCGTTCTCATAAATATTTCTTTTTCAAGTTCTTCGATGATTCGTACCTCTCTTCTGTACCTTGAACTCTATCGAAGCGCAGCTTCGCATGTTTACGAGATATCAATAGGTGAAATTGAATGACTATTCGATTTGAGAAAGGCAATGCACATCTTTCTGAATTTGATGAGATCGAGGTGAGATTCAGAGATTCGAAGACGAGGTACAATGATCGTCGACAAGCACAATCTTCACTAAGTGCGCGATGCTCGAGTCATTCGTCTCTTTCAGTGATGAGGCAGACGTTGTTATCAATGCCTCAGCTCTCGCCGTCACTTTGTATGCTCAGAATGTTTCACAGTCTTTGCATCGCGCTCTCTTTGACAGAAGACTGCGTCAAGTATTGTCTTGCTCAAGTCAAGTCTTCTTTTCAGCAATCATCTTTGTCTGAGCGCTTACGCTCTCGTTTCAAGCTCTGCTGTCAAAAAGTGTTGAGACGAACGACTTCAGAGACGATCGATGAGAAGTTCTGAAAGAATTTTCTTTGGGACGCGATTCAGTTGATGAGTGTAGCAGAGAATTCAGCGTGAAATCGAAGAGTATGTGACATTGATGACGAGCTATCGGCGAGGGTTGAAGGCACGCTGACGAGAGATATGAAGAACTGAAGTAAGAAGTCTATGATGAGTGAGCTGTAGTGCTTATTCGTACATGATCGCTTCGCATGAGCAATCTGACGCAACGAGCTTGTGAAAGTTGATGAAATGCATCGAGTTTTCGTGTAGATTCTCGCAGAATAGACATCAAAATCTGTTGCAACAGTGACAAAACATTCTCTTGTCGAGAACATCATGAATTAAGAGAAAAAATGATGATGAATGAAGACTTGAGCGCTTTTGATTCTAGAAAGATCAAGTGTGATCGATGAGAATTTCATTGATGCAAAGATTAACTTACGAACTACAGCTCAAGATATCACTGATAGTTTCACTTCGTATGAAAGATAAATATTGAGATAAGAACGTCGAAAGCGATCAAATCTCTAGATATCAATGTCGTGTAATAGATGAATCACAAAATTATCTGTTTTTATTAATCTAATCTAGAAATACTCACACAATCTATCTACTCTCATTGTGATTAAGTCATAAAATCGCTCTCTCAGTCACGTGTAGAGTTTGAGAGTCTTCTCATATTCTGATTCTTTCAAGTTCTTAGCAAAGACGTTGTCAATAAAGAGAACTTGAAGAAGATGCATCATGCTCAGCATTTTCTTCTCGTTAAGAGCTATGAATTGAGCTGTGCGAATCGCGTTCTTGATCTATCATCAGTGCCTTGTTAGCTCGTCGTGTGCGATAGACGATCAATGAAAGGTAGAAAAGAGACAGAGAAAAGATGAAAAGATGAGTTTGAGAAAACAAAAAAAAGCTTCTGTATCTCTCGTTCATTGACTTCAAAGTTAGATAGCTGCGTGAAATCATTCTCTGTGATGTTCGCAACTTTCACCTCTGATAATTTTCTGACTCGATCAATGAATCTCTTTCAAATACTCTTTTTAGTTTTGATGTCGAGTTTGTCGTATCTGAGTTCGATGTGAATACGCGATTGAAAAGTCTCGTCAAAAGTTGCGACATGATTTGTGATCAGAAAGAGTATACTCTGAAAGTACTTCAACATTCGCAGAAAGATGCTCACAAGCGCGTTGCGATTGACGTCGCGAAGCTCTTGTTGTTTCAAGAAGACGTCGATCTCATCAATCAATAACACTGCACGTCATGTATGAGCAATATCGAGTATCTGAGAGAGATTTTTCTCAAGATGTTTCATTCTTGTTTTCAGCTCTTCAATGAATATCATCTAAAAGATAAGTCAGTCTATTGAAAACTTCGATATGACAAAACTAACGTAGAGTGATTTCTTGAGCATCTTCGCGATGCCTTCAGCTGTGAGAGTTTTCCCGATTCTCGACGATTCATGTAGAACTGTCACGAGATCTCGTTTCTTGCCTGAGAATGTAAGCATAAGAGCGTGCACTGAATCTTAGAATGATACTAGTCTTGTATGATATCATCGATGTTTTTCTTCGCGTTTCGTTCGTGCGACTCTACAAGAGATTTGACGACGTGCTTATGTTCATTGAATATAACGAGCGAGTCGAAGACGCTCTCGTTTCAAGTGACATCTTGAATGTCGAAAATCGTGAACTCGAGTCAGAGTTTCTCATCGAAGCTGAAATCGAGTGCGATAGAACTCGCAATGAGATATTTCTCATCAGTGAACTCACGCTTATCGAAGTCGTTTTGACTTAAAATGTTCTTGATGTTCTCTTTCTGAACCACATTATCTTCTTCATCAATTGACATGTTGATCAAATGATAAGTATTGATCTTCTCATTCTTGACTAATTTTTTTTGAGGTTTCGACTTCTTTTTTTCATCATTGAACTGACTTGTGTGATTTTCGCCCTTCTCGTCTGAACTGTCTTCGAATTCATCGTTGTTCTCAGATTCTGAATCACTAAGAATATTCTTATTTCCGTGTTTGAGCATGAAAATAGAATAGTTAGAATTGCAGCGTCTGAAAGTCGTCGAATTAATCATCATTCTGCCGTCAATGTTGACTTTAACGATCTTTTGACGCTTCTAAAATGACCTAGTCAGAAGATTCTGATTCTCGAGAAGAATAGTTGAATATCTTGTAGAAAGCTATGTCTTTCTGAACACAATATTGCCTGCTCTTCAAGGCGACGAATTTCTTTTCGCGCTCAATCATCTCTTTCTCAAGCTTCTTGTGATCTGAATGACGTTTGAGAGAAAAACAACGTAAGCTGAAAATGAGACGCGATTTCTTGAACGTCTTAACTATTACTTGCACATTGCTCATTTCGAAGGTTTTACCGTCAAATTTCAGGTAGCGCCCTTCAATTATGTAATAATCATTCTTGAGTAACGAGTGTTTCTGTTTCAAGTCAGTGATCAAGACGTCAAAATAGTTCGAATGCGTGTCTGTGCTTATCAAATAGACGTATTCAATCTTGAAAGTTCTAGACTCACTCAACGTATCGTATGTTGAAGTATAAACAATCTCGTCGCTTTTGAACAATGCTCAAAGAAGATCAAAAGTGATCTTCTTGCTTTCGAGCAAGAAGTAAAGAAATTTCTTGATCTCATCGTAGTCTTTGTCAAGATACTTGATAAGCACTTTGAGATGTTTAGCCTTAAGAGCAATCTCTTTGATCTTTTTCTTTTTCTTCTCGACATTGCTCTGCGCTCTAAGATTTCTCATATAGGCGCGTAGATCTTCAAGAAAGAGAAAGATCGTGTTTGAATCAACGAAGAGCGAATCTTCTTCTAAAGAGATGTCTTTCACTTTTTTCATGATATGTCTTAAAGCGACCTTGAGTGACTTGCTCATGATGTCTAGACAGATATTCATATGTTTGTTTTCTCAGTTAAATTTGCGACGAACGTTGAAGACGTACTGTGCATATTCGTCTGCTTCGATGTGCTTTCTCGATTTCTTCAAAACGTACCTGTGCTCATTCGTGCTTCACAAGCGATCAACTCGTATGAACTTCGCCTTGATATCTTTCTTATTCTTCTTTTTCTTCTCAGTCTGTTTCGCTTCTTTGACTCTCTTCTTCTTGACATACGTCTTTCTTCTGAGCTCAGTCTTGTCACGAACATTGTCATCATCAGGTTCGAAATTCTCATCTTTTACCCTTTTGAATTTGACTTTCTGCCTCACGCTCAACTTCTTGACTTTTCTTATCTTGACTCTTCTCTTCTTCTTGCCTTCAGAAGAGCTAGAGTTCTCACTGAAATCAAGATCATCGTCGTTCGTTTTGCTCTTTTTCAATTTTGCCTGTCTTTTCTTCTTAAGCTTTCTCACTTTCTTCATCATCATGTCAAGTTTCTTGTCAAAAGTTTCTGATGAAGAATCGAAAGACGAAACAGAGTCGCTAGAATTGAAGCTTTGAAATGAAGAATCATTCTCGCTGTCGTTGCTGTCGTCGTTGAGAACGTGCTTCTCTCGACTGAAACAAGAAAGCTTGAATTTACTTGTAGACTTCATCATTGACGAGATTCAAAGATTCTTGAAGAGTCTATTTCTTTTCATGTTGATGTTTCTGAGAACTTTGTCTTTGTCAACAGCAGATTTTGAAGGTGAAAAGTAAGAGCAGAGCAAGAGCAAAATAAGACAGAATTACAACTTGCAGTGTTTGAAATGTGATTGACTTTCAGATTCGTCTCATTCTATGCTAGATAATCACAATCTAGATATTCTGACAGTCAACATTCTTGATTACGACAAAAAGAGAGCATCGCAGACAATTCTTGTCAAAGTCAATGAGTGCTATCAATCATTCGAATTTGATTGCTGACGCAGTGACTGATTCTCAATATAGAGACTTGCAACGTCATCTGCCTTCTTCTTCAAACATTATTTCACTCAGTCGATGTATTCACATAACATTGATCAAAGTGCGATCGACGCTAATATTATCGAAAGATTAAGAGACGTTGACGACTTCACTGATCTCACTTTCGAACGAAGACTCGAACGCATCTTTGCTTTCAGTGAGATTGATCTTCATTAAGTCATTCATGAGTCATTTCGATTGACTTGATGATAAGATGAACGCGCTAAATGAACGATTCAGCTGAGATGATGACAAAACTTCTTGTATAATACTACTGTGCACAAAGAATGCGATGAGTTGTTTCTCATGATTACATTGAAGTTTCAAGTGTTGAAAAGAAAATTGTTGATACATTGAACACAATATTCATTCTTCGCTCTACTCACTCAGCTTTTGATGACTTTCAGAGAAAACATCTCTGTCATTCTTCTCTCTCTCTCGAAAGATTGATGATTAATACGAAACATATTTCTAATCTGAATGTCTTCAGTCTTTCAAAGTTCAAGTGCTGCTCTGAACATTAAACAGTAATCGCTCATATCTCATGCAGTGTTTGCTCACGACGATCTGCGTGTTTTAAGAGAATATTGAGACTTTGTGCACGCTCAATACGTCGATGAATATGCTGAACATAGAATATTTCTTCGAAAAAGATAAGAAAATGATGAGGGAATGATCGCTTGCTCAAGCGCTTGACGATCGATGTGCTGTGTGTGTATGCTGTATATACATCATAGTTCAAACAGAATGCTATTGTGAATTGCACTTTATTTATTGCAGTGCTGTCGCTTCGAATGAGTTCGTGTTAGAATGAAATAGCACTTGCGATTGCATTCTTTATTGTAACATCTGTATATGCTTGAATGACATGATGATCATGCGCTCAAAAGAGAACGAACAACGACAGTATATCGAGGTAGCTCTTGCGATGATACATACGCATCGATGCGTCTTCGAGTGCTTCTGTCTTGATTTTGAGTAGACGTTTCAGTGTCTTGAAATTGTGATTCAGCAAGTGAGGCATGACTTGATATGAAAATGCCGTTTTGCAGTAGTACATTCTGCAGAAAGTCTCGCTCTTTGATCATTTCTCGTACTTGTGCTTCTATATTTGAAATGTTGTTTGAGATCTTCTGCTTCTTGTCTTTGCATCGCTTTCGAAATTTATGAGAGGCGATGACATTGCGCTTGCGTTTTTCGTCAGCGACTTTAGACGCAGCTTGCACGTCAAAAGGTATCTGAATGAGACCTTGCTTCGTTTCAAGCGTCAACATCTGACATTGACTCTGACTCAAAGTCTTTGATGTTGACGCGTTGAATGAGTTGACTGTAGTGTCGATCGATTCTCTGTGAGAAGTGCGAAGAATATAGCGCTTGAGAAGACATTGACTATACTTCAGTCGTGACTGAGTTGACTATGCAGAAATATCTTCTCTTGTATTGCACTCTTGTCTCACCTCGATCACTATTAGACGTTGATGTCGAGCTATTCAATATTTATCATTCGTCGCCTATTGTGTAGTCAACTTATCTCATCACAAAATTTAAGATGTTCGATTGATGTTGACTACTGCGTTAGTCACATGCTCGTCATTGACCTCACATCATCATATTTCTCATTGCAATACTCTAATCAGTAAAGCAAGCGACACTTCATCGAGGCTGCAGAAGATGTGATCTTCAAACACTTATTCATGAGCATAACTGATAAGACTGAAATCTAGTTAGCTTGTTCTGTTGCATCTCACTGAGATTTCAAAAGCTCATCATGTCTTCTCATTCAGAAGTCATTCGTGTTTACGTCGACATCGATATTGATTTCGATTTGATAGACGCAGCGAGAGATGAATGCGATGATCTGAATCTCAATATCACAGATTCATTCAAGATCTTTCAATCAGAAGAGAAATGCATCAAGATTATTGACTTCTTGAAGAACAAGATGAGTTAATATTTAAGACAGCAACGAGCGTTAACGCAACAGAGACTTATCAGATGATAGATTTCACGAACGACTACTGAACGTACTGTCTTTGTACTTCTTTTCGATGCTACTAGCAAGTACATGAAGGCAATCTGTATCGCTGTCTCGATCAAGAAAGAGAGCTTGTCAACCAGTGTAATAACTGAAACTGAACAGATCGTTACTGTGAATTGAAAGAAAGAAAAAGCTTGAAAAATACGTCAAAGTGTTAAATCAGCGACAGTAGATAAAAAGAAAGAGACTTTGCTGCTATGACATTTAAAGTGATGAACTTGCTCGATGAGTCAGAAGGGTAGAACATGTTGTAAATTCAAATTAATATTTTTATTAGACTTTTGAATATTATCGACGTGATATAAGAATCATTGCATATGATAAGCTAACTCGTTTTTGATATCTGAAACTCAAGAGACGTAGTTGTCATTGCCTGTCATGAGATCAGCATCAGAATTCACACTCGAAGTTTCGACCTCAAACATATCTTCAGACTTGACGAATCAAGGAACGTAGTTATTAGTGTTTGCCTCGAATTCAGCATCAAGATTCACATCAGAAGCTTTGACTTTGAACATATCATCAGACTCGAGAAATCAAGAGATGTAGTTATCAGTGCTTGTTTTGAATTCAGCATCAGAACTCAGATCAGAAATCTGAGCGAGAACATGAGCTTGAGCATCAAATACATCGTCAGACTCGAGAAATCAAGAAACGTAGTTGTCAGTGTCTGTCGCTGACTCAGAGTCAGAACTCAGATTAATGTATTCAACTGCAGATGAATTGTTGAATTGTGAATTTCTCTCTTCTTTCTGTGAGTTTGATGAAACGCTCAATTGACAAGCATACTGCAAATTTTGACTCGATGAGAATTCATAAGCTGTATTGATAGAATTTCTTTGCAAAGAGACTGAAATAAAATGACTTGAGTGCTGATGAGCAATGCTTGACGTCGCTATACTATCATCAGTCGTTACGCGCGAATCATCATATTCATCAGAGCTGAAGTTGTTACTAGAAGAATTCGAAGAATTTGTATGTATTAGATGTCGTAGCGACGAAAGACGCAATGCTGAAGATCATTGAGTTCGCTCACGTTCATAAGATCGAGTCTTCTCTAATGATGATCTCGCTGCGATGATGAAAAGCCTTGTAGATGTATATGAATCTAAATCTGTCAACACAGCTCTGAATTATTTCGATCGTAGTCAGTGCTCACTTACTTATGTTGAGATTCGTCAATTCTTGTACTTCGACCTCAGTTGTGAAGAAAGTCTGATCTGTGAGTGAATTCAACTTCATTTCTGATGAGTAGATCTTGAGCTCGCTCTGTTGATGACTGCTCGCAAAGAGCATAAGTGCAGTCGCGTTCTCTCACTGACTAGATCTGAAAAACACATCTTCATGTGTTTGTGTTCGAAAGTGTTCTGCGTCTCGATGACTGTGTTTCGTCTCTTCAAGATCGTTGATCATATTTCTTGCTGTTGATAAGACTCGATTGTCAGATTGCAAAGTATCTTGATACTGTGACAGTTGAGCATTGAAGAAACAATCAAGTTGCAGAAGATTAATATTCTGATTTAATCAACGACGCTTTTCTCATGATTCAGAGAAAGAAAAGCAAGACTCATATGATTTGTTGATTCGCGACAACTTCTTGCATCACACTGTAGAAAAATGAGCAGCGTCAGTGTCAGCAACGATCACGTATCATCATACAGAGTCTGACATTCATCATATCAGTCTATCTTCTGCTTCACAAGTTTCTTGATTCATTTCGAATCGTTCATCATTGTCTTCAAAAAGAGAAGATCTTCGAACTTGATCGCTCGAAAAAGACTGTATTTGAAGCTCAAAATCGCTGAAATTACTCTTGTGTCGACTAATAGTTCGAAAACAAGAAATTTGATTTCGTGCTTGATTTCTCTTCTTGTGATATTCTGTTTTTTGAATCGACGATTGTTGCTTTCAAGATACTTCACAATGTGTTTTAAACCTCGTTCTTGTGAAATTGATAAGTTCTTCATCAGCACGCTGACTTTTGACGATTCATAAGTGTGACGTTTTCACTGAATAAACTCAATAGCTAAGAATCGCTGACTCAGACTTTTTTGAAACCTGATCTTTGACGTTGATCAACTTTCATCAAGCTGAAGATCAACAACATGAGAATTCTCGACTATTCATTCTAGCTCATTCTCAATAGCTTCAAGTTCTGATCTCGATAGAAACTTCTGAATCTGAGTTGAATCTTTGTTCAGCGCTTGAGTCAAGATCAACACTGATGAAGTCGAAGAGAGCTCGTGATCGCTCAGAAAGAGTGAAGAGAAGAATTGTTGAATAGAGAAAGTTGTTGAGCTCTGAGAATGAAGAGCGAGCGAGAATGTGTCGATGATGTTTGAAAGAGTGAAGAACGAATTTGAACCATTCAAAGATGATGTCGATGAACTCTGAGCAGCGAGAGCAGGCAGAGACGACTTGTTCGTGATCATAAGAGCTGAAGAGAAACTGTGATCTTTCGAAGAAGATGAGCACGAGCTGTGATTGTTTGTAAGAGAAGAAGTTCAAGTGTCATCATCATTTCTCACAACTGTTCAAAGCTTTTGAAAGACTAACAGTGTCTCAGTTCTATGAGGCAGAAACGCTTCTTTAAAAACATTGCAAAGAACTTTCAGAGTCTTCTGAACGTGAACAATGTCGTGATAAGACATGTATAAACTTAATGTTTGTAAGACAAGAGATGATCGAAAGACGAACGTGTTTAGAAGTCTAAGAGCACTGCGCTATTCTTCTTGTCTTTTGACTTCGAGATGAAGCGTCGAAATTAAATGTTTCGCTAGACTCTGCAAAGTCAATCTTAATCTCTGTCTTTTGATTTCGAGAATGAAGTGTTGAAATTAACTGTTTCGCTAGACTTTACGAAGTCAATCGTGATTCATCTTCATCGAGAACTTATGACTCATACAAGATCTACACTACAAAAGAAGATGACTTTGATATCAACTTGATAGAGAATCTGCATCTCATACACGCATGTTCAAGATTCAGCGTGTTTGTCGAGAGTACTTAATTATAGTAGATTCAATTTCTAATGACGCTGATACAATGATGTTGTGATTTTGTTCTTTTCTTAGCGTACATTCTACTCACTTTCTCGACCGATTTATTCATCTAGTACACTATATCTTTTCACTTCGTCAGTTACTATTGATTTATCGAGACAGAACTCGTCATAAATGAGAATCGCAAATTGTGAAAGTCAGAAAACTTGAGTTCATACTGTGAAAAGAATGCGTCAATGAGAAGATCGATATCGTTCGTTTCTTTGATCGTAATGAGCTCTGAAGTTTCCTAATATGAAATTACGAATAAGAAGAGAAGCGACTGCTATATCATGTTCGTGCATCTGTGCATAGAATGTTCTTTATTTTGTTTGCCTCGTTTTGTCTTTTGAATCAATTCACTGAACTGTTCTCTGCATTCTCACCTGCATGCCTTCTGTTTTAATTACGGAAAGAGTCTCATCGACAGTTCATCTTTCTGTTCTGACTTGTGTTCTTCTTGTCACTCTGACAGCACTTCTTTCTCTGCGTTGACGACATGTTTGCTTGAATTCGTTTCAAGATCTGTGTCATCAACTACAGACATGAATCACGATATTGAAATGCATCTCTGACATCGCTCTAGTCGTTTTAAGTGTTCTGAACGTCTCAACAATTGTTCACGATGATAAGCAAAGACATTTTCGACGACTGTATATGTCGTAAGTTCTGACTGTGTCGTGTAGAAACACATCTTTGAATCTCTATTGATCTTCTTCTTCGCTTCTTCATCACATGTGTAATAATCTTAGAGATATGTCTTGAGTGAACATTTCAGACCAAATGCTGATTGTCGATCACAGCATTTGATGATGCAGCAGATCTTTCGTCAAACTTTCTTTGAATGATTCTTCGACTCTGTTAGTTTTGTTGTCATCTTTGCGTTCATCGTCTTGAGGTTTTTACCGTTTATCAGATACGATCGTGATATCATTGCAGAACTTATGCATACTCATTTGAACTGCAGATTATACAACGAGACATTGCATTTTTGAACTGTTTTTGTCGTCAACTTTTCGAAGACTTTGTGCTTCAGTTTCATTTACTGATGAACTTTATACCAACTTCAGAGTGATTGCAAATGAAAGTCTTCTCTTGTCATCAGCGTCATTTCTAGTTTCTTGATCATTCTTTCGACGCTAGTAGCTTTGATAGTGAGACAGATGTATTCATGAATTCGAAGTCTTCTATTCTCTGAGGTAAGTCGAGTGATAATAGAAGCTCAAGGCGAAAGATAGTACTGAAAAAAACCGCAGGTTTTTCTACTACTCATCATTGAGCAGTTCTCGCTACGTAGCAATATCACGAAGAGAAGTCAGACTCTCAAGAAAATTCACGGAAATATGTTGAACGAGATCTCAGATGAATCACGACGCAATACTGACACTGACAACGAAAGACTCTTCATCACATCGACATCAAGAAAATCATTGACAGACGATTCAAACGACTTCAGAGAGCTTTACGCGTTCAGCTTATCAGAAATTCGACTGGGAAAAAAGAAAGAAGACGAAGAAGAAGAAGAAGAGATGATTCTTTGCATGAAAAAAGAGATCGATGATGTTTCTGATGAGACTAGATGCTCTCTTGATTACTCTATCTTTTGTCGCTCTTTACTCTTCTCAGTTCATTCTGACCTTATGCTACAGCTTATATCTCTGAAAAGTTCTCACATTTCAACAATTCACGTTCATTCATGTGCTGCTTCTACATGTTGTCATCGCTGAGCTGACACTGTTGAATGATACACTTCATCAAAGATCTTCTTGTCAAGAACGAGAATCTCGAATCAATTGTGCTAATGCTGAAAGCGAAGTGATCTCAAATGACTGATCGTGTAGAGGTCAAATGAGTGAAGTTTTGTGCATGACAGAGTCAATCAGAGAAGTTGATAGTAGAAGTCGAAGAGATGAAAAATACAAGCTGATGACATTCAGAACTGAAGAAAGGTTCAAGAATTGTACATCATAGATGAGACTTATGTAGAGCACGTCTCTCATCTATGATACTGCTACTTTCAGTACTGCTACTTTCAGTACTGTCATTTTCAGTATCGTCATCTTCAGTACTCTCTTTGACAGCATTCTCTTTCACTTATGTCGTCGACACAATCTCGAAGTTTGATATGAGAGCTTACTTTCTTCATGATTACATATGTTTCTCATGAAGCACACATTAAACATAGTCTTTCGATAGAGATAATATTTCCTCATCATGTGAAATGACTCGAAAGAAGAATAACGTTCGACGTCAAGTCTTGCGCGCACAGAAAAGATGAAAGACTATGATAAGTAAAGATTCATTCTATTTGCGACTAGATAGCATGTTCATTCTCAAATTTTGAGAACTCTATCATTGATTGAGACTTTTTCATCTTCATTTCTATTTCTGAGACGATTTCATAGACTGTGTTTGAAAACACCTTCATGATAGACCTAATATTCATGGGGAAAGTCTTACGTCTGTAAACCTTGCTCGTCACATGTGTATGTTCATTAATTCATCGTAATTTTCGACTGAGAAACAATCATTCTTGAATAATCTTTACTCTTTGAAAGTTAGTTCTTGTAGATGCACTTGAATCACGATCATGTTGATTTCATCACATACACGAAACGTCTTGCAGAAGTTCTCTCTTGATCTCTTCGACTACGCAGCTTTCAACAGAATCATAAGAACTCGTTGAGTCAACGAGAAAATTGACTTCTTCAGCGTTTTGCACTCATGGCAAATTCTATCTCATTATTTTCTTCAATGAGATCTGCTTCAGTCACTCAAGCTAAAGATGCAAGAAAATCTCAAAGTCAAAAACTCGTTCAGACTCTCAATGAAAACAACTCTGATGTCACTCTCGACACATCATCTAACACTAAATCTTCAGAGATCGTCAATGAAAGAAGTGACAGTGAGCACAAGCAAGATGAAAAAGAAGCGCAGAATGAAGAGAGCTATCTAGAATTGTGTCGTCTATCGAAACGCAGGTCAGATGATGTCAAAAAGTTGCTGAAAGTCGTGATTGACATTCGCGAAGATTTCGATGATAGTCTGATCGTCGTGAATACTGCAGTTCTTGATATCGTCAGTCTGAAAAGATTGCTAGATTGTGAAGCAAAATGAGAACGTGATGTGCTACATTGTACTCAAGAGAACGCAAGCTCTGATACTGAAGAAAGACTGCTTAGTGAAATAAGAAATGAACTACGTTTCTGCAAGATCGCATTTGATGTTAGACAGACTGAGACTTAATCAGCTTTCAAATGCTATCAGATGATTGTAGAAGCTCACGACGTTCACGACGTTTACGACGTTTGAAACGAAAGAGCAGACGAAGAGAATGAAAACGCAGAGTTTGTCTTCTGATTCAATACTAAGATAAATGCTGACAATATCAATAAAGTGATCAAACATCGACATTTGCATACTCAGCAGCGTCGTCTTTACATGATCGTAAGCGATGCAGTAGTGAAGCTCTAAGAGATATCACATCTTCTCGAAAAACTTCACGAACGCAAGACTGCAGTGACGAGAAAAGCAGTCAATCATTGTTTGACGAGATTCGTACGACTTCGAGCGAGGTCAAACAACAGCGAGTAAATCAGCGAGAAATTTTGAAGCATGATTTTGAGAAGAAAAGACGAAGAGAGAGCAAGAGATGATGTTGTCATTGCAAACAATGAACAGAATCGACGAAAGAAAATCGATGTGAGAATCGTTATTGCGATCATTCGCGCTGCAATGACTGCAGAAAGTAAAATGTCTTTTCGAGAACTTAATAAACTTTAGACTTTTTTCCTTTCTGTCTTCTTGATATGCGAAGAGACTCAGATCGTTTGTGTAGATAATAGATTGTGCAATGAAATCTATCGTCAAGAGATCGAGAGAATGTATGTATGTCAGGTATGACGCTAGAAACGAGTCAGACCTTGCACTTTTCAATCGACAAGAATCACAAGTCTCAAAACTTTCAAAAGCGTGAATGAGTCGAGCATAAGCTCGTCATCGTTTTCCAGTTCAAGATCTCATCAACAAGACTACTACAAAGCTTTCGCGAAATTCTGAAAGTAAACTCGAGCTAGATTAGATGATAAATCATACATAGATCGAAGAAGTTGATCATCTTCATCTCGAATTTGAAGACGCTTTCCTGTTTTAAGAAAAGAAGACTCATCAGAGTATCTGCATCTCTGATCTTCATTCTGCGCTTGAGATGAAAGAACGATTCAGAGATAAAGCGTGTCTGTTGAAACTGAGCTTATATACAACGACAAAGAACATCTCATTCGATTCTCTTTTTCAACTTCGTTCAAACAATCTTACGTTTTGTCTGATCTTCTGCTGAATATTCACAGTGCAATGAAATTGATCAATAGTAAGTCAGTAGCAACGTTTATTCGACAGTAAAAGTAACAAAGACGCAGATTTCATCTTCGTGTTGTCATTCGTTGAGTATCGATGAACAATCAACGACCCTTGCGTGTTTCTCACATCGTGACGGCAGAATGATTAAGAAACAAGATTTCAATCGAAGCAGTACACTTTGTCAGATCTTTGTACTCAGTCAACATCGCTCAACAGAATTTTGATGATTCAATCTCTAAGAATCTTGTCATTTGAATTCTTCAACTTTGTCTCTCAATTTGAGTCTGTTGATTACGCAGTGTGATCAAGACAGTCTTTGACTGTCAAATTTTTCTCAAAAGAGCACATCGATAAATGCTTTGACGAAGTTGTCGAAAAAGAATACAATGTGACGATCACTGCGATAGGTGTGATATTCAATATGAAACTTCGATGACTAAATCAGATATAGAAGCACTCTTATCAAATACTCAAATTTCTGCCTCATGAGCTTCTGCACACTAGTCAATGAAGGCAAGAGCGAGATGATGCTGAAACTTAGATAGATATTGTGCAAAACGACAATCGTTTTCTTATCATGTGCCTGCCTGATCTTCATCACCATCTCAAGAATTCTCAGTCGTACATCGTAGAGCTCATTTCTTTCGCTGTTAGACTCATTCTCATGCAGAATATGACTTCATCTCTCTGCATACATGATCGAGACCTGTCATCTAGATGTCTTTATTCTTTGCTGTTTCTTTTGAGTCTCAGACTAGTGACTCAGCCTCTCTTTTCTCATTCAAATCAGACATCTAGCTTCTTGTTAGCTTGATTCAAAGACAACGAATGAATGAATGATCTTTCAGTCTCGTCTTTTGTAATGAGACTCTTCTTCTTCTTATCATAAGAGATCTCTAAGATTTCATATATTCTTCACATAAAAACGACGAATTCTTCACATCTTTGACTTGATCACTTCTTTTTAAACTCATCAAACTGAAGCATGACTTTTAGCAAAGCTTTTGAGACTATAAAGTCTGCAGGTTCGATGAAAGGCAATTCAAGAACGAGTATCACACAGTTGTCTGTCAACGTTCTCGAAGCATTCATTTCAGACTATTCGATCATCTCGAAGTTTCTGCTCGATGTGCTAGACTTCGATATCACTATCGTTGTGTTCATCAATCTTCTGATCTTTGAGCTTCTTACTTCTCTAAAATTTCTTGATCAACATGCATACGCTGTCTTTGAGAAGTACTTTACATGCTTCATCAGCATCGACTCTGACGATGACATCTATTATCACATCATGAAGTGACTTGAAGATCATAAGATATTCATTAACTCACGTAGCTTGATGATCAAGACTGAACAAGAGCATGCCTGAGACTTTCATGATCTGAACACGACAGCAAATGAACTGAATTCAAACACTCTCATCAACTTTAGTAATTGAAATTTCAAAGTTTCTTCAAAATTTCAGCCCTACTTTGATCGTCATATCTTCTTTCATCAAGATCGATATTTTGAGTTTCGTTGCTTTATTAAACAGATGATGAGAGATAGTGATTTTCGTGAAGCAGAGAGCATTCGACTTACCTGTATCGAACACTCGTCTCAGTCTATCAAAAATCTCATGAAGAACTGTCGTAATCACTATCTGAATAAGAAAATTGCTCTTATCGTTGTATGCAGATCGATAAGTAAAGAGAATAGAGAAGAACACAATATGTGACAAAAAGTTGCAACGAGATCTTCTAAATCTATGCACACGATCGTCTTGAATCACGATGAGAAAACTCAAGTTCTGAAGAATATAAACGAGTATCTGCATTCAGTCACTCTCAGATGATACGTCGCTCGCGATATTTCTTATCGTCGTGAATATCTGTTTCATAAAGTAAGTATAATTCTATTTCAAAGATCACTAAATGTCTTTTACTCTTGCTGACGTTTTCAAAAGCTCTCTGAGACTGACAAATTCAGTTTTGCCTGAGTCATCGCTGACGTTTTCGACCTTGATATTTACTGCATCTCGTTTGCGAATCGAACTTTTACAGAAGAACACTTGAGAATAATGTTCAGTTCACTGTCTTGACGCTGTGTAGTTCTGCTTGAAGATATCAACAGCGTCGACCTGATTAAACGTCAAGAAGAAGACGAAAAATCCGTCAAACCAGTCGATGACGTGATCGCGAAAATTGACGTCGAACTTAGCAAGGTTCTTAAGAACGCTTCGAAGAACAACGAGAAAGGTAAAAAAAACAAGAAAATCAGCTTGTCTGATCTTCTCAACGCTATCGATGATGTGACTTCGCACGAAGAAAGAGTTCTAGTGATGACAATCAACTGCTTCGAAAAGCTTGACGAAGCTTTAATTCAATCAGATCGTATAGATATTAAAGTTGAATTTATCATGATCACACGTTTTCAAATCTTCGAGCTCTTCACTTGCATGTACTTTCTCGATGACAGCTCTTCAAGACTCATTGCTACTTTCAGCAAAGAAACTTTCGAACAACAACAACAACAACAACAACAACAACAAGAAGAAGTCAAAGATTTTCTTGCTCAGAAATCTGTCATTCTTCAGTTCTGCGTCAACAAGCTCACGTTCATCAACTTTCTCATTCTCGCAAAGAGTGTCAGCGATCTTGTCATCGTTACGCCTTTCAATAGCTCTTTTCTCAGCGCAGCTGTCACACTCGCGTCGATGAAGTTGAAGAATATGACGAAAGACTTTGCGATTAAGTTGTCGAAGAATATGCTTACGTCAGTCGAGATACAGAGATATTTTCTCACGCGAAAGAAGAACTTACGAAGAGCGCTGACGAAGATGAATGAGTGAAGAAATCGATTGATTGAGACGAAGAAGTCGAGAAGTAAATTGACTTCTGCGCAGTAATCGAAGATGAAGAAGAGTGAGAGAGCATGAATAATGTTGAGAAAATCGATACAGTAGAATTTATAATTTTTACAGATCTATTTACATTAGTCGTTCTTCATCTTGAGCACGATGAGACTATAGACTTTTCATCTGATGAAACATATTGAATCACGAGCTTCGTCGAGTTTTGTCAGTTATATCATGTTCGATATTGAATCTGATCATAACAACGTTTTTGATTGACATTTATTCATGACTACTGTATGATAATAAGAACTGAGCTTCAACTCGATACGATTTTCTGTTGATTTTGACTTGACTAATTCGAGACTAGTAAGACGTTTGTCATTCATCAATGACTCGTTTTATTCTTTTTCTTTCTGAACAACAACAATCTTCATCAAAGCATAATGTCTAGAACTATTGTTTCTTTGCTACACATGCTCTGCTACATATCAGTCGATCTTGCGATTTACAATTTCGTTTGATGTCGCGTTCTCTTCAGAATGAATAATGAGGTGAACCTGATTTGAGACGATGATAGCGAGTTCGAAGTATTCGCACAAGCTCAAAGCAAAGATTTATCTCTTATCTTCAGATATTCTCTGAATCTAAAGCTCTTTCAGAGTCTTTCAAGTCGTGTTGTAAATTGCTACTATAATCTGTCATCAAAGAACGCGAGCGAAACATTCTCTGATCAAGCTGCGATGCGCGAAGCGCTTTATTTCTCGATATGTCGAGTGTGAAATCAGTGCGCTATGCACTCTTCTATTTCGACGTTGAACGTCACAGTTGAGATCTACAAGAATGCAGAACGGCAGAATCAATGACGTATATTGCACGAGAGCTTGTACAAGCAATACGTCGAGTCACTGTTATCAATAAGCAGCCTGTTTCAAAGCGAAGAAGCGAAGCTGCAAGTCTATTATATCGTTGATTATTCAAGTCTCGTTCAGATCAATCATCTTGAAGAAAGAGGTAGAACTGCGATTGTACGCTGCTCTTCAGACTCTGACTCACTTCATGTTTTCAAAGATGTTGACTTTGAAACGTTTTTGAAGTCTCATGCTGATTTTGAGCATCGAAAAGATGTGTGTTATCATAAGATTTGAATCATTTGCTCGCTGTCTCAACACTCAAATATAATTTCTTCCGCAGATGTCTTTGCCATCGTTCAAAAAATCGAGAACGATCATCAAGTCTTTGTCTGTGACACTCTATACTCATTTATGAAGCATGACACGTTGAACGATCAGGTCAAGAACATCAAGACTATCGAAGCACGTCTAGCGTTGAGAAACAAAGCAATCTGATGTTTTCAGATGACTTCAGCTATTGCTCACACTCATTTCACGACTCACACATTTCACATGAACATCAAATCGATCAATTTCGTCTTAGATTCTAATCAAAACTTGATTTTGATAGACTGAGAACAAAGTGAGACATCGCTTTACACTCTTGCATTCGAAGCTAACGATTCTTGAAACGTAAAAGAGACGAAAGTTGAGTCTGATGATGCAGACTCAGCTGTGTCAAAACTTGTTTACAAGAGATATGTTGATCATTATCGAGAAAATCTCGCCTGAGATCAATCTAAATGAAACGTCTACTCATTCTGAAGTGAATTTTATTCAAGAATCTTAATGACTGCAGAAGTGTTCAGTCTCGATCAAACTATGTGAATGTTGTTGCAGCAAGTGACATAAAGCGAAGTTGAGAATCTTGACGAAGTCGTTGTCTACTGAAGCGAGAACGCAAGAGACATCTCAAATGATTGAAAGATCATGATGAATCACTGTCTTGATCTCGATTTGAACAAGAGAATTGAATTAATGAATCTACTGAATTTCTGGGAAAAAGTGAAATGCAAGAATTGAACAAATTCTATGTGCAATCTCGATTTTAGCGATAGATCGCTGTCGCTTCGCGTTGCTGCCTAAAACTCAATGAGTCACATGATATCAATCGAATACGTATTTAGTGAGCTGCAATCACTGATCTGTTCGCTCAACAATTCACTCTCTATTCTGCAACAAGTTGTGATGACTATCGCAATTCTGTTCTACGCTGTAGAACACTACAATTTTCTGTTCAAGCTTCATGTGACAAAAGATCAGTTTGAATTCGAACGAGTCTTGAAGATTCTCTTCTTGAAAATTGAGCAAGCCTTTTTGAAACATCATGTCGAACATATACTGAGTGTTATTCTTCTTCACAATCATTTTCTCTTGAATTTTGACGAAATGCTTGTTAACGTCAACTCTGTAGCAATTTCATGAGACGCTAGAAGCGACTCAAGAGAGTTCACGAATGTCAATGTCAATGTCTGACGCTTCATTGAAAAGAGCATCGCGCCATATGAGTTCGCTCACACGACTGCGAGAATGTCTCTAAATGATCGTCAGATGCAAGCATTCTTTGTCAAACTTGACGTCATACTTGAGAAGTGAAACTTGATCAACGTTCTTGACATCTGCTCTCTAGAAGAAATTCTCATCGATAGATCTGCTATCATGAAATTCATCAGCGAGCGCGTCAATATCACACTTTCTTTTGACATGACATCAAATGATGACAATGTTGTCGATGTCATGTGACAATTTAGCTTCGACTCGTTGAGATCTTCTATTCATGCGAGATCAACATCTCAAGATAAGCAAGATATAAGATGTTGTACGTGATATGATTCTTTTTTCAGAACTAACAGATCTATTCTTAGATTTAAAGAATGAAACACAGCTTGTGATCTTCAAGCAGTGCAAGAATCGTTGCAAGGGAAAATTGCATGAAGCAAGACATATCTCAAATACTTAAGAATTATTGCGATCAGCCAAAATGATTGCAGCTAACGAACATGAGCACTTAAGAGAATGAGAAGCATGAAGAGAATCGTACATGACACTTATAGAAGCTCTCGTCTATGTCATAGAAACAACACTTTCCCATTTCTTCATCTTCAAGCTCATTTCATCTTCTAAAATTGTATCTCGCTCTTGCTCTCGCTCTTGTCTTTCTTCACTCTCTTTCTTTTCTTCTGCCTCTGTCTGTCAAATTTCTGCTTCATAATCTTTCTCTCGTCTCTGACCTTCTTCATTATCATAAAATACATTCATCTCATCGATTCTCTTCGACTCTAAACTCGAATATCAGTTCACATTCATCACTACTGAATTAACGAATCTAATCATTCTTTCTTCAATGACGAGTGCTTAATTGAGAAAGCGTGCATATTGTCGCGACAGATCTGTTGAAGAGCGTGTTGTCATCGAGAAAGAGCATGACATGATAGCATCTGAAGAGAAAGACGGCAAGTTGAATCGTCATAAAGACGATGAGATCGCTGACGTGACGAAGACACTACCTCACAGTCATCGATGATGACACTCATTAAATTCAACCACTTTTGATTCATGAGATTCGACTGAGAAACAATGCTGACACAGAGTAGCTAGAGTGAGCTTCGAAGCATAGAAACTTTCGTTTTCTCTTGTGTACTTATTTAGCAGCGCGAAGGTCACAAATACGGTCGCAAGAACTCATAGCAACGTCGTATATATGTATAGCGTCGTCATGAAACAAGAGATTGAGTTAGAAGACTTCGAGAATGTTGAAGATGATCGAATCGTTGACGTTGCTCAGAGCAAGATGAGATCATTGCTGAATCACTGCAACGATGAACACTGTCAACTAGTTTTAGAATGTGAAAAGATTGAGAAGATCAATACTCATCTCTTCTCATTCTGCATCTGCGATTAACAATTCAATCTGTGTCTGAGAAATATTCAGTCGCTGAACTATGATCGTTGTATGATCTACAGCGTTTGAAAATCGTTGCATTCACACAGACAATGATGTATCATAAATGCATTTGAGATCTGAGCATTCTACACGTCGTCTCTGATTTCTCTCTACAGCTGTGAAAAGAAGAAGTGAGTCATATTGCAGATACTGTGTGCGAAAGAACAGAATTTCCCATCGTCTGATTGCACTACGAAGATAAGAAAGTTCTTTCTCTCAGAGCAAAGAACTTTCATCACGTGATGAAAATTTCCTGATTCTTCAAAACAGTACTTGACTTGCTCATCTCTAATTAATTTGAAAATAGATTTGATCTAGCTGTATCATTCTCGTTTGCAGTTACAACAGCATCTTCGTCGATAACAACATCTTCATCGATCACATCACTTTCATCGATCATATCATCTTCACTAATCATAGTATCTTCACTGATTACAGCATTTTATTCGTCGATACTATCAAAGTCGAAGAATCAAGCAAGAATCAGAGTACGTCGAAAACGCTCTCGTCAAATTCTCTCAAACGTGCGCAACGTTCAAGCAAAGTCATACAATCTCTTCGAACCTCAATTTATCGATGTTCAGAATGACGTTGCATACATATTCGTGAACTCTTGAGTTTCTTTCTGCTATCTCGAATTGATAGATCTCGAATCTGATAGAGCATTCGTTATCAGATTGATGAGAGTCATAAGCTCAGTAAATGTCGAAAAGCAAGCTGTGATTCAAGCTGCATTCTGAATTTTTGAGTCGATAAGTCTGACGTTTTGCATCATCATTGTCTCAATCATATTTGAGGCAATAGTCATCGAGAATTTACGTGATCTGTTGCTTGAATGTGTCTGCGAAACTGCTCATGTTGAAGAATCAAGACGTCTGCTTGTATGATGATATGAATGCAAGGCGAAATTGAAAAGAAGTGATTGATTGCAATAATGATCTCATTCGCTCAAGAACTTCGTATAGTTTGATTCATGTCTTTTGATCATTCTCTTTGTCTATTCGCGCTGTGAATGAAGTAAGCTGCAATGCTCGATCAATTCGTCAGCTACTCTGAAAAAGAAAAAGAATATGCTCAGCTCGTCAAGATCTTGTTATCAACCAGAATATTCATCTAAGCTCATCATCACTTTACGTTATGAACACGATCTATGTTAACGTCGTCAACTAGCTGCTCGCGCTCGAAAAGTGTTCGACCTATAGCAGTAACACTTCTTCAAGTTCTCAAAACTTCATTAGAAATTGCAGAGAGACACAGTTCTATTTCGACGTTTAGCTATCTTGAGAGAAGCTACTCACACTGATCTTGACTTAGATATTCGTCGATTTGATTTATTTGATGATACAACAAATGTTATCGCAGTTTCTGATCTAAGATTGATGTTCAATATCATCAAATATTGTCTTTTGCTGACTGATGATAGTTGCAAGATCATGAGGTTTCTAATTTGCAGTCTGATGTGATTCTAAGAGCGACTGATATGTTAGAGAAAGAATAGAAACTAATGATTGAAGTCTATCTAGCATTTGATTCTTGCTGAATTCAACAGTAGCTTGTCGACTGCTCACTTCTGTCAACGCAAGCATAAACGCATCATGATAATGATCTATCAATGAAACTTGCTTCTTGAAAATTGCTTACTAAAGCGCTTTGAAATGAAAAGAACTCTTTCTTCGAACGTTTCAGCGCTGCTGTCTCGCAGCTCGCTGATTTTCTTCTTCTTTCGCGTAGTTTCAAGATCTTGATCTCTATCGCTGCTGCGACTGCGTATACATCATCATCGATGACTGTCGCTTTGAAGCATCGTGTCTCTCATCTCTTGCGCTTTCACCTTCTTATTCTTCTGCATCAGCGCGCAGCAATCACAGAAGCAGAAGATAAAACAGTAAGAAAGAAAGATGTACACTGTCATTACAAAACGAAGCATCAAGATTGTCATTTCTTCTAGTCTGTGTTTATCGTAAAGAATACATGAGCATCAGGTAGTCAAGCAGCCTAGTGTTGTTTATATTAGAGTACTATTTTTGTTAATAATCTTAGAAACTCACATGTGTCGATAGAACTGAAGCAGTCAAATAGCTTATGATTTCATGATCTCGACATTGCTAATGCTTCGATAGATATTGCGTTAGAATTCACGAAAAACAATTTAAATGTTTAGAAGAGAATACAAAAAGCAAGATACAGTTGAACGAGAGAGCGAGTCTGTATAAATCTAGTATATATAAATATCTTAAATTCTAAAGAATGACTGCGCCTAGCTCAATGATCAAAGCTTCATTTCTAGTGAAGAGTGAAGTTCAATTATGATTCACGTTGTAAATACTGTCTTGTTGATTGATTAGTCAATTGATGATATCGCTTTGAAATTGAATGCACGTTCATTCACTTCGAACTCTCTCACTTCATTTTTGACTTCTCGCTTCAATTCTGACTTCTCTTACTAGTTGTGTACCTGTCTGCATTTGTCAAAGTCGTCTTTCTTGAAATCTTGCAAGCGCTGATCGACTTTAGACAACAATTTCAACACTCGTATTTTTTGTTTCTTGATTTCTTCGCAATCACAGACTAGAAAGCAACAGCAAACGACGTCTTGTCATCACTTCTGACGCTGATCGAAAATGTGTTGTTGAGTTTGCAAGACAATCATTTCGAAAATCTTCACGAGCATCTTAGTCAAAGCTTGATCGACGTAAGCATATTGAATGCATAGTCAGAAGATGTGATTGACAGCTTTACTCTTGACGTAAGCTCTTATCTTTCTTCAGAAGTATGTGCTCAAATCGACTCATTCAAGCTGCATGAGACATCATCTTGCACTGTCTCAGAAGAGTTTTCCTGAGACACATTATCTTTGATAGTTCAAATATCAGGTGACGAGACATTGAAGACACTCATCTCACTGCTCAAGTCACATGCACATCACGATGTATCGTATCAAATTGAAGCGACGTGTCAGAACTAGAACAGAGTGCTATAGCGAGAAAGATGTCTAAGAATGAAGTAGAGCTATGCGATCTGAAGACTTAGACATATGTAATAATCTTCTGATATATGAAAGATCATTCAATCTCGAGTGAGAGTGATCATTTTTTCTCATTGCTATCTAACAAATCACATCTCAATGAGTTTCTGAATCTGTCTTCATGAGAATCTTAGCGAGAGTATAGAGATTCTGAGTGTCAGCATCATCTCGTTCAATAACGAGATGATCAGAGATCAGACATTTCTGATCTTATCTTGATTGACTTTGAGAGATGAGTAACACTTCTCATTCAAGCACATCTCGAGAAAGAGCAATTCAGACAAAAACGAAAGATTTTCAAAGAAGATCTCTTGATAATTTGACGATTCTGCACATAAAGATGTTGAGAGAGCGAGTAGTGAATCTAGAAAGCTAGAAGTGAAGCGAGAATGTCAGAAGTGAATCTAGAGAGTCAGAAGTGAATGAAGAGTCAGAAGTGAAGCGAAGAAGCTAGAAGTGAATCTGAGAAATCAGAAGTGAAGCAAGAATGTCAGAAGAAATTTAAAATACATTGATATAAAGAACTGTCAAAAAGATTTTCCTCTTTCGCTTCTAGCGTCGCTTTAATCTGAGTCGAGTCTGAGCATGTTTGAGCAGAGCTGAGCATGTCATAAGCATATTCTGACTTTCTTCGATTGCAACTTGAGCTGTTTTTCAACCTCTGAGTTGCATGCTGACTCGACTTCGTCAGAATTCTTTGACAGCTGAAGCTATGATCTAGACGTCGACGACGAATCAATTCGTCTCGTACTGTCAAGACATCTTCAAGCAGGCATAATCAACTCAATTTTCTCGCACAATCACGACATTGAACAGTCTCACTCGCAATCGTTTTCTGAGCACATAGCTTTCTCTATGAATCATGTCATCAAAGTGCGAACGTGCGATCGTCTTTCAGTATGCAGATTTCAATGCATCTGCTTTTTGTTGTTGAGTAAGCAAGCTGCGCGAAGAGCAGCATTGCTTTTGTGACACTTCTTCAATCGACTTCTGATCTTCATCTCTTTAGAATCAGTCAGAAGATCATTAGCTCTTGCTTCTATTTAATCACTTCAAAGCTCAGTTGCTTGAATAGAGAAAGTTGTTGATACTACTGAATATTTTTGAGATCACGTTTTACTCTAACGATTGTTCGACGATATGAAGTAAACGCATTCATATGTACTATGTCTAGATCAGACTCGAAGTCAGATTTGAGTAGATCATTTCATTTGAGATTTATTCATAGCGTGACTTAGTTTAGAAAGAAATACTTCGAGAGAATTTTTTTAGTCTCACTGATTCTTTAAGCTCTTCTTTCTTTGCGCTCTAAATCATATGCGATGATCAACGATATACTCAAGAAAATGATCATCTTCTTGAGTGAGCTTCAATGAAAGTGCCTTTTAATAGCTAAAGCGATGATATTTGTCTGCATACTTATGTTTCTTGAACAGAACAAAACAACAATTTCTACATGCTGCTAAAATTGATTTGAGCAAACAAAATCAGTCAGCTGATGTAAAGAAATACAAACGTTCAGCAATTCTCTGATGCTTTCAGCACGTTTGAAACATAACTGTTAATTATGCTCGATGAGTCAATTTCAGTAGATTCAAAAATCTATCTAGTAGACAACTCAACGATAGTTCAGATCTTTGCTTCATTCTCTCGATCATGCTCAAGAGTGACATCATCAACGTTGAATCTTCTTTGATCTGTTGTTCAAGTATCTCAAGAATTCTATCACATCAATATTGATATATGAAGATCAGAGTGAATATGTGCATATATTGACTATCTAGTAGATGAACTATGAAGAAAGAAAGAAGTGAGCGAAGGGTAAATACTCATTCACTAGCGTCGAATCAATGCAAAGATTACTAATCACAGAGATAACAGTATTGTTTTCTATTTTCAACACTTTCTCTTAGAAATTGAAGCTCTATACGAAGCTATTCAGACTCTCTACTGACTGTATATTCATGCTCTTTTACTCGTCGAGATCATGCTCGACGAGAGTAGCTTCATCGTTCGAAGCTAGTCTCATGATTGATCTGAATCTTAGAAATTTGCCTGAGTTCAGAGAGTGATTGACGAGATTGAAATAAGCTTCTTCGACTTTCTTCATTTTGAAAGATTCATATCGAAGTCTCAGCTCAGC
>JAABUT010000714.1_pt1 | contig 46803 bp, 42 predicted proteins | sample 5559281 | NCBI WGS metagenome assembly JAABUT01 (sample SAMN10711880, study PRJNA513359) | rock metagenome | isolation source: Antarctica rocks | place: Antarctica: Victoria Land, Ricker Hills nord | collected 2016-01-04
AACGATTCTCATAATCCCGGGGGCGTTCCACCCGCCATCCTGCTTCGACGCCTTCGTCCCGCACCTTCAAAAGGAAGGATACTCCACCATTGTTGTCCCTCTTCCCAGCTCCAACCCATCTTCCCCCTCGACCGCTAGTTGTTCTCTGGATGCAGATTCAATACGCGAGAATTTCCTCATCCCGCTGATTGAAGAGAAACATGAAGATGTCGTCCTTTTTGCGCATTCTTACGGTGGAATTCCTGGCGGCGCTGCTTCCAAGGGTTTTGGAAAAGTTACGCGCATGTCGCAGGGAAAGCGTGGCGGCATCATAGGGTTGATATACCTCAATGGGAATATTAACAAGAATGGAGAGTCTCTCTTGGACACGGTGGGAGGCCAATACCCGCCATTTATTAAAACAGATACTGTAAGTGTGTCTTCTCTGCAACAGCAATGGCAGGAACACTACTGGGCTAGATATAAAAATGTTGGGAGGCCAGCGCTGACCTAAATCATAGCCTTTATCTGGCCTTGCAATGATTGAGCCTGCAATCCCTACTCTCTACGCTGACGTTGCGGAACCGCTTGCCTCTGCGCTCGCGGAAAGTATGCTACCACACTCTTTGCTCGCTTTCACTTCTCCTACGACAGCGCCTGCTTGGGCGGAATCTGCTTTCGAAGGGCGAAGGGCATACATTCGATGCACGGAAGATTCGTGTCTCCCTTTCGACCTGCAAAATGCATGGCTTGAAAGCTGTGGAGTAGAATGGGCTATTCGAGATTTGGAGGCATCGCATAGTGCTTATATCAGTCAACCGGAAGCCGTTGCTGGCTTAGTTTCAACTTTTGCAAGGCAATGAGCTGCTCCCGAGAGGGACATGTAAAGGCTGAAAGGGGGGTTCAATGTAAGCCTACATTTCTTAGCATTCCTAGACCGTGGTCCAGAACTCGATCTGACGTTATGCCTTCAACAAAACACTGGAAGCAATGGAATTGACAATTTATCTAATCCTAAACTCGACCTGCATTTGGGCCATGCATATTTGAATTCCAATACTACTCCAGAGTGCTTTTTTCGGACCGTTCAGCCGTAGGCAAACCCTTAGGGCTTTCCCGTTAGGAAACCCTATCCAATCCCGACACACCCGTAACACCAATGAGGCCTCGTAGGATCAATCGTCAGATACTAAGATCCACAGATCGTCCACTGCGTTGGCAAGTGTTGAGCCTATGTCGAGCTAATAATCCATCGTCCAGAGCGGTTTTTTTTATGAGTACTAGAATAGGTTTTTATCGGGCATATATTGAAAACCAACATATGTCTGTTGAACGATAAGTGAAGTCAGAATATCATATTTCTTCAGTTTCTTCTCTGCGTCAAAAGATGCCAAAATGTATTGATCTGACATATAAGATATAAAAAGCATTCTTTCCACTCTTTCGTAACTGCTCATCAATCTACAGATAAACTCTCGATTTTTTTTCAAAGATCATTGTTGGACGAGATCCGATTCGACGAGAGTTTTTGAACTTCTGCACCCAAAGCGACAAGGTATATGTAAGAGCTCGAATCTGATTCTTCTATTTTACAGCAGTGTAACACCGTCACCCCCAAGCTCGAAGTTTCAGACCACCTGAGCATGATCTTTCCGTGAAACTGGCTTCAGAGCGACTAGTAGCCGGCATGGGATCGAGTGCCGTACAGTGATGCTCTTGGATTTGAATCCCGGTAGATGTTGATGGGTTATTCTCTGATGTGCCATTGGTCCTGCGTTGACTCTATCGAGTAGGTCCTGAGATCCTACATCTCGGTCTCTGGCTTTGTCATAGATTATCTTTCCCTCTTTTATAAAGCCAGTTTACGAGAGAACTCTCTTTGCGATTTCGATAATTACACATATGACATTGCTGATCTTCCTTACCAGCTAGAGTTGGTCAGACTAGAGCATGCAGATCTAAGGCTAATCCTTCTTATCGTGTGGTTGCTGTGCACAGCTTCGATGTTGATCAGTCAATCCAAGTTCTAGATCTTCCTAGAAGTAGTCATGCAGATGAGCTGCTTACGATCCTTTGAAACTGAAACCACCTCTACCTGTCACGTGGCGACTCCCTGCTCTCTTTAGTCAACTCTTGCCTAAAATTAGCAACCTGTAACCCGCTGGATCTGCACCTTCGCCAACATCTCCCAGATACTCCTTTCAGCCTCTCTCTTCCCTTCTATGTTGCTTCGAAGCCAGAAACGCAGGCGGGCTGACCATGCAGCAGCACCTCGCACATTGAGCCGCACATTGAACACTGTTTCTGCGTTATTTCCGTCAGACAAGTTAAACGCCAGCCGTCCAAACCACCACGATTTACGGACCAGTATGTGAGCTCTGGAGATTTGAACTTTCCTTGACCCTTCGGTTTTGCGAAGAGGCATGATGACTATGGAAGATGGAAAGTGAGCCAGGCTCAAAAATTGGGGAAGCATCTGGGACAGCCAAATAGATTTATGGGCCCGAACATCCCTTGGACCCCGTCATCTCGACCAAGTCAGCTTAATCTAGAATTTTGCTTTCTGTTGATACTGAGTCACCCAGTACTGAGATGCGCTGCTGTGTGTTCGGAATGAGCTTCGAATTCTTCAGGCTTTCTCTCTGTCAACAGTCAGACAAGCGTTAGTTCTTGATCTTCGGCGGTATTGAAGCCCTTCATGATCTGCCTATCCATGATCCTGCCAACACCGAGTCGCCGAAAAGTTTCACCACCTTGCGCTTCAAGGAAGAGAACATCATATACGTCGTGATACATGTTCAACTTTGTACTCCGAGACCTTCCACCAGGGGCGACCTTCTTCCGTGTCGAGACATGAAGAACAAGCGCGCTGAAACCATCGTAACTGCTGAAATGGTTGGTTAGGTGTGAGTTCTCGAACAGTGCCCAGCCGCCTATGATCTCTGGTGTAGACGGTGAGCAGACGAAGCGCCAATCGCCAGCTCTTTGGCAATCCATATTATCCTTCCAGAGTTTGTAGTCCTCTGGAAGCTCAACACCCGTCTCGCGAGCAAGAGTTTCCACTGTGCCGTAGTCCAAATCTTTTCTGAACCTTGGCTCGTTCTCGACGCGATTGCTATTGTTGTCAATGAGGACGAGTTGCGTACGTCCCTTCACTATGAGTGAGTTACCTGGGGTCATCAAATCACTCAGTCCCTGTTCTGACGCTCGCTCGTCGAGGTCAGTCACAGTGTCCGAAGACCCTTGAGTTTTCAGCTTCGGCAAATGGTTCAGCTTTGAGACAGGATGGACACCAGAAAGATCGACGAGAGCAACGAATTCGAGCTCCTTCATGGACTTGGCGGCTCGCTGCAGCCACTTGACCTCTCCCAGTTGCGCTGCCCACGACCACGATGGTGCGCCGCAGTTGCACACCTTCTGCTCCTGGTCCGTGGTCTGCCAGAGCAGGCCGTGGTGCAGATCCTCTAGCCAAAAGCCGGAGACATACTTAAGGGATACCATTTTCGGCGCTTTGTTATTGGCCTTGATGACTTCTCGGAACTCCTGGGCGATACCGGACAGTGCGATGATGTGATCCTTTTCCGGTCTTGTGAGGTTGGTTTTGGAATATGATTCGACAAGTCTATACCAATGATCGAATCCAGAAGATCTGAATTGCGTCCTTAACGCAAGATCAGGCTCATGCGTTCCGGTCACCCTCTGCTGCCGCTCACTTCTAGGAGTTTCAGCTTGGCATTCAAAGAACAATTCTCGAGGCGTGTAGTAAATGATTCTGCGACTGAGAAACCATTCTTGGAAGATCCAGCCCCTAGATCGCAATTCACTCTCACGCACGTCTTTTAGGTATAGTTGCGAGGAACGGTGAGTCGGCCGGTAGAGATAGAAGTATCCTTCTTGGATGTTCTTAGAATTTCGATATGGCAACCGCAGCAGAGACTGGAAAGGGCGTTCCAAACGAGGAGCCAGCATGCTTCTCAACGGTGTACTGCTCGGTGCGGAGATCGTAAGGATAGATTGTTGATAGTAGCGAGCCATCTGTGCGGCTTCCTTCAACCAATCTGCACCGTCGTCGCCGGACTGAATGATACAAAGCGAATCTATCCAGAGGTAGCGTATACCGAGACTCTTTGTAATGCATATAGCGTCTTCGAGCATTTTCGGCAGGCTGTCGAGGTCTCGTCCATTTGTCCTTCTGTCAAAGTTGGAAGTCGTTGTTTTGCTCTCTTCCGTAGCCTTGCCCCATCGATGGCTAAGTGCAACATACGACCCACGTATGCCAGAAGTATCTCGCAGACAGACATGTTTCTGCACGATGTCAATGCATCGTGTCGGTAAAAGCACATCCCGTGCGTCGAATTGTGTGGTACCTGAAGCTGTCATTCTGCATTGAGGGTGAGAAAGACACGAACTTAGCCATTCCAAGATCGCAGATACATGATCGTCCGAACTTGGGTTATCACCATGATAGCGTCCTACGACGTCTTGATTTCGAGCAGCCGGACTGTCTAGAAGACTTTAAGATGGGCCCAAGACATGTACAGAGCAATAGTGTTTACGTACTCGGACTAGCAGCCAGGCCCAGAAAGATACCTTGACTTCTCTGTTCAGTCTTTGTCTGCAGAGCACAGTCCGCAAGGTAGACTTCAGCTTCGTAAAGACGTAGTCCAGGCTCTTTGCCAACATTAAGCTCACGCCTCGTAGGTATCACCATCCGCACCCAGCATTTGCTTGGATGCACTGGAAACGCGATGACGCTGGATTGGATTTGTTGACTCAAGAAGTTGCAGAAGGCGCAGCCTTCACGCGCTGCCTGTTCAATAGCCGATAGCTTGTACGAGCAGGCTCCATCTGGCGCTCGCGAGAAGGCATGCAAGCTAAGCTTTTGGCAAGAGAGACAAAATTCCATCATCTGTCATCAGCCACGAGGTTGTGCAGTCCGCAATTAATCCTGCAAGCAGATCATATAAATTATTGCCGCTGTTTCTGCTTGCTGAAATTGATTTGCAAAAGTACCTATGACGTAGTGTTTAGTGCTTGGGCATGCCAAGTGTCCATGCCCTCGCGAGTGTATGCCTGGCTGAACCTCCTCTCTTGCACCACTCTTCGAATTCACTATGCCGCTGACACGATGGTGAACATTGCTGTTGTACAGTTGTTCGACGCGACTGGCAGCACAAGTTACTATGATATATGGTGCGACCGGGGTTTGGTTGTGGCTCGACTTCAATTATTTCTCGCTGTGGCTTATGCCATTGCTCTAACCGCAGATAAATATGTTCCGAAAACGAACGGTTACTACAATGAACCAATTCCAGATTGGGAGAAAGTCATAGCGATAGTACCAATATGTTTGGCAGCCATCAATTGCCCCATTCGATCGCTTCTCCGCCTCCGGCTATTCGGCTTTCATCACGACGAGCTCCAAAGGCTACTGGTATTCGCCGTCTCGCAAGCGATTCAGCTCTTGCTATGCACCTTGCTGACTGTCGCCGACTTCATCAGACATGGTAGTGCGCCGCTGTTCTGGCTCTCGTTGGTCCTTTGGTTCCTCCCAGCCGCATTAGCGTTCGTGCATGGAGTAACTGGCCTGTATGCTATTTGCTCTCGGTGTCGCCCATACATCGAGCTTGGCCCATCTGAGCCTCATCCACAATACAATGATCTCGATGATGACGACGGGCCACTTGCAATGGCTTTTCACTCGCAGCAGGACTTGAGCCACGCTGCAAATGAAGAGGACACTACAGAGCCTACTATGACCGCTTTGCTCGATCGTGATGCCAATGAAATCAGGCGGCCAAGAGTAAGTCACTCACTCATGCGGGATAATGAGAATCGACATGCCACTCGGGCTAACCTCATGTTTCAGAGATACTGGCACGGCCATGCTACCCTAGAGACAATGTGTTCTAGCACTCGGTTCCGATGGCAAGAGAAACTGAAAAACTCGAAAGATGGCGGGATGGTCTTCTGGTTGCCGTTCACTACTGCGATCGGACTATCGATGGTCTGCGTCCAGTCGTATAGTTTCACCATCCGACATACAAGATACGTTACCCCTGAATTCAAAAGGTAGGCCTTTCCGTCCCAAGCGAATCAGACTTGGCGTACAGAACTAACCATTTCTGCAGGGCAATCAGTATCGTCACACTAATTCCAGTCGTGTTTACCGTTGTTGCCGAAGGCATGCTAGTACTGGCATTGTACCGACCTTGGTTCACCGTAATCTTCCTTTCCCTGTGTGGCACCATCATGGCAGCAATTGTCTGGATCACGGCATTTATCGCAATGCTCACCACGTTCTCCGACTATCGCCCATATGCCATGGTGTTTTTCGCTCCATGTATTGCTTACTGCCATTGCGCTCTGGCCTATACAGCTCTGAAATTGGAATGGGATCCAAACTCTGACTCCCTCATCCGAATGTTCGTACGTCTCAAGCGTTAGCTGCTGGTGTAAGCCAGGAATAGTGCTTCTCGGAAGAGACAGAAGAGACAGAAGAGACAGGAGTTCTTTGTTGTTGTGAAGTGCATTAAGACTTCACGACCTCGTTGTTCCGAAATATAGGACTTTATTTTCCTCTTCTCACAAGAGCATTATTTCCTCTATCCATAACAGGGTTAGAGGCCGTTGCCAGCTCGGACCCACCAAGCCATGCGAGAGATCCAAGCGGAGAGCAATGAGAGCTCAATAGAGGAATTATATAGGTGGTCTATCTCAAGCAGCTTCCCACTGCGTAGCAGTTCCAAATTGGTAGGTGAAGAATTCATTGATTATTCTAACTGCTACTAACCCCGAGACGGGCATCAAGTCTCTATTGGACGAGGTTACTTCGTAACAGTTGGTACCTTCACCAAAAGCAATCGTCTCGATTGCCATACAAACAAAATGCAAAGCATACTCAATAATAGAGCAGCAGCAAAGGAAATAAAGCCAATGACTCAAAGTTAACACACTACCAGAAGACAAATCTACTAACTAACCTATTTCGGACGGCAGCAAAAGATCCTTACGTAGAAATACGGTATTGTTTTAGAACCGATAAGATATCTAGTAACCCTTAGTAGCACTCCCACCTACACAAACAGCTTCAGGACAGTTGAAACCATATGTTTTCAAAACGTTGTCACAAAGATAGTCCACTATGTTAGAAATAGGGAACAGTACTGCTATGTACCCCTGTGGTTAGTGATCTCCGCTCCGAGCCCTATAGGGCTAGCGCTAGGTGGTTCAGCGGAGTTTTCATCTTCCACCCCTTCGTAATTTTTTACAGTAATTCAATCCTAGGGCGAATCCCTCCGGCCTGACGGAAAGCGTAACCAATGAATTGGTCAATGGATTACGTGAATTTTTTGGCGTTGAGGCGCAAGCAACGGTTCTAGGAGAGGCTATTCTATGGGGAAGTTGAGCGTTGATGTACACAGCTCTTTTTTCTAGGCCAATGAATGTGTACGCCGCGCGTAATTGTATTGGGGATCTACAACCCTCCAACAGGGTCTGCTTCTTGTGTCGCTTTGACAATAGGTCTTCAATATGTTGCGGTGTAGTTGGGAGAAGAATGGTAGGCAGAGGTGTAGCGGAGCCGTTTGGTCTTGCCGTTTAGGGAGGTTCTATCGATCAATTCTTTTGGGGAAAATATATTAAGTCTGCTTTCGCCTCATAGAACACGGGTCTAATCTGTTCAATCCTTCGACCAAGTGATTTTTGTATGTTTATATCCTTTTTTATTGAAGGCCTAACACAGGGAACGAGACATCATGTTAATCGCCACTTACTCAAGGTATATGGATAATATTAGGTGAAAATTGGTAGGAGAACTAAAGCTTGATCCTTTTTTTGATATCTCTTAAATCCAGCAATACTGTTCAATTAACGGCATGGGTATTCAGGTTTCAACGTAGCTTCTCTTTGATCTTTTCAACCAGCGCCCCTATCCGGCATTTTGTATAATGAAACCATCACAAAACTCAAGATAGGGTGGTTGTTTGTGCCTCAAAAGTCCTAGAGTTCCCCCAAATCTCAAATCTCAATAAGAAAAACATGAGTGTTGGGTTTCTAATCACCCAGGTGTTCAGGTCGCTGAATATTGTTGTCGTAGAATTGAAAGGTAGAACCAAAGAGTCGATGCGAGAGAGATAAATTGTATTTTCCTCAAAAACTACTGCCTTTCTCTCTTTTTATTCTCTGGATGCGATCAAAGCTTTGATTCGATAGCGACATCCCCAATTTCCAGACGTTGCACACACCTGTTCGCTTGTTACCCATCGTTTCTACGTCCTCTAGTAACTGGTCTAATATCATTCAAGCACGCGATACAGTCTTACCATCTCTCTCTTTCAAAGTATCAGCAACGAGTCTGTTTCTTCATTTTTTCAACTTCATAATTCTTATCTTTATGGGGTCATTAATCTCCGACGTACGTGCCACTTATAAGGCTAGCCCTATAGAAAACTCTACCTGACTTGTCTTTCCTTTCTGTTCAAGACTTTCTAGTTAGTTACATCTACACTCATTATCATGAATATAGCACATATTCTTAGCATATTTTATCTGGTTATCAGCCCGGCTGACCTTCTTGTCGCCACAAAGGTCTAGAGCCAAAGAAACCAACAAACTACCCCCGGATTAGCTTCTTGGGTGAACGCCTACCAAAAAAGAGTCTATCCACCAGCGATCTTACCTATCCAATCACCATTTCATCGTCAGGTTACGAAGGTCTAACACTGCAGCAATGGAAGGAGGCAAGAATTACAGGATTGCTAAGCTCAAGGGGGCAGAAAACTATGACACCTGGCAGCTGGAGGCTGGAAGTCTCCTAAAGTCAGATGGCTTATGGCTGATAACATCGGGACGCGAGTTGCCTCCCAATGAGCCGAAAGAGCCTAAGCAATCCCTCGATGCCGCCGGCAGCAGTGCTACTGCCAGCAGGACAATTGAAAAAGAATGGGAATCTTACAATGAGAAAGTCAAAGTGTTTGACAAAGAGTACATCAAATGGGAAGACGGGAATAACCGAGCTACTGCCCTGATTGTACTCACCTCCGAGAAAGGTCCTAGAGTTCATATTCGAAGTCTGGAGTCAGCCTCTGAAATGTGGATAAATCTGAAGAAGCAATACGGGACTTCAGACCTCTCCACTAGAAACCTAGCACTTCAACGAATCTGCAAATTCAGTCAGTCAGACTACAAGAATATCACCGAATACGCTGAAGAACTCAAGAAGTCAGCTACCAAGTGCGCAGATATGGGAAATACAATACCCCCCTGGATGCTCAGTTGCTTCTTTCTTATGGGACTTGACGAGGGACTAGAACCCTACACCTTCGGGTTAATCCAAGCCGCCAAGAACAGCAATAAGGAGCTGGATATCGATGACATGGTTGTTGCTCTGGCAGATCATGACAAGCGTCACAACTCTGAAGAGACCGTCAAAGGTCTATCAGCGAAGTTCCGTCACAAAAGCACTAGCAAGACTAGGAACAGTGAAAGGGATGACAGCAAGGATCTAAAGTGTGATCACTGCAAAGGCTTTAAGCACGTCAAAGCCGATTGCAGATATTTACATCCTCACCTCCGACGCAAAGACTGGAAGTCACACTCCGGAAAGGAGAAGTTTATGAAGGAGAACCTAGGCAAGCAGCCCGGCGCCGAGGATTCTTTCAAAAGCAAATCAACTCCTGGGGTTCGCGTAATGAGATCTATGAGGTCATCTAGAACTCTCAGGGCTGGGGGAACCACCGAACTCGACGATACCTGGTGGATTGACACGGGCGCCGATGATCACGTGTGTTTTGACATTAGTCAATTCGAACCCGGGTCTTATCAGAAGGTAAAGGGAGCCAGTGTTCTTACCGCTGACGACAACAAACTGAAAATTATTGGCAAAGGCTCAATAGTACTAAACATACTAGTAGAGGGAACCGTTAGCCGAATTCGATTAACCAACGTTTACCACGTTCCAGAACTGCGTTATAATCTACTATCGGTGGGTACAGTTGAAGCAAAAGGCTACTCAGTGCGCATTGAAAATGCTAGGTTCGAATTCGTGCACAGCAGCGGTGATGTCACGTTATCTGGTACTAGGGCAAAATCGGGAGGTTATTATGTTGATACTTCCGATAATTCTTCGAAAATCCCGAAGTCGTCACACATTGCTCAGAACAACAAGGCCTCCTGGAGGCAATGGCACCGGCGCCTCGGGCATCTAGATATGCAGGATGTGAAGCGTCTCGCCACCATGAGTACTGGCATTGACGTCGATGCGGCAAATAATCTCCAGAAGCGAGAATTCCCAGAGGAGGTCTGTGAGCCATGCGCACTAGGGAAGCAACATCGCAACCCTTACAGGATACCTCATACTAGGGCAGCCACCAAAGGTGAGTTAGTTCACACTGACCTCGCCAGTGGGGGGCGTATCAAGCAGACACTCGGGGGAGCGAGATATGTTGCAGCTATGACTGATGACTTCACTGACTTCACTGTTGTCTATCTTCTGAAAAAGAAATCCGAGTTCAAGAAGGTTCTTGGGGACTACCTCGTCATGATGAAGACACAGGGCACTCCAGTTCAACGGCTACGATCAGATAATGGGGGGGAGTACGCTGGTGCGGAAACCATATTCCTACTAGGTAACTTTGGGGTCGAATGGGAACCCACTACACCCTATAATCCAAACCAAAATGGTGTTGCAGAAAGATGTTTTCGCACCCTATTCGAACGAGCCAGGGCAATTTTAGCGGATTCCAAATTACCCGCAAATCAATGGGGGGAGGCAATCAGTACGATAACCTATCTGAAGAACAGAAGTCCTACAACTGCATTAAAGGGAATCACACCCTACCAGGCTTGGTACGGTAAGAAGCCTGATCTTAGCAACTTACACGTCTTCGGTTCCGTTGCATATCACCACGTTGAGGGTGATCGTCGAAAATTAGATGATAAATCTCTTCGCTGCAGATTCCTAGGGTATAGTGAAATCAATCAATTCCGCCTGTGGACTGGCAATAAGGTTATAGTATCAAGCCACGTTCTCTGGGACGAGGCCGTCGTCACCGAAGTGGGGGAGAACGAGGAGAATGAGGATTACTCTTTCCTAGACTTCGATGTCCCCGGGACCTCTGATACCAACACCGACGACGACACTGTTAAGTAAGACGAGAACGCAAAGCCAAGGGTCCCTCCGCCTGCCGCCAAAGATGGGGGCACTGTCACAGATATGTCAAACGAATTAGATTCGGATGAGGAAAGTGACGATATTTCGGATACAGGTCAAAACCCTAATCCTAGAAACCCTAACTCGACGATCCCCGGAAATGGCGAAACATCGGATTTCCCCAACTTCACTACTACTGATCAAATTCCTACTACTCCACCCAGGGTTTCTACAGATGAAGTAGCACCACTATCACAACCTCCTCGACGACCTCGAAAGTCTGTGAATTACTTTAATCTATCATATCCTTGGAATTCTGGAAGAGGAGGAAACATAAACTCAGGAGGGTTCAAAGGTCACGAAACCGAAAGACCTAAATGGGGTTTCGCCATTAGGGCTTGCAAAGTTCGTCCGGAAAATGACTGTCCGAGAACAACACAAGAAGCAAAGGATAGTCCGGATTGGGAACTGTGGCGTCAAGCTATTGAATCTGAGCTGGAGGCTCACAAGAAGAATGGGACTTTTACCCTAGGCAAACCTCCACGCGATCGTACAGTACTGCCTACTCGCTGGGTCTTCACTATCAAAAAGGGAGCTAGCGGCGAAATCGTTAAATACAAAGCCCGCTGGGTATGCAAAGGATTCCGGCAAGAGGAGGGTGTTGATTATGACGAAACCTTCGCTTCGGTAGTGAAAGCCATGATAGCCAAAGCCTTGCTCGCCTTGGCAGCCAAATACGACTACGAAGTAGAGCAGATGGATGTCATCACTGCCTTCTTGGAAGCCCACCTACAAGAAGGGGTTTGGGTAGAGCAACCTCCTGACTACGAGGAAATTGAAATGGATGGGGCGATTCTCGCTTGTCTATTGAATAAAGCCCTATATGGTTTGAAGCAGGCTCCACGGGAATGGTAATTTACCCCTGAAGGCTTACCTTACCTCTATCGGCTATGAACGTATAGAAATAGATCACTCTATCTTCGTACATTCAAACGGTGTTATCGTCGCTATTTATGTTGACGATTTGTTGATTCTCGGACCGGATCTCGCCGGTATCAAAATCCTGAAGGAGCAGCTTTCTGATCGATTCCGAGTGAAAGACCTAGGACCAGTTGCTTGGTATCTGGGTATGCAAATTGTTCGCGATAGAGTCAAAAACACTATCTGGATCACTCAGTCTACCTACATTAAGCGAGCCATCGAGCAGCTGGGTATGGCTAATTGCAATCCTTCGAAAACCCCGATGGACCTAGGTTGTCAACAGAAGAAGGATTCCTTCCTTCAGAAAGGTGAATGGGTTGAATATCAGGCTACCAAAGAGGAGCAACAGGGTTATCAGTCTCTGGTAGGGACTTTGCTGTGGATTGCCTGTCAAACCAGACCCGATATAGCCTTCGCAGTCGGCAAATGCAGTCGTTACACGGCAAACCCTTCCCCGGATCATGACAAAGCACTCAAGCGAATCTTTCGATACCTTGCCGAGACACCTGACTTAGGGTTGCGATACGGCCCAACAGAGGGAGCCTCCGGTGACCTGGCGGAGTTACCGGACACGGGCCTTCATGGCTGAAGCTCGGCGTAGCTTTACAACGGAGATGCAACGGCCGTCGCAGCAATGGCGGGCCTTGAATGGCTACGCTCCATTCTGTCGTTGGGACATGGGAGCCGAAGTTGGGGGGGGTTGTCGTATGAGCACGAACGCCGGAAGCTCAAGGAACTTGGGATGGAGGAGGAAGCTTGCCGCTATGCGCTGTTTGAGGACGTCGGGCCTTGTATCTTGCTCAGTAATCATCCCTGGGTTTCTTAGGGGCGGATCATCAATATGCTTAAAACGATGTACATAGGAGAATTATAAGATCTTAGTCAGACTTCGGAAGCGACGACCAGGTGAGATTAGCCCTGCTTTATATTTTGATTTAGGAGGTCGGTCCCGTCACACTGTCGTGTAGCAGGAGCTATAAAAACCCCTTCGTACCAGTCGCTTTCATACTAGGCAATACCAAGCTCGGGCCGGCTTCGTAGTAAAAATGAGGCCTTCGGGCCACCAGACAGCAATTAAATTTTTAAAAAACCCCGAACCGTTTCCACTATACCCGTGCCAAGCCTGGAGATATCTCGTAAAGCTCCCGCAAACCTTCGTCTTCAACAAGTGAGGCCGAGTGAAGATCGAGTATAGTTCCAAACACGGCGAATTTGAGAAGAGGAGAGAACAGGCAATATTGTCGTTGAGCGTGTTGTTCGTTCATAGGATAGATAGATAAAAGCTTGGATATAAGAAAACCTTTTGAGTGCTAATCCCGAAACAGCAACTTGATTAGCAGAATAATGAACAACCTCGAGTCTTGTGGTAGCAGGAGGGGCCGATGTAGATGGGATGCTGTACCCGAAATGTTTTCTGGTTTATTACTTTTAGACCGGTGACTATTGAGAGAACTCCAACACCCCGAGAAGTGCCAGAGCTGGGTACTATCTATCGCGCCTGGAAAGCGACAGCGTGGTCCGGTAGACCTGCTTTCAAGCTTGCGTTCACGGTTCTTTGGGGAGTATTGCATAGGTACTCTCGTGGTCGAAATCTCATGGGCTTTCTATTAGTTTTTTTATTCAGTCAAAGCGTCTGCTCGTCAATGCAAGTATTCAAAGTGTAAGCTCGTGGGGTTCTTCGGCCATACAAACACAGCTGTGGAAGAAAAGTTGAAGAGAAGAATGATGAACTTCGATTCTCTGCCTCTCCCGTGACTGACATCTTTAAACGCAGATTCATGAACTGCTTTTGCTATCCCGTCTCCTGATGCTGCTAAAATAGATGCACTATTCTGGCTTCCTGCGCTTCCCGTGCCTTCCCCTTCAATTGGGGCCAGCAGACCTACCAAGCCTTTTACATTGCACAAACTCCACATCCAATGAGTCTTTGATGGTCAGATTCCACTCGCCATACCCACCATATTTGCGCTTTAGTTCTAGTTCCAAAGCTCCTGCCAATTTCTCCCACAATGGACCATGTCCGCTGACACCAGAGGTTTTTGAGGCACAATGGCATCGACAGGTAAAGGTGTTGAGTATGCTATGTACCATTTAGTGGAGTAGTGTATTGAGTGTTTTCATAGTTGCCGAAGAGCCCCCAGGTTTTAGAAATCTCCATTTTACGATCTTTATAAGGCCAAAGGGATCCGGCAACACAGGGTCGTCTCTCTGGCTGCCAACCAAGTACCTCTGGTTTTGGTCAAAGTTTACCCATGTAACGCTCGTCCATTCACTCAAAACACCCCAGAAAAAGTATTGGTCGAAGATGTCGAGGAAGAAATCTAGATCGATTTTGTCCCCCAGGGCCAGATGCGAACTTGGCATCTGCCGCTGACTTTCGACCCCGGACTGCCAGCGGACAAGTGCTCTATATTGAAGGTGGGTAGAACATCTGTTGTGCCATGGAGTTTTTTCAAGATTTCGGATAAGACTCGTAGTCATATCTTCACAGTCATAACTCCTGGGTTGTAGCCTCAAGTGTCCATCCCAGGTGCTTTTTTTTTTGGAAAGGCCAAATGGCGATGAGGGTCTAACCTGAATTGGTTATTGCGGCCCTTCCGGTGGGTCAAGCAGGGAAGGCACGTGCAACCGAAAGGTGTGCCCACGGTGAAGGACGGGTTTTTCGTGGTAGATCTTTGGAGAACAATATTGGCGCTGATGTTATTCGTAGCTGTGCCCGTGGAGACGGGCGAGGTTTTCGCGGTGGGTCTTGGGAGAACGAGGTTGCTGCTGATGTTATCCATAGCTGTACTCAAGGACGAAGACACGAATTTAGTAACGAATCCTAGGAGAACGAGACTGGTGCTAATGACATCCAGCAGAGTGATAGGGGTGGGGTCGATGAGACTGAAGCATAAGGGTTCTCGAGAATAGATAGCTAGGGACGATTCGAGAGAGCAGATGAGGTCATGTTGCTGTTCACACACTTGTCAAGCGCCCAAGTCTCACTTAGGAGAGCAAAAGCCCATTCGTAGATCGCTGATGTCAGCGCTGAGTCGTGAACCCACACCGGCGCCAAGACCAACACACGCTGTCCTTTGTCGATGTGCCCATTCACAGACGTTGTTTGTTTTCGTCTGAACACATACAAGGACCACCTCCACCTCCTGTACTGTATACCTGATATATTAGAACTATTCGAGTACGTATACTTGTCCTTGTTATGTAGCAAAGAACACAGGCGTCCCCAAGTCACCCACAAGAAGGCCTTCTGATGACAGCTGCAAGCTACCACTCACGTATCTTCACACCACAAGATCAACCACTCAAGACCGCCATCTATCACTCGCATATCCATGGCATCACCAATATCGGCTCTCAGAACCGACCTCAGCCCATGAAACGACCTCCATTCCTGGGAGCTGCGAAGCTGTTGATCTTGCCAGGGATTCAGGGCAAGGCCAGAGGTCACGACCCCGTGGAGCATCCATCCTTTCCCAGATGCAACTTCACAGAAGGACCACAATTTCCCATGGGACCTGAACCAAGCAGATCTCATCTCGAGGACCTAGTCAAGGGTGTCCTCGCTATCCACAACGCAGACTTAGAAATCCGACCGAGAAGGAGAAGGAAGCATTGGAGATCATGACGACTTGCTTCGGCCACTTCCAGGCCACACAGAAGGCTAACGATCTTGAGACACAAGACGTTCTTGAATCGGTGAGATGACGAATCTGGTATTAGTAGTAACGTACAGATCGATCCAAGACCTAGTCAATGGGCCTGGAGTCCAGCAGCAAGCATTTGCCTGGCATCGACTCCTACCAAGGAACCCCCCAAAGAAGGCTAACCCACTCTTCCCAAGTGAGCCACTAACTGCACCGCCAACTACGCCCCTGATTGAATCGAGAACCTCAAGAGAGGGTTGTTAAATGGTAACGTGCAGGAAGCAAAGGTACCCGCCCAGTCGTCAAGTCCGCGGACATCACCATATCTCTCCGACAACCAATTGTTCGGCTGCCTCGTACGAGGACAATTGTGACCTTTCGGCACTAGAACGCTGGCACGTTGCCGGACTACCAGCAGCCAAGTCTTTCAAACGGCCCTGGGATTGAACGTCGCGTCTTCATTGACCCAAGCTACAAGCGGCCTCAATATCTTGGCCCACCAGCAGGGCGACCAACCCACCGGCGGTCTATCTCACTCGATAGGTACGAGCACTCAGTGCCAGAACCTCGTCTTCGTACCGAGCCGCCGAAATTCCCAGTTGCCCTTTGTACAACGCAGAAGGGTCCCAACAGCGCCCAATTACTTCCAATCACGGCAATTCCCCAGAATCTCCTGTGGAGGCCTTCCAAGGTCTCGAAAGCCAATTGGTAACCATCAGCACAACGCGTGTGCGATGTCACTTTTTCGAGCTCGACAAATTAAGAGGCATCGGCATCATCGGGCAGGAAAAAAAGTTCAACGTCGCCATCACAGGCGCGGATCAGGGATCTTAAAGCGAGCTATCACGCAATTTGTAATTGGTGTGGTATACTGGCAAAAGGCCGAACGGTGGTCGGCATGTTAAGTGAAGTGAGCAGCAGTGGTCCAGCTGTTCAAGCCGATAAGAAAGATGTGCCACTTCTTCTAGCAGGTGTAAGATGGTCCAAGCATTTACTTGGGCCGTCATACAGAAGACTTGCAAAAAGCGCAAGGTGGTGTTGCGGAAGCGAGATGTTGTCAGCGCAAGTCATTCTAGACGAAGCAGCAACATAGACGAGCACCGTCGGGCAAGTATGGCAGGTTCGAAGCGTCACTCGTGGTTTGGTAGCATCCATCCAATCCGCGACACAGTTGCAGCTATGACTTCTCCAGCCGCCAAGATGTACGACAGAAGCGGCGGCCAAGACGCCGCGAACAAAAGTGTCGAATGAAAGATCAACGAGATCTTTTGAAGGGCGAAGTCTGAGATTTGGATGCCTGCGGCAATAGTCATTCGTATTTACTGGAATCCCTGGCGCTTCGCGAAGAAGCGCCAGCCGATTTGAGGGAGATGAGCAGGATTGGGAGACCGATGCTGATGATCGTGGCTCTAGTCGTCGGAGACTGGGTGACATAGAGGCCGCAGCTGGAGCTGGCAGCAGCCTCGCTGACTTTTCGGACTCTAGTAGCAGTATTTCCCCCAACCAGAACGCTACAGGTCCTCCAACTTACCATCACCCGGCTCCTTTGCCATCGGCGCATAGCCACCCGTTTGGAGGGCCACCTCCAGTGATTGGGTCTTCGCATAAATCAGACGTCAAAGGGAGCCGGAGCCCTCCACCGGTACCTATGCGGTCACCAGCCAGGAACGCTTGAAAGTCAATCTTCTTACTCAGGCGATCACTTGAAGTTCGGAGCTTTGCACCTTGATAGAGCAGGGATGTATTTGCACATTTTGTGAGATGAAGGAGACCAGGAGAGCCGAAGTCCTCCACCATCCACTTCGTCAAGCCTTGATCTCGACCACCTGCATGGGTGATCTGCCAAGACGCGATCAACAAAAACCGGTCGCCCCGGAAGCCTGGTGCTTGATTTCGGTGTAGCTGGCGTTCTTCAAACGAAGCTTGACAAGAGAACGACCGTAATCGGCACGCCTCACTGGGTGGCGCCAGGGTTGCACAAGCCAAAATGGCATCCCAAGCATCTTCGCAAAGAAAAGAGCTGTTTACAAGGCACCGCTCTCCAATGGAGTATCCTGGCGCAGCTTTTCAACGTGATCGGTACTGGACTGGTCAAAGTCTCTGTGATTGGACCCGCAGATAATTGCCACTTTCTAGCAGTTCATTCGAGCTCCTCCTTCGACACCTCCAATATCTCCAACCGAGACCCTTTCTATGATTCACCAGTCTCAACCAGGGACTCCCGTCATTATGCCCGAGCTTCCTGCGTGTTGAGAACTGTTCTACCAAGCTGGCGAAGGGATCCACATTCGCCGCTAAGGAGCACTTCAGTGTTCAATAGCTCTCCGCATTTTGTGCTCTTTTTTCACCTCGTTGATGTTTATACAAGTCGTATACCAGCTTCAAGACGTACCACTCTCCCGATCTCTCCTGCCCTCCTCCCACAACTCCCTTAGCGAAACACGTCTCTGTGCCTGCTTCTCTTGCTTCTCTATCCGGATCCTAAGCCGTACCTCCACCTTACTCAAGGAAACGTCTACCATCCCCTCCAGCGGTACTCTGTCCTCCAGATCCTCAGCCATGATGGTTTTCCGGTTTGGTACGAAGGCCCCATAGTAGCCTTGGCGCTTGATGTAAGCTTCGTGGTTTGTGAACGACCTCGAGATATTGAGCTGGAGCTCCCTCGGCGGCGGAACCGTAGGAGGATCAAGCAATGGAATGGGATGGGGGGATGGAACTTCGGTGACTGGGTTTGTGGAATGCGGGGGTAGATGATTAGGAGTGAATGTTGGTGGAGGCGAAGATTTGAGAGGTGGCGATGGAGAAGATGTGGAAGTGTGTTGCGCCGACTTCGTGGACGCAAATGTGGTTCCCCACTTGGTCGTGCTACCTTTGGACGGAAACGAAGGGGTTTCCGCTACAGGCTTAAGAAATTGTGCCCCAACACTATTATCACTGGAAACATCATCGCCGATGTTGTCCTCGTTTTCCTGCTCCAGATTTTCCTTCTGGGCCTTTCTCTGTTGCTCTTCCTCAAAAGCAATCCATTGTTCCTTGTCCCGCTTCTTCTCCGCCACATCCAGAGCAGTTGAACCTGACGCTACTGGCGTCCATTCGGTCTTCCCTTCCTGGAGCTCAAACCTGAGCGGGCTAGCATCCAGAAGGTTTTGTGCAGAGCTCGTAGACTGAAAGATGGCAAGCGCAGTATTGGGCGCTGGAGCTTGCGGCTCATACTATTGAAGCCATGGAAGTCAGCCAGGCTTCTACCAAGTTTTAGCGGGCTTCTTGTGTCGAGTGATGCGCTGGGACTACCTTGAGATGCTTGTATACAACGATCTCTCCATACTGTTGAAGCACGCGCAACACTTCTCTACTTTCTGCAAGGTTACGGGGCCGCGGGTGGATTTTGATGTGCACCGCACCGCTGACGCCAAGCCTAGCTGAAGCCGGAATTGCCTTGATAGCAGACGGAACTCGAGCGGCTGCCATTGCTATTTCAATCACGTCGGTTCAAAGTGAGAATAAACTCATTTCACGAAGTGAAACTCAACCATGGGACATCAATGCAACCTTGACAAGAACAGACTAGCGTCCTCGCTTACAATCAACGCAACCGAATGAACGAGACAGATTTCTCAAGGATTCGTCACTTCTATTGCTATTCAATATCGTTTGGGTATATAAATGGTACCGAAAGTAGTCGTTTACCATCCTCAACATCAGGCCATTTCCCCACAAACCAAATTTGATTTTCCCAACGTGCACTCCCAAAGACGAGATCCTTGGGTTCAACGACTCCACTACCAAAGCCCAAGTCCAAACCTACTCCGGAAATTCTTCGCACAACATTTTTCGAAACCATCATCCGTCCGGGAAGCGACACGATGGTCAATACCATCAGGCACTTGTGTGTAGAACGCCTATATTCTAGAACCACGCCCACATCTTCTGTCCCATATGCATACTCTTGAAGCACGGTTCAAGGCCTTTCCGCCGCCGCTGCCCTCCTTAAAGAGCTTTTCCGCCGCCTGATCTTCTTCAAAACAACCCTTTGTTTCGGCATTGCATCTCTGGACGCCATCTGTCGTAATTCCTTGACAATCTTGTAGGTATGCTGCGTCCTAAGAACTTGGGCTGGATCTGATTCACTATCTTCCGAATATGGTGGGGATAAGGGTAAGGTCGCGAAGGGTGATGAGGCGTGTGGAATGCCGTCCCGCCATTGCGATTGGGAGAAATTGCCAACCGTTGGCGAAGATGGATGAGATGTGTCGTAAGATGGTCTGTCGTTGGAGAGCCTCCCCTCGTGGATTGTAGCTTGTTGTAAGGAGTAATTTGGGGTAGATTGCCGCCGAGCTAAGGCTTGTCTTTGCTGCCACAAGAGGGACGTATCATGGGTTGGATTTTGGTTGCGCTGCGCGTGCGTCGATGGATGGACATTGCGTGGTTGTGAAGGAACGGCATCGGGGCAGAAGTGTGGTCTTCGAGGGTCGAGGTTGTGGTGACCGAAACGCTGAGACAGCTCATCGATGGAGCACGAGGCCGAGGGGCGTCTTGCGTGGATATCTTCAAAGCCTGGTGAAGTGCCACGGGACGAAGTGGGGGAAACGCTGCTTTCCATGCCCGATGAACTATGGAAGCTTCTCCCCTTGGCGGAAGAGGGAAAAGAGAAGTCTTTAAACATGTTGAGAGCAATGAAGGGTCATCACAACAGGGGCGTAAAGCCGTCTGCGCTTAGAAACACACCAACGCAATATGTAATGGAGTATGGACAGTATGTACTCTAGCAGTCAGTAAGCAAAGAACTTTGGAATCAGCAGCCAGATTCTAGGCCCTCAATGAAGCAACGCACTGAGCGCAATACTTTCAGGTTAACCATACATATGTTAAAGGTATCTCTATCTTTGTTGGTATGTATGTAACGTCGTAAGGGAGCGCTCACTGCTCAGCCATGAACGAGGGTTGTCAGGAAATATAGAGCGAGAGTGACGGGGCATCCCCACCCCAGTGACCCCACCGCCATATCTCGATTGGCGGTTGCCCCATCCTTCCCAGCAGATGATCATCGCACATAAGCCACCAAAACCCCTCCCAGACGCCCGGGATCGCCTTGCATATCCGGCCTCCCCCCCCTCCTAGGGTGCGAACATGTTTAAAACGTTTTTTGACTACCTTCTTTAGGCTAGCTCAAAGCGTGTTTTATACATGTTTTTTGAAGGAGGTTTTAAACACAGGGGTGGTATATATTTATAGTAGCAAATTAATAGGGGGTTAATTGGCCTGCAGGTTGACCCCTTCACCATGTAAAGGAAGCTCCAAAAGCACCTGGCCGTCGATGACGCTATCCAAATACTCGTTGAGGATATCCTCGCTCGAAGGATTTAGTCTGGTCATAGCAATTTCCTCCTGCAACAGTCTATCCTCCATTTCACATAGCTCCTCCTCATCGACTGGTTATCTGCTGGAAGTTATCGACGACGAGCTGGTTCAAAGGCCTACCGCCACGTTGCGGAGGCATTGCTGAAGGTAGAGAGGTAGGAGTCTGCAAGCAGGTTAGCTAGTAGAACGGACGACAGCGAGGTGGCGACAGCAGGGTAATCCTTCAATCAATGACCCTTGTATGCTTAGATAATAAAAAGCCAAAAAAGCGAAGCAAAAAAGCCGCTAAGAGGTATTATACACGTTTATTGTAGAAAAAACGGTTTTATTCGTTCCCTACCCCTCCCCTCCATGAATTCCTCCACATACAGTAGCTCATCCCGAAAATACCTGTTCCAGCAATAAGTAGACTTCCTGCGCAGTAAAGCCTCCCTGCCAGACGGGAAGCATTTACATACCTAGAGTAGCTGAAGAAAAAAGTCCCTGCTTGCGTCCGAGCTACAGTACTCCCGTACACCGTACATGACTCGGGTCAGCCAGCCAGACCAGACCAGACAGACGCATGCGAGGCGCTCAATGAAAATGAAAAAAAAAGACTCGAGCCCCCCCCGAGAATGATGACGTTTTGAGTCAAGTTACGGAATACTAAAAACGGCTTAGAATAATTAAAACACTTTTAATTGATGCAGCACACAATCAACAAAAAGATCCCAGACGTGTTCGCAGATTACCGTAACCACTTGGACCTCGTTAGCAATTCCCAAGGTGTGCTTTCGTGTGCTAGACTGCTAAGGTAGGTAGCTTGCTACCAGTCTTTTTTCCGTGGGGCCCCCCCCAGAAAAGAAAGATAACCACAACACCATTGTACCAGCGCTGTTAGGAATCGAACCTAATATAATTAAATTACCCAACGACTCCCCCCCCTCCTCCCCAAGTTTATTGCTCTTCGTCCCGGCGCGCGCACTGCCGCTCCCTAAGGTATTCTACCGTGCGGGTCCACTACAACATATGTATGTACAAGATACCTTACAGTAGAATACCGTACCCAAGATCTGACGCAGACACCAACCAGCAAAAGATCCAATCCCGATCTTCCGCTATGATATAACCAAAAATGCGCCAGTGGTAGACTTCTCAAGTGTATGTAGTAAACCATCCCCGCGTAGAGAGACTACTCGTAGACTTACTGTAGAACTATTGAAAATTGAGGGGGTTCGCGAGCCTTCTTCCCCCCATCAAGTCTAGTTCCTCAGCAGCAATCAATACCATATACGGAATCAAACAAGAAAACAACCAACACCAACACCAACACCATCGCTTCTCAGCCATCAGAATCCCGAAACTGCAAAGGGTTCCTGCCTCACCCGTTCCGTGGCTGCAGTCCGGAACCCAACCGCCTGGTCATCGGCAAAGGGCCCGATAGGCTGCTGACACACGACCCGGCGAAAGCGATCGCGGGGTCGAGATAACATGACAAACATCAATTACTATACGGATGATGGCTACGGCTTTCTGAAACTGTAAAAGGACAAAACGAGAAAAGAGATGAAGCCTGCTGGAGAGTCGGAAAGAAACAACGTTGGGGTGAATTCATCTAATAAACATGGTTAGGCAAGCTGTATCATGATGATCGCGGTTGCATGTGGAGCGATGTCGATTCAATTCATGTTCTGGTGAACGTGGGTTGAAGATAACAATGGAGACTCTATAGAATCATAAACGTGATGGAAAGACACCATGTTCTCATAGACCAGCTAGGATGGATAGGTTAGGTAGAGGTCATGACAATCGCAAACAGACAACGTTCGCTGCCTAAGTCTGCCCTTGATTTAGCAGCTTGTTCCTTCGCCGAATTTCGCTCCACCGGCTGAGCTCGCCCAGCTCCAATATACTGATCCTTCGTGTAGTACCGCTAGGGTTCCCAATGATGACCGGCTTCCACTCATCCTCCGGACCAGATAGGATAGCCGTGCCGTATCGGTGGGTAGGGATAATCTGCACCACTTTCCAGCGTGTCAGCACTGCGATGAGCAGCAGCGTGAGTACCAGCAGAATGCCTGCAACAACTGCAGTAGCCGTTTGATCACCTAAACGCCTCTCGATCGCTCCACCGGTCCCTGTGGCGGCAGCTGCGATCAGAAACGCAAAGGTTTGGGAAATTGCGAAGGCCGCTGTCACTCGAGGGAAACAGGAGAAGTTTGTCCTCTTCTTTCTAACCTCCTCAGGCAGAACATTTCGGGGTCGGCCAGTCATACCAGCCTGGAGGTCCGAAGTATCATACGTCTCCATGATGATCCCGTTGCACTCAGCAATGGCGAGATTCGAAAGGAAACCAATGAGGCCAGCGAACACAGTGGGGACCATGAAGTGGATTTGTGGGCCACCAGAGGCTAAGGTATAGGCTAAGCCTGCGAAGGGCAACACAATCATGAAGATCGCTCTTCTTACGAGGTGAGAGGTCCAAGACACTTGCTTCTCGAACGTCATGCTGTCTGTCCGTGGAGCCTTCTTCCTCGAGCGGCTAAAAAGGGACGCCTTCTGGAACGGAATCGCCAGCAGAGCGCCGGTGGGGATCGCTGCCACGCAGAGCCCTACATACTGTGGATGAAAGTGGTAGTCCTTGGACAGCAAAGCCCCTAGTAGCTACGAGAGTGTCAGCCGACGTCACGCGTACATAGTGACATAACGTACCACTATCACCATCACTACTTGGCCGTAGATCCAACCCAAGTAAAGCGAAAGCACCACAAAACCTGGCTGTTTGAGCATGCGTATGCAAAGAACATGGCCAGCCCAAACTTCTTCCCACCACCAGACGGGTCCAGTGGACTGAAGATGCATCTTGACTTCTCCCCGGGCCACTCTTCTTGAGACATCAGTGCCAGTCCGAACCTCGGCCATCGATCGACGATAGGTAGATCTACGAACTTCTGGCACCAACACATTGAGCACCAGTACGGCAGCTATCAGGACGATGGTAATCCAGAAGCCCCAGGCGACACTCAAGCCATGAATAATGACGGCTCCTACCAGAAAGCCCACTCCAAGGGAACCAATATAGCACCAAGCCCATATTCCAAGCCAAACGCCCATACCTCCGCCATGGCGACGGACGTCGTTAATGTTAACGATCTCCTGGTGCGGGTGGACACTTTGAAGTGATGCACCGAAAAGATCGAGCAGAGTCGCCTTGGAGTTAATGTTGGCAAAACCCATGATAAGTCCGGAGATAGCTCTCGGAAATAGAAGACCCACACGGTACGATGCTACATAGGGCGATCTTTGTGTGCCAACTGCTAAAGCCTGGGGGAATTGCAGAGGGAGGAGAATAGCAAGTGCTGCTAGTGTGTAAGGCTTTCGGCCGTGCAGCAGAGGGAGAGGCCAAAACAAAGCAGTACTAATCGCTAAGCCAATGAAAAATAGAACATTGCCAAGGATGGTATAGTGATGTTCATCAACAATGGCGTACTGGATTGCCGGCACTTCGCCGGCATAAATGCCAATGATGAAACCCATCAGCGCAGTGCTTATGCAAGCCACAGTAGCAACGTAACGCTTTCTTGATGTGCTCCAGTCACGAGCAATGGGTGCACGGCGGTGAGACCGACCGAGACTGAACCCTCGTGGTTCCCGAATGCTGAAGTGATGCCGATTCGTTAAGCTACCGTTGTCCCCAGCGGAGGGTTGGTCCTGATGGCGAGTATCTTCTGGCTGATCGTTCCTATCTGGCAGTGGCATTATTGTGTCATGGCCAGTCGTCATTTGGCCAAGACCATGGCTAGATCTCGTTCGTGGCTCATCGCTTACCCAAACTTGAGGAGCTCCATGGTGTCGAAGTCCAGGGGCATCAAAAATCGTGATGTAGGGGTCATCATCGGAATCCTCATCGGACGCCCTGATCTCCTGGATTCTCTGCGGGTGAGGCTCCTCTTTCCGTTCTGCTTGTGAGCGTAATCCAAGAGAACTCGTGCGAGGTTGTATTGCAGGCGCTTGGCGAGGGCTGACACGATGGCGGACCGTTTCCCCAGAGGCAATGCTTGGTGAATCTTTACGCGCTCGAACTAGGGATACTCGCTGCTCTTGCGTTGGGTTTTGTGAAACTATCGGCCTTTGGGGAAGATGAATGGTCTCACTCTTATTATCGCGCTTGGCAGGTTGGTAAGCCCAATCATACGATGAGCAAATGTTCGAAGGATTCGGCGGGATTTTTGGTGGCAGCACGTCGTAAAGCATACTCTTACTTGGCCCAGATCCATCATGCAAAGACTGCCCTCGTATCTCGTACGTTGTTTCTAGCACTTGTGGACGTGAGTTCTCTAGAAGACCATTCTTCACACCTGGTCTTTCCTCTTCAGGCTTTCTCTTATAGGAAGTCGAAACTCTCAGAGGGAGTCTTTGAGGGAGCGTGGTGCTGTTGTCTTCCTCATCTTGGCCTCCAGAAGTTGTCGACGAGCCATCATCAACTTCTAGTGTGTTCCTTGAGCTGTTGTCTGAGTCTTGGTCCAATGGGTGACCGTCATCACTATGATCCTTGCCAGCGGCCTGGTGAGCAATTGCCAAAGCTTCCCTTAACAGGGATTCCAGATCAACGATTACTCTTGTAAAGGACTCGGTATTCTTTTGCTGTTGCAATGCGTCTGAAGCTTCGTCAGTGCTGGCAGTAGGCAATCGGCCTGTGGCAATTGATGCCGTTCGTTGTTGTTCCGCAGCTTCTAAGCCATGGCTCTGATGGTGGCCAGGCCTGGCAGTGAGATTTGAGGGTCTTACGAGTGTGGTAGATCCTGATCCTTTCGCGAGTATCTGCCGCACCCAATGCTTTCTTGGCCCTCCGTTCACTAGATCAATCTTCTCTTGCTTTGTTGAAGAATGCATGGAGGGTGTTTTGGGTTCCGACCGAAGGCTTCTCTCCGAAAAAGTAGATATGGATCTACCAACGGATGAAAGCTTTTGACTCACATTAGATAAGAACTCGATACTCCGATGTTGTTGGATTTCGCTTTGACCAAAGTTTGCTTCTGGGTGCTTGTCTTCCAATGGTTGGATACTTTCAGTAGCCTTAGGAAGCAAACTCAAGTGCTTACCCACTGCACCGCTATCTATGTTCGCCGATGATATCTGATTACTATGTTCAGAGTAGGACCCATCATCCATCGAAAACGCAGATTGTATTGAAGGCTTTGCAGTCAACTGTTTGCCACTAAGTTTATTGGTGGTGACTTGTACGATTGGAGGAAGCTGAGAGACTATTTCGGAAATGTGAGGCCCGTTGAACGATGAGGTGCTTTTCGAGGAATGGAGGACTGCATTATCCCGAGCGTTTTCGGTGGTAGATTTAGCAGGGGAGTATCTTTGCGCTGGTCTTGCCACTTCTTGTACAGGGAATGACGCTTCTGAGCTGACGCCATGTGAATGCTCGTGATCCATACCAGTTGTTGGAACAGGCTCTACTGACTGAAGCTCGCGCTTCTGCTCAGCAGACGGCTCTGATACAAGTGTTTCTTGCGGCGGACTGGCAATATGAGAAGTACTATGAGCTGCTGCATGCTTCAAGGACTCTACTGCGCTCGAAGGCGTCTCATAACCATGCCCGAAGTAGGAAGACTCTCCCATAGAATGATGGTCCTCGGAGGCTGGTCGTTTATCGAGTGCTGGGGTACGTAGACCGATGCTGCCAGCAGGAGTTGGTCCCACTTCCGAACAATAACTTCCTGGGACATGCTGTGGGCTGGGCCTCAGATTCTTACTCACGCGATTCGGCCTCTTTGGGGGGATCGTCTTAAGATTGTATCGAGGTATATGGGAGCTAGGTGGTGGTTTTGACGACGACGAACTCGCTCGGCTTGGAGAATCAGATTTGGACACCGTGGGAGGTGTGAATGTGCTGCGAAAATCCCGACCAATCGCACCTCCAACTGTAAGCAGGTTCAAGCCTGACGTGATCGGTATTTCTCTTTGTGCCGACCCGGATCTGCTATCAATATCTATCTCCGGCTGACTGGGGTGTCGACGCGGTCCAACGTTATTAGAGTCCTCCATTTGACCAGCAGGCCCATCGAAGCTTCTGACAACCATATTTGGCTCCCGTATCCCTAAGTAAGCCAGTTTGGCGATGGCCTCAGCGGCTCGGAGCTTGTAGCGTTTAGTACTAACCTTGGGCGAGCCTAGAGTATGTTGGCTCTGGGTCCTGAGGAGAGAAAGTCAGGTCTAATGACGGGTGCAGTGTTTTTGGAGGTATGTGTCTGCTGCAAGAGACGTGCAAAGAACGAATACGGCTCAGGAGGTCATCGCTGACTCTTGAAGGACAGATTGAGTCCTCTGCCCCGATTGCGGAGGTGCTTTGTGCCCGCGAGCACACTCTTTTATAGGCTGAAGTACGGCAAGTAAAGAATGGAGGTCATGAGGTCAACGGTAACAATGTGGAAATAATGCTTGTAGGAACTGTAGTTGTAAAAGGAGAGTATGAAATAAAAGAAATAGAAAGTAGTCATAGGAGAATGGCGGTAGCGTCATTGCTGGGTTCACAGAGCAACAAATGCTTCTTAGGAAGGAACGAGGGACCAGAGATTCTACGCATGTCACGCAATGGGCAAGCGTGATCAGCGAATACGAAGATTTCCGGATTGTCTTCCTGAGCATGACAAAAAAAGGAGCCAGGACTGCAAAAGGCTCGAACAAACGGGAGCGGAAGCTCGAAGAAAACCATTCTACGAGGGAGTCATTGTTGGATAGCGCTGTTTTCGATCTAAAGTCCCTTTTCCAAGACTGCTCTCCATAGCTTAGACCCCACGAATAGTGAGTCGAAGCTCACACGATGGTAATGTCTATTCTTGTAGGCGTGAAGGACGAGAAGAATGTGAGAGGCGAATGGGTTTGGAAGGGCTTACGCTTGATTGGGAGTGCCGGAAAAAGGCCCGGCGGGATGACGCAGGCGGGGGTGGAGTCCGCCCCCGCCAGATTCTGAATGGCAGATTCAAAATCAATTGCTCAGATATCCATCTTTGACAATGGCCAATCTGCTAAAGAAGCCATTGAAACTCGCCCTCGTTCAACTGGCTACAGGTCCTCCCGCGCCTACACCTCACGCTATCCCAGCTAACACCCTCCCACAACAGGCGCCGACAAATCCGCCAACCTCACCCGCGCCCGCTCCAAAGTCCTCGAAGCTTCCCAACATGGCGCAAACCTCATCGTCCTCCCCGAATGCTTCAACTCCCCCTACGGAACCCAGTTCTTTCCCTCCTACGCTGAAACCCTTCTTCCGTCTCCCCCCACCAAGGAGCAATCTCCCACATATCACGCCCTTTCCGCCATGGCCGCCGAAACAAGCACCTATCTACTCGGGGGCAGCATTCCCGAATACGTCCCCAAGACGAAAAAATACCACAACACATCCCTACTATTCGGACCCAAAGGCGAATTGATGGCCACCCACAGAAAAGTCCACCTCTTCGACATCGACATCCCCAACAAAATCACCTTCCGCGAATCTGACGTCCTCTCCCCAGGAAACCACCTCACCCTCGTCGCCCTTCCCCCCTACGGCCTCATCTCCCTCGCTATCTGCTACGACATCCGCTTCCCAGAACTCGCCACCATCGCCGCCCGCCGCGGCGCCTTCCTCCTCCTCTACCCCGGCGCCTTCAACCTAACCACCGGCACCCTGCACTGGTCCCTGCAGGCGCGCGCGCGCGCCATGGACAATCAAGTCTACGTGGGATTGTGCAGCCCGGCGAGGGATATGGAGGCGAGTTATAATGCGTGGGGGCACAGTATGGTTGTTGACCCGAACGCGCAGGTGCTGACGGAGGCGGGGGAGGGGGAGGAAATTGTGTATGCGGAGTTGAAGGGAGAAGTAATTGGGGAGACGAGGAAGGGGATTCCGCTGGAGGGGCAGAGGAGGTTTGATGTTTATCCGGATGTCAGTAAGGGGGATGTTAAGTTTGAGGAGTAGATTTGACGGGCTTGTGGGTGTGTTTATCATGATATTTAGTCGAAGCTCTTTTTTCTCCACGATCCGTTAGACCAGCCCTATTCGTCCTATCGTTTCACTTGAGCAATGGGCTCAAGAGGTGAACACGATGGTAGTAGCTGTGGCTGCGTCGAATTGTAAAGGGCAATCAACAAGCGAGGCAGCTTCGAGTAATCGATAGCCACCAGCCTCCCCAGTACGATGATGTACTGTAGCCTCACTACATATGTCACATTGCAAGACACCGTTATAAAATTGAAAAGCCCTTGAATTTGCTAAAGTACACAATGCAACGATCCCCCGATTCCCTAGCAAACAGCAAATCACAATCCCCATATAAAAAAAGGTAAATAAATCACTAAAAGACCGCAACTTCCTCCGCATCAAGGGGGCAGGCAGAAGCCAAGCCAGCCACAATCCCTCTTGAGCGTCGCAAGTCAGCAAATCCCAACCATCCATGCATCTCCCACCCAAACCCTCTGGAGGCTGCGAGAAATCCGAAGATAACGATCCAAACCCAGAGTGCAAAAGTGTTTGGTAACAAAGTCGAAAAATGCTCAATCCACCACAGTGGTCTTATCCGCCTATATTGAGTGTCTCATATCAGGATCCGGCAGATCGAGTCTGGATGACTGTCCAGTTCCGGATGGGGGCCATGAAACGATTAGGAGGGCGCGCGGGCCTGTGGTGGGTTGACGAAATTGAAGAATCGAATGTATGCAATGCTGAGGGGGTAAAACGCCGAAACTCCTGAAAACCCTTATGCTCTGTGCATGTTTCGCTAAACCGCCGTATGCGATCAAGATGGAAGAGCCCGATATGCTGAATGCTTTTTGTACAACGCCTCCGAGGAGCAGTCTCGAGGGTAACATCGAGACTAGTCTCAAAAATGAAGGATTTGCGACATTAAAAACCTTCTTTGTGAACCCCTAATAGTAGAGCCGAGAACCAAATACGAGATCGAGAGTTATGTCCGCCAACGATCCTGCTGTTGAACCATTGTACCCGTAGTATCTTCAAAATTCTCTAGTTGGATTTATTTTCCTCGAGCACGCTCGCCAATTTCTGCGCGTCATCATCCTTTCCGACTCGAATCATCCAGGTAGCAAGCTTTCCGTTGTCGGAGGCAACCGCCATCTTCACAGACTTGTTGTTGGTATACTCGTATTTCATAGCACTGAGTAGAGCTGCGTTGAGGACGATCCTGCCGATTGTTTCTTGCCTCAATAGCATCCTTGCCTTGCCGCTTTCACGATGCTTCAACACACGGAATAAGCCAATACCCTTACTGGCCCACGTCTTCTTGTCAGAATCAAATGACAACGCCTTAGCCTTGACTTCGAAAAGAATGTCTTCGTCCTCTTCACCTGGCCCTCCAGAGGTGAGATCGATCTGCTCATCGCGCCCCACCGCGTCATCCTCTCCGTCAGCAGTAGAGTCATTAGCACTCTCGCCTGCAGTTGTGGCACCAGGAGACGTCGCGCGCGATGTTGTGGCAGATGCTGCTCCCAAAGGAGGCGCCAAAGTGCTCGTAGCAGTCTTGGGTGGACCACCAAAAGCGAATCCGAACCCAACACTGGGTGACTTTGCGGGAGTAGAGCTGAATATGTTGGAGGTGGGCTTAGCCGGAGTTTCATTTGCTGCATTCGCTGGCGGTGATCCAAACAGGCCTCCGAAGGATGGCTTCGACGGCGTTGGTGAAATTACTTTGACGCCAGGTGTATCGCTTGCACTGCCGAATTTGATTGGAGTGTCCGGTTTCCATGTGTGGTCACCTTGAGGAGAGTTACCTGGATCGGTAGCTAGAGTGGCAGGAGTGGATGACGATGGTTGGCCAAAGATGTTAGAAGTAGGCTTAGACGGACTTGAAGAGCCAAGGATGTTGAAAGGCGATTTAGACGAGGAAGATGGGCCGAAAATATTGGATCCGGAAACTGGCGAAGGTGCCTGATTAAAGAGACTACTTGTGGTCGGAAACAACGAGGGCTTCGATGAGTTTTCCGATGTATCTCCATCGGCTGGCGGGACCTCTCTGATCGCATCGCCACTCTCGTCTCTCGAGATTCGAGCAAACAAGCTTCGCCCAGAAGACTGAGCTTCGCTAGTCGGAACCTTCGGTGATTGCGACGGATGACCGTTAGCAGCACCGAATGGATTGCCGTTGGAAAAAGGTGTAGCCTCTTCACTCTTTTTTGGTCTATTTTGCTGAGCTGAACTTTGTTCGCGCCCTTTCACACCGGCACGGCCATATTGGTCTTCGTCGTGATCGCTCCCACCTTCTGAGCCATCATCCTCATCATCCGCATCACCAGTCTTGCTGCCTTCTGCACCGGAGTCCACGTCGGAAAGATGACTAAATATGTTATGGCTATTAACGATGCCCTGCGTTGACGACTGTTGGGAGAAAATCGATGCACTAGAGTTCGTGGGTGTTTGAGTTGTGAAAAACGGTGGAACAACTCCTTCAGGCTGAGTGCTCTTCTCTTTCTGCTTCTCTGTATCGTCATCACTGAAAACAAACCCCTTGCCGGGTATAAAATTTGCCTTTTTAGGCTTGAGGGCTTCCTCTAGCTTCTGTTTCTTAGCCCGCTGCTCCTCGGCGTCTTTACGCTCCCATTCAGCTTCGTCATCTTCATCTGAATCAAAGTCTTCTGCTTTGCGTTTCTCCTTTTCCTTCTTAGCAGTCTCCTCTGCAGTCTTGCCAAACTGAGATAGGAAATTCGAAGGAGCGCCTGTTCCGAATGTTGGCGGCTTGACCACTGCCGACGGATTATCCTTTGTAGTGTTGGATTTGATCGAGAACGGATTCGTAACTGTAGAAGGTGAAGATGGTGTCATGGAAGCGAAAGGTGCCGTCGAAGAAGGTTCAGTAGAGCCAGACTTGGTGGAAAATGGATTTGCATTTGTCGAAGACGAAGGCTGTGCCATCGAGGGAAAGGCTTTCTTAGGAGGAGACTCAGTAGCCGGTTTCGAAGCAGGTAGCATAGAGGCTGTGGCAGCAGCCTTTGATGGAAAACTCGAGGTCGCAAAAAGACCTGAGTTGTTGCTTGTCGATGACGGTTTGAACTGTAATGATTTACCCATTGTTACTGAAGGAGCTTTGGGATCAGATGCATTGGCGTTGTCGGAAACGTTGACTGTAGATTTAGAGCCGTCTGTAGCAAGCGTTTCTTTACTGCCAAGAATGTTTTTGAAGATACTCGAAGTCTGAGAATTCAACGAAGAAATGGGCAGTGATGGATATGAAATCTGTTCATCGCCACGGGCTCGCTTCGCGCTATCCATAGCTCCTTGCTCTGTGTTCTTTTCCGAATCATCGTCTGCTTTCCTCTTTGAACCCAAAGCCTGTCTGTTCCCTGTGTCAGAGAGTGCATCCCGGTTGAAAGGAGAGTCATTCGCGACTCGCGCCTGTGGCTTTAAAGTCTGTGAAAGCGGTGCCTCCAACTTGGCTCTCTTGCCTGGCGCCCCTTCAAGCTTCGTTTCGTTCGGAGAGATCCTCTTGTTTCCAGCAATTTGCTTCAAGGGTAAGCCTCCAGCATCTATAATAGCCTGCTTTCTCTCTTCATAGAAACGAAAAACTGTTTCTGAATCTGTGTGGAATGTTGTACTTTTCATGATACGCTTTTGTAGCCCCATGTCAAGAGCCTTAAGGCGATAACCAGTGACCAGCTCCCGCTTTTGATCCGCAGTGAAATCTGCAGGTGCAGGCGGGGGCATACCGATAGTCCGGTCGCCAGTAAAAAGAGATAGATCTTTATCGCCCGAGGATTCAGTTACCGCGGTCGTTGACGACGAGGTACCTCTTTCGCTAACGCCAGAACCGTTGCCTTCTCGGTTCTGAGCGTTTGCGGTAGTCAATGCTTTGCTAGGTAATGGGGAGAAGGTAGACACTGGCTGGGAGGCTGGAGGTAGTTTAATACCACCAAAAAAATTGCTAGTAGCAGGCTTTCCGTCTTGTGAAGCAGGCATACTGATTATTGGTGGTGCGATTTGTGGATTGCTCCCTGCAAACAATGTAGGACCAGGGCGTGGACGTGGCGGTGACTTGATTGGAGAGGTGGAAGACCCAGAGTAGACAGGCTTAGCCTTTAGCATTTCGAAAGGATCTGAGGCAGAAATAGGATTCGTATTGTTCTGGGTCAAGCCTTGTCCGTCCCCTGAGGAGTGGCTTAATGTGCTCGAGGTCTTCGATAGCCTTTCAAAAAGACCGCCTCCTTGACCTTGAGTGATTTCGAATTTATTGGGAGTAGGCATCAGACTCGAGTTCTGTCCTTCTCCCGTAATGTTGGTGGATGTGCCTGGAGGCTTGGTTATCCTGTCAAACAGACTACCTCCTTGACCTCGAATAGACGCATTATCATTCTGGCCTGGCGCAGGCGAAGAGTTGAGGAAAGCAAATGGACCTGGTTGTGGATCGGGAGATTTGTGTGACGGGTTATCTGGAGACGTCGACATGCTGTCTTCAGTCTGCGTGACGAAAGCATTTGATTGTTGAGGCTGTGTTGAGTTTGGTCCGAATATATTGCCGGTCAGTTGCTCAAACTGCGTGGCGTTCTGTCCAAACGCACCGCTGGTTGATTGTTGAAAATACGTCGCTTGCTGATGCTGCGTCGCATTTTGCCCGAACATACTGTAAGTCGGTTGCTGGGGCTGTGTCGCGGACTGCCCAAACATATTGCTGGTCTGTTGCTGCTGTTGCTGCGTCGCATTTTGTCCGAAGAGGTTGCTAGCAGGTTGCTGAGTGTGTTGTGAATTTAGATTTCCGAAAATGTCTGAAGTGTGCTGAGCAGACTGTGGTGGATTCACAGGTGTGGCCGTGTTTCCGAACAATTTGCTAGTAGACTGTCCCTGGTGAGGATTCTGCTGTCCGAAAAGAATCGATGTAGGCTGTGCCTGGGTCGAAGTTGCATTCTGTCCAAATAAGTTGTTAGGCGATTGTTGTTGCTGAATGGTGGATTGCGCAAATAAATTTGTCGTAGGGTTTGCCGTTGGCAGTTGCTGCGTGGATTCTAGTGATTGCGTTGTCCAATTCCAGCTGATATGAGGATCATCCTTGACGACTTGCTCGCCTTCGGGCCATTTAAAAGGTGCATGAGAGGCGAACTGTGGTGGTTTTATACTCTCCTGGCGGTAGGCTTCCTTTTCAGGGTTTGTAAGGCGATCAAGGGTTTCTATGACTGACTTGGCACGAACTCTAGTATCGAATTCTTGAGTCTCATTCCAAGGATCTTTGGAAGCATCTTTGGGGACCTCTCTGGGAGTCTCATTTGAAGTTGGTGGAGGTATATTAAACATGCTACCTTGATACCCACCAGACTGACCTGGGGAATTCTGCATGTTATTATTGGCAAATGGGTTGTTCACCGCCGTGCCTCGTCCAACAGAGAAGTTGAAACCTGTAGCTGATGGATTGAACGAGGGGAGAGCCGTACTACCAACACTTCCGGGCAGTTGTGAGCTCTGTAGAATGCCGGATATGTTTGTTTGATTAGAGCCCTGTGTTGTCCCACCTGCTTGTTGGCCGAAGCTGAATCCACCTGGTTGTTGCTGTGCGTTATTGGTGGTGTTGGTATTGGTATTGGCGAGGGACGATTGTGTTGATTGCTGCAAGCCTCGCGAGGGTGATGCGGATGGGCGTGCTGGAGTTCCTGGACGGCGTCCGCTACCACGACCTCGAAGGATCCTGCGCATATTGTTATCGACAGCCCGAAACCACGTCTCGCTGTAGTTAGATTCCAACATCATGAGGGATGCGCTCAATGTGATGCACTGTTGAATAGTGTATATGTATAGGAGGGGGAATGCAAGCATATGCTCGTGGACGAGATGGGGACGAGGTTGAAGCCCGAATGTTGATGCCCGCCAAAATAATAAACAAAACAACACCCCATCACACTTTACTCACCTCCTGTTTGCTAGCTGGGCTACCGTAGCCTTCTGAGTATGTCCTCCCATCTGCCCACCTCCATCCGAATCATCCAGAACCAGCCCATCCTTGGTGAGTTGTGTATCTGCACTGCGCTTCGCCATCACGCCAACCTTTGAAGACGTAGAAGCTCTACGCTAAGGAATACAGAGAGATTGCTTCGACCTAAGTGCAAGGTAAGAAAGGTGTTCCTGTGTGCTTAGAAATGTTAGCTTTACTCAAACGAGAATTGAAGAGTCGCGACTCCGCTTGCGGTGTTGTACATAACAAAACCTCAGTTACGCGAATTCATCAGCGCTCACTCTAGGCTTCTCGACACTTCCACCCCACCGTTTTGCGCAATCAAGAGAAATAATCAGGAAGACTCAACGGGACTCTCGTTCCGTGAAGCTTGAATCAAACTGCTGGCATCTGTCAACGGTCAAGGTAAAATCTGGGTCATGGATCAGCGTTCAAGCGAATAATTTAAGCAACACATCATGAGTCAGCCAGAAACCCACCCCCTCCGCATTTTCTTCACGAATATCGCGGTTATGCTGCAATTGGACCCTTTCAGCTACTATCACGTATAGATAGATAGTAAGCCATGTAGCTCGAACTAAATGCCAACTTCAAGCCTCAAAATTCACATCTGCCACATTGTTTTGTTCTCTCTCTCTCTTGTTTCGTGATTGATATGCTGATTATGATGACTTTCAATTACATTTTATTCTCCCAAAAAGTATACCACCCCTCTAAATTCCATCATAAAGGTCGCATTCTTTACTGAGAGCGACACCCGGCAGTTCAAAAAGCAAGCTCACGAGGCACACATGTTCAAGCAAGAAGTAAAAAAGTGTTACCATTACAACTACCCAATCTATAACTTCGCTTTCGTCTGTGCCTTTTTTAGGATAGGCTCCATCTTTGTTGCCTTCATGACATCTCCTTTTATCTTCAGCTTCCCTGACATGAACAGCCGTTGTGCCTGTGTCTTCCCACTGACAAGCTTGCCGAAGTCCTCGTCCGATAGTGATAAGGTGACTATAGACCCGTCATTAGCCAGTGTCCTCAATAGCTCTTCGTATTCCGCAGCGAAGCCTAAGTAAAAAAATCCTTTCTCTTCCCACAGCCAGAGCAGTTGGGCTCTTGGAATGACTGACCATCTGCTTTATTCCCCTCTGGAGCATCGCCCTTGGCCACCACGCCCTTATCCTTCAGATCAATGTACCAGCTGTCTGTTTGCCCCTCTTTGTTCTTCAACAGGAATGCGAATACGGCGTTGCCCTTCTTCACAGCATCCTTCCTTTCCGCATCGTCGGAGTTGAGGGAGCTGTTGATGGCGTCAAATGCTGGAGAAGAGGGGAACGCGTCTTTAGACTATTAGAGAGTACGCCTAACATGCAAATTGGGGAGGCGGTCTACCATTCTTGAGAGACATTGTAAATGCGGCGTGGAGCCTCACTGGACAGTCTCTGGGACGGACAGGAGAAAGACCTACGCTTGCGGAGTTGTACTTGTAGTTTCAAGGAGATGATAAGCTTCGATAAAGAGGAAGACAATTTTAATGATACGCAAGAAGTGGTCGCACTGTCGCACAGAAGGTGCAGAAGTTCGCATGTTTATTACCACTGCAAAGCATGTGATTGACGCATATCATCTTCGTACTGAATTGCCGAGGCGTCGGCTAAACTTTCTCTAGGGAACTCGATAACATCATGATTCAAGACCATGCAACAGGTCAATCACCTGCCCTGAAGATAGTATATGAATTTGATATCACTAAGAACGATATAGACCCAACGCCGGACACCTCAGACCCCTATAACCAGCTAAAGACGGAACTTCTCAAGAATTTCTTCATGTGTTCCGGAGTACCCCAGAACAGCTCCCGGCTCCTTGCTCCAGCTTTCTGCCATCCAGCATAAGGAGGCCGCGAGCTTCGAGTCCTAAAATTCTCATGTATGGCCTTCTTCAGTTGCCCTTCTTCCAAGCCAACAGGACTGAGCATAAGTGGGACATCCATGACCTCTTCCGATTTCTCCTTCCACTTATCGCTTCCACTGATACGGGTAAGTGGGGATAGCGCATCGTCCCAAGTGCCGCTTCGCAGATGGATGTCTTCGAAGTTGAAGTCTCGCAAGTTACGTCGATGAATATTGATGAAGCTCGAGATTTGGGGCGCATCGGTAACAATGTTCTCGACCTCCATGTCCCGTAATCGAGTGAACCGAAGAGGACGCAGTGCAAGGTGACATCTCTTGGGACATGCTAAGTTCGGACTATTTTCTTGTAGGCGGGATTCGTTTCCAAGTGAAAGCGGACACGGACCTTTGGTTCCATGCCAACGGAATTTGAATTGCCTGAGGGAAGTTGAGAATTGTTGAAGGTATGAATGTAGTAGCTTCAAATGATCTACTGGTGAATTGGGAGTAGGAGGTGTGCTGTCTATATGAATAGCAAGTTTTCGAACTTGCCTCCATCTTTTGGCAGAGTTCGGTAAGGCAGCGAAGCCCATGGAAGGGTTCAGGTAGAGTACTGCTCCAGGATGAACCGAGACTAGAGAAAGTGTGTCAAGCGCCTTGAGGTTGGTTCGCTCAACGGCAATGCGGAGGGAGATCAAGGCATAATCGACTGTACTTCGCCGATAGCGTTGGGCTGACTCTTGTCCAGGACACGAAATCTTCAAGTGCTTCATGTTTGGAACTGCTGAGAAGGCACGAATGAAAGAAGGCACATTAGCTGCTGCGTGGAACAGAGGAGGATATTGCTTGACAAGCATGTCGGTCATTTCCCAACTTCCATAGGTGGGTGCGCTCGTGCGCAAAGCGGAATCCCTTGGCGATGGGATATGTGGTTCGTATATGAATGTCTCCTCTTCACCTGTCTCTGGGTCCAGAAGAGGTGGTAGAAATGTCTCAGGGCCATGTGCTATGCTGAACGTTAAAGTCCTTACATGGTGTCCCACGCGATCTAAGGCTGCCATGCGTGCTGGCTTTGTGAAGATGCTCGCTCGAAATGTGACTGTAGTATCCTCGAAGAGTAAAGGTGCAGCTCGTATACTAAAGTCATGACACGCTAAGCGAAGGGAAGCTAGATCTTGTTTTGGCATACAAGAGAGCAATGCATTGCGAGTTCTGTCGGTCCACCAAAATCGTAGAAAGGCGGATCCCGGAGACATGGGCATCAAGCATATCGCTCAATGAGGATATCGACTTGAAAGGCTTGTTAGGCATTTTCATTCCGACCTTCAAGGAGGAATTGCATACAGTAACAACAGGACCTTTCCACCTGAAATCTGTCTGTTCAGGGGAGCTAGGTATATGCCAATCAATGCGCTAGATCAGTTAAAGATATAGACTGATATTCGAGATTAATGAGGAATGAAAATATAATTGAGGCCTTAGGAGTTTAAGTGGTGTTCCGATTATTGCCTTCGTAAAATCATGTATCTCAACAAGAAACCTCAGGAAGGTGAGGCATCCCTCCTGAACATAAGAAAATCCACTACGCCCATGGAATCCGCCAAACAGAGGAAAACATCGAACGCGACTATGAGTCACAGTCATTGAGAACGAAAAACATTGCAGATCGGAAGGCGAAAAGTGCAGGAAAGCAAGCGTCGCATTGGGGCATCACGACTCTTGCGCGGTCGTGATCCTCAGGCTTTCGTGACGGCCGCATTCGAGTGGCCTTAGCACGGGAGGAGGTTGGGAACAAGCGCATGTTGCCTTGGTGCAGCAAATCAGGAGTTGCTGTTGGAATCGCGCTAGATCAAGGCGGTCTGCATGGGCGCGTGCTCTTCACCATGTCTCTCGGCAGATCATCAACATGCACCTCGTTCGTACCGCGGTTGGCGGCACATTCATTCTAGAAGAGTCGATTGACTTGAAAAGAGTTCAGAAAGTGGGGATCGCGAGAGAAGAGAGCGTGGAGAGCGTGCGGAGCGTGGAGAGCAACAGAAGTCATCCGAAAGGGTTCAAAGCCCCACGCTAGAACGCGTCCCGATAGTCGCGCGGACCGCGACGTGTTTCTTCATCCCCCTGCCCTAAGGAGCGAAACCAACACAGATGCAGGTGGTGCATTCCTTCAAGTACCTTAGTGTATGTCACGTTATGTAACTGTTTGATTGGAGTCCTGGTTTCGTGTTTCCAATTGCGTTTGATAGACCTCCTGCCTCATGGGCCAATAAATAACCATATTGCCCAGCTGCCAGAGCCGGTAAACGATCCAATGATTATGGATGAGGCGTCTCTTGAAAAAATACCCCTAGCTATTCGCAATCAGCTTGGGAAAAGGCAGAGAATACACTAATGGTGAAAGATTGCTTAGCCCTTTTCGCCTTTGTTGACAGATGAATATCTATATGCAATTCCACTTCTCTTGGGTGAGGTGTTGGACTGTCGGGGTTTTTGACAATCATAGTATGTTGGTCGGTTGGTTTCTGCATGCACTTCGTCTGTTGGATTGATCGAGGTCGCTTGCTTGAATGATATAATATACAAAAGCCAAGCACAAACATAGAGAAAATAGTACAATAGCTCTAGTTAGACTTCCTATCCTCTGGATCATAAAACGCCCACCATCAAAGGTTAAAGCTACACACAACCCTCACTAAAGGCTCTCATCGTTGAGTATCGCTTTCACGCCACAAGTCGCCCTTTCAGATAGAAGACCTTCTTGCACCGTCATCACTACAAGTCTCCGCAGGTACAGCTACCGACCGTAACTTAGAGGCCACAACGGTCACATTTGCCAGTGTTCGGGTTGATGTTTTCGTACCCACAGATATGGCAGGCCATAGTATTAGGCGTATATGCTGTGGTTAGGAGGCCGAAGTGATTGTGAACAGAACGGTACTGTTCTCCTACTCTCGCATAGATGGTCCCGCGGTGGTTCATCTTGGCGACCTCGATGGTTCTAGGATGTAGTGGCTCGTGGACTTGGATGCTCCCAAAACTTTCATGATGGAATACCGTTTTATCCACCTGGCTGCAAGCGGGGTGTGTCGAGGCGGTTTGCATTTCGAAAACGAGTAAATTATTGGGTCTAGTGATCGATAGAGATAAGTCAGCAGTTTGTGGTAGAATAGAGCTTTTTCCTTGCGAGTCCGCTCTTATATGTTGGGTCACTCACATCGAAGAATGCTTCATTTGACAACGTTTGCAAACTCGCTCTGATCAATTGGAATTGGGTTCTTCGTGGGGATGAAAGGTGGGTCATGCGCAAGCCTTTCCTACCAATCCCCTTCACTCCGGGTTTTGACAACTCATCTTTTCACAACATTCACTAATTGTCTCCAACGTAGCAATTTGCTCATCTGCTGGCATACATGTTCAAGTATGTTCTGTCATCCCACGATCTCTACCAGAGCTTCTCATATTGAGTATATTAGAGCAACAGCCGCTGAAATGAGGCATGATGAGTCAATAGAGGGTACAGCGCATCATTTTTAGATCCAATATTCCGCTCTCTTTTATCGCTCGAATTTGAGATTAAAAAGCCCTTGGTGAAGGCACAATCAGGATATTGGCAAGAAGCGGAAAGATTTTTGTCGACGAAGGCTATTTATGAGCATTGGTTCTCGAGCCGGCGACCGAATCAAGTGGAAGTTTAGATCAACGCTTTTTGTTCTCTAGAATCCGCAAGCCTTCTTTCCTCTTGTTGTATGTGCTTTGAAGTTAACACCTAAGATGATAAATGTACTTTTGCATAGAAAATCTAGAAGACTTGTAGTCCATATGAAAGATGTCGAATGGATTGATCTGACGGGATTGTAAGACCGGCACATATCCTGTTGAGGGGTTTGCAACTCGAACCTGCCAGTCAGAATGTTGACAACGGCCCGGGGAAAAAGTAAGAAGACGTTCAGTGTTGTCTCTCAGTGATGCTTGATTGAGAGTTACAACAAGAGAATTCGAAGGGAATCCACGTGACACAAGTATTCAAGTAACCAGCATATCGAACTCTTGCGTAGCGGATTCATGGCCCTCTAAGAACTATTGCAAGTTATCGTTTGTTCGCCGGTAAAATGATATTTTCAGTTTCAACAATTCAAAATATCTAAATATACTTTAGGGTTGGTGAAGATTGAGTTGAACAAAGGATCGTACCAAGGCACATCCTGGGTTCTGGTACGATCGAGAGAAGCACTCTGCACACACACAGTACTCTACCCAATTTTTGACCTATTGCTGACTCAACCGCCATCCGTCTTTAATGTCTATAAGAGCATTAGCTTGCACTGTCGGCTCCTTCGTCCCTCCTGATTGCTGAAAGGCGTGTTTTCTACTCCGTACAACAGAAGGCTACTCGTATCTATGTTTTGTGCCGCAATTGGCGCTAGCCCCAACTAGGCTAGCGGGCAGTGTAATGGCACTCCAACTACATACTATGTATGTATGTTCCTGATTAGAAACTATTTTCCTAATTGGACGACTACTCCTCCTGCTCCTACTACAGCTCCTATTGCTTCAACAGAGGGCCATTCAGCTGAGCTCTTGCTCCAAAGCGGATTCCTGGTCTCGCGACCCGAACGAACAACGCACCTCCAATGCAGACTACTTGGAATCGACATGAATGACTTTCATTGTGGTGTGATTGCTCAAACTTTCAAACTCGAAGCTTGATGGCTCTTTGGGCACCAGCATCAATACAGCGGGTCAGCCTCGCCCAGCAGAGAGGAGGGCGTCGACATCAGAATTAGCGTCCATAGAGTTCCGGCTGTCACTTCTTTGAATAGCACGAATCGCCATCTCTCAAGATGCGGATCCCAATCCGAGAGCAGTTGGCCTTGCTTGTACTCCTGGCGTCTTTAGTATCCCTAGCTGCTATAGCGATTGCGACGGTAAGGCTATCTTGAGTCCACGAATTACTAGGTAATGAAGTTTGCTAATCGCTGAGGTCTCAGTGGGTAACCAACTACAATTTTGTTCTGAAGATAAGGTGAGATACATGTCCCACCCGTCGCCTGGAAGCCAAATAAACAGCGCTGATATTTCCGACTTTGTGTAGATCATCTAGTCTTTGCCTTACAGCGTCTCTGTCTGCAAACCAGCTGAACTCCAACCTTGTTCTCCTACAGTCAAGCGTTCAGGCCATCTCAACGCGGTTACTCATACAATCTGCCTTGCGAAGCTATGATCTTGGGAATAATACAGACGCCAATTGGATCACGCCGCGGGGTGATCTACAAAGCGCCCTCTCAGGGTTCGGAACGTCCGCCTTGCTATTTCAAGCTCGAATAGTGTCCAAAAATGGTACAGGTACTGGGGGATCATACGGCTTGGTGACCGTGACCGGATCAGATATCGTGGGGAAGATTCCTCTACCCTATCAGAACGCCAATGGAACTCCTGTGTATCTCGGTGATGACGGCACCGGTTATCCTCCGAATCTATATCCAGACTTAAACTTCACATCTGCGGCAATCAACAGCACTTTCAACACCTCAAGCGCCTCCTATGACGGAGCTGTGCTCAACCCGGATTCGACCCTTCTAATGGGCCCATGGCTTGTCAATGAATCTTTTGCCTTGGTCTCGCTCACTTTACCAATCGTTAACAACACTTCTGCCTTGGATATCCTAGGCTGGCTCACAGTAGTTACAAATGCTAATCTCATCTTCGAGGTTGGCAACTCCATAGATGGCTTGGGACAAACAGGTGAGATTCTGATCATGGGGCCTGCGACTTCAAATAATCGAATCCCGGCTAGTATATTGGACCAAAGTGACTCTCACGTCAATAAAACCTTGGCACAGTCACAGGATGTTCATTTCATCCTCCCACCACTACGCAACTCGTCTCGGACTACCCGTCATGCTTCCCACTTATACGGTCAGCCGAATACCCCTTTTCCGATGCAAGACTACCCTGCCGTTCTTGATGCATACACCGCCTTCAATAACGATATGAACAACGGAGGAAGCCTCATCAACACTAAGAACGAGGACAATAATCAGGTTTCGGCCGGCTATGCCTTGATCAGGTCCCCTATGGTTGATTGGGTCTTAGTAGTTGAGCAGTCTTACGGAGAGGTGATTGCACCCATCCATCATTTACGAAATGTTTTGCTGGCCGCTGTCTTTGGCACAGTCGGGGGTATCCTTTTGTTCTTGCTGCCCATTGCCCACGTCTCCGTTCGACCTATAAGGAGGCTGCGTGCGGCTACGAAGAAGACAGTCGAGCCATATAGATATCCTTCTGATGACGGAAGCATTCATTCCTACGTCTCGCACGATGAAGACGCTAATGCATCCGGAGACGAGATGGCTACAGCAAGAAAAGAAGGCTTTGTTGAACGGGTTTTAGGGTGGCGAGGCGGGCGTGGCGAAAACAGAAATGAGCAGCGACGAGACCAACGACGCCGACATACTTTCAGAATTCCTGGCAAGGTTCAAGATCGGAAGCACTTTGTTCAAGACGAATTGACTGATCTAATGACGGTCTTCAACGAAATGTCAGAGGAATTGATGATGCAATACGAGCGCCTCGAAGAAAGAGTAAAGGAGCGGACGCACCAACTTGAAATCAGTAAGAAAGCGGCCGAGGCTGCTAATGAAAGCAAGACTCTTTTCATCGCGAACATCTCTCACGAGCTTAAGACACCATTGAATGGTATTCTCGGCATGTGTGCTGTTTGTATGCAAGAAGAAGACCAGAGCAAAATCAAGCGATCACTAGGGATCATATACAAGTCGGGCGACCTTTTGTTGCATCTTCTTACCGATCTTTTGACGTTTTCCAAGAACCAGATAGGCCAACAACTTACTTTGGAGGAGAAAGAATTCCGTTTGGCCGACATCAGTTCTCAAGTGCTATCGATCTTTGAAAAACAAGCGAAAGAAGGGGCTATTACTTTGACAGTGGCATTCCAGGGCCCTTCTGAAACCAGCGAGAATCCTTCCGGTGCTCCACTACAAGTTGGCTATGGACCGTACGGAACAGGACGCGTAAGAGACATGATGCTATGGGGCGATCAACACAGGATACTACAAGTCATTATCAATCTTGTGAGTAACAGCCTTAAATTTACCAAGAAAGGTGGATCTGTGATTGTCCGGATAAGATGCGTGGGAGAAGTAGAGGAAAGGCCTAGCAGCCGCAAGAACTCGGTACGATCGAAGTTATCCAAACAGCATTCTGCGAAGTCTACAAAGCTGCGAGGTCGTCTCGTATCTGGTTCCAGTTCCTCGAACTCCCCTGCGCCAAAGGACCATGAAAGGTCAACGTATCCAGAGACGGCACTTCATATCAATAGCAGCGAGCCGAAATCAATTCCAGTGATTCCAGTACGCGATCGATCTTCGTCACCTCCACCACTGAATGCCAGGACTCTAATCTTTGAGTTCGAGGTTGAAGATACTGGTCCTGGTATCCCGGAAAGCCAGCAGCAGCGGGTTTTCGAGCCTTTTGTCCAAGGAGATCTTGGCCTAAGTAAGAAATATGGCGGAACAGGACTTGGACTAAGTATCTGTTCGCAGCTAGCAGGCCTAATGAAAGGGAATATTGTCCTCAAGAGTGAAGTAGGCAAGGGAAGCAAATTCACCATGCGGATTCCAATGATGTTTACGAAAGAACGGGCAGACAGCACTACCAGCTCGAACCTTAATCTAAACTCACGACGAAACAGCATCAACGTTGGCTCAATCAAAGATGAATCGCGCACTCCTGTGGGAAACCGATCCTCTTCCGACCTCTCCATCCACTCTACGGATGACAGTGGTCCTGGTTTGAACGCCTTTGATACTCCCGCAAAACCCCGTCTAGTTGGACTAAGCCAACCCTTCTTCGCTGCATCTTCCCCCCTAGAGTTGCCCGAAAAACAACTAGCAGCAATGGAGCAAGCTGCCGTTCAAGCCTACCGAAGTGGCGACAAAGTACGCGTTCTGGTAGCCGAAGACAATAAGGTGAACCAAGAGGTCGTGCTTCGCATGCTCAAGCTCGAAGACATTTACGGTACGCATTGTCCCTATCCTCCAAATTACCGGATTTAAATGCGGCTAACAAACAACCTACAGACGTCACCGTCGCCAAAGACGGCCAAGAAGCCTTCGAACTTGTCAAGGAGAGCATGCAGCAATCTAACCTATTCAACCTCATCTTCATGGATGTCCAAATGCCCAATCTCGACGGTCTACAATCCACGCGCTTAATTCGCGAAATGGGATACAGTTGCCCCATTGTGGCGCTCACGGCATTTGCGGAGGAAAGTAATGTGAAGGAGTGCATGGATTCAGGCATGGATTTCTTCTTGCCGAAACCAATAAGGAGGCCAGCGCTGAAGCAAGTACTGAAGAGGTATTGTGCGACCATTCCGGAGGCGGCCGAGGAGCATGATGCTGCGGCGATAGGTGCGTCACGGCATGGGCCGGCGGATGAGGATATGATCTCGCCTGTGTTATGATCTCTTGCTTCAGCTCCTTGCATGATTTCTGCATAAAAATCCCTTGTCACGTTCGCCATTGCGTTTCCTACATACATACTCCTGGCGCCTGGCGACGAAAGTGATCTGGAGTTATTCGATGTTTTGGGTGGGTTCATGGGTACGGAGTTGACCATTTGTTCCTCTATCGCGGCTTCGGGACTAGTCCTCTCACGACGGTGTAATGGTTCGTTTGACTGTATACCAAAAGGGCGGCAAGCGGGATTGGATAAAACAAAAGTGGCGTTTCAAGGCGATATATGTGCCGGGAATATCAGAATTTCTGGATATCGGCATGGATTGCATTGGTGGTATATAGGTGTGCTGAGATACTTTCTATAAGGGCAGATAGCTGGATGGGTAATCTTTAGTTCGTGCATAGCTGGAATATAGGGGGTTCTCCCCAGCCTACTCTTCTGATTGCCTCAACTTTTCGTGTTTTTTTATCTCACACATATGTAAGACATAACCAGTCTCCATCCAAACCAATCCCTCTACGCCACCACCTCCACAAAAAAAACCCCAGCACGCCTCCCTCTAAACCCCCTCCCGCCATCACCACCACACATCACCACCACCAAAACCCCACTCGGCTCTACTCTACTCTCTTCCCCCCACCCCCTCCCCTCCCTGCCTCCCTGCCTCCCTGCCTCCCTGCCTCCCTGCCTCCCTCCCTCCCTCACTCACCGCCACTATCCTCTCAGCCACCCACTCCTCCTCAACACAAATCCCATCGCCTTTCTCTTTTTCTTTTTCTTTCTCGGTTTCTTTTGCGTGTGTTGGTTTGAAGGGGTGGATGTGATGTTGAAGGGGGGGGGGGGGGAGAAAAGAGTGATGATTATTTTTCCTTTTTTTGGGGGGGGGAGAGGGAGATTGGGTTTTTGAATTGAGAGAATGTCATGTTTATACCTCCCCCCCCCTTTTTCCTCATCTATTTCTCTCTTTCCTTTCTCACTCTTACTGCACATCCTCCATCCTCCATCCTCCATCCTCTCTCTTCCCCTATACCCTTATTCTTTCCTTCCTTCTTCCTACTTCCGTCTTCAATCTATATCCCCCTTTTTCCACTCTTCACTCCTCACTTCTTCTTCCACCACCACCACCCTTTCCCCCCCCCTTCCTCCCTTCTCTTCTCCGCTTCTTCTTCCTCTCACACACACACACACACAACCCACGCTACGCTACGCAATATCTCTACAATTTTTTTTTTAAAAAAAGAATATGGCACACTTAGCATATACCCCGCAACTTGGTTCAAAAAAAAAAAAGGTAAGGATGGGATTGGAGGGAGTGTGGAGGGAGTGTGAAGGTATGGAGGGAGGGTTGGGGATGAGAGGGTTGAAATATAATTGGGGGGGGGGGGGGGGGGGGGGGGAAATGTGGGTGG
>JAABUT010000715.1_pt1 | contig 46789 bp, 45 predicted proteins | sample 5559281 | NCBI WGS metagenome assembly JAABUT01 (sample SAMN10711880, study PRJNA513359) | rock metagenome | isolation source: Antarctica rocks | place: Antarctica: Victoria Land, Ricker Hills nord | collected 2016-01-04
CCCCTCCGCCGAAGCCGTCGCCGCGATGACCGCGGCCCATGACCCCGCTCGACGACGCCAGCACTGACGCGGCACAGCAAGATCATCGCGGTTTGGGGCTGGTGACAGCATTCTTACCGGCACCCCATCTTCAACCCAGAAGCCGCCCTGGGCGCGACCCTCGGCATCCTCACGACGACGATCGTTAAGTAGCTGGTTGCCCTTCACGATCTGTATTCCGCGTTTGGTGCGGGTCGCTCCAGCCGACAGGAACTCCGTGCACGAGCCTCGGAACACGCAGGGGGTGGCCGCTTCGGCAAGGACGAAGACAGCAATGCGAGGGTGACTTGCCTGCGCGTACGGGTACCGACCGACAATGCTGCTCGCACGGTCGCGCTACGGCGGGAATCCGCGGTCGGCCTTGTGACCGGCATGATGGGACCACCATGGACAGATCTACCAAGAGCGATGAGAGGTCGTCATGAGCGTGTACCGGGTGATCGATGTGATCGGGACGAGTCCCTCTTCCTGGGAGGAGGCGGCGGCGGAGGCCATCACCACGGCGGCGGGGTCGGTGCGCGATATCCGAGCGGCTGAGGTGACCAAGCAGGACATCGTCGTCGGTGACGGCGGGGGACTGATCTACCGGACCAAGATCCAGTTGTCGTTCAAGTACGAATCGGAGTAGCCGGACCGCCTGGTTGAGCCGGCCGACCGACGGCGGGTCAACCAGGGCGACGCCCGCCAGCGCTCATGCCCTTCCCGCGGACGGGTAACCGAACGTGCCGATGAGCGAGCGTTGTGCCGTTCGGGGATCGCCGAACGGACGTTGCACCGCCGCTTGACATACGGTCCGCCGGTGACCATCAGTTCGTCGCCCCCGCGCCAGTCCGGGGACGTCACGCTCGGCTCCTACGACGCGGCCGCGCACCTGTACCTGATGCGCTCGGCGCCACCCGGGCCAGCCGTTCTGGCGTATCTGGACGAGGTAGCCAGGCTGGTCGGCGACGGCACCGTGCTCGAACTCGGCAGCGGTCCCGGATGGGACGCGATGTACCTCGAGAGCCGAGGCCCGCGGGTCCTGCGTACCGACGGAGCCCCGGCCTTCGTCCAGATGCTCCAAGCCGCTGGTCATCAGACGCAGCTGCTGGACGTCCGGGTGGACGACTTCGGCGGACCGTACGCCGCGGTGCTGGCCGACGCAGTGCTGCTGCACCTGACCAGAGAGCAGTTCGTCGACGTCCTGCAGCGGGCGCGACAGGCTGTCGCCGATGGGGGCGTCCTGGCCGTCACGCTCAAAGAGGGGGACGGCCAGGCTTGGACGGAGGCCAAGCTCGGCCGCCCAAGGCACTTCACCTACTGGCGTGAGCCGGCAGTCCGCGCCGCACTGCTGGCCACCGGCTGGCAGGTCCTCTCGCTTGAGCATGTCGCGGGGCGTGTTGAGCCCTGGCTCTTCGTGCTTGCTCGAAGCGATTCGGCGCCAGGCGAACCTCCCCGGCGTCCCACCTGACGATCGGCTACCGGACAAGATCGCAGCCACCGTACGGGCACCGATCCGGCCACACAGCGTTGCGAGAACGGCGCCACCTACCGCTGCAAGTCACACGAAAGGCGGGCCGAAACCGGCGGGCCGTTCACGTCCTGTCGGAGGGTTTCGGTACGGTCCGGCGATGACGAGCTACGTGGCCGGCGAACGGCCGGGGCAGCGGCTGACCCGGCGGGCTGGCCGTGGCTCGGGTGGTGCCCCGGTGACCATGACGCACACGGCGCTGACGCCGGCGCCAACCGGAGGGCACCTGCTCGGCTATGCCCGGGTGTCCGCCGCGGAGCAGGACCCGGCGCTGCAGCAGGACGCGCTCACGGCCGCCGGCTGCTACCGAACCTTCACCGACACCGACACCGCCTCCGGCGTGGACCCGGCGCGGACCGAGCTCATGGCCGTCCTGGACCAGCTGCGGCCCGGTGACACCCTCGTGGTCTGGCGGCTGGACCGGCTCGGCCGCTCCGTGCAGGACCTCATCGCGCTCGTCGTGGACCTACGCGCCCGTGACGTCGGCTTCCGCTCTCTGACTGAGGGCATCGACACCACCACCCCCGGCGGCCGTGTCGTGCTGGTCGTGCTCGCCGGCCTTGCCGAGATGGAACGCGAGCTGATCCGTGAGCGCACGATCGCCGGTCTGGCCGCCGCGCGAGGCCGCGGTCGCCGCGGCGGCCGACCCGTACGGATGAGCCCGGCCAAGCTCCGCGTCGCGTGCCGGATGCGTGAGGCCGACCCACCCGAGAGCTACGCCGTCATCGCTCGCGAGCTGGGGCTGAGCAAGACCACCGTCCGGCGCCACCTGTCTGAGCTGGCGCCCGCAGTCGCTGCCGACAGCGTCGCAACTACGGCTAGCCCGGGCGGGCCAATCGGCGGTCACACTTGACGCCTAGTAGCCCGACCACGTCCCGCGGAGGAGCGCCGATGGACACCAACCTCGCCACGGGGGTGCAGGTGCTGTTCGCCTATTCCGACACGCTGCAAGGACTCGCGGAGCAGGTCCAGCGCCAGCTCGACCCGTACCCGGCCGACGCCGTCGTCAGCGTCTCGCACAGTGTTGCTCAGACGTCTGCGAGGGTCGAGACCAAGCTGCTCGGCGCAGACCGGCGAGTGCTGGGGTTCACCTACTCGGCAGTCATCGTCGTTCGCCGCGGGCACTGAGATGCGTGCTGACCGGCTTCGGCTGCCGACGCGATCTGTCGCCACAGGCCCGGGAGCCCCCGGTGCCAGCGCGCAGAAGACGTTCGAGCGGCAGTGCACGCTGTACCGGGCTCGCCAGCATGACGTGTGGCGTGGACGTGTACGCGGTGTGGGAGCAGTTGTGGCCGCGGTGCTGGTTCTAGCCGGGGTGATGCAGGTCCTGTTGGGCTCGGTTGCGGCGGTCGTTGTTCTCGCCGTCGCTGCACTGGGAGTCTTGTTCCTCGCCTGGAGGCTCGTGCGACTGCCGGAAGAGTTGAAGCGGCTTCGAAGCCAAGCACGTGCAGAGCGGGTGACCGCGGCCCGACTGGACCGACTGTCTGACGTCGGCTACCGCGTGTTGCACGATCGCACCTTGGCGAGCGCCCCTGGTGTGCGTCTGAACCACTTGGTGGTCGGCCCAACCGGCATCTTCCTTGTGGAGACGCGACGCGTGACGGGGCCGATCCGGGTGAGCAACGGTGTGCTTTGGGACGGAGCGCTTCCGTTGCAGGGCGCGATGCAGCGGGTGTGGTGGATCGCCGAGCAGGTCGTCTCAACGTTGCAGGGCGAGGCGCCGCAGTGGAACGTGCTGGTGATCCCTCGGTCGGCTCTACAGGGGGCCGAGGTGCCCGAGGACGTCCAGGCTTGCGAGGGCGTCGGGGTGGTGGCCGTGGAGAACCTCGTGCGCAACGTCTGCACGATGGCGCCGACGATCGGGCCGATGGATGTGGCCTACCTGGGGGAGTGTGCGGAGCGGGTGTTCCCGCCCGCGGCCGCGTGACCGGGGCGGTGACGGCGGCTGCGGTGGACTTGTCCGCTCGGTTTGCGGCGAAGGTGGTCCGTACGCCCGGCTGCCACTTCTGGGTGGGCGCGATCGCCGACGACGGTTACGGGCGCATTGCGGTCGGTGGTGGCCGGGTGGTCCGGGCGCACCGGTGACCGTGGGAGCAGGTGTACGGGCCGGTGCCGGATGGGCTGATGGTGATGCACGGGTGCGATGAGACGTCGTGTGTGAACGCCGTGGAGTGCCTGCTGTTGGGGGACCAGGCGGCGAACCTGGAGCAGATGGCGCGGCGTTGCCGGTCGGCCGGCCGGGCGCACGGGGGTGGCGCGGATCGACGCCGGGCTGCGGGCCGGGCCCGCGCGATCCGCGAGGCGCTGCGCGGCGGGTACGACCCGGGCTGGTTGGCGGCCGCGGGCCGCGGCCCGCGGCGGGTGACCCTTAGGCCTGGGCAGCGCGTGCTGTTCTAGCCGCCGGAAGAGGCGCGCCGCAGTGCACGGAGCCGGTGGGCGGGGTTGGGATGGGTGCTGAGCAGTTCGCACTGGGCGAGGCGGCGCAGCGGAAGCCAGCGTGTCGCCGTTGGGCTGTCTGCGATTTGGGCGTCGTGCTGCAGCCAGGTGAGTGCGGTGACGGCTTGGTCGACGTCGATGAGGCGCAGGCTGGTGCTGTCGGCTTGCAGCTCGAGTCGGCGGGACACGGCGAGCAGACCGAGTCCGAGCGCGCAGGTGAGGGGGCTCAGCCAGTCGCGGGCGTTCGGCAGGGCGACTGCTACGGCGAGGAGCGTGCTGACCGCTGCGGTGAGCGCGAGGCCGTAGCGGCGACGCCGGTTGCGGTCGTCGTTGAGCAGGTGTGCGAGCTCGTGCGCGAGTACGCCGCTGACGACGTGCGCCGGCGCGCGGTCGAGTAGCTGGTCGGTGACGCGGACCTCGGGTGGGCGACCCGGGCGCTGGTGCAGGTGGGTGTCACCGGGCGGCCCGTGGACCACGCGCAGCTGCAGCGGTGGCGGCACGCTTGGCAGTCGCCGGGTGAGGGCGTCTAGGAGCAGCTGCGCCTGGCCGTTACGGGGATGCTGGGCGCTGCTGGGTTGGTCTCGTCGGCGCCGTCCGCCGGGGCGCACCGCGCCTCTCCCGCGCCGGCTCTACCCTGCGGCCGCTAACGGTTGGGTGCCGGCTGCCGGTTCGTCGGTCTGCTCGCTCGTGCTCGGCTCGGTGGTGCTGTCGGCGCCCTTGCGGACGTCTCTGATCTCGCGCGCTGACGCACCGGTGAGTTCGGCGGCCTCCCGGGTGCTCCCCAGCTTCTCGGCCAGGTCCGCGAGTGCGGTGGCGCGGTCGGCGAGCGCACTGTTGACGAGCGTTTGGGCCCGGGCAACTGCCTCGTCGTAGCGGTGGCGGGCTGCGGCGACGGTGTCCTCGGCGGCGAAGAACGCGTCTAGGAGACGTTCCTGTTCGGCGAGCTTCTCTCGCATCTTCTGACGGGCGGCCAGGGCGCGTTGGTTCTTCGGTGTTGCCACGAGCGGCAGGCTAGACCGCTCTGGCACGAGCCGTCACCTGCGACCCGCTACGCGTTTCGGTCCGCTTGTGCCCGCTGTGCCCGCTGTGCCCGCTGTGCCCGCTGTGCCCGTGTGGACGACCTACCGCCTCACGCACGTGCCGTCGCGACGCAACCCGCTGCTACCGGCCCTCCATCGTCGGTCCGATCGCGTACGGCTCCCGGGCCTGATCGCCTCCGCGCCGCTCCGACGATTATTAGCGCAACACACCTTTGGCATTTGTAATGATCAAGGGGCTGCGGGCGTACGCTGCGGCGGTGATGACCTTGCACCGGTTGGGTGCGGGCGACGGGTACACGTACCTGACCCGGCAGACGGCGTCGAACGACGCCCTGCGGGGCCGGCTAGGCCTGAGCGAGTACTACGCGGCCTCGGGCAACCCGCCGGGTCGCTGGCTCGGCGCCGGCGCCCACGGGCTGGGTGTCGATGGGGAGGTGTCGGAGAGTCAGATGCGGCACCTGTTCGGGGAGGGGTTGCACCCGGACAGCGGTGAGCAGCTGGGCCGGCGGTTGTTCGTGTTCCGCCCGACCCAGGAGCGGGTCGAGGCGAAGGTCGCCGAGCTGCGCGGGGAGCTGGGTCGCGAACCCGAAACGGATGCGGTGGAGCGCATCCGGGTCGGGGAGCTGCTGCGCGAGCGGCAGGCGGTCGCCGGCTGGGACTGCGTGTTCACACCGGTGAAGTCGGCGTCGGTGCTGTGGGGCCTCGCCGGGCAGGACGTGCGGTGGGAGGTGGAGGAGGCCCATCGGGAGGCGTGGGAGAACGTCCTGGCGACGATGGAGACCGAGGTCGCGCTGACCCGGGTCGGCACCAACGGCATCGCGCAGGTCGAGACACGCGGGCTGACGGCGGCGGCGTTCGTGCACCGCGACTCGCGGTGCGGCGATCCGAACTTGCACACCCATGTGGTGATCAGCAACAAGGTGCAGGGCCCGGACGGGCGGTGGCGGACCCTGGACTCCCAGGCCCTGCACCGGGCCGCCGTGACGATGTCGGAGCGGTACAACACCCGGTTTGAGGATGCGATGCGCAGCCGGCTCGGGGTGGTGTTCGAGCCGCGGACCGGCCGGGATGAGGCGGGCCGTAAGCGGCCGGTGCGGGAGGTCGCGGGGGTGGCCCCGGAGCTGGTCGGGGCGTTCTCGACCCGACGCAAGCAGGTGGAGCAGAACCTGGCCCGGCACGTCGAGCAGTTCCGGACCAGGACCGGCCGGGAACCCGACGCGGGGCAGTTGCTGCGGCTGTGCGAGGACGCGACGCTGGACGGCCGGCCGGTGAAGGCCGCCGCCGTGCCGTTCGCCGAGCAGCTCGCCGACTGGCGCAGCCGGGCGGTGGAGGTGATTGGCAAGGCCCGGGTCGAGCGGGTCGAGCGGGACACCCTCGGGACCGTCAGCGAGGCGATGGTCAGCCAGATTGTGCAGCTGCCGGCCGGGCAGGTCGACGCGCTGGCCGGGCAGGTGCTGGCGACTGTGGAGGAGTCCCGGGCGACCTGGACCCGGTGGAACGTTGAGGCTGAGGCCGAGCGGGCAACCCGCGCCCTGCACGCGGCCACACCGGCCGCCCGGGACCTGATGGTTACCTCGGTGGTCGATCGGGCGCTGCACCCCGAGCGGGCCTTGTCGTTGACACCGCCGACGTTCGTGGACGAGCCCGACCAGTTGCGCCGAAGCGGCGGGGAGAGCGTGTTCACCCGGCGCGGCGTGGGCCGGTTCACCAGCGCGCGCATCTTGGCCGCGGAGGAACACCTGGTCGCTGCGGGCAGCGAGCTCGGCGGGCCGGCGGTGCCCGGGCAGGTGGTCGGCGAGGCCCTGGCCCGGGCCGGCAGCCAGGACGGCGAGCGTGGCGGGCTGGCCGCGGACCAGGCCGACGCGGTCCGCCGGTTCACCGGCTCGGGGCGGCAGCTGGACGTGCTGATCGGCCCGGCCGGTGCCGGCAAGACCACCACCATGCGGGCGGTCGTCGACGCCTGGCAAAGCGCCGGCCTGCCGGTGGTCGCGCTCGCCCCGTCCGCGGCCGCGGCGGACGTGCTGGGGCAGGCCACTGGGGTGCGGGCGGAGAACGTCAGCAAGTGGCTGTACGAGTCCGAGACCCGACCGGGGCTGCGTGAGGCGCAGCGGGCCGCCCGCCCGGCGGCCCCGGCTGCGGGCGGCCCGGCGCGCCGGGACGCCGCCGACGAGCAGGCGGATGCCGCGCACGCCGTGCGGTGGGCTCTGCAGCCCGGGCAGCTGGTGCTCGTCGACGAGGCGTCCATGGTCGGGACGTTGGACCTGGAGCGGCTTGTCGTGCAGGCCGAGCAGGCCGGTGCGGCAGTGCGACTGCTCGGCGACCACCGGCAGCTCACCGCGGTCCAGGCGGGCGGGGCGCTGCGGCTGCTGGCCAATACTCTGGACGTCGCCGAGCTGACCACCGTGCGCCGGTTCCAGGGCGAGTGGGAGGGGCCAGCGAGCCTGCGGCTGCGGGTCGGTGACGCCGCGGTGCTCGGCTCCTACCTCGAGCACGGACGGGTCTTGGACGGGTCGGCGCCGGTGATGGCCGAGGCGGTGTACCGGGGTTGGCTGGCCGACACCACCGCCGGCAAGACCGCGCTGATGATCGCCTCGGACACCGCTACCGTCACCGCGCTGGGACAGCGGGCCCGGGCCGACCGGGTCGCCGCCGGGCAGGTCCAGGCCGACGGGGTCGAGCTGCGCGACGGCACCACGGCCGGCGTCGGGGACCGGGTCGTGACCCGGCGCAATGACCGCCGACTGGCGGTGTTCAGCGGCGCGGACTTCGTGAAGAACCGGGACCTGTGGCAGGTCACCGACCGGCACCGCGACGGGTCGCTGACGGTGCAGCACGCCCGGCACGCCGGGCGGGTGCGGCTGCCGGCCGGCTACGTCGCCGAGCACGTCGAGCTGGCGTACGCGACGACCGGGCACGGCGCACAGGGCCTGACGGTCGACACGGCCCATGCGCTGCTGGCGCCCGGCGACAGCCGGGAGTACGCCTACGTCGCGGCCACCCGGGCGACCTCCGGCAACCACCTGTACGTGGTCACGGCCGAAGCGCTGGACGTCGAGGTCGACCACGCCCCGGAGCCGCCGGCCGGGCTGGCGGAGGCGTTCGCGCGGGTGCTGGCGAATGAGACCGCGGAGCGCCCGGCCACCGAGCTGGTCACCGAGACCCTCGCGGCCCAGGAGAGCCTGGCGACGCTGCTGCCCCGCTACGACTACGCCGCGACCGCCGCCAAGACCGACCGGTTCGCGCTGCTGGTGCACGCCACCTTGGACCCGGCCCGCGCCGCGGACGTCCTCGCCGATGCGGCGTGGGGCGCGTTGGCGCAGGCGCTGCGGCAGTGCGAGGACCTCGGCTTGGACGCCGGGGTGGTGCTGCCTGCGGCGTTGCACGAGCGGGAGACCGACACCGCCGAGTCGCTCGCGCAGGTTCTGCACCACCGGGTCGACCGGCGCCGCCAGGCCGCCTACGACCGCCGGTCGCTGGTGGACGACGACCCGATCGCCGGGCTGTTCCCCCGAGCCCGGGGGACCGGCGACGGCCCGCTGGTCGGCTACCTGCGGGAGGTCGAGACCGCGATCGCCGGGCGCGTCGCGGCGCTGGGCGAGCAGGCGGCCGAGCAGGCCCCTGGCTGGACGGTCACCCTGGGTGCGGCGCCGGCGGACGTGATGGGCCGGTTGTCGTGGGTCACCGCCGCCGGCATGGTCGCTGGCTACCGGGAGGCGTACGGCGTCGAGGATGAGCTGGAGCCGCTGGGCGAGCAGCCGCCGGCCGGCACGGTCCGGCACGCCGCGTGGAACTCCGCGACCGGGGCCCTGGAGCTGGTCGTCGAGGCGGCCGCGTTCATCGGCGGCGATGCGGCGGAGCTGGCGGAGATCCTCGCCGGCTGGGACAGCGACCCGCTGCCGGCCGACCGGGCCGAGCCGGGTGGCCCGGCGCAGGACCCGCCGGCGGCAGACCCGGCGCCGCGGCGCCGGTCCGGGCCCGACGTCGAGCTCGAGCAGACCGAACGCGACCGGCGCGAGCCGGGACAGGAGTGGGAGCGGTGAGCCAGAACCAGCCGGCCGAAGGCGGGCAGCAGCGCACACACGGCTGGGTCCGGCCGTACGCGGTACCCAGCAACCTGGCCGAGCTGCGCGGGCCGGCCGGCGGCGTGCTGCGGCTGCCGCTGTCGGTGTACTCCTCCGGCGCAGGCACCGGCCGCGAGTTCGACCTGACCGACCCGGCGCAGCAGGCGGAGCTCTACGAGATCGTGCTGACGACCGGGACCGCGGCCGACCAGGTCCGCTACCTTCACGCCGACCAGCTGCGGGCGCTGTGGCCCGGGCTGTGGCTGCCCGCCGCGCTGCGCGAGGCGTGGGAGCCGCTGTTGCCGGAGCCGGCAGCTGGCGGACCGCCGGCGGCACAGTCGTCGGCGGAGCAGCCGCCGGCCCAGGCGGTGCGCTGATGCCCCTGGACCCGCTGCAGGAGGAGGTCGCCCGGCTCGCGCTGCACCTGGCCGAGGCCGGTCACGTGGCGCTCGCCGGCGGCGGCGCAATGCTCGCGCACGAGTTCGTGGACCGGCCGACGATGGACCTGGACCTGTTCACCTCCGACCCGGGCGAGGTGGGGCCGGTCACCGACGCGCTGCACAAGGCGCTGCACGAGCGCGGCTACGCCGTCGAGGTCACCCGGCGCGAGGACACGTTCAGCCACCTGCAGGTGACCGCGCCCGACGGCCGGCAGGTCGACGTCGAGCTGGCGCAGGACGCCCGGATGCTCCCGGCGGTTCAGCTCGCGGTCGGCGCAGTGCTGCACCCCGACGAGTTGGCGGCGGACAAGACGCTGGCGCTGTTCGGGCGCGGCGCCGCCCGCGACCTGGTCGACGTCGACGCCCTGGCCGGCCGGTTCGGCCACGCCCGGCTGCTCGAGCTCGCGGCGGCCAAGGACCCCGGGTTCGACGCCGCGGTGTTCGCCGATGCGCTCGGCTACGCGGCCGCCAGGCCCGCGCAGGCCTTCGCCGAGCTCGGCGTCGACGAGCAGGGCACCGCCGGCCTGCAGGAGCGCACAGCGGCGTGGCGAGCCGAGCTCGGAACCGGCCCTGACCCGAACATCCCCAGCAACCCTGATGCCCCCAATGTCCCGGCGGTCGCGCCGGAACTCGACGAGGAGACGCCCGTGACCCGACCTGCCTCCCTGGAAGACGTGCTGGAGGCCCTGGACGCGCAGGAGGCCGTCGTGGGCCGCCTGGAGGACCGCGTCGGGCGCCTGGAGGCCGCCGCCGGCGGAGACGCGGCCGGCGTCGACGGGGTCCGGCAGCGCGAGGTGGTCCAGGAGAGCGACTACGAGCAGAGCCTGCACAGCGAGCGGGAGCGGCAGGCCGAGCACGACCGGGACGTGGACCGGTGAGCCAGGACCCGACCGTTCCGGACCCGACCGGCCCGCCGCCGGCGGCGCCGGACCCGAACCAGCTGGCCGTGGTCTTCCACCGGGTCCGCGGCATGGGGCAGCGGATGGAGGCCCTGGCCGAGCGCCTGGAGCAGGTCGCGCAGCGCGGCACCCCGGCGCGCCCCGCTGGTGGGGACGCAGCGTCCGACGAGCCGGCTCTTCCCGAGTGGAGCTGGGTCGGCCTTGACCCGGGTGTGCGGGCCGAGCGGCTGCGGGAGCTGCACCAGTGGGTCACCTGGCTGGTGGACACCTACGAGGTCCCGACCGGGCAGCTGCCGGACTGCTGGTACCGGCACGGGTCGATGACCGCAGACCTGACGGCGCTGCGGGCCGGGTGGACCGCCGCCTACCTCGACCCCGAGGCCGAGCCCGACCGACCGTCGCGGTGGCACGACACGCTGGAGCGGACGCTGCGGCGCATCCGGGACTGGGACCGGCACGGCTGCGGCCGCAGCGGCAGCCACACCGAGCAGACCGACACCGCGCGCAACACCTTGGATCACCCCGAGTCCTGCTCGTTCGAGCAGTATGTGTTGCAGGTCGCAGGTGACCTGTCGCACCCGGCGGTTACCGTGCCGAGCACCGCCTGACGACGCCCGAGGAGGGCGAGATGAGCACCTGCACGACCGCCTGCAACGTCGCGGTCGACGCCCGCGCCGACAGCGCCGGCCCGCACGCGCGCTGGCTGGCGCTGACCTGCAGTCCTGAGCAGGTGCACGTCAGCGGCCGGCATGCCGCCGCCGCCGCGGCGAGCGCCGCCGTCCCTGGGGCGGCGTTGGCGCTCGCCCGCGGGCGGGTCGATGACTCGGTGCCCGGGGCGCCCGGGCCGGTGACGCTGCGCCGCTACCGCGCGGCCGGCAGCCCGCAGGACAGCGAAGGGGCCGGCTGGCACCTGGCCGGGGTCAGCCCGCGCCGGGCGCGGGAGCACCGCCGCGACTGCGGCGGCCTGGCCGGACTGGTCGGCTGGCTCACCGTCCTGGGCCGGCCGATGCCGATCGGGTTGATCGTCACCGCCATGCTCGCCGGCTTCGACCCCGAGCACGTCCTGACCTACCTCGCCTTGTCGGACTGGATCGGCTGGCCCTCCACGCTGGAGGACGTGCTGGGTGAGACGACCCGCCTGCGGCTGTCACCGCAGGACGTGCTGGCCTGCCTGGCCTTCGGCCTGCACGAGACCGACGAGGGCTGCCCCACCTGGCGGCACGGCCGCGGCAAGCTGGTGCTGGACGTCGCCGCGCGCTCCGGTGCCACCCCGGCCCGGGTCGCGCACTACCTGGCCGCCGGAGCGCAGCCCGAGCAGATCGTCGCGGCCGGGGGCCGGCCGGACGTCGTGGACCTCACGCTGCTGGAGCGGCTGCCCGCCCAGCTGGCCGGGGACTGCCCGGCGCTCAGCGAGCCGGCCCGCGCGCACGCCTGACCCGCGATCGTCCGGCGGCACGGCTTAGCCGGCAGCGGCCTGAAGGCCCTGCTCACCCTCGGCGGCAGCGATGGCCGCGGTCACCTGCTTGGCGTCTGGGCGCTTCCACCACGGCGTCATCTGCAGCCGCACTGGTCGCAGGGTGCGGTGCAGCAGCAGCGCCCACCCGAACGGCAGCGTGCGGAGCTCCTCGACGGGCAGTACCCGGGCCCGCCGCAAGCTCGTGCTGCGGGACCCACCCGTCATCGAACTGGTACGGGTGGTGGTGGTCTCGTCGTACTCACCGGCCAGGCGGGAGATGTCCTCCAGGTCGTCGATGTCCGCCAGCCCGCCCAACACGATCTTGACGGTGGCGGCGTCCCACATCGACCGGGCCTGCTCCTCACCCCAGCGGGCCCGGGCCTGCGCGAGGGACTGCAGCACCGCCAGGGTGGTCAGGCCGGTGCCGCCGCCGTCGGACAGCAGCGACGGCAGCGACGGCAGCGGGGCGATGTTCGCGGCCTCGTCGAGCATCAAGGTCAGCGGCGGGTCCAGCCGGCCGCCCGGGGCACGGGCAGCTCGGCGTCGGGCAGCCTCGACGACGTCCTCCACCAAGGCGGTGATCAGCGGCGCGACCGACAGCTGCGCGGCTGCCGACCCGAGCAGGTACAGGGTGCCGTCGTCGTCCAGGAACGCGTCGGGGTCGAAGTCCTCGCCGGGGCCGGGGGAGCAGGCGGCGAGCACCCGCGGGTCGGCGAGGCAGTCGAACGAGCGCCGTACGCCGGCCCAGACGTTGTCGCGGTGCCGGCTTTCGGCGTCGACTTGGGCGGCGAGCTCGGCGGCCCAGCCGGCGGCGGCACCGGGCGAGCGGCGCAGCAAGTCCACGGGGGTGTTGTCGGTGGGAGTGCCGACCCAGCGCAGGACGTCGGCGATGGGTCGGTCGCCGAGTGCGGCGGCGTGCAGGTAGCAGCGCACGACCGCCTCGGCGGTGCTCTTCCAGAAGTCGCCGTTGGTGACCGTCCCGCCGTCGAGCTTGGCGCCGCCGGCGACCAGCGCGCGGGCCCGCAGGATCGCCGTCAACGGCTCGGCGCAGCCGCGGACCGGGGACCAGCGCAGGGTGTTGCCCTGCCCGGACAGGTCCTGCGGGTCGAACAGCACGGCGGGGCCGTGCTTGCAGCGGCGCGCCCAGGTCGCGCGCAGCACGTCCGGGCGGGTGGAGGTGACGATCGCCGCGCCGGGGGCGTCCAGGGTCAGCGGGATGACCAGGTGCACGCCCTTGCCGGCGCGGGGCGGGCCCAGGACGATGTAGCTGTCCTCGACACTGCCCCACACGGCCTGCCGGGTCAGGCCGTCGCGTCCCAGGCACAGCGCCACCAGGTGCGGCGCCGGGCGCTTGACGCCCGTGAGCGAGGGCCGGACGGCGGCGGAGCGCTGCTGCACCGCGCGGGCGGACAGGTGCCGGGCGACGTCACTGCCGCTGGCCATGCCCGGGCGCCGCCCGGGACCGCGTCCCGCAGTGACCCGCCGCCAGGCGGTGAACGCGGCGTAGCCGGCCGCGGCGGCCGCGGCCAGCAGCACCAGCGTCAGGGCCCACACCCAGCCGGGGCCGGCGACGGCGTCACGGGCGGTGGCCGGCCACGCTGCGGCCGGGTCGCCGGCGTGGTGGGCGACCGCGTCGACGGCGATGTTCGGAGCCTGGCCGGGGGTGGAGGCCGGCCAGCCGTGCCCGGTCAGCGCCCCGGACAGCTGCCCGGCCGTCCACAGCAGCAGCGACAGGCTCATCACGGTGGCGGTGGCGCCGACGAGCAGCGTGAACGCCAGGTCGTTGCTCCCGCCCGGGCTCGCCGGCCGGGCCGGGCGGGAGCCGGAGAAGCTCACTCGCCGGCCGCCAGGTCGGCCAGGGGCCCCGGGTCCGCGACCTCGGTGTGGACCATCCGGTCGTCGGTGTTGGTCAGGTTCCACTCAGCGGCGCCGCGGACGTGCTTGACGATGAAGCCGCGGCGACCGATCTTCCACAGGCCGACGCCCTTGCCGAGCATCGGGAGCAGGTCGGCCTCCACGTCGGTCAGGCCCAGGGCGCTGCGGGTGCGCTCGATCTGGTCGTACTCCTGCTGGTAGATGATCCGGGTTGAGCAGTCCGCGAGCAGCCCCTCGGCCAGCGCGACTGCCTCGCTGCCGGCCTCCCCGACCGCCTGCAGGTCCGACAGCCGGTGCATGACCACGATGTTGGACAGCCCCCACAGCCGGGACAGCTTGAACTGCTCCTGCATCCGCCGGACCAGGCCGACGTGGCGCATCAGGCGCCACGCCTCGTCGTACACCACGTAGCGACGGCCGCCGTCGGGGTCGGCCAGCGCCGATTCCATCCACGCCGACGAGCAGGTGCTGATCAGCGACAGGACCGTGTCGTCGGCCTTGATCCGCTCCAGGTTCAGCACGGTGATGGGCTGCTGGAAGTCGATGGGCACGCTGGTCTGCCCGTCGAACAACCCTGCCAGGTCGCCCTTGACCAGGCGGCGCAGCGTCAGCGCCAGGTCACGGGTGCCCTCGTGCAGGACACCGACCTCGATGCCGGCGTCCCGGGCCGCCAGCTCGTCGGGGTCGCGCAGCGCGGACAGCACATCGTTCAGGGTCGGGTTGGCGAGCCGGGCAGGGTCGGTGCCGTAGAGCTGGCCGGTGACGTGGTCCAGGGCCAGCTCCAGACCGGTGTACTCCGTCGGCGTCAGCCGACGGCCCAGCAGCGTCTCGGGCAGGGCGGCCAGCAGCAGCAGCCGCCGGTTGCGCACGGTGGTGGACCACTCGATCTCCGCGGCGCTGCCGGCTGGCACCGCCGGCCGGGCGCCGGCGTCCAGCGGGTTGAGCCGGGCGGCCAGGCCGCGCCCGAGCGCGACCGGCTCGCAGCCCATCGCCCGGGCGAGCTTGGTGTACTCGCCCTTGTGATCACCGGGCACGTAGGAGCGGATGCCGAACGCCGCTGAGCGATAGATCAGGCACTTGGTCAGCGAGCTCTTGGCCTGGCCGATGACGCCGGCGAGCAGCACGTTGGGGTTGCTGAGGTGACCGAGCTCGTACAGGTCCCACGGGGAGAACGCGAAGCTGCTGCGGCTGGTGTGGTCCTGCCCGATGTAGACGCCGGACGAGCCGAGCCCGGACTCGGCGATGAACGGGTACAGACCCTGCAGCCGGGCCGAGGTCGCACGGTGATGCGGCAACGCGATGCCCCGCGGCACCCGGCCGGCCTGCGGCCGGTGCGCGCCGGTGCGGGGACGCGCCTCGGCCTTGCGCAACTGGTAGTCCGCGCGCGCCGCGGCACGCTGGTCGGCCTTAGCAGCCTGCATGGCCTCCCACTCCGCGCGGGCCTGGGCCTTGCTGCGCCGGTCTCGACCGACCGTCAGCAGCCCGCTCACGCGCGCTCCCTGCCGGCACCTGCGGGCCGGGCTGCGGGTGCCGGTCCGGCCGCCTTCTGGTCGAGCATCGCCCGCAGCCGGCCGCGGTGAGACTTGCCGCCGCCGATCACTGCGAACACCAAGGCGGCGGGGTTGGCGGCCGGGTCGGCGGACAGGTCCGGTGCTGGGGCCGGCGTCGCGGCGCTGGCGGTCATGGTGTCCTCCTGGACGGTGGTCAGGGTCAGGGTCGGGCCGGTCACTTCAGACCCCGGCCAAGCGGAAGCGCGGCGATGCCGAAGGCCTCGTCCTGCTCGCCGTACAGGCGGCGGATCTCCAGCAGGCTCTTGGCGGCGGCCTGCTCGACCGCGCCGCAGGCGTCCTCGAGCTCGGCCTGCGTCGGGCCAGAGACGGTGATCAGCCCGAGGAAGCGGTAGTCGCCGTGGCCGTTGACCAGCTCGGCCTCGCGGGCGTGGACCTCCTCGTCCTCGCGCTCGCTGCGCTGGGTCTTGGTCTGCTTCATCTTGCGCCGGGCCTCGTCGTCGGCGGCCCGGTTGACCTTGGCCTTGCGCACCTCGCGGTTGGCCTTGGACGGCGACAGCGGCTCGGCGATCACCGTCATCGTCCGGCGCACCCCGCTGCCGAGCAGCAACGGCGTCAGGAAGCCCGCGTGCACGTTCATGCGGGGCCACTCCGCGACCCAGTAGGTCGCGTGCAGCGCCGAGTCGGTGCGGTAGTGGTCCCACTCGGCGACCGCCGCCATCGGGCCCGCCACAGCGGCGTCGACGCCCGTGCTCAGGCCGCCGTGGTGGCCGCCGCGGCGGTCGACCGTCGCCGCACCGGCCGGGTCGTAGGCGCTGCGCACCACCTGCGCGAGGCGGCGGGGCGGCAGCCAGCCGGCCGTCTCGATCTCGGCCTGCGCGAGGCCGTCCTCAATCGCGGTCAGCTCACGCAGCAGGACGGTGAACGCGCCGGCGTCGCCGCCGCCGGCCTGCTTGATCTGGCGGGCCGCGGCCTTGGCCGACAGCGTCACCGTCAGGTACGTCTCGTGGACCTGCGCGACCGGTCCGGCCTGGGCCAGCAGCTGCTTGTACGCCTCGGCGGCGGCGGAGCCGTCGTCGACGCCGCGGGCCGCCCACCAGCGCTCCATCGCGTCCCCGGAGTCGGGGATCGCGCGCTCCTGCCAGGTCAGCCGCACGACCTTGCCGTTCTCCTGGCACAGAGACGCCAGCAGCGACCCCCATGCCCACACCCTGCGGGTCTGGGCCCCGGACTCCAGCAGCGCGAACGACGTCCCGCGGCAGGCCAGCGTCGCGGAGTAGGTCTTGCGCTGCGGGTCCTTGACGACAGCGATCTCGCCAGCGCCGGCGGGCATCGCCAACAGGCGCAGCGGGTGCAGGCGGCCGGGCAGGTCCAGCTCAGGCAGCAGCGCACCGTCGCGAAGCGCCGCAGGGCCGCCGCGGTAGGACAGCTGCCCGGTCGCCCGCCGCAACACGTGTGCCACGCCGATGGGGACCCACTGGTCGAGCTGGCGGCCGGCGAAGGGCAGGAAGGCCACCACTGCCAGCAGCATCGCCGGGAGCAGGCTCACCGCCAGCCCCAGCGTGCCGTACTGCAGGCCCGCCAGGACCAGCAGCAGCGCCACCCCGAGCACGCCCAACTGCGCGCCGCGCAGCCCGAGCATGACGCCAGCGGTCTCACGCGGCCCGAAGCGATACGTGGGAACGTCGGTCTCAGTCATCAAGACTCCTGGTCAGAACTGGGGTGGGGAAGCCGGCCGGATACCGGCGGTGTCGTCGGGCTGGCAGCACCGCCAGGAGCTGCCCCGGCTTCGTGCAAGGGCTGCTCGTGCGGGGGCGCGTCCGCGGCCGGCGGCGACGACGCTGGACGCAGCAGCTGTCCCTCAGGCGAGGAGGTTTCCGCGCCGACCGCGGTCGCCGCGGTGGGCACGACTGCTGCTTCTGCGCTGCCGACGGGCGCGGGGGCGGTGGGCCCGCCTGTAGCCCCACCGGGATCGACGCCGGCAGAACCGGCGCTTTCGCTCGACGGCTGTACGTCTGGAACAGCCATCCCACTTGCGGAACCAGCGACGTCTACGCGCGGCGCCTCGGTCTCGGAGCCACCGGCGGCCGAGACGACACCCTCCTGGGTGCCCTTCACTGCACGTCCGGCTCCCTCGGCCGCCTTGGCAACCACTGCGGCACCTCCAGTGGCAGCAGCTCCGGCAGCAGTAGCCGCCGTACCGCCACCAGAGGCGGCACCATCCGCCAGCGCACTGGGCGCCGGCGTGGCGTCGCCAGCGCTCGTACCGGCTCCGGAGCCGGCGGAGCTCGGCGTCGCCTGCTTATCGGCCGTGGCCGCTGCTTCCGATGTCTCAGCCGCACCGCCGCCCGATGCGGCGCCACCCGGGACTGGGGATTGCGGCGCGACCGCCGGCGCCTGCCCCGTGACGTCAGCCATCGGCTTCTGCCGAGCGCCGCCTAGCAGGGACTGCGCCTGCTGGGCCCGGGTCATCCCGGCGACCGCTGCGTTGGCGGGCGCGGTGGCGCCGCTCTTCATGCTGGCGAGCATCTCGCCGGCGACGTGCACCTCGACGAAGTGCACGAGCTTGAGGCACAGCCACGGCGAGAACAGCGCCATGATCAGCATGACGAGGCCGCCGATGACGGTGGTGATGCTCTTGCTCGTGCCGATGGCGGAGACGGCGACCGCGAAGAGAACGCTGATCGCGAACTTGCTCAGGATCAGCGCGATAAGGGTCTCGGCCCAGCGTTTGGCCATGCGGGACGTGCCGGCCCACGCCTGGCCGGCGAAGGCGATCGGGGCGAAGACGGCGACGGAGTAGATCGCGAACTTGCGCAGCACGAGAATGAACCAGACGGCCAGGGCAGCGATCATGGTGAAGAACGCCAGGACCAGCAGCAGGCCGGAGCTGCTGCCGGTCACCAGGCCGGCTGCCATGACGTCGGAGAGCCGCTGGGCCGAGCCGGCCATGCCCTGGTGCAGGACGTAGGAGCTCAGCGCGTCGGTGGCTCCCAGCGCCAGCTCGGTGAAGGTGACGGCGAGAGCGGCACCGAAGACGGCCTGGAAGACCCCAATCAGGGAGCGGATCGGGTTGCGGCGGCGCAGCACGGCGCCGACTAGGTCGAACAGGAACAGCATGAGCACGATCGGGGCGGATACGGCGAGCATGACGGCGTAGTTCTGGGTGAAGAACGACTCGGTCAGGTCGACCTGAGTCGCGGTGTCGATGGCGCCGGCGAGGTCGTTGAGCATCTCTTTGGCACCGTCGGTGAACTTCTCCGCGACCGTGTCCAGCACCGACTTCGATGCTTCGCAGACGGGGTTGAGCCAGCACGGCAACGCCACCAGCTGCACGTCGGTGGTCGTCGCTGCCGGCGCCGGTGTTGGGGCGGCCAGCGCCGGCGTCACGTTCAGGGTCAGCGCGGCGAGGGCGGCCAGCAGCAGCACGTCGGCGGTGCGGCGAAGGCGGTTGGTCATCAGGCGGGATCTCCCAGGTGCTCCGGGTCCGCCCGCGGCGCGGCAGTCGCGCGCCGCGGGCCTGTCGTCGTGGTGCTCGGCATGGCGCTGCTAGTGGACGCTCTGGCCGATGTGGAAGAAGAAGTTGATGATTGCGGCGGCGGCGCCGACCAGGAACGCGACACCGACCGAGGTGACGACGCCGGTCTTGCCGCCCTGCGCCGCGCCGTAGTTGCCGGTCCGGGAGCCCAGCGCCCAGACGATCGCGGAGGCCAGGAACCCGGCCGCGCAGGCAAGTTCGGCGTAGAACGCGATGTAGTTGATGATGTCGCCGAGCTGGGTGCCGCCGGGCGCGCCGGCGTTGGGCCTGACGACGACGTCGGCCAGGATGCGGGCGCCGTGGTGGGCGTAGACGGGCGTGTTCATGCGGTTCCTCCGGGGGTGGTGTGGATGGCAAGCTCGACCGCGGGCGCGGCGGCCCGGGCCAGGTGGTCGGTCAGGCCGATCACGGCGCGGGTGGGGCGGACCCGCAGGGCGCAGCCGCGGGTACCGGCCGTCCAGCGGACGCCGAGGACCAGCAGGGCCAGGCTCGTAACGGTGCCGGCGGCGTCGAGCAGGAACTTCACCGCCGGCCTGTCCCGCCGGTGAAGCCGTCGGCGACCGCAGCGGCCAGCTCGACGTAGGCCCGCCGGGTCGCGGGACGCAGGGCGTCGAGGTCGAACTGCGCGCCCTCGGCCAGGTGCGGGTCGTAGGGGACCTGCAGCACGCTGCGGCACCGGCCGGCGAAGTGCTCCACGACCCGGTCGACGTCGACGGCGCCGCCGCGGCGTACCGCGGACACGACCACGACGGCGTCGCGCACCAAGTCTGAGCGGCCATGCGCGTCGAGCCAGTCCAGGGTCGCGGCGGCCGAGCGGGCCCCGTCCACGGCCGGAGCGGCTACCAGCACGATCTGGTCGGCGACGCCGAGCACGCCGGCCATCGCCGAATGCAGCAGGCCGGTCCCGCAGTCGGTGACGATGAGGTTGTAGAACCGGCCAAGCAGGTCGCACGCCTGCCGGTAGTCGGCCTCGTCGAACGCCTCTGACAGCGCGGGGTCGCGGTCCGCGGCGAGGACCTCCAGCCGAGCGGGGGTCTGGCTGGTAAACGCCCGCACGTCCGGGTAGCGCTCGAGCCGGCCGGCAGCGCGCAGCAGGTCGCGCACCGTGGCCTGGTTGTCGCGCCGCACCCGCTCCCCCAGCGTGCCGAGGTCGGGGTTGGCGTCGACGGCGAGGACGCGGTCGCCGCGGATACTGGCAGCGGTCGCGCCGAGACCCAGCGTCGTGCTGGTCTTGCCGACCCCGCCCTTCGCGGACACCACTGCGATCCGGCGGCACCCGGTCACCGGCGCCTGAGCGCGGGCAACCAGCGCCTGGTAGCGCAGCTCGGCGGGGCTCTCGCCGGGATTGACCAGCCCAAAGCTGGCGTGGAACACCACGCGCCGCCAGCCGCCGTTCGGCGCCGCCCGGCGCGGCCGGAGCAGCTGCTCGTCGGTGAGATCCTCAGCCGGCACCGCCCTGGCCGGCTCGTCCGGCTGGGCCGGCTCAGGCGCAGATGCCACGACTGGTGCGGCCGGCGCCGGCACGTCCGGACCCGCAGGCGCGCCCTCCTCGACCGGCTCGGCCGCCTCGCTCAGGCCGGTCGGTTCGGTCAGGCCGGCCGGTTGCGCGCCGCGGCGCACTCCGCGCCCCGGCCGGACCGCGGGCGCTGCCTCGCGTGGGGCCTGCACCGGCAGCACAGCTACCGGCTTCTGCGCGGTGAGCAGCGCCCTTGCGGTGTCGTCCGGGTCACGGCTGGCCGCCTCCTGCAGGAGCGAGACCGGCTGGAGTCCGTCGTGCATGGCCACCTCCGTGGCATTGGTGAGTCCTTATGGACGAGCACCGTATGGGCTGCTAGACAAGGCTGCAAGTAACAAGCGCCGCGAAGTGCCATATAAGGGCGACGCGGGACTCTACGGCTACGTGCCGGGACTGCACGGTGCACCGCCGAGCCGCACCCGGGCAGTCACACTCTCGGGAGGGACATTCATGGCCCAGCTGCTCCACCATCGGCCCACGTGGGCCGGCGGGGTCCTCTGCCTGCTGCTGACCGCTGGCTGCGCGCACCCCCTGACGGCCGGCGCGGCCTCAGCACGGGCCTCGACGGCGCCCCCGTCACCGACCGCCGCGGCTGCGACTCCGCCGCCCGAGGCGTCGCCGGGCGCGCTGCCGGCAGTGCCGGCGCCCGCCGCTCAGGTGGCCGCGGACTTCATCACCGCCCTGAACAGCCACGACGCCCGGCCTGGACACGACCACGCTCTGCACGACGCGAACGCCCGCACCCGGCCGTACGTCACTGACCGGGTCTACGCGCAGATCGTCGATCCGCAGACCCGCACCAGCGCTGCCCTATGGCAGCAGCTGCGCGCGGCTGGCGCCGTCACCAGCGTCAACGTCGAGAAGGTCGCCGTGCCGGAAGGCGCACCCGCACCCAGCGGTCAGCAGGCGGAGGTCCGCATCACCTACACCGTCACGACCAGCGGCCCGGACCTGCAGGACACCCAGACCCTGTCCCAGGGCATGCAGGTCAGCGCCACCCCAGCCGGCTGGCGGGTCGACCAGCTGCTGGCGTTCTGAGCCGGCGACCGTGACCCCAACAGCGACCCAGCCATGAGCAAGTTCCTGGCCGGCGTCGCAGCGCTCGTCGTCATCCCGCTGCTGGCCCTGGTGATCCTGCTGTCGGCGGCCAGCTCCACGCCCGCGAGCGCCTCCGGCGGCGGGGTCGGCGGCGGCCTGGCCGCCGGCGCCGTCCCGGCTGCCTACGGGCCGTGGGTGATCAAGGCCGCCGCGACCTGCCCGGTGCTGACCCCGTCCCTGGTCGCCGCGCAACTGCAGACCGAGTCCGGGTGGAACCCGAACGCGGTCTCCCCGGTCGGCGCCGAGGGCCTGGCGCAGTTCATGCCCGGCACCTGGCCGGGCTACGGCCGCGACGAGAACGGCGACGGCAGCGCCGACCCGTTCGACCCACCGGACGCGATCATGGCGCTGGCCCGGTACGACTGCGCGCTGTACGACCAGGTCTCCGGACTGCCTTCGGCCGGCAAGGTCGCCTTGACGCTCGCCGCGTACAACGCCGGCCCCGGCGCCGTGCTCGCCGCCGGCGGCATCCCGCCCTACCCCGAGACCCAGGCGTACGTCCAGACAATCGAGGCGCTGGCCGCCAAGCTCGCCGGCCCGCCGGCCGCCGGGCCCGTTCCGGTCAACGACCCGGTCGCCGCCAAAGCCATCGCGTTCGCCCGCAGCAAACTCGGCCTGCCCTACCAGTGGGGCGGCACCGGCCCGCTCTACGACTGCTCCGGCCTCACCCAAGCCGCCTACGCCTACGCCGGCGTGGCCCTGCCCCGCACCACCACGATGCAGTTCGCCTACGGGCCGCGGGTCCCCGTCAGCACCATCGCGCCCGGAGACCTGATCTTCTTCGCCAGCGATGGCACCGCGGCCGCGCCCGGCCACGTCGCGATCTACCTCGGCGGCGGCCAAATGCTGGACGCCCCGCACACCGGGGCGGTCCTGCACATCGGCCCGCTGTGGGGCACCCCCACCGGCGCGACCCGCCCGGCCGCGCTGGCCGGGCACTGATGGCCGCGGCCGACCCGCCAGTCCCGGGGCGGCTGCTGATCCACCCGACCGCCATGCGGCAGGCTGTCGCCGCGGATCACCCGTTTGGAGTAACCCCCGAACCACCTGGCGATCGGAAGGGCATGGCGCGCGGCTACACGTTCGACCCGATCCGGCTACGCCTGACCCGGGTACGCGCCGACCTCACCCAGGCCGAGCTCGGCAGCCTGGTCGGCACCACCGCCTCGCAGATCTCCCACTACGAACGCGGCCGCGCGCAGCCCTCGGTCAAGAGCATCCAGAAGCTCGCGGTCGCACTCGACATCGCCCCCGCCGTACTGCTGGCCAAGCTCGACGACGCCGACAAAAAGCTCAGCGACCTGCGCGTCAGCGCCGGGCTGACCCAGGCCGACGTCGCCAACGCGCTCGAGCTCAACGACCGCAACTACAGCGCCATCGAACGCGGCGAGCTCGGCCTGACACCGGAGCTGGCTCGGCGGCTCGCCGACACCTTCGGCACCGCCTACGACCAACTCCTCGCCGCCTACTTCAACGCCCGGCGACAACGACGGGCCCGCGGGATGCAACTGCAACCGCTCCGCGAGGAACACGTCCGCTCCCCCGACGAACCGACCGTCCCGCGCATCCCCAACAAGGGCCCACGGCCCTTCACCCCACCACCCGGCTACGAGTAGCACCATCCGCGCAGTTGATGTGCTGGTGCAGGGCGGGTGAGGACCTGGTCGTCGACGAGGCCCTTGCCGCCTGGCCGGACCGACGCCGGTTCGCACCTAGTCATCAGCCAGCGGCACGTCCGCATCGACCACGTTACGGCGGTCGCCGGAACGGCGTCGGGACGCTGCCCTCTCTCCAGTGCGAATGCACTCGGCCCGCGACACGCCGCGCTAGGTGCTTGGAGTGCATTCTCCGCTGCGGCAGGCTGCTACCCATGGCAACAGGAGGCCCCGGCCGAAGACGGCGTCGCGGCGAACTTGCAGGCCCGACGGTGTGCATGCAGGCGCGAGTCTGCGAAGACACCCGACGGAAAGCGAACGCGATCGCTGACGCTCTCGGCATCACGCTCTCGGAGTACCTCGAGCGCCTCGTCAACCGCGAAGCGCTCGACCCCCAGGGACGTCCGACGTGGGCCGACGAAATCCCGGCACATACTTCTGACGACCCGCTACCGGGCCTGGACACGGTGAACGCCGCCTAGACCACCCCGGCCGCCAACCGGCGGCCAACAGCACGAAGCCCCACACCCCAAAGCTCGTTTGGCCGCGAATTCGGGTGCAGGGCTTCGTCTACCACTACGGAGGTCACTATACCCCCGCCGTCGCGGTGGGTCAGGTCGTGCGTCCGGCTTCGCTGCCGCGCGTGTCGCGCTGACCCGCCATCTGAGCCTGCGCATGGCCGGCGCCGCCCGGCCCCGTGACGCTGACAGCGTCCGATCCGATCAGGGTCGGCGCTGACACCCCCACCCCGGCTGACACGCCCGACCTGCTCTGGCGCATGTTCGCGCCTGCGGTCGCCGGTCAGTTGCGGGTCCGGATCGCCCGGGACCGGGTCTCCTACCGGCAGGCGTGGGAACGGTCCCTGGATCCGGAGGGCAGGCCCAAGCTGCCGGCTGCGGTCCGGCTGTACGGCCGGGACGGCCGCGCGCGGTGCCTCGCTCTCGACCTGGATGTCGGGCGTGGCGGGCACGCGCAGGTGGCCGCTGACACCGACCGGCTGCTCGCCCTAGTTTCCGCCGTCGGCGGGCGGGCGTTCGTCGACGAGTCCCCCACCGGCGGCCGTCACGTCTACCTGCCGCTGCACGAACCGGTCGCGTTGGAGGACCTGCGCCCGGTGCTGCGGTCGCTGGCCGCGCTTGCCCCGTCGCTGGACCTCACCCCGATGCTGAACGCGGCCGCAGGCTGCATCCGCCCGCCCGGCGCGGCGCACCGCGCCGGCGGCACCCAGCGCCTGCTCACCCCGTTGCCGCAGGCCCGCGACGCCGCCCTGCGCGGCAACAGCCCGCTGGTGTGGCGGGCGCTAAGTGCCCGGCTGGCGCCCCGCTTCGACGACCCCACTCCCCCGGCCGGCTCCGCCGACCCCGCCGAGCTCGATGAGCCAGCCGCCGCACGCCGGCCAGCCCAGCCACTGTCGGCGGACTACCTAAGGCTGGCCCGGACCGGGGACTACAGCGACACGCCGTATCGGACCGGATCGGAGGCCCGCCAGGCGGTGCTGACCTCCGCCGCCGCCCGCGGCTGGCGGCTGGTCGACGTGACCCGGCACCTGGAAACCGGCGCCTGGCCCGGGCTGGCCGGCCTGTACGGCCGGTACCGGTCCGGCTGGCGCACCGCGCTGTGCCGGGACTGGCGCAAAGCAGGAGCGTTCCTGGCCGCGCGAGAGCTTGTCTCCAACTCCCCCACAAGGGAGAGTTACTCACACCCCCCCACCCCTGACCGGTCACAGACAGCCACTATGAACGGAGATGATCACGGTGGGGAACGGGACTATGTGTTCCTGCGTCAGTGGTGGACCGCGCTGACTCTGGCCAGCACTGACCGGTACGGGAGCAGGGCCGGGCTGACTTTGCGGGCGGTGCTATACGCGCTCGGCGCCGCTGCGCAGAAGCGCGGTCACCGCTACGTCGCCTTCGGCACCCGCAGCCTGTCGCTGGGCTCGGCTCGCGACCACACCACCGTCGCCGCCGCGTTGCGCGCCCTACGCGACGAAGCCGACCCGTTCCTGGTGCTGCTCGATGGCGGTCGCGGGCCGGCCGGGGACCGCTACGAGTTACGGATCCCTGACGTCTACCTGCGCCGCGCCGAGACCCGCCGCTGGCCCGCCGGCCGACTCCCTCAGGTCGACTCGGTGTTCGGTGAGCTCGGCCTGCCCGCGTTCTTCGCCCACACCGCCCTCGACCAGGCACCCCGATCGGTTAGTGATCTTGAGGACCGCGCCGGGCTGACCCGCTCCACCCTGTACAGGGCACTGGAGGCCCTAGCCGACCACGGCCTCGCGCAACGGGTATCGGGCGGATGGCGGCTCGGCCGCACCACCTTGCACCTCGCCGGCGAGCGACTCGGCATCCCCGAACTCGTCACCGCCCTGCTCGCCAAGATCCGACACGAACGCGCCGCCTGGTGGGCCCGACTCGGCCTGGTCCGCCCCGGCCCTCCCCAGGCCGATGACGCGGCTGGCTCCTCTGGCCGCAGCGAGTCGGGCCCAAGCCCACTGGAGGACTGGAGCGGCATACCACCGGGGGACGAACTGCCGCCCGACGAGCCGTACACGGTCCTCGACCTGCTCCACGACGCCCTCGGCGCGGTGCCGATCCCGCCGGGTGGATGACCCTCCCCCGGCGGCCTCGCCACGGTGGCACCTGAGGTATTACCCTGGCCGGGTGGCCGTAACGAAACTCTCCGTCGCCCTCGACGAGCGCGTCGCATCTGCGGCCCGCGCCGCCGCGACGCGCGACGGAATGAGCCTGTCCGCGTGGCTGTCCCGCGCCGCCGAACAGTCCGTGCGCATCGACGAAGGACTGCGCGCCGTCGCCGAATGGGAAGCCGAGCACTCCCCCATCACCGCCGCCGAACGCGCAGCCGCCGATGCTCTGCTCGACACCCTCGCTGCTCGCCAGCGCGCCGCCGCCTCCTGAGTGCTCAGCTACGACACCGGCTGCCTGCTCGGCGCCGAAGCAGGCAATCGTGCGGTGTGGGTCCTGCACGAAGCCGCGCTTCGCCGCGGGCAGCCACCCACCGTGCCCACCGTCGTCCTCGCCCAGGCGTGGCGCGGCGGCCCGCAAGCCCAGCTCTCCCGGCTGCTCAAAGGCTGCCGCCTCGACCCGCTGACCGAGACCCAGGCCCGCGCTGCCGGCGTCGGCTGCGGCGCAAGCCGCACCGCGGACATCGTCGACGCGGCAGTGGTGGTCACCGCCGCCGCCCGGGGCGACACCATCGTCACCAGCGACCCGACCGACCTCGCCCGCGTCGCCGACGCACTCACCCTCACGGTCGACCTGCACCGGGTCTAGGAGCACAGCGACAGCCCGAGGTGTCCTGCTGCTTAGGCATTCGCTCTCGCGCCCTTCTGGCTGCGTGCGAGCCGAAGTGCGGAGGCCGCCACCGCTGTCCCGCGTCACGCCACCGGCCCCGCTTCGCCGCGGCATCCACCTCCGCCAGCTCCGCCGGGTCCCGCCGAAGCGTCAATTGCACCGTGTCCGCCGCGACCCGCCTGCCGCGCGGTACCCGATCGCCCCGGAAGGGCTCTCAGCGGCCCCGCAGAGCGTCCAATACGGCCTCCGGCTGACCTCGGGCCGTCCGGGCCACCAGATGCCCCTAAGAAGGGCGTTCAGGTCCGCTCAGCAAACCCCTCGCACGACGTCCTCGTACAGCTGTCTCGGCACGCCCGCCGCACCCACCTACTGGGCCGACGTCACCGCACGTGTATCGGCGCCTGTAGACAGCATCTGCGAGCTCCCGGAGCAGCTCGGCGTCAAGCCGCGCACGACGCCCGCCATGCGAGGGGCAACGCACGTACGCAAGCAAGTGCACAAGCAATGAAACAAGCAAGGTCACAAGTTACAACTTAGTAGGTACCCACTCCAATCCACCAGCAGTGCACCTCGCACGCGCAACGGCGTGTCGCCTCGCAAGGCCCATCCCGGGAGGCAAGCATGGGTACATGCATGTCATTGTCGTTGCCAACGCCAAGGGAGGCGTGGGCAAGACCACCCTGATCGCCCAACTTGCCGGGCTCCTCGCAGCCGCCGGCCACCGAGTGCTCGCCATCGACCTGGACCCCCAGGGCAACCTCGGCCGAGACCTCGGATACGCCGACCGGACAGACAACGGCGACGGCCTTGCCGACACCCTGCTACGCCAACGCCCTGCCCAGCCGATAACCGACGTCCGCCCGGGACTTGACGTGCTACCCGGCGGGCAAGCCCTCGGCGACGTTCCCGCCGTCGCTGCCAGCCGCCGCATCGACGGGCGACCTCTCACCGGGACCCTGGCCGACGCACTCGCCCCGCTGCATGAGAGCTACCAGTGGGCATTCATCGACACCCCACCGGGGGAGCGGTTCCTCGTCGAGATCGGTCTAACTACCGCCCAGCACTTGATCATTCCGACCCGCAGCGACGACGCCAGCATCGACGGCCTCGAAATCACCGCGCAACGCTTCGTCGCCGCCCGCCAAGCGAACCCTGCCCTGGAGCTACTCGGCGTCGCCCTGTTCGGCACCTCCGCCCGGGCGGCCCGAATGCGGGACGCGGTGCGCGCCACCATCGCCCGACTGCTCGAAGGAGCCGCGCCGGTCTTCACCAGTGAGATTCGCTACCTCGAAACCGCCGCCTATGACGCCCGCCGGCAAGGCCTCCTTGTCCACGAACTCGAGGGCGCGCAACGACGCGCCCTCACCGACCGGCTCGCCAGACTGCGCCGGGGTGACCGGCCCACTGACGCTCTCTACAGCCGGGACGCCAGTAACCTCGCCGCCGACTACCAGCAACTAGCCGAAGAAATCGTCGCGCGGGTCAGCTCGGCCACTGCCGCCGGAGCACCGGCATGAGTCCGCGACGGTCCCTCGGAAAGGACTTCGCCCCACCCGACCGCAGCGCCGGGCTACGCACCATGCTGCCGCCATCAACCACGCCGGCCTCGACCAGTACCACAACCCACGACGACGAACCAGCGCCCGGGGCGGCCCCGGCTTCCGGCAACGACCGGCGGCGGCCGGACAAAGCGCGACCACGTGCCGAACGGCGACCCGAGTCCGGTGGCCTCGCCCTTGTCGTCGTCTACCTGTCCGACTCCGTCTATCTGGCGCTTCGAAGTCGCGCCCGCAGCGGCTCACGCTCCTACACCGACATCGCCCTGGACGCCGTGGAGACCCACCTGGAGGCGCTGCGCACCCATTGGAAGGACGACGCAGTACCCGCGTCGGCAGCCGGCGCCCTGTTCCCCCGGCGACAGCCCAACCGCGCATACCGCGAGGAGCCCACCCGTCAGGTGCAGCTCCGGCTGCAGACTGACGCAGCCGCCACTCTGCGTCGCGTCGCTACCGAATGCCAGGCGCCCAGCACCACCGCGCTCGTCGACCAAGCACTACGTCGAGAGCTGCTCGACCACCGACACGGCTAAGGAGGCGGCAGCCAATAGTTGAAGAGGGGCTGTCCATGTGAGTGCAGTAGTGCCGTCCCAGTGCCCAAGAAGGCCAAGCGTCCAACACCCGGCAAGCGCGCCTGGACCGGCGAGGTCGCCGTAGAGCCGCTCAAGCCTGCTCGGGGTCCTCGCGGCCAACACGCCAAGGGGCGTCGTGGGGCCCCTCGACGGTTCAAACCGCCCAGGGCGCCCCCTGCGGGGCCGGTACGGCCGGCCTTCGGCCGGCTGTCCTTGTTGCAGGCTGCCCCCCGGATTGTGCGGGGCCGCCCCTCCCCAAGCAAGGGCGCCCAAGATCCTTCCTCGGGCGCTCCGCGGGAAGCTTCTTGGGCTTGTTCCCTTGCCCGGCGAGCCGCTGCGACCCCTGCGGGCGGCTTTGCGGCGGAGGGGTGAACCCACCGCCCTCAGGCCGGGGGACACCGGCCCACCCGCACCCGCTTCGGCGGACGGGACAGGGAGGTCAGATGAGCACCAGCACACACACCAGCAGCACCACCAGCCAGACGACCGGCGGGCAGGACAAGCTCGCCGCGTTGCACGAGCAGATCAGCGACGGTGTCGCCGCGCTGGTGGAGTCCCAGGGGTGGCGGGCGATGCTGGACACCGCCGCGAAGTTCCACAGCTACAGCCTGGGGAACCTGCTGCTGATCGCGCTGCAGGCGCCCCAGGCCACCCAGGTTGCCGGGTTCCGCAGCTGGCAGAGCCTGGGCCGGCAGGTACGCAAGGGGGAGCGGGGCATCGCGATCCTGGCGCCGTGCACCTACCGCCCCAAGGCAGCCGAGCAGGCGGAACCGGCCGCACCAGCCGGGCACGAGCCGGCGGCCAGCTGCAGCGGGGGAGCGGCGCCCGACGCCGGCGGCGGCCGGCAGGTCCGGGGCTTCCGGGTGGTGCATGTGTTCGCGCTACACCAGACCGAGGGGGCGCCGTTGCCCGAGGTCGCCCCGAGCCTGCTGGTAGGTCAGGCCCCGGTCGGGCTGTGGGACGCTCTGGAAGGTCAGGTGCTTGGGCACGGCTACACGGTGCACCGCGGTGACACCGGCCGGGCCAACGGCTGGACTGACCCTGCCAGCCGCACGGTCCGGGTCAGCGGCGCCGTGGATGACGCCCAGGCGGTCAAGACGCTGATCCACGACCTATTGACCGCACCAAGTCGGGTCGGTGAGCGTGCCCGTCCGGCTCGTGCGCAGCGGACTCGCCGGGGCGCGTTCCCTTGCGCTTCGGCGGGGTCGCTGACTGCTGGGCTGGACTCCTCATCAACGTGGAGGGGCGTCGCTGTGACGAGGGCAGGAGAGAGCGACCCGTCGCGGGACGTGACGGGGTTGACGGTTGCCGCGCTCGGTGGGATCCGGGTAGTCGACGGCTTGCCCGGGGTGGCGGTGATCGACGCTGCCGGCATGCCGGTGCCGGCGGTCGCGGAGTTCCTGTGTTCGCTGCTGGCCAGCGGTGCTGCCGCCGGCAGTGTGCGGTCGTATGCGTTGGCGCTGTTGCGCTGGTGGCGGTTTCTGGCCGCGGTCGACGTCGCCTGGCAGCAGGCGAGTCGGGTCGAGGCCCGCGACTTCGTGCTGTGGATGCGGTTCACCGCCCGGCCGACCGTGGGGAGTGCGGTCGAGGGCAGCGGGTACGCGGCGGCGACGATTAACCACAACCTGGCGGTGCTGCGCGGCTTCTACGCCGACCGCATGGCGGTCGGGGACGGCCCGGTGGTCAATCCGGTGCCGGAGGCGGTCGGCCGCGGCGGGCAGCGGCCGGGCGCGCACGCCAGCCCGATGACGCCGCCGGAGCGACACCGCCGCGCGCCGCTGCGCCAGAAGACGCCGGCCCGGCTGCCGCGCAGCCTGCCGGATCACCTGTTCGACGCGTTGTTCGCCGCGATGGGTTGCGACCGGGATCGGGCGCTGCTGGCCTTCTACATCAGCACCGGCGCCCGGGCGAGCGAGCTGCTGGGGGTCAGCCTGGACCGGGTCGACGTGGGTGCGCAGCGGATCGGCGTGCACCGCAAGGGCAGCGGGCGGCTGCAGTGGCTGCCGGCGTCGGCGGACGCGTTCGTGTGGCTGCGGCTCTACCAGCAGCGGCAGGAACCTCCGGCCGGGGAGGCGGCGTTGTGGCTGACCCGCCGTGCGCCGCACCGACCGCTGACCTATCCGGCGATGCGCCGGGTGCTGCAGCGGGCCAACGACCGGCTGGGCACCCGGTGGACGCTGCACGATCTGCGGCACACCGCCGCCTACCGCATGGCCGAGGATCCGCGGCTGTCGCTGACCGACGTGCAGTGGGTGCTCGGCCACGCCCAGCTGGCCACCACGCAGATCTACCTGCGCCCACGCGAGGACGAGGTGGTCGCCCGGGTGCTCGAGCACCACCGGGCGCGCCGGGCCGAGCCGGCGCCGCCCTCACCGCCGTCAGGCGGCTACCGCCAGGACTCGCTGCGGGAGCTGCTGGGGCAGGTCCGCGATGGCCGCTGAGACCACCGACCGCTCACCGGGCCGGGAGCACGTCGAGCAGGACGTCGAGCAGGACCGCTACGTCGATCCGGTACCCGCACCGCGCGGCCGCGGCCCGCGCACCGCCCGCCGCCCGTCCGAGCAGCACGACTTCCGCACGCCGACGCTGCCCACGCCGCAGCTGGCGCGGCCGAGCGTGTGGCCGGAGAGCACCCGCAGCCGGGGCGAGGTCCTGGCCGCGGTCGACGCGCTCGACGCCGGGCTGACGATCAAGGAGCTGCGCCGCCGCCGCAGCGGGGTTGAGCTGCTGCTGGACTGGCTGCAGAGCTTTCCCGGCGTGTCCTGGCAGCAGCGCTGGCAGGCCGCCGGCGCGGACGCGGCCGGCTCGGACTGGGCCGACCTGGTCGACGCCGCCGGCCTGCTGACCGGCCGGGACCGCCGCGCCCAGCTGACCGGGGCGGTCGGCCGGCTGATCGTGCTGGGCGCACTGCGGCCGGGCTACCGGTGGCTGTATGCGCTGCGCTCGGGCAGCGTGCTCGAGCGGTTCCGCGCCCGCCAGGACCCGGAGGGGTTCGCCGCGCTCGACGTGCTGTTCGCCGCGGGCGGGGCGCGGTTGACTCCGGCCGATCGCCGGCTGGCCTACTGCCAGCTGACCCGCATCCTCATCCACAACGGCGGCCGGCTCGCTGACATCACCGTCGCCGACTGCGTGGAGGCCTACCGGGCGCAGGCCGGATACAGCCAGCGCCAACACAGCTACTGGTACGTGCTGCTGCTGCGGGCCGGCATCCTGCCGGCGGGCAGCCCGCCGACGGTCTGGGCGGCCAGCCGCCGCGGGCAGCTGACGGTCGAGGAGCTGGTCGACGGCTACGACGTGGCATGCCGCCCCATGCGGGACCTGCTCGTCGACTACCTGCACGAGCGGCAGGCCGGCATGGACTACGCCTCGCTGCGCCAGCTGGTGACCAAGCTGGTGCTGCTGTTCTGGCGCGACATGGAACTGCACGAACCGGGCATCGACTCGCTGCACCTATCCGAGCAGATGGTGCGGGACTGGAAGGGCCGGCTGGGCGAGATCCGCTACGGCAACCACCGGATCGGACAACGCCGCGAGGACCCGCACGCGATCCTGATGGCGGTGCGGGCGTTCTACGCCGATGTGACCCACTGGGCGCTGGAGGAACCAGTCCGCTGGGGGCGGTGGGTCGCCCCGAACCCCGTCAGCGCCAACGACCTGCGCGGAATGGGCAAGCAGCGCACCCGCGCCACCGCCCGCATGCATCAGCGCACCCGCGCCCAGGCCTTCGTGCTGCCCGCGCTGGTCGACGCCGCGGAGACCGGGCGGTGGACCGCGGCGCGGCTGCTGCAGTCCGCCTCCGCCGCCGCCCCCGGCGAGACCTTCCACGTCGATGGCGTGCAGTGGCAGCGCTCGGCGGTCGCCACCGGCCAGCGCGCCGCCAGCACCCGGCGACCCGGCGTCGTCTACGTCGACGACCCCGACGGCGGCCCGCGGCGCAACCTCACCCTCGCCGAGGACAACGCCTTCTGGACCTGGGCGACCGTCGAGGTGCTGCGGCACACCGGCATGCGCATCGAGGAGATGCTCGAGCTCACCCACCGGGCCTTCGTCGCCTACACCGTGCCTTCCACCGGCGAGGTGGTGCCGCTGCTGCAGGTCGTGCCCTCCAAGACCGACCGGGAACGGCTGCTCGTGGTCAGTCCCGAGCTGGCCGACGTGCTTGCCGCCGTGATCGCCCGGGTACGCGCCGGCCACCAGCAGATCCCGCTGGTGGCCCGCTACGACCACATGGAACGGGTGCACAGCCCGGCGCTGCCGTTGCTGTTCCAACGCTGGTGGGGCACCTCCCGGCACTGCCTGACCCACCACTTCGTGCGGGTGCTGCTCGACCAGTTGGTCACTGCCTCAGGGCTGACCGGCCCCGACGGCACGCCCATGCGGTTCTCCCCGCACGACTTCCGGCGCATCTTCGCCACCGAAGCCGTCGCCGCCGGCCTGCCGATTCACATCGCGGCCAAGATCCTCGGCCACCAGACGCTGGCCACCACCCAGGTATACGTCGCCGTCTACGACCAGGACGTCGTCGAGCACTACCGCGGCTTCCTTGCCCGCCGCAGAGCCGTGCGACCCAGCGAGGAATACCACGAGCCGACCGACGCCGAATGGGACGAGTTCCTCGGCCACTTCCAGAAGCGCAAGGTCGAGCTCGGCGTCTGCGGCCGCGCCTACGGCACCCCCTGCCAGCACGAGCACGCCTGCATCCGCTGCCCCATGCTGCGACCCGACCCCGCCCAGCAGCACCGGCTCGAAGAGATCATCGCGAACCTGCACGCCCGCCTCGCCGAGGCCCACACCCAGGGCTGGCTCGGCGAGGTCGACGGCCTGGAAACCAGCATCACCGCGGCCGAACACAAGCTCACCCAGATGCGCCGCAGCCAGACGACCAGCGACCTCGGCATCCCCACCGTCCCACCACCCGCAGCACCCCGGACACAGCCATGACGCCGACGATCGGGATCACCCACCCGGAACGATCTTGGTGCGGAAAAGAGCTCGGGCATCTCGAGTGCGGCCACGTGGCGGACCTGCCGACCTACCTGACCTGCCGCGGCCGGTGCGAGGTCGAGGCCGAGAGCGTCGCCTACTCCCTTATGTGGACAGCATGCGTTGCGGCCGCCGCGCACGGCCTGGACGCCAGTGGCTACAGCTTCGCCTACGTCGCCGGCTGGGCCGGGGGAGACCTCACCCAGGTCCGGCAGGCCGCCGAGACCGTCACCAAGGCAGCCCGCACGATCCTCGGCCACTGCAGCGCCAACACCGCGACCGCCCCCCACGGCCTGGCCGACACCGCCTGAGCCCGGCACTGGGGCGGGCGTCGAGCCGGGCCCAGGCCCTCCGGCTGACCTGCACCCAGCAGAGCCCGCCATGACCGCAGCGGGCAGCCGACGCCGACCAGACGCGCGAATGCGCCGACACCGGACCGAGGACCTGCGGGCGCGGCGGCGCCGAGCAGCGCCAGGGCGACGCCGAGCGGGCACAGGAGCCGCGAGCGCTTCGCCGAACTCTGAGCCCGCGTGACGAACTCGCCGCCGGCGCCGCAACCGCGCGGTGCGTCGCCGCAAACACCGCTCCGGGAGCGGCCGGCTAACTGGCCGGCTGCAGGTGGCGGGCGTGCACCCACGCCTCGACGATGACCGTAGCCGCACCGTCGTCGACGGCGTACACCACGCGGCCCTGCCGGCCGCCGGCGTCGGTGTCCTGGCGCCACTCGGCCGTCCCCCGGCCCTGGAACCAGGGCAGTCCGGCAGGCCGGTGACCCAGCAGTGCCGGAACCCTCGGGAGTTGCATCCGACGGGCGCGGACGGTCCTGCAGCGCCGCAAGCTCCCGGTCGGCGCCGACCTCAGCGGCCGTTCCGACCGCGCTGCGCGCGGCCAGGGTTGGGCCGCGCCCACCCGACATGCCTCCTGCTATCAACCCAGCATGACCCCCACCTTCGAACGCATGTTCGAGTGCTGTCAGCCTTGGCGCACCGGGTCCGCCGGATACCAGGCGGTGCCAGGTGCTGCACCCGGCCGAGCGGCGGACGAGCTCGACCCTGGGACGGACCGAGCTGGCCGCCCCTGGCGTCAGCACGGCACCCCCCTGTGGTTCTGGCGACTTGCGACACCGTCGATTGACTCAAGCCGGGTGACTGGATCAGCACCGCTGACGGACACCATTGACAGCCACGATCGATTGCGCCCAAGGGCTTGCCCTATGTGGTCGAGGGCCGTACGCTGACCCCTCAGCCCTAGGGCGTCATCTATCAAAGGAATGTTCGCATGGCCATCAACTTCAAGCTGGATCCAGTGCGCGACGTCGCGCCGGAGCAGGACGACATGGGGCGCAGTTGGGTGGGCTTCTCGCCGACGCACAGCGCCCAGCAGACCTACGAGCAGAACCGAGGCGTCTGGGTGCTGGGGCCGCGGGCGGCCCGGGAGCAGTACGCGACGTTCTCCCACGACGGGATCGTGCGCGTCGTCGTCGAGGTCGACCGGGTCGAGACGGTTCCCGCCAAGGACGCCGCCAAGCGCTCCAAGAGCGCCGTCGTGGGTCGTGTCCTTGAGGCCGGGCATCCGGTTCACGACGCGCTCGTCGGCCAGCCGGCGGACCCGCACAGAAACCCGGTGACCTACCTGCCGGACCCGTCCAACGGCCCACGCACCTGCGGCTGCGGCTGCGGCACGGCGGTGGCCGACCACCGCGCCTTCGTGACCGGCCACGACCAGCGAGCCGTGCACGAGCGCATCACCCGACAGTGGGGGAGCACCCTGGGCTTCATCCGCTGGTTCGACGCGACCTACCCCGCAAAGCCCGACGGGCAGGGGTGAGCGGGTGCTGAGCTATGACGCCACGATGTCGATCGGGCAGGCGCAGTACCAGGACGTCCTGGACCACTTGGCAGGCGCCGGGTCAGGCGCGACCTTCACCCAGACCGGCGGCATGAACGCTGCGCTGGAGGTCCTGCTCGACGGCGGCCACACGCTGCTGATCACCGACGAGCAGGACGCCCTGTCCTGGGAGCGGGAGCAGCACCAGGGCTGGGCAGTCGGGCTGTACCCGCCGGACCAGGCCAACGCCGACGGCGAGTGCCTGGCCTTCGACAGCACCCAGGACGGCAGCCTGGAGGCGCTCCTGCCGCTGCTGAGGCAGGTCCTGAACGCCTACCTGCGACGGCGGCAGGACAGCCGCTGACGGCTGTCGGTGTCGGCGCAGCCAGGGTCAGTCCGAGCCGAGCCGCAGGCGGGACCAGGCCGCGTGCACCTGCTTGGCGGCGGTCTCGGGCTGCTCGTGCTCCCACACTCGCAGGACCTGCCAACCGGCCTCGGACAGCGCCCGGTCGGTGTCACGGTCGCGTTGCATGTTGCGGTCGAGCTTGTCGCGCCACCAGTCGGCGTTGCTGCGGGGGGAGGTGCCGTGCTGTGGGCAGCGGTGCCAGAAGCAGCCGTCGACGAACACCGCCAGCCGCGCGCGGGTGAACACCACGTCCGCCCGGCGGCGCAAGCCCGGCAGCGGCGCGACGTCGACCCGGTAGCGCAGCCCGCGGGCGTGCAGCAGCCGGCGCAACGCAAGTTCCGGGGCGGTGTCGCGCGCCTGCTGCCGCCGGAAGCGGTCCCGCACCGCGGGGGAGCTGGGCGCTGGAGCCGACCCTCGGCGAGGTGTGGGGGCAGTGGGCGCGTTCGAGCCGGCGGCGGGCCTGACGGCCTCGCCGACACAGATGCGGGACGCTTCGGACATGCCGGTCCAGGATGACGCACGCGAGAACCAGATGGTGGACCTGTTCAACCTGTCGGTGCCCACCGAGCGCAAGCGCGCCGACGTCGACGCCGTCCTGGAGCTCCAGGAGCTCGCCGAGCCGCTGCAGTTCGAGCTGAAGTCCACCACCGGCAGGTCGGTGTCGACGGTGCGCGACTTCGGGCCCGAGCACATCGCGAAGTGGCGCGACCTGCACTGGCTGTTCGCCTTCTACGGCCCCGACGGCGGCCGGAAGCCGCTGTACTGCTCGTACGCCTCCCCGGCGGACATGGCTGCGTGGGTGGCCGAGAAGGAGCGCTACGTCCGGCCGGACCTGGTGCTGGCCCAGCGGGCGCCGCAGCACGTGACCGAGCAGGACCTGGAACAGGTGCTGGGCGAGCGCGACGCCTACACCCGAACCGACGCCAAGTCGATCATGAAGAACCAGTGGTCGGCTGCGCAGTACCGCGACAACGCCGACCTGCCAGGCGGCGGGTACTCCCCGGCCCGGATGCTGCAGGTGCTGCAGGAGCGCTGCGGCTACGTGATCCGCCGCGGTGCGACGCTGAACAACCCGCACATCCCCGGGGCCTACCTGGCCGGGCTGGAGCGCATCGAGCGCGACCACGCCCCGACGCTGCGCCGGCTGGTCCGTGCCTGGCTCGAGGACCGCCGGCAGGCCCAGGAGCGCGGGGAGAGCGTGCTCGCGCCGCTGGACCCGGTGACCGCCGCTCAGGCCAGCGCGGCCGCCAGCGACAACGCGACGGCATAGGCCATCGGCGGTGGCACTGCGTTGCCGATCTGCCCGAGCTGCATGTACGTGGCGCCCTGGAACGGCCAGTCGTCGGGGAAGCCCTGCAGCAGCGCCACGTCGGGCACCGACAGCCGGAAGTGCCCGTTCCCGGCGACGAACGCCCGGGCCCGCTCCCGGTCCGGCGCGACCCCGTTCGGCCAGACCTGCAGCCGCTCGAACACGCGCTGCGCAGCGGTGCTGTTCAGGATCGAGGTGGTGTGCCGCGGGCCGGTCAGGGTGCTGCGGATCGTCGGGGACAGGCAGTCGAACCCGATCTCCGGCAGGCCCAGCGCCTCGCGCACCCCCATGGTCCGCAGCAGCCCGGTCGGCGGCTCGCCCGGCGGCACCCAGGCGTGCGTCGGCGCCGGCGGGACGTACCGGGCCGCGTCCCGGCGCCGCCGGAACCCCACCCACACCGCCCGCCGCCGGGTCTGGGGCACCCCGAAGTCCTCGCTGCGCAGCAGCAGCCGGGTCATCGCGTAGTCCTTCGACAGCGGACCGGTGATCACCTGCTCCACGTAGGGCGCGAACTTGCCGGAGGTCAGCGCCGGCACGTTCTCGGCCACGAACGCCCGCGGCCGCACCGCCCGCACCGCCCGCACGAACGCCGGCCACCCGTCCCGCGGGTCCAGCTGGCCGCGCTGACGGCCGGCGACGGAGAACGGCTGGCACGGCGGGCCGCCGTGCAACACGTCGACCTCGTCGCGCCTCAGCCGCCAGTCGACCCCGTTGACGTCGCCGTCCTCCTGGCCGCCGAACACCTGCCAGTCCGGGTGCGCCTTCTGCAGCGTGTCCGCAGCGTCCTGCAGCAGCTCGTAGGACGCCACATGCGCCAGCCCAGCCCGGGCGAACCCCAAGTCCAGCCCGCCGCCGCCCGAGAACAGCGACAGCGAGCGCAGCCCCGTGACCGGCCGCTCCGGCATCAGCTCCCGCGGCGCCAGGACCGGGACGTTCACCTCGTGCAGCGGCTCTGGGCCCTCGCCGGCCAGCGCCGCGGCCTTCGCCCGGCGCGACAGCACCGCGGTCTTCCGGAACGCATCGCGCTGCTGCGCCGACAGGTCCCGCGGCTGATGGTGCGGATGCGAGCTCGGGATTCGCGACGGCGCATGCCGTGCCGCTGTCGAGCCGGTCGGCTGCTCGTCGACGGGATCGTCGGAGTCGGCGGCGCTCAGCTCGAGCAACGCGGTGCGCAGGCCCGGGGAGGAAAGCTCCTGACGTACCCGCCGGCCCTCCCGCGCCCCGACCAGCAGGCCGGCGTCGCGCAGCCACGACAGGTGGTGCGACAGCGCGGTCGGCGCGACGCCCAGCTCCCTGGCCAGCTGGCCGGGGTAGCTGTGGCCGTCTCGGGTCAGCAGGGCGAGGATGCGGCGGCGGGTGGGCTCGGCGAGTGCCTGCCCGAGCGGGGCCAACGGGTCCAGGGCGGAGCTGCTGCGGTTGGGCATGTCGAGAAGCTACAGACACCGTTGAACTGTGCGTCGTTGCCACGCTGGAGTGGCCGCGCCCTTCGCCGGTTCGAGGGTTGGGAACCAGGAGGCCGTGGTCCGACGCCGCACCGCCTGCTTAGGCGAGCAGCCCCTCTGTGCCCCTCCTACCCGCCATGGACGGGCGTTCAAGGACTCTGGTGAACGCCAGACGGTGGGCCCAGTGCGGCGGGGGTCGGCCCGGGCCGGGGCGACGGCGGGACCATGTGGCGGGACTGCTTGGTGGTCTTGGGCTGCTCGTGCTGCCACACCCGCAGGATCTGCCAGCCAGCCTCGGCCACCGCCTGGTCCGTCCGGTGCCGCGGTCTCGTTGCACGTTGCCGCGTAGCTTTCGCAGGCCACCAGCCGGGCTATTGACTTCTCTGCCCAGCAGCGCGCCTGACTGTTCGTTCCACGCAAGCAGCGATTTCACGGCTAGGTGCGGACTGCCCGCCCGAGGTGCTTGGCGATTGCCTCCGCGAGCAGTATCGGAACTGCGTTGCCGATCTGCCTGCCGATCGCGGACTTCGAGCCGCACCACAAGTAGTCGTCGGGGAAGCCCTGCAGTCGGGCGGCCTCATGATGAGTGATAGCCCGGTTGGCCACGGGATGTAGGTACCGACCCTTCTCGGGCTTCCAGAACTCCGTGCGGATCGTCACCGCCGGCCGATCCCAGTGCAGCCGACCCATGACGTCGCCGGAGCCGCTTGTGTGCGCTCGCCAGCAGTCCGCCAGCAGGTGGTCGGGTATGTCCTTGCGGTTTCCTCCAGGAGGCACTGACGCGTAGCGGTCCAATGAGAGCTTGGTCGGCCGTCGGGCGAGGTGAAGCTCCGTCGTCTTGAACAAGCCCCGCAGACTGACGCCGTCCTGCTCGATGTGCGCGTTCGGCAGATCAACCCGGTCGGGCTCGAGGGCCAGGTCGCTGATTGTCGAGCGCACCGTGGTCCAGCTGCAGCGCTCAGGATGAGAGCCGGTGAGCGGTGCAACTTCGGCGAGGTCACGGTGACTGCCTATGACCACGGCTCGTCGCCTGATCTGAGGCACGCCGAACTCCGCAGCGTTGACTGTGACTGCTTGTATACGGTAGCCGCGTAGTCGTCCGTTGCGGTATGTCTCGCGGTGGAGATCCCTGAACTGTCCCGAACGAAGGAAGTCCGAGACGTTCTCGAGCACGAAGTAGAGCGGAGCTACCGCCTCCAGCGCGTCGACGTAGCGGCGCCAGAGTGCGTTTCGCGGATCCCGAACTCGACGTGCCCCGAGATTCGAGAAGCCCTGGCAGGGCGGCCCGCCAACGACGATGTCGGCTGAACGGATGTCGCTTTTGAGCCACTCGCCGATGTCCCCGGCGTAGACGTCGACTCCCGGATGGTTAGCCTGAAACGTGACGGCCGCTTCGCAGTCGTTCTCCACGGCAGCGACCGTGCGGAAGCACTGGACGCGCGAAAAGCCTTCGCTCAGCCCACCTGCACCCGCGAACAAGTCGACGACGGTGAGGGGTCTGGCCACTCGCGGATCGTACGGACCGGTGTTGGTGCCACCTCTGCGCAACACGCCGGCATGCCCGGCGCAGATGGTGGCAATGCGACGACGCCGCAAGGTCCGGAGGGGTGACCGGTCCCCCTCGGGCTGCGACGGGTCAGCACAGTTGGTCACGACTCCTCCGGGCGAGACGGTCATCCGTCCCCGAAGCTGATCAGTCACTCCGTAAATTATTAGGGTCCGGAGCTTGCCGACTTGAAGTCTTAGGGGGTAACTTAAGTACCAGCCGAGCTCGCAGCCTCTGTATGGGGCCGCTCCGGAAGGAGATCCTGTGTCCCTGCTGTCGACCCGAACCGGTCTCGCCCTTCCCGCCCTTCGGGGCCGGCAGGGCAACCGGGTGATCTATCTGGTCCTGCCAACCAACAACGTCCTGAACACCTTTTTCACGACCGAGATGGAACCAGTCGACGACCGCTCCCAGCGACCGCTGGACCCAGCTCACGCTCGCCGCATCGGGGAGTACATCACCGGCAATCCAGCTGAGTACCTGCTCGGAGCCATCACCTATGGCGTCGACGTCGAAGGAGAGTTTCAGCCGGTGGAGGAGGGCGCCGACATCGGCGTCCTGCACTTGCCGCTGACAGCTCGGTTGCGCTCGATCGACGGCCAGCACCGGCGCCGCGGGCTGAAAGACGCAATCGACGTGCTGAGCGAGGTCGGGAAGCACAACACCGCGCTGCTGATCTACGTCGAGCCCGACCTCGCCAAGCGCAAGCAGATGTTCAGCGACATGAACAACACCGCGCGGGTGGTGTCCAAGGCGATCAACGTCGCGTACGACAGCCGTGACCCGTTCGCTCGCGCCGTCAACGCTCTGGCCGCTCAGCACCCGCTCCTCAAGGGTCGGGTCGAGACGGAGGCCGGGCGACTTCGACCCGGCAGCGACGCCCTGTACACGCTCGGGGCCGTGTACGACGCGGTCAAGCGGCTGTTCGTCGGCACAGCGGGCCGGGTGCGCGAGCCCGGCAGGTTCCAGGACGACGAGATCATGGAGCGGGGTGGCTCGTTCCTCGACCTGCTGCAGAAGGCGCGGCCGGAGTTCGGCCAGGCCACCGATGTGGAGGCACTGGAGAAGCTACGCGCGGGGAGCATCCTGTTCTCCTCGACGACCCTGCGCGTCGTGGCCGGCGCGATCTACGAGTGTGTCTGGAAGGACCCGGCGACGGGCGTGAAGATCGACGCGCTCGTCGAGCCCCTCGGGGCGATCGACTTCACGCCCGACGCCCGCCTCTGGCGCAACACCGGATTCGTCAGCGTCGGTCGAGCCACCCCCAACGCACGTGCACAGGAGGTCCGCGCAACGACCCAGGCGTTGGCCCAAGCCCTCCAGCAGAGCTAGACCCCAGCTCCGAGACCGCATCCGCCAACAGGAGAGCTCAGTGCCCGTCGCCGCCCAGATCGTCCAGGCCGCCCTCGCCGCAGCCACCGTGCACGACGCCGACCAGGTCCAGAGCCTGCTCCAAGAGGCTCTCGGTGGCCGCCACCAGCGCCCGCTCGGGGACAAGTGGAACAACCACGGCCTGATGAGCACGTCGGGCAGTTTCGACCTCAAGCTCATCGAGAACGTCACCAACATGCAGGACGCGGTCCTGGAGCGCTACGCACTGAGCCGTCACGGCACCGCCGACCAGGTCCCCTACCGGTCTCCGCACGAAGCCGCCGACGCCCTGTTCGTGGGTCTCGACGACCGGGCGCGCAGCCGCCTGGCCACGGTCACCTTCCGTGAGTCCGATCCGCCCGCCGGGACCACCAAGAGGCTCACGCCGGTGTTCCGGGACGCCGGCTGCGGCCTAGGCCCGCAGGCAGTCGCCCGCACCCTGTTCGGGCTGGGCGGGTCTCACAAGGAGGACGCGCTGTACCTGCAGGGCGCCTTCGGGCTCGGCGGCGCCATGACCTTCCGCAACGCCGGAGCTGTGGTCCTGGTGACTCGCCGCCACCCCGGTCTGCTGCTGCCCGGGGAGGAGGACCGCATCACGGTGGCGGTCGTGCAGTGGCAGGACAACGTCAAGGGCGCAACCGCCTACTACCTCGTCGACGCAGACTGGCGCGAGCCCGGCGACCCCGGCGTGCCCTGGTCGTGCCCGGCCACGGTCGCACCGGACTTCGAGCCCGGCACCCACCTTGCCCTGGTGTCCTACCGCGTCGACGGCTTCCACCGCAAGCGGGAGGGCGACGAGCGCAGCTTCGACACCGTGACCAACACCAGGCTCTACCGCCCGGTTCTGCCGGTGCGGTTCACCAATCTGCTCACTCGTGGGGAGCAGCGCTCGAGCACGCTCCTCGGACTGGCCGACCGACTGGAGCGCACGGACCGCGATCTCGGGGAGGGCGAGGAGCTTCTGCCGTTCCACTACAACGGCACGACCTACCAGCTGCCAGTGCGGTACGTGCTGTTCGAGAAGAAGGGAGAGGCCGGTGAGCGCCGCAAGTTCGTCGCCCACGACCATGCGGTGCTGTTCACCTCCAACGGCCAGGTACATCACAGGTGGACGCCGCAGGAGTTCAAGAACAAGACCACGCTCAACAAGCTCGCCGACCGCATCCTCGTCGTCGTCGAGACCGACGCACTGCCCATCCGCCTGCGGACCAGCCTGTTCACGGCGGACCGCAGCGAGCTCGTCCGCGGCGACGCCGCCCTCCGGCTGGAGGAGGATGTGCGCGGGTTCCTCGACGGCTGGGACGCGCTGCGCGACGAGAACAACGCCCTGATCCGCGACGCCCTGCGCGGCGACAACGACCAGCCGACGCTCGACATCGCCCGGCGCATCGGCCGTGCCTTGGACGTGCGGGGGTTCAAGCTCGGGGGCGGCTCAGCAGGCGGCGGCGGAGGCAGCGGATCTGGCACCGGTCACGGCGGCGGAGGCGGCGGCAGGACCAAGCCCGTTCCCCAGCACACGGATCCGACCCGCATCGACGGCCCCACCGCCGTGCGCGCGGTCATCGGCCGCACCCGATCCATCACCTACACGGTGGACGTCGTCGACTCGTTCTGGGACGGCCGAGGCCGTCTGCAGGTCAGCACCGACCACGCCGGGATCCGGTCGGAGCACGAGCTCACCGTCGGGAAGGGGCGCAAGGGCCGGGTACGCGTCATGGTCGCGGTCCCCGACGTCGCCGAGCCCGGCGTCTTCGAGCTGCGGGTCGTCCTGGACGGGTGGCTGAAGGCCAGCGGCGGCATCGGCCCGACCCTCGAGCACACCACCAAGCTTGAGCTCGTCGACAGCATCCCCGGGCAGGGCAGCGGGAGCGGCAAGGCCACCTCGGGTGCGGGAGCCGGTGGCGACAACGGAGGAGCGAGCCAGGGCAACAACGTCGCGTTGCGATGGAGCCGCCCCGAGCAGCAGCAGGACTGGGAACGCACAACGGTCGGCGAGGTCCTCGACACCCCTGCCCATGTGCTCGCCGCGACTCGGCCCGAGTACGCCGAGCTGGCGGTCCTCGGCGACACGCTCATCCCGACCGTGGTGCTCAACGAGGAGTATCCACACCTCAAGAAGTACCTGGAGAGCCGCTCCAAGAAGCTGGAGACCCTCGACAGCCCCAAGGAGCGGTACGCCGTGGGCGTGGGCGTCGCCCTGCTTCTGCTGCAGCGCGACGTCGACAAGCGCAAGCTGAGGGCCAGCGTCGTCGACGACGACTTCCTCGCTGCCGCCCAGGATTCGGCCGCCCGGTCCGTCCTGGCCGTCATGCCGGCCTTCGACGACCTGGCCCGGGAGGCAGGGCTGGACGGCGAGCCGACCGCCGACGACACCTGACAGATTCAGGGGGCCGGCCTCGGGCCTGAGCTTGGGCTTCTTGCCGCCAGGCGGGCCTTGGCCTTGGCGAGGCCATGCCCGCGCGGGCACGGGGCCGGGCGAGGTCGGCTTCGAACTCGTCGTCCCGTCCGCGTTCCGCAAACGGCTTTCCTCGCAGCATCGTGGAGTTCAAGCGCTGGTTCCCCGACGACGACGCCTGCCGCGAGTACCTGATCGAGTCACGCTGGCCCGACGGCTACGGATGTCCACGTGTGGCAAGAGGGGGCGGCGGTGCTGCGCAGGCGGCTGTTGTGACAGTGCTCGTCGTGCCGCTGTCAGGTGTCGCTGACGGCGGGGACGGTGCTGCACCGGACCGGCACCCCGCTGCACCTGTGGTTCTGGGCGTACCTGATGACCACCGACACGCCGGGGATCTCAGCGACACCGCAACTCACTTACCCGCAGCGAGCCTATACAGAGGCGCTTGACATAGTCACAAACTCTAGCGTATCTTTACAGGCATCAGAGCATCTACCAGGCCCGACCGGTAACGCCCTAGGAAGCAGCCGGCCGAGCCCACCCAAGGAGAACATTATGCCCCAGTCCAGCAACGCCGCCCCCCAAATCGTGCTCAGCGTCGACATCACCGACCTGGGCGATGAGCACCGGAGGGCCTTCAGCACCAAGGTCAGCGACCTGCTCGACGACTTCCGCAACTACGACGACGACGCCGCCGAGATGGAGGTCCTGGGTTGGACGCCCAGGACACTTGAGCGGGCTCTCGACTTGCTCGAGCACGACGGTGGCCGCGTCCAGGCCGAGGTCATCCGCTTCGCGATCGCCAACGGCGGCCACATCAGCCGCGTCGAGGTCTACCGGATCGGCGGCTATGAGCCAGACCGCATGCTCCGGGGCTTCACCCGCCCGGCGAATCGCGTCGTCAATCGGATGCGCACCGCAGGAGAAATTCCGGCCGGGTGCGCCGACCTACTCCAGCCCGACTACAGCAACGGTCCGGTCGCCCAGGGCTTCTACGTCCCCAGTGACCTGAGGCAGTTGCTGCCCTAGGGCGTTCAGCAGCCACGGGGAGGGTGCGCCTCTCCGGCGTACCCTCCTGCTGTGTTGGGGCGTACAAGCGCTCTGCTGGCACTTGTTGTAGCTGGCCGGCACACGGTTGCTTGCCGCGCGCCGGGTTCGAGCCGAAGGCTTGGGGCGACAAGGCCGAGTTTGCAGCACCCGAACCTCCTGGCTCTGGGCCTGTTGGTCACCGGCCTCCGTCCGAACGGCCCGCGCCGCCATGCGGCACACGATCGCCGTCCCACTTCCTTGGAAGTGAGACGGCCGGCTCGTGGCGATGCTGGGGGAGGATGCCGCGCTCAGGTGGGTGTCCGAGAAGTCGCCTCACAACGGCGTGTCGCGTCGGTCGTACGCCGCCGAGTTCTCGTACGGTCCCAGGGTGGAGTTGGGGTACGCGCGGGTGTCGACCGCCAAGCAGGACCTGGAGCGGCAGATCGACGCGTTGACCGCGGTCGGGATCGCCCGGGAGCGGATCTTCCTGGACAACAAGTCCGGGGCGGCGGTGGACCGGCCGGGGTTGCGGGCGGTGCTGGGGTTCGCCCGGCAAGGCGATGTGATCGTGGTCCACACCCTGGACCGGCTGGGCCGCACGGTGCGGGACACGTTGAACCTGATCCATGAGCTGACCGACCGTGGGGTGGGGGTGCGCAACCTGGCCGACCCGATCAAGGTCGACTCGGCCGACCCGGCCGACGCGATGGGGCAGTTGGCGGTGGTGCTGCTGGCGTTGTTCGCCCAGATGGAACGGACCTACACCTGCGAGCGGGCGGCGCACGCCCGGGCGGTGGCGGCCGCGCACGGCCGGCAGGTGGGCCGCCCGAGCCTGCTGGACCCGGCCGTGCTGGCCTGCGCGGCGCACCTGCGCGACGCCGGCCACTCGATGGCCCAGATCGTGGCCAAGACCGGGATGACCCGCAGCAGCCTGTACCGGTACCTACCGCCCCGCCCACCGCCGCTGCTGACCGCCGCCGAGCCCACGCAGGAAGGTGCTGTGGCGCTGGCGGCGGAGACGACCAGGGTGCCGGTGGGCCCATGATGCCGGAGGGGGTGGGGGAGCGGCTGGTCACGGTCCTGCTGACCCTGGCGGTACCGGAGGCGGCGGACCCGGAGGACGCCGCGGCGCTGGTCGCCGACGCGGCGCAGAGCACCGCGCTCCAGGTTCGGCACGCCACCGGGGTGGAGGGTCACCTACCGACGCCCGGGGCGACAGTGGTGCGGGCCGGTCGGGGGCAGCCGTGGCAGGTGGTGGCGGTCACCGCCGACACGCTGAGGCTGCGGGACCTGGCCGGTGACGTCGTTGAAGTCTCCCGGCGCAGCGTCCGCCCGGACCCGCTGGACACCCAGATCGGTCTGCTCGCCTAACCACTCGGCGGCTCACCCGCGCCCAAGCACGGCCGGTCCGGTGGCCACGGGCTCTGAGCTAGCTGGCCTTGTCGAGTAGACCAGTACGTCGAGCAGCACCGGCCGTCTGGGACGGGGCAGCCATGAGCCGGCGCAAGCCAGGGCCACGTGGCTGCGTCAAGCTGAGTTAGCCCTACCGTGACGGCTTGAAAACCAGCCGGGGTCCCAACCCCTCCTTGCGTCCTGTCTCGAAAAGAACCGTATGTGAGACAGTCCGGTGGGTAGAGCGGGCGCGCTTATCGACGGCGGCTAACGGCTCCACCCTGCCCGGCGTGGCCGACATGAGGTGCGGTACGGCTACCACGAAAGAGCCGCAGACTTCTGGCGCTGCGGCGAGTTGGCGCTGTATCAGGAGAAGCGGGCGTCATGCTTCACCTGTCGGTGGAGCTGTACTTCAAGGGCTATCTCCTCGTGTCAGGGGTCGACGAGGTTGCGCTAGGAGCGTGGGTCCGAAAGAGCCATCCGACTGGCGGCGGGTTCTGGGAGTGCGCCCGTGGCGTTCTGGGGCATGAGGCGGTGGTGGCGCTGGGCGTGGCGTCTGCGGGGCGGCCGTCGTGCCAG
>JAABUT010000716.1_pt1 | contig 46784 bp, 43 predicted proteins | sample 5559281 | NCBI WGS metagenome assembly JAABUT01 (sample SAMN10711880, study PRJNA513359) | rock metagenome | isolation source: Antarctica rocks | place: Antarctica: Victoria Land, Ricker Hills nord | collected 2016-01-04
AACGTCCGGGATGCCCCCCTTTGCCATAAGGCCACTGCCTTCCCTTAGTCACCGGGTCCAGGGCGCCCCGCGTCCTGGCGGGTCCAGGGCAGAGCCCTGGCCTTGCCTTCCTTCAGGCGATAGCGTGGGCGCAATGATCGGGGGGGCGGGTCGTGAGGCATCTGGCATCGGCGGTTTTTGGGTTGGCGTTGTTGGCTGTGGTTCCGGCGCAGGCTGCCGGCACTTTGCGTGTCGGCATGCAGGACGACCCGGACCAGCTCGACCCGGCCATGGGCGGCACGTTTGCCGGGCGCATCGTGTTCGCCGGGCTGTGCGACAAGCTGGTCGACATCCGCCCTGACCTCGGGTTCGCGCCGCAGCTGGCGACGGGGTGGGCGTGGTCGGCCGACAACTTGGCGCTGACTTTGACCTTGCGTGAGGGCGTGACCTTCCATGACGGCGAGAAGATGACGGCCGAGGCCGTGCGCGCCAACCTGGAACGCTACCGCAGCGCGCCGGAGTCGGTGCGCAAGGGCGAGCTGCGCGCGGTGACGGTTATCGAGGTGGTGGACCCCTTGACCGTCCGCATCGTGCTGTCGCAGCCGTTCGCGCCGCTGATCGCCGCCTTGTCGGACCGCGCCGGGATGATGGCGTCGCCCAAGGTGTTCGCCGCCCAGGGCCGCAACTTCTTCGCGGCCCCGGTGTGCTCGGGGCCGTTCCGCTTCACCGAGCGGGTGGCGCAGGACCGCATGGTGCTGGACCGCTATGCCGGCTACTGGGACGCGGCCAGCATCCACCTGGACCGGGTGGTGTTCCGCCCGATCGCCGACACCTCGATCCGGCTGGTGAACCTGCAGGCGGGACAGCTGGACATCCTGCAGGACCTGGCGCCGTCGGATGCCGCCAAGGTCCGCGCGGACACGAAGCTGAAGCTGGTGACCAGCCCGGGCCTGGGCTATGCGGCGCTGGCCTTCAACGTCGGCAACGGCGCCCGCGCCGACAACCCGTTCGGACGTGACGGGCGGCTGCGCGAGGCGATGGAGGCGGCGCTCGACCGCGGCATCATCAACCAGGTGGTGCTGGAGGGCTTGTTCGTGCCGAACAACCAGACCGAGCTGCCGAACGGGCCGTTCTACAACAAGGCGCGGCCGATCCCGCCGCGCGACCTGGACCGCGCCCGCGCCCTGGTGCGCGCGTCCGGCGTGGCCAGGCCGGTGCTGGAGCTGCGGGTGGCGAAAACCCCGCGCGACGTGCAGGTGGGCGAGGTGATCCAGTCGATGGCGGGCGAGGCGGGCATCGACGTGCGGGTGATCGCCGGCGAGGTGGTCAGCAACATCGAGGGCTACAACCGCGGCGACTTCCAGTCGGCGCTGAACGTGTGGAGCGGGCGCGCCGACCCGGACCTCAACATCTCCATCTTCCTGGGTCCGGACAGCTCGCAGAACTGGAGCCGGTATCGCAACGCGGCGTTCGAGGACGCGCTGGCCCGTGGGCGGGCGGAGACGGACGTGGGCAGACGCGGCGCGATCTATGCCGAGGTGACGCAGGCCTATCTGAACGACCGGCCGATGCTGCCGCTGTACAGCCTGGCCTGGCTGTTCGCGCACGGCACGAGGCTGTCCGGGTTCACCGCGGCGCCGGACGGGCTGATCCGGTTCCAGGGATTGAAGCTGGAATAGGCGGCCGGATCAGCCTGCCAGCGCGCGCATCGCCGCCTCGGGTTCGCGCTCCAGGATGCGGAGCAACGTGCGCGCGGCGGGCGCGATGCCGGTGCGGCGCTGTTCCCAGTTTCGCACCGTGGCGACAGGCACGCCGATGGTGCTGGCGAACGCCGCCTGCGACATGCCGAGCCGTGTGCGGATCGACTGAACGTCGGGAAGCGCTTGGTAGGCCGGCAGCGGCGCGTCCGGGTCCTCGCCGTCCAGCTGATCTCGGCATCGCCAATCGCAGGTTCTGCAAACACCATGACCCGATCCCGTCAACCGTCGCCATCAAAAGGAAGGCGGAAGCTTTGCTCCTCGACCCCACAAGGTCCGGTGCGCGCCTTTGCGCGACGACGCTGGGCACCCTGGCGGGTCCAGGGCAGAGCCCTGGCCTTCCCCTTGCCTAGAATTCCAAAGGCGTCGCCTGCACGACCAGGGGCAGCGCGCGCACCGTCGCCAGCACCGCGTCCGGCATCGGATCGTCCAGCGACACCAGGCAGATGGCGTCGCCGCCGGCCTGGGCGCGACCGAGGTGGAAGGTGGCGATGTTCAGGCCGGCGTCGGCCAGGGTGGCGCCGAAGCGGCCGATGAAGCCGGGGCGGTCCTGGTTGGTCACGTACAGCATGTGGCGGCCGAAGTTGGCTTCGACCTTGATGCCCTTTATCTCCACCAGGCGCGGGCGTGAGCCGGCGAACAGGGTGCCGGCGACGGTGCGGGTGTGGTGGCCGGTGGTGACGCTGACGCGCACCAGGGTTTGGTACTCGCTGGGGCGGTCGTGCACCGTTTCGGCCACGTCGATGCCGCGCTCGCGGGCCAGGACGGGAGCGTTGACCATGTTGGCGCCCGCCATCATCGGCGACATCAGTCCGGCCAGGGCGGCGGCCGTCAACGGGCGGTGGTTCAGCGCCGCGGCGTTGCCCTCGTATTCCACCGTGACCCGGGCGAGCACGCCGTCGGACGACTGGGTGAGCTGGCCGGCGAAGTTGCCCAGCAGGCGGCACAGCTCCATGTAGGGCATCAATCTGGGCGCGTCCTCGGCGGACACCGACGGCATGTTGATGGCGTTGGACACGGCGCCGGTCAGCAGGAAGTCGCTAATCTGCTCGGCCACCTGCAGGGCGACGTTCTCCTGCGCCTCGGCGGTGGCGGCGCCCAGATGCGGGGTGCAGACGACGTTGTCGATGCCGAACAGCGGGCTGTCGGTGGCAGGCTCGGTTTCGAACACGTCCAGCGCGGCGCCGGCGACGTGGCCCGATCGGAGCGCGTCGGCCAGCGCCGCCTCGTCGATCAGGCCGCCACGGGCGCAGTTGACGATGCGGGCGCCGGGCCGCAGCTGCGCGATCGCGTCCCGCGACAGGATGTTGCGGGTGGCGTCGGTCAGCGGCGTGTGCAGGGTGACGATGTCGGCGCGGGCCAGCAGGTCGGCCAGCTCGACCTTCTCCACGCCCAGTGCCACGGCGCGGGTGTCGGTCAGGTACGGGTCGTACGCGACCACCCGCATCTTCAGCCCCAGTGCGCGGTCAGCGACGATGGCGCCGATGTTGCCACAGCCGATCAGGCCCAGGGTCTTGGCGAACAGCTCGGTGCCCATGAAGCGGTTCTTTTCCCACTTCCCCGCCTTGGTCGAGGCGCTGGCCAGCGGGATCTGCCGGGCCAGGGCGAACATCATCGCGATGGCGTGCTCGGCGGTGGTGATGGCGTTGCCGTAGGGGGTGTTCATCACCACCACGCCGGCCGCGGTGGCGGACTTCACGTCGACGTTGTCGACCCCGATGCCGGCCCGCCCGACCACCCGCAGCTTCGGGGCCGCCGCCAGCAGCTCGCGCGTGACCTTGGTGGCCGAGCGGATCGCCAGCCCGTCGTATTCGCCGATGACCGCGCGCAGCTCGGCCGGCGACAGGCCGGGGCGCAGGTCGGCCTCGATGCCGCGGCTGCGGAAGATGTCCAGCGCGGCGGGTGAAAGCTGGTCGCTGATCAGGACCTTCACGATGCGAACTCCCCGGCGATTTCGGCGGCGGCCCAGTCCAGCCACGGCAGCAGGGCGCGGATGTCGGCGGTCTCGACGGTGGCGCCGCCCCAGATGCGCAGGCCAGGCGGGGCGTCGCGGTAGGATGCGATGTCGAAGGCGACGCCCTCGCGGTCCAGCAGCCCGGCCAGCTTCTTCGCGGCGTCGGCCTGGGCGCGGGCGTCCAAGGCGGTGAACCAGGGCGCCACGATGCGCAGGCAGATGGCGGTGCAGGACCGCGTGGCGGGTTCGTCGGCCAGGAACGCCGCCCAGCCGCTGCGCGCCACCCAGTCGGAGATGACCGCCAGGTTGGCCTCGCTGCGGGCGATCAGGGCCGGCAGCCCGCCGACCGCCTCGGCCCAGCGCAGCCCGTCCAGCGCGTCGGCGACGCACAGCATGGAGGGCGTGTTGATGGTCTCGCCGGCGAAGATGCCCTCGAACAGCTTGCCCCCGGAGGTCAGGCGGAAGATCTTCGGCAGCGGCCAGGACGGCTTGTGGGTCAGCAGGCGTTCCACCGCCCGCGGCGACAGCGCCAGCATGCCGTGCGCCGCCTCGCCGCCGAGCGCCTTCTGCCAGGACCAGGTGACGACATCCAGCTTGTCCCAGGGCAGCGCCATCGCGAAGGCGGCCGAGGTGGCGTCGCAGATCACCAGGCCGGCGCGGTCGGCGGCGATGAAGTCCCCGTCCGGCAGCCGCACGCCGGAGGTGGTGCCGTTCCAGGCCAGCACCAGGTCGTGCGCCGGGTCGACCTGCGACAGGTCGGGCAGCCGGCCGTAGGGCGCCGCCAGCACCCGCGCGTCGGGCAGCTTCAGTTGCTTGACGACATCGGTGGCCCAGGCCTCGGAGAAGCTCTCGAAGGCCAGGATGTCCACCGGCCGGGGTCCCAGCAGAGACCACAGCGCCATCTCCACGGCGCCGGTGTCGGACGCCGGGACGATGCCCAGGCGCCAGTCCGCCGGCATGCCGAGGATCGTGCGCGACCGTTGGATGACCTCGGCCAGATGCGCCTTCGGCCCCGCGGCGCGGTGCGAACGCCCCAGCAGCACGCCGTTCAGCCCCGACAGGGAGAAGCCCGGCCGCTTGGCGCAAGGCCCCGAGGAGAACTCGGCCCGTGCCGGACGGGTGGCGGGACGCGTGGATGCACGGCCCTCAGATGGGACGATGTTCATTGCAGCTCTCCCTTTCAGAAGAGAAGCGCTCCGGTGGGGGAGCGTGGCCCATGGCGCTGCTAACCGATTATGTGCGGTCGTGCAACAGCCGATCCGCCGGCAGCAGCAGGGAACCGGTTGCCGTCACCAGGATTTGACGGCGACGAAGCCGCACCGGTCTGTTCTGGCGGCGACACATTGACGTGGTGAAAGGAACGTGGGGTGCCTCCAGACGGCAATGCCAGGCAGCATGCGGCGAGCGAGCACCATACGCTGGTGATGGCCCCAGGCGGACGCGACGCCGAGGTCGCCGAGGCGCTGTTGCACGAGGCCGGGGCTCGGCCGTCGATCTGCTGGTCGCTGCCGGATGTCCATGCCGCCCTGGGCGACACGATATGCTGCGTGGTCCTCAGCGAGGACGCGGTGCGCGATGCGGACCTGGGCGGCCTCGGCGGCTGGGTCGCCGATCAGCCGCCCTGGTCCGATCTGCCGGTGGTCGTGCTGGTCGACCGCGATGGCGGGGCCGGGCGCGATCCGCTGGCGCGCCACCTGCGCGACATGCTGGGCAACGTCAGCTTCCTGGAACGTCCGTTTCATCCGACCAGCTTCATCAGCATGATCCATGTGGCGTTGAAGGCCCGCCGGCGCCAGCACACGGCCAGGGCGCACCTGCACGAGATGCAGGACCAGCGGCAGCGGCTTGGCCTGGCCTTGGCGGCCGGCCGGTTCCACACCTGGGACTACGAAGGCGGCGCGCTGACGGCGTCGGACGGCTGCAAGGCGCTGTTCGGCTGGCCGCCGGAACGGATTTTCACCGTCGCCGACCTGCACGCCAGCCTGCGCGAGGCGGACCGCGACAGCGTCGCCGAGATGCTGGCGGCTCCGGCGGCCGTCGGTCATGATCGTGCCTGCGAGTGCCGCGCCATCTGGCCCGACGGCAGCGAGCACCGGCTCGACCTGCGGGCGCAGGTGCTGGCGCCGATCGCAGGCCACGGCATCAGGCTGGCCGGCATGGCAGCCGACATCTCGGGCGGCAGCGACGCCGGCGTCGGCCGGGGCCAGACCGACGAGCTGCTGGAGCGGCAGGTCCGCCGGCGCACCGCCGAGCTGCAGGCCGTCCATCACGTGGAGCTGGAGCGAATGGTCCGGCGCCAGCAGCTGGACGAGCAGCTTCGGCAGGCGCAGAAGATCGAGACCATCGGCCAGCTGACCGGCGGCGTGGCGCACGACTTCAACAACCTGCTGATGGTGGTGCTGGGCAACCTGCAGCTGCTGCGCAAGCGCATCCCCGACGACCCCAGGCTGGTGCGGCTGGTGGAGGGCGCGGTGCAGGGCGCGCGGCGCGGCGCGGTGCTGACGCAACGGCTGCTGGCCTTCGCCCGCCGTCAGGACCTGCAGCCGGTGCCGGTCGATCTGGCGGCCCTGGTGACGGGCATGCAGGACCTGCTGGTGCAGTCGGCCGGCAGCGGGATCGACTTGGCGCTCGACCTGCCCGGCTCGCTGCCGATGGCGATGGCCGACCAGGGCCAGATCGAGAGCGCGCTGCTCAACCTGGTCGCCAACGCGTGCGACGCGATGGCGTTGGGCGGCACCGTGATCGTCAGGCTGCGGCAGGAGGAACAGGCCGGGTCCGATGACCTCCGGGCCGGCGCATACGTCTCGATCACCGTTTGCGACACCGGGGTCGGCATGGACGGCCCGACCCTGCAGCGCGCCGTGGAGCCGTTCTTCTCGACCAAGGAGCTGGGCAAGGGCACTGGGCTGGGCCTGTCGATGGTCCACGGCCTGGCGGTGCAGCTGCGGGGGGCGCTGCGGCTGTTCAGCAAGCCGGATGTCGGCACCTGCGCCGAGCTGTGGCTGCCGGTCGCGTTCGGCCCGCTCGCGATCCGACCCGCGGCGAGCGGTCCGATGCCGGCCGACGCCTTGCGGCCGGACCCCGCGGCAGCCGTTTCCACGCGCATCCTGGTGGTTGACGACGACAGCCTGGTCAGCGCCAGCACGGCGGTGATGCTGGAGGACCTGGGCCACACGGTGATGCTGGCAGGATCGGGCGGCGAGGCGATGGCGGTGCTGCGCAGCGATGCGGCGGTCGACCTGATGATCACCGACTATGCCATGCCGCGGATGTCCGGGGTGGATCTGGCGCGGGCGGCGCGGGCGGTGCGCCCGGGACTGCTGGTGCTGCTGGCGACCGGCTATGCCGACCTGCCGGACGGCGAAGGCACCGACCTGCCGCGCCTCAGCAAGCCGTACTCGCAGGAACAGCTCGCCATGCAGCTGAGCGTCCTGCTGGCGAATTTTCGCCGACCCGCGCAGGAAGTCTGATCGGCGTTCACGCCCGCCGCAGCCGTGCGGCGCTCAGCACCGTGCCCCCCACGGCGAAGCCCGCCCCCACCAGCACCGACACCACGGCGCCCCGCGTCGGCCCGGCGGCCTCGGTGGCGTGGAACACCACGCCCACCAGGGCCGCGCCCAGCGTCTGGCCGAACAGGCGGGATGTCGACAGCATGCCGCTGCCCGCGCCGCTGCGCTCCCGCGGCACCGCGGCGAGCATCAGACGGTTGTTGGGCGCCTGGAACAGGGCGAAGCCGGCGCCGGCCAGGCTCATCCGCCACGCCACGTCCCACCAGGCGAAGGCGGCCGGCAGGGTTGCCAGCAGCACCAGCCCGGTAGCCATCGCAGCCAGGCCCAGCCCGCCCAGCACGCCCGCGGGATAGCGGTCGGACAGCCGGCCGGACAGCGGGGCGACGACCGCCACGGTCAGCGGCCAGGGCGTCATCAGCAGGCCGGTGCCGATCGCGCTGGCCCCGCCGGCGGCCTGGAACAGGAACGGCAGCGCCACGTAGCCCGCCGTTTGCGCGCAGAACGAGCACACCGAGGTGGCGACCGACAGGCTGAACAGCGGCCGGGCCAGCAGGTCCACTGGCAGCATCGGCGCCGCCATGCCGAGCTGGCGGCGCACGAAGGCGAACCCGACGGCGACGGCGCCCGCCACTTCGAGCATCCCGGCGAGCGGCGCCTGGCCGTGGCCGAGCCCGTCGACGGCGGCGATGAACAGGCCGAACATGGCGGCATTCATCGCGGCGCTCGCCACGTCGAAGCGGTGCCCGGACAGCGCCGAACGCGGCAGCACGCCGCGCATCAGGAAGGCGATGACGCCCAGCGGCACGTTCACCCCGAACAGCCAGGGCCAGGAGCCGACCGCCAGGATGCCGGCGGCGACCGTCGGCCCCAACGCCGACGCGGTGGCCACGATCAGCGCGTTCAGGCCGAGGCCGCGGCCGAGCATGCTGCGCGGGAACACGTAGCGGATCAGCGCGGTGTTGACGCTCATGATGCCCGCCGCCCCCAGCCCCTGCACGACCCTTGCCGCGGACAGCGATGCCAGGCTGGGGGCGAAGGCGCAGGCCAGCGACGCCAGGGTGAACACCACCACGCCCCAGATGTAGACGCGCCGGTAGCCGTGTATGTCGCCGAGCGAGGAACACGGCAGCAGGCTGACGACGATGGCGATCTGGTAGGCGTTGACCACCCAGATCGACGAGGCCGGCGACACCCCCAGGTCGCGCGCGATGCTGGGCAAGGCGATGTTGGGCAGGGCGCTGCCCAGCACCGAGATGCCGACCGAGACCGCGATGGTCAGCATCGCCCGCAGGCGTTGGGCTGGCGGCAGGCCGTCCGTCGGTTCCATCACGCGTCCTGCCTGCCGGGTGCGCAAGTTTCACGGACGCGCCGCCGAAGCGCAAGCCGGCTTGACAGCCGGGATGGCCGGGAAGAAGCCTTTGCGCATCGCGAAGGACCGCAGCCATGAGCCAGACCGCGCCGCTAGCCGACCGCCGCAACCTGCCGGCGCCGTTCACCTTCGACGAGTCGCGCCGGCGTCTTGCAGAAGCGGCGAAATACCTCGCCGGCGGGGTGTCGAGCAACTTCCGCCTGGGTGTGCAGCCGACGCCGCTGGTGATCGACCGCGGCGACGGCGCCCATCTGATCGACGTCGATGGCAACCGGCTGATCGACTACTACCTCGGCCTCGGCCCGATGATCCTGGGCCACACGCCCGCCGACGTGCACGCCGCGGTGGCCGCCCAGCTCGACCGCGGGGTGCTGTACGGCGGCCAGAGCGGCGTGGAAGCCGAAGCCGCCCGGCTGCTGTGCGAGATGGTGCCGTGCGCCGAGCGGATGCGCTTCAGCTCGTCGGGCAGCGAGGCGGTGCAGGCGGCCCTGCGCATCGCCCGGGCCGCCACCGGCCGGCGGGTGGTGGTGAAGTTCGAGGGCCATTACCACGGCTGGTTCGACAACATCCTGTGGTCGACCACGCCGCCGCCGGGTGCCGTGGGACCGGTCGCCGGCAGCCGCGGGCAGATCCTGGACGGCGGCGTGGACATCGACGTGCTGGCATGGAACGACCTCGCCGCCCTGCGCCTGCGCCTGGCCGCCGGCGACGTGGCGATGGTCATCATGGAGGCCGCCATGTGCAACCAGGGCGGCGCCTTTCCGGACCCCGGCTACCTGGAAGGCGCCCGTGAAGCGTGCACGAGGCACGGCACGATACTGGTGTTCGACGAGGTCATTACCGGCTTCCGCGTGGCACCGGGCGGCGCGCAGCAGCATTTCGGCGTCACGCCCGACCTGGCGACGTTCGCCAAGGCGATGGCCAACGGCTTCCCGGTGTCCGCCGTCGCCGGCCGCGCCGACCTGCTGGACCAGCTGGCCCACGGCGTGATGCACGGCGGCACCTACAATGGCCAGGGCGTGGTGATGGCGGCCACCGTCGCCACCCTGAAGCGGCTGCGTGACCCGGCTACCTTCGCGGCCCTGAACCGTTGCGGCGCCCGGCTGATGCACGGCCTGCAGGAACGCTTCGACCGCGCCGGCGTGCCGGCGGTGGTGACCGGCTTCCCGACCGTCTTCTATGTGTGCATGGGCCTGTCGAAGCCGGCGCGCAACTGGACCGACCTGCAGGGCATGGACCGCGCCCGCACCATCCGCTTCACCTCGGCCCTGATGGGCTACGGGGTGCGGGCGCTGGAACGCGGTGCCTGGTTCCTGTCCACCGAACACGACGACGACGTGATCGACCGGACGCTTGAGGCGGTGGAACGGGCGCTGGCCGAGATCTGACGCCCTCGGCGCGGCCGGGCGCGATTATCTGCCGCTTAACCGATCAGGGCGCAAAGTCGGCCCATCGGCGTGCGAAAATGATGCTTGCACCGCGTGCGCGCCGATTGAACGGTCGTTGAAATGTCACCTGCAACCCTGGCCCTCACCTACCGCCAGAACACCACCGATCCTGGCACCGTCCGCGATATCTTCGAGCGCGGCGCCTACTCGCTCGAACCGTTGCGGCGCAACGCGGAGCTGCTCGCGTTCCGGGCGGCCCGGGCGGCCTGCGGCATGCGGCCACTGATCGTCGATGCCGGCGCCAACATCGGCGCGGCATCCGTTTATTTCCATCGGGAATTCCCGGATGCGACGATCGTCGCGGTCGAGCCGGAAGCCGACAACTTCTCGATACTGGCGGCCAACGCCCTGGCCCGTCCCATCATCTGCCACAACAGGGCGGTGACATCGAGGCCGGTTGCGGTCAGGGTTGTCGATCCGGGCCTGGGAAGCAACGCCTTCAGGACGGAAACCCATGGGGAACGCGTTGCCGACGGCCACGTCGTCGAGGGCATCACCATCAACCAGATTTTTCTGGACCGTCCGGAAGACACGTACCCCTTCATCGTCAAGATCGACATAGAAGGCGCCGAGGAGGAATTGTTTTCGGGCAACACCGAGTGGCTGAACGACACCCCGCTTCTCATCATCGAACTTCACGACTGGCTGTTTCCGAACAGGACCGTTTCCCGGAACTTCCTGAAGAGCATCGCCGACCTGCACCGCGATTTCGTCCATATCGGCGAAAGCATCTTCTCGATCGCGACGCCGCTGGATTCGCGTGACGGGCGTCGACGCGGCGCGTGATCACGCGGGCAGCGGGACCGGACGCCTGCGGAAACCTAACCTGCGACGCGCCTGATCTCGGCGCCGATGGCGGCGATCGCGTCGCGTGCCGGGGCCAGGCGGGATGACATCTGCAGGAAGCCGTGGGTGACGCCCGGCACGCAGTCCAACCGGCACGGCACGCCGGCCGCCGCCAGCCGTCCGGCCATCAGCATGCTGTCGTCGCGCAGGCAGTCCAGCCCGGCGGCGAGGAGGTGCACCGGCGGCAGCCCGGCCAGGTCGGCGTGCAGCGGCGCCGCCCGCGGGTCGTGCGCGGCGCCCTGCCAGTTGTCCCAGAACCAGCGCATGCGCCCGGTGGACAGCCCGAAGCTGCCGTCGCCGAGGTCGCGGTGGCTGGCGGTGTCGAACACCGGGGCGAAACACCCGTATATCAGCGTCAGCAGCGCCGCCCGCACCCCCGACAGCGCCGCGCCGAGCGCGATGTTGGCGCCGGCCGAGTCGCCCAGCAGCACCAGGCGGCAGCCGGCGAAGCATCCCGCCACGGCGGCGACGTCGTCCAGCGCGGCCGGACAGGCATGTTCGGGCGCCAGGCGGTAGTGCGGCAGCACCACCTGCGCGTCCGCCGCCTCGGCGATCAGCCGGCCGGCGCGTTCATGGGTCGCCGGGCTGCCGAACGTCCAGCCGCCGCCGTGCGCGAAGATCACCACCGGACCGGATGCACTGGGCCGCAGCACCCGGCAGGGCACGCCTGCGAGCGTGGCGTCGTGGCCTTCCATCTCCGGCATCGGGGTGTTCCAGGCCCTGGCCGACAGGTCGAACATCGCGCGCGCCTGCGGCAGGCCGATGGCGGCGTAGTCCAGCACCGGGGCGGCCCGCATCTCCGCCAGGATTGGCGCCATGTCGGGATGCGGCGCATGGCTCATCGGAGTACCCCCGCGGTTGGTCATGGCGAATTTGCCCGGCTGCGGGCAGCTGTGCAATCCAGCCGGCGCATTGCAGTGGTTGTCCGGCAGCTTCATCGTGCCATTATATGAGGATAACCTACACCGGCGCAGACAGGACGTTCACACCCACGATGCAGAAGAGCGACTGGGAGATCCCGCCGAACTTGCGGCCGGACCAGGCTGACTACGAATTCGACCTTGAACGCGCGCTGCGTGCCGTGGTCGGGCTGCGCGCCAACGTTCCCAGCGACGCCTTCACCGCCGGCACGCTCGGCACCGAGCGCACCGGCAACGGCGTGGTGATCCGCGCCGACGGCCTGGTGCTGACGATTGGCTACCTGACCACCGAGGCCGAGACCGTGTGGCTCATCACCGCCGACGGCCGTGCGGTGGCGGGCCATGCGCTGGCCTTCGATCCCGCCAGCGGCTTCGGCCTGGTGCAGGCGCTGGGCAAGCTGGACCTGCCGGCGCTGGAGCTGGGCGACTCGGACGCGCTGGAGGTGGGCGCGGACACCATCATGGCGGCCGGCGGCGGGCGCCGCCACGCCATCGAGACGCGGGTGGTGGGCCGGCAGGAGTTCGCCGGCTATTGGGAGTACCTGCTCGACAACGCCATCTTCACCGCTCCGGCGCACCCGTTCTGGAGCGGCTCGGCGCTGATCGGCAAGGATGGCAAGCTGCTCGGCACCGGCTCGTTGATCCTGCAACAGGGCGACGGGCGCAAGCGGATGGACATGAACATGATCGTGCCCATCGCGCAGCTGAAGCCGGTGCTGGACGACCTGCTGGCGATGGGCCGCGCCGCCCAGCCGCCGCGGCCCTGGCTCGGCCTGTACGCGATGGAGAACGACGGCGGCCTGGTGGTCGGCGGGGTGGCCGACGGCGGCCCGGCGGAAAAGGCCGGCGTGCAGCAGGGCGACCGCATCTTGGGAATTGGCGACGAGGAAGTTTCGGATCTCGCCGGGCTATGGCGGCGGCTGTGGGCGGTCGGGCCGGCCGGAACCGCGGTGCTGCTGCGTCTGGGCCGCGAGGAGGGCCGGGTTTCGGTGCGCGTCACCACTGCCGACCGCGCCACCTTCCTGCGTGCGCCGCTGCTGCATTAGACCGGTGTATCGCCCTGACTGTGTCAGGCCGACACACCGGTTTAGCTTTGTTTGAGCCGGCGATTCACGCCGTGCCTGTTTCCAGTCAGGCCGATCGCGGGCCAGTGCTCTGACGCAATCAGAAGGTTCAGCATGAGTCAGGGCACTGGCTTGATTTGGTGGGCCGACTCAGCCAACGGGCAGAAGCGCCTGTTGGCATCGGACCACCAGATCTTCATCGGCATCGTAATCGGGTGAAGCTGCTGCACGTGGTCGCCGGCGCCGAGGTCGGCGGCGCCGAGACGTTTTCACAGGATGCGATCCTCGCGTTGCATGAACAGGGCATCGAGCAGCACGTGATCGCCCGGCCGTGGCCGGCGGCGCTGGCCCGCTACGCCGCGGCCGGCATCCCGGTGACACCCCTGCGCTTCTCCACCCTGGACCGGCTGGCGTCGCGCGGGCGCGTCATCCGCGAGGCCGCGCGCACCATGGGCGCGGACCTTGCGCACGCCTGGATGCAGCGCGCCGCCGGCTTCGTGCCCGCGGCCATGCCCTGCCCGGTCGCCGGCTGGTTCGGCGACTACTACGACCTGAAGTATTTCCGCCGCAGCGACGCCTGCATCGCCGTCACCCCCGACATCGCCCGCCACATCCGCGCCGAGGGTTTCGCGGCCGAGCGCGTGTTCACCGTCAACACCTTCGGCACCATGCCGGACGCGGCCCCGGTCCGGCGCGCCGACCTGAACACGCCAGACGGCGTGCCGGTGCTGCTGGTGCTGGCGCGGATGCACGCGGTGAAAGGCATCGACACGATGCTGGCAGCCCTGGCGCAGACCCCCGGCGCCTGGCTGTGGCTGGCCGGCGACGGGCCGGAGCGCGCCTCCTGCGAGGCGCTGGCGGCGAAGCTGGGCCTGTCCGGCCGCACCCGCTTCCTGGGCTGGCGCCACGACCGCAAGGCCCTGCTGGAGGCCTGCGACATCTGCGTGCTGCCCAGCCGCCACGAACCCTTCGGCACCGTCATCGTCGAGGCCTGGGCCGCCGGCCGCCCGCTGGTCGCAACATCGGCGGACGGCGCGCGCCAATACGTGCACGACGGCACCGACGGCCTGTTGTGCCCGATCGACGACCCGCCTGCCCTCGCCGCCTGCCTGCGCCGGCTGATCGGCGATCCCGGCCTGCAGGCGGCTCTGCGCGCGGCCGGCCATGTGGCGTACGAGGCGGACTTCACCCGCGCCGTCGTGACCGGCCGGCTGGTCGCGTGCTACCAGTCGATCATCCAGCTCGGACGACGATCATGAGGCTATCGCGCATCGACCGCTACGTGTTCCGCCAGCTGCTCGGCGCCTTGCTGGCTGTCACCGTGGGGCTGGTGGCGCTGATCTGGCTGACCCAGTCGCTGCGCTTCGTGGAGCTGGTGGTCAACCGCGGGTTATCTTTCGCGGTGTTCCTGAAGCTGACCGGCCTGCTGATTCCCGGCTTCGTCGCCATTATCCTGCCGATCACCTGCTTCGTGGTGGTGCTGTTCATCTACCAGCGCCTGAGCGGGGACCGCGAGCTGACGGTGATGCGCGCCGCCGGCCTGTCGCCGTTCACCCTGGCACGCCCGGCGCTGGGGCTGGCGGTGCTGGTGATGGCGGCCTGCTACGGGCTGAACCTGTATGTCGTGCCGGCCAGCGCGGTGGCCTTCCGCACCTTCCAGTTCGAGATCCGCAACCGCATCGCCGCCTTCCTGCTCCAGGAGGGCGTGTTCACCACCATCTCCAACGACCTGGTGGTTTATGTCCGCGCGCGTGACCGCGACGGCACCCTGCACGGCATCCTGGTCGACGACGCCCGCGACCCGACCCACCGCGCCACCATCCTGGCCGAGACCGGCCGCCTGCTGGAAGGCGTCAACGGCCCGCGGGTGCTGCTGGCCAGCGGCAGCCGCCAGGAGCTGGACAGCCAGACCGGCCGGCTGAACGTGCTGACCTTCCGCGAGAACGTCGTCGAGCTCGCCCAGCCCGACCGCACCGACGCCCAGCGCCTGCGCGACCCCGGCGAGATGGGCGTGGCCGAGCTGCTCGACCCCGACCCCGCCACGGTCAACCCGCGCGACGTGCCCAAGATGCGGGTGGAGGCGCACAAGCGGCTGGCGACGCCGCTGACCGCCGGCAGCTTCGCCATGGTGGCGCTGGCGGCCATGCTGACCGGCATGTTCCAGCGCCACGCCGGCGTGCTGCGCCCGATGGCGGCGATCGTCACGGTGGTGGCGCTGGTGGCGCTCGGCCTGGCGCTGGACAGCCTGGCGGTGCGCCACAACGAGCTTATTCCGCTGATCTGGGTGCGCGCGGCGCTGCCCGGGGCGCTGGTGGCGGGCTGGCTGTTCCTGCCGCTGCTGGGCGGCGCCGGGGTCGGGCATCTGGCGCGGGCGGGACGCTCCTAGATCAGGCGTTGGCCATCGCCACCGCCTGCCCGATCTTGCAGACGTGCACCAGGTTGGGACCCAAGGCGCGCGCCAGGTCGAGCAGATGCGGGTGGTGGCTCAGCAGGATGACCTGCACATGCGCGCTCAGCGCCACCAGCGCGTGCAGGGCCGCCACCGCGCGGTCGTCGTCGAAGGTCTGCAGGATGTCGTCGGCGACGAACGGCAGCGCCGGCGCGGCGGCCACGTGCTCCTCGATGGCGGCCAGCCGCAGGGCCAGGAACAGCTGGTCGCGGGTGCCGTCCGACAACTCCTTGACCTCCCTGCGATCCTGCGCGAAGCCGCGTTCGACGGCCAGCAGCCGGGCGCCGTCGCCGTGCTCGGCGGCGACCACGCGCTCGTAGGCGCCGCCGGTCAGGGTGGCGAACAGCCCGCCGATGCGCGCCAGCAGGCCCGAGGTGCCGGCGGCGTCCACGGCGCCGAGCGCCTCCTCCAGCATCAGCCCGGCGACATGCAGCACCAGCGCCTCGTCCAGCACGCGGCCGAGCGTGGCGGCGGCGGCCTGGCGGTCGAACTCGGCCTGCGCCGTCGCCGTTTCCGCCGCCTGCATCGCCATGGCGGCGCCGTCGGTGGCGATCCGTGCGCCCAGCGCCTTGATCTGCTGCCAGGCGCCGTCGCGCGCCTCCGCGGCGGCGTCGATCTCGCCGGGGATGGTGTCGGCGTCGAGGCCGGCGACTTCCGCGCGCAGGGCGTCGGTGGTGCGGTCGTCCGCCATGCCGGCCAGCACCTGCGCCGCGCCGTGCCGCGCGGCGGTGACGGCGTCGCGCTCCGCCGCCAGCGCCACGATCGGCCCGGCCGCTTCCAGGTCCGCCGCGCCGATCGTCGCCAGCAGGGTGCGCAACCCGATGGCGGCTGCCGACTGCGCGTCGCGTTCCTTGTCCAGGACCGCCGCCGCACGCCCGCATTGCGCCACCAGCTCCTGCTTCTGGCGGGCGAGGCCGCGCTGCTCGGTCAGCCGGCCGCGCAGCGCGCGCATCGCCGCCATCGCGTCCGCTTGCATCAGGTCGGGCGCGACACGCCCGGCCAGGGCGGCGGCGTCGGCGGCGAACTGCGCCACCTCGGCGTGCATCTCGTCCAGCCGCAGCCGCAGCGTCGCGGCTTTATCCGTTGCGGTACCCAACCGGGCAAAAAGGTCGAGCAGCGCCACGGTGGTTGCCGGCGCCTCGTCGGTCGGGCGCTGCAAAGCGTCGCGCAACGGTCCCCATTTCGCCAGAAGCGCCGCCATGCGGTCTTTGGTCCGCGTCAGGACGGCCTGCCGGTCCGCCGCGGCCCGGCTTTGCTGGACCAAGCGTTCGTGCAGCCGGTTGTGCGCCTCGCGGGCCTTCTGGGCGTCGCTGACGCGCTGCTCCGCCAGGGCCAGCAGGCCGGGCAGATCGGCGCCGGTGCGCTCCGGCGCCAGGCTGAGCGCCCCGGCGAGCCGCGCGGCATCGGCGGCCTGGCGGCATTCCAGGGCCGATCGGTCACCCTGCGCCGCCGTCAGGTCGCGCCGTGCGTCGATCACCGCGTCCCGCCCGGCCAGCAGCGCACGCAGCTCGGGCAGTCCGGTCGCCGAGTCCAGGCCAAACGGCGCCAACGCGGCATACCAGGCCGCTGCCGCGGCGTCGTGGCACAGCGTGGCGGCGGCATGGTCGGCCTGCGCGTCGGCAAGCTGCCCCTGCAGTTCGCGGTGCCGGCGCAGCAGCTCGCCGGCGCGCGCGATGCGCTCGGCCTCGCGGCTGCGCAGGTCGGCCGACGCGTCCGCGGCCGTCACCGCGCGCTCGTAGGCGATCGGCAGCGGTTCGGCGCCGGCCCAGTCCGCATCCTCGGCCAGCGACGGCGGCGCGGGGGTGAAGGCGTGCCGGTAGACCAGCCGCCAGCCGGCGTCGCGCCGCAGCCGGGCGGCCGCGACCGTCGTTTCGTCGGCCAGCGCGCCCTCGGCGGCGATCTCGTTCAGCCGGGCCTGGCCGGCCGCGATCTCGCGGGCCAGTCGGCGGGTTTCGCCCGCCGCCGCGTCCAGGGCCGTGGATGCCTGGTCGCACGCGGCCGCCAGACACTCGTAGCCGGGCAGCGGCTGCACCGGGAGGCCCGCCGCGCGTTCGCCCCAGGCCGGAATGCGGGCGCAGGCGGCCGAGAATGCCGCCTGCAGCCGCGCGACCTGTCGTTCCGCGTCCATGGCCTGGCGCGCGGGGTCGCCGGCGCGGGCGATGTCGCGGCGTTCGTGCTCGGCGGCGTCGGTGCCGGCGTCGACGGCGGGCGGCGGGCCGAGCTGCGCCAGCTCGGCCTCGGTGGCGGCGATGGTCCGGGCCGCCGCGTCCAGCTCGCCCGGCAAGCGTTCCAGGTCGGGCCGCAGCGTCTCGTGGTCGGTGAACAGGCGCCGCGCGTCCGCCACCAGCACGTCCCGCGGGATCGCCTCGGCGGCGCGCGCCACTGGCAGCGGCGAGCCGAGCTGGTGCAGCAGGGCCGCGGTCCGCGCCTCCTCGACGGCGAGATCCTTTACCCGCAGTGGGATGTCGGCGGCGGCCTGGCCGGCGCTGCCGGCGCGGGTCGCCAGCGCGTCGATCGCCTCGGCGGCGTCCAGCAACGCGATGTCGCAGGTGATCGTGCCGCCGCGTTCGGCCGCTTCGCGCACCGCCTGCCCGGCGCGCGCCACCAGCAGGTCGGCGCGCAGCACCGCTTCCCGGGCGGCGGCCAGGCGGGCGGCGGTGTCCGCGGGCAAGGTCGGCGCGGCCTCGTTGGCGGCCAGCCACGCCGCCGCATCGTCGTGCTGGCGCAGCGGGCCGGCCACGCGGCGCACCCGCTCCAGCATGGCGATGCGCGCGGAGGCGGCACGGGCGTGGGCCTCGTGCAGCTGCTGCTGGCCCTGCAGATGGGCGAATTCGGTCTGCTGGCGTTCCCGCGCCTCCGGCTTCAGCACCGTGGTTTCGATGGCCTGGCGCGCGGCCAGGAAGCGGTCCAGCGACTGGTAGAACGGGCGGCCCTGCACCTTGCGCTCCGGGGCCAACTGGTCACGGGCGTCGTCCAGCGCCCGGCGCAGTCGGCGGGGCTGGCGCAGCCCGCCGGCGGCGGACAGCAGCGCATCGGCGACGGCACCGCCGGATGCCAGCAGCTCGCTGCCGCCGTCGCGCAGCCGGTCGGTGTCCAGCGCGAACAGGCGTTCCAGCAGCGTCCTGTCGGTGTGGCCGAGCAGCCGCGCCAGCACCGCCGGTTCAAGGGGCGCGTTGTCGGCGCCGATCAGCGTGTTGCCCTTGCCCTTGCGCCGGCCGAAGGTGAACGGCGCCTGGTCCAGCCCGATCGCCTCGGCCATCAGCTGCATGCCGGCATAGCCGAAGCGGAAGTCCATCCCGGTCTGCGGATGGATGCCGAACAGCAGGTCGGCGAAGGCGCCGCGCAGCACCGACTTGCCGGCGCCGTTGGGAGCCACCAGCAGGTTTATCCGACTTGGCCTGGCGTCGAATTCGATACGCCGAGCGCCGAACGGGCCGTAGTTGGACAGCGTCAGCGATGTCAGCCGCATGGGTCAGCCCTCCTCGGCCAGACGGGCCAGCAGCAGGGCGCGGGCGCGGTCGAGCAGCTCCGGCGGCAGGGTGCCGGCGGCCGCCTGCACGACGGGGTGGTGGTCGCCCAGCGCCATGCGCAGGCTGTTGGCGCGGTTCAGCAGCGCGGCGGCGTATTTCTGGGTTCCGTCGACGACGGGCCCGCCGCCGCCGGCCTCGATGTTGCGCACCAGCAGCCCGACCGCGTCGCCGCGCGTCCGCATCGCCGCCAGGTCGAGCGACGGGCGGGTGCGCAGCGAGACGCCCTCCAGCCACAGGTCGTTCGACGACGCGCAGGCCGCCGCCTCGGCCAGCAGCATCTCGCGCGTCCGGCCCGGGTCGCGCGCCAGCAGCGGGTGGGCGGCACAGGCGCCGGTCAGCTCCAGCCGGACCGCCAGCAGACGGCCCGCCGCCGCCGCCAGCTCGGCGCCCAGCCGGGAGCGCAGCAGCGCCAGCACCTGTTCGGTGTCGCAGGCGCCGGCCAGGTCGAGGCTGACCGTGCCCCAGCGCACCACGTCGAGATCGCGGTGCACGGCCTGCACCACCTGGCTGTCGCGCACGGTCACCAGGGTGGCGCCCTTCGGCCCCGGCTCGTTGATGTGGCGGCCCTGGGTGTTGCCGGGAAACACGATCCACGGCGCGCGCGACAGCACCTCGCGGGTGTGGACGTGGCCCAATGCCCAGTAGTGGTAGCCGTGGGCGGCCAGCTGCTCGACGGTGCAGGGCGCGTAGCTGGCGTGGCCCGGCCGGCCGCTGGCGGCGGTGTGCAGCAGGCCGATGTTGAAATGCCCCGGCAGCGGCGGCGGATAGGCCAGCGCCAGGTTCTCGCTCACCTCGCGGGTGGCGAAGCCCTGGCCGTGGATACAGACGTCGTGCTCGGCGAGGCGGACGGCCTCCGGGCGGTCGGCGGACAGCATCCGCGCGCCGTCGGGCAGCGCCAGGCGGCGGGTGATGACGCTGTGGGCGTCGTGGTTGCCGCTGATGGCGACCACGCGGATGCCGGAGCGGGTCATCCGGGCGGTTTCCTGGGCGAAGAACTGCCCCGTCCGCCAGTCCAGCCAGTCGCCGTCGAACAGGTCGCCGGCGATGACCACGAAGGCGACCTGCTCGCGCAGCGCCAGCTCCACCAGGTTGACGTAGGCGCTTCGGCTGGCGGTGCGGATGCGCTCGGCCGGCGCGTCGGCCTCCAGCCCGCGCAGGGGACTGTCGATGTGCAGGTCGGCGGCGTGCACGAATTTGAAACTGGTCATCGGGTGCAGACTACACCGCGATCGATACCGTTTGCGACGAGTATCGCCTACCCTGCCGCCGCGTCGGTCAGGACGTGGCCGACATCGCCCTGCGCGTCCAGACCCATGACATGATGGCTGTGCCACAACGCATAGAACAGCAGGGTCCAGGCGCGTTGCGGCTCAGCGGCGGCATCCGCGAACGTGCCCTGCACCACGTCCTGCGGCACCAGCGCCGCGACGCCAGGCTGGAACGCCACCAGCCGGCCCAGCCCCGGGCCGCGCGCCGCCATCCAGGCACCCACCGGCGGCTTGAAGCCCTTCTTGCGGGCGTAGGCGCCGGCCTGCGGGAAGGCGCCGGCCAGCCAGTCGCGCAGCAGCAGCTTGCCGAAGCGCAGGCCCACCTTGGCGGCGTCCGGCAGGCGGAACGCGAGGTCGGCCACGACGGGGTCGAGGAACGGCGTGCGCCCCTCCACGCCGTGCGCCATCAGGCAGCGGTCGAGCTTCACCAGCAGGTCGTTGGGCAGCCATTCGGCGATGTCGACCGCCTGCGCCGCCTGCACCGCCGAGCGGCCCGGCGCCGCGGCGGCTTCCGCCTGCGCCAGCCCGTCGCGCCAGTGTTCCAGCGCGGGCAGATCACCGAAGCTGCCGCCGCTGCGCGGCCGGCGGGTCAGGAAGCGCCAGGGCGCGCGGCGCTTGCGGTAGCGGCTGTAGCCGCCGAACAGCTCGTCCGCGCCCTCGCCGCACAGGGCGACCTTCAGGCCGCCGGCGCGGGCGGCGCGGCCCAGCATCCAGGTCGGCAGCACGGCGGCGTCGGCGGTAGGGTCGTCGATGCAGGCGGCGATGCGCGGCGCCAGGTTCCAGAAGTCGGCCGGGCCCATGGCGATGCGGGTGCACCGCGCGCCCAGGCAGTCGGCCAGGCGCAGCGCCTCGGTCGTTTCGTCGACACCGTCGCCGCCTTCCCAGCCGCAGGTCAGGGCCTGGATGCGGGTGCCGGCGGCGCGGGTCATCAGCGCCAGCACCGCCGCCGAGTCGATGCCGCCGGACAGGAACAACCCGTACGGCACGTCGGCGCGCAGGTGCACCGCCACGCTGTCCAGCAGCGCCGCGTCCAGGGCGGCGACGCCGGCAGGCGGGCGCGGACCGCCTTCGGGCAAGGCAGCGCGCCGGCGGCGATCGACGATGACGCCGCGCTCGATCACCAGCGTCTCGCCGGGCAGCACGCGGTGGATGCCGGGGAAGATGGTGGCGCTTCCGGTGGTGAACTTCAGCTGCAGCAGCTCGGCGGCCCGCACGTCGGCCGGTCCGCGCCCGCCCAGGCCGGCGGCCAGCAGCGCCTGGGCCTCGGAGGCGAAGGCGAACACCGTGGGGCCGGTCGCATAATACAGCTGCTTGATCCCGAACGGGTCGCGGGCGAGCACCAGCCGGCCGCGTGCGGGGTCGTGCACCGCCGCCGCATACATGCCGCGCAGCTTGCTGGCGAAGTCCACGCCGTCACGGTCGTACAGGAACGCCGCCGGCTCGCAGTCCGAACCGGTGCGGAACGGGGTGCCCGCCATCGCCGCGCGCAGCTCGGGGTTGTTGTAGATCTCGGCATTGGCGACCAGCGCGGTGCCGGCGGGGGTGAACAGCGGCTGGTCGCCGGTGTCGAGATCGACGATCGCCAGGCGGGCGTGCAGCAGGGCCACGCCGCCGCGCACCAGACGGTGCGGGCCGTCCGGCCCGCGATGCGCGATCGCGGCCAGCAGCCGGTCCAGCATCGCCGGATCGGGCGCGCCGCCATCCAGGGTCATCACGCCCGCCACGCCGCACATCGCCGCATCTCCGTTGCCGGACGGCCTGTATACCGCGCATGCCCGACCACGCCATCCGCGCACTGGAACAAAGGACGTGCTACCCGCATCGGCACCATGCGAATTCTGTTTGTCACATCGAACCGGCTGGGCGACGCGGTGCTGTCGACCGGGCTGCTGGACCACCTTGTCCGGCAGCATCCGCAGGCGCGCTTCACCGTCGCCTGCGGGCCGGTGGCGGCCGGGCTGTTCGCGCACATGCCGCAGCTGGAGCGGCTGATCGTGTTCCAGAAGCGCCGGTTCGGGCTGCACTGGCTGCTGCTGTGGGCGCAGGTGGCGCCGCACTGGTGGCACCTGGTGGTGGACATCCGCGCGTCCGCCCTGGCATGGCTGGTGCCGACGCGCCGCCGCGCCGTCATGCGCCGCCGCCCCGGTCACAAGACCGCGCAGATTGCCGCCATGCTGGGCGTGTCGCCGCCGCCGCGGCCGGTGGTGTGGACCAACTCCGAGGATGAAATCCTGGCCGCGGCCCTGGTGCCTGCCGGCGTGCCGGTGATAGCGCTCGGCCCGACCGCGAACTGGACCGGCAAGGTGTGGCCGGCCGACCGCTTCGTGGCGCTGTTCACGGCCCTGGCGACCGGGCGGCTGGCCGGCGCCCGCGCGCTGGTGCTGGCCGGCCCGGGGGAGGCGGAACACGCGCTGGCGGCGCCGGTGCTGACGGCCCTGCCCGGCGCGATCGACCTATGCGGCGCCTTGTCGCTGTCCCAGGCGGCGGCCTGCCTGGCACGCTGCGCGCTGTTCATCGGCAACGACTCAGGCCTGATGCACCTGGCCGCGGCGGCCGGCACGCCCACGCTGGGGCTGTTCGGCCCGACGCCGGCGACGGAATACGCCCCGTCCGGCCGCCAGGCCCTGGCCGCCGTCGCATCCGGCCCCGACATGACCGACCTGCCGGTGAAGTTGGCGCTCGATGCGGCGTTGCGCCTGCTGGCGTGACGTTCGCAGCCGTCATCGGGCTTCAAGCCACGAAACGTCAGACTTCAAGCAACAAAACGCCTGACGGAATGGGACAGCCGCTCGATCCCATGGGAGGTGACCTGAAGCAGCAGGCCGCCATCCGTCAGCGGCACCAGCGCCTCTACGCAGCCGTCGCGCTGCAGGCTTTGCAGCGCCACCCGCAGGCGCATCGGTTCGGACGCCAACCCGGCCCGGCGCAGCGCCACGCCCAGGTCGGCCTGTCTCCGGGGGCTGCGCACCGCCATGCCGGCGAGCGCCGCAAGCAGGGCCTCGGCATATTCGAAATCGGTTCCGGCAACCGATGCCATCGTGTTGGCTGGCGTGTTCGCTGGCTGGTGCGCGGCGGTCACGATGCCGCCCGTGCAGGAGTGAGCATGAAATACCTTTCTGACCGCCGAGGTTTCCGACCGGGATGTCCCGATCGAATCCCTTTGAAAAAGCTGGCTTCAACGTAAAATATAAATCGATGTAAAAATACGATCGTACTCGGAACCACATTCACAAAGCCGTCAGATAACACCGCTCCGGTCGTTCCGCCATCGTCTTGTGCGCTGCGCCATAAATTGTATCAAAATGCAATGAATGGCGGACCGAGGCCGGGACCAAACATCTAGATGCCAGCTGGCGGCGCCATCCCCGCAACCTGGGTGCGGTGCATGATCCGCCGGCTGGCGGCGTCGAACGGGTCGCGCCGGTGCATGGTGCAGCGGTTGTCCCACATCACCAGGTCGCCTGCCTGCCAGCGATGCCGCCAGGTGAACGCCGGCTGGGTGGCATGCGCCCAGATCTCGTCCAGCAGCGCCTCGGACTCCGCCAGATCCAGTCCGCCCAGCCAGGCCATGCGTCGGCGCCCGAGATAAAGCATCGGCCGCCCGCTGTCGGGATGGCGGCAGATCAGCGGATGCATGCGACCGGGAGCCTGGCGGGGATCGTCGGTCGGCACCACCCCCTGACGCACGAAGCCGCCGCTGTTGTAGGTGCCGTCGTGCTTGACCAGCAGGCCGCCGACGCGCCGGCGCAACGCTTCCGGCAGGGCATCGTGAGCGGCGTACATGTCGCAGAACCAGGTGTCTCCGCCGGTTTGCGGAACCTCCAGCGCATACAGCAGGCTGGCCTTGGGCGGCGCCTCCAGATACGACATGTCGGTGTGCCAGACCGCCTCGCCGGCGCCCAGGCTGCCGATGGCGACGCCGTTCTCGACCACGTTGGAGACGACGTAGATCTCCGGGCGCCCGACCACGATGCTGCGGCCGTTTTCCTGCACCGGCGCGTGATCCAGCCGGCCCAGCCGGCGCGAGAACGCCGCCAGGCCGTCGTCGTCAAGGTCCTGGCCGCGGAACAGCAGCACCTCGTGCGCCGTCCAGGCGGCAAGGATGGCGGCGAAGCCGGCATCGTCGAGGTGGCGCAGGTCGACGCCGCGGATTTCGGCGCCGAGGGCTGCACCGGTCGGCAAGATGGTGGCTGTCGCGTGATCGTTCATCGTCTGCTCCCCAACGTCGGTCCCTGCGGTCGCCGGCCATGCTGCAACCTTCGCCGGGACAAGCCAAGTTCAACGGCACATGCACACAGAACGCCTGTTAACCGGTCCTTGACGATTTCTGCATAGCCTGTTGCCGACCAGACTTCGCAGGTTCCATTCAATGGAGGCAGCATGAGCAGCATCGGTCCAGTGGCCACAGCCTTGGCGGCGACCCCCACGCCGAAAGCCGCGCGTGACCCCGCGGGCGCTGCATCGCTCGCCGCAGACCAGAACGCGGCGACGAAGGCGCACACGGCGGCGAAGAAGACGGCCGCGACGCTCGTCACGGACCAGAAGGCCAAGGCTGCGGACCAGGTCATCAGGGTGGACCAGCAGGCCGTGACCGCAGCCAATGCCATCGCCGTGAAGGCAGATGCCAGGGTCAAGGCCGATCAGGGCGGCGGCAGCGCCCGACTGAACGTCACGACGTAGTGGAGCAAAGCTGACGGCAAGAACCGTCAGGTTCGGACCACCAGCTTTTGTGTGGCGGGCCGAGTCACCTGACGCTTGGAAGGCAGGCGTCAGGTTCGGACCCCTGGCACACCTGCATCATCCCGGTTGCGCCACCGCGAGCAGGTGCCATCCGGCCAGGCGCCGCAACGCTTCGAGCATCGCCGGCGGCATGGCCGCGAACCATGGCTGCAGAATGCCGTCGGGGGCAGGCGAGGCATCGACATACGGGTGGATGTGATCCTGGTCGATCCTGGTCGCGGAGAAGTCGTGGGCCCGCAGCAGCGCTCGCAGCTCGGATGCCGTGGTGACCGCACCGGCAACGGTACCGGGCAGGCTGTCCGCCGGCGCGAACCCCGCCTGCGCCATGGTGTGCCGCCAGGAATTGCGGGCATGCGCCGACACCCGGAACTGGCCTTGCGGCCCCACGGCCCGGCGCGCCTGGCGGATCAGCCCGTGCGGATCATCCACATGCGGCAGCACGTCGTGGGCGTAGACCAGATCGAACGACGCTGCCCGCACGTGCTCCGCCACGTCGGCGGCATCGGCGTGGATCAGCGTCGCGTCGCAGCCGAGCTGGTCCAGCCGGCGGCGCAGCAGCTTCAGGCTGACGCCCGAGATGTCCACGCCGGTGTATTCCGCCCCAGCCCGGATGAAACGCACCGCATCGCAGCCCAGCCCGCAGCCGAACTCCAGCACCCGCAGGTTCCGCCAGCGGACGAAATCGGCGAAGGCCGCCACATGCGGCTGCAACCGGTCGCGCGCACGGGCCTCCCCCTCGAAGAATGCCCGGCTGCCGACCGGCGGCGGGGTTGCGATCAGGCTGCGAACCGGATGAGGTTGCGCACCGGGGCCGCGGTTTTGAGCTGGGCGAAGCCCTCGTTGATCTGTTCCAGCGCGATGTGCCCGGTCATCAGGTGGTTCAGCTTCAGCCGGTCCTGGCGCCACAGGGTCAGCATCCTGGGCATGTCGACGCGGAAGTGGTTGTGGCCCATGGAGGTGCCCTGGATGCGCCGGTTGCGCAGGAAATCGGCGCCGTGCAACTCGATCTTCACGCCCAGCGGCACCATGCCGATGATGGTGGCGAGGCCGCCCGGGCGCAGCATCTGGAAGGATTGCTCGGCGGTGATCTTGGCGCCCAGCGCCTCGAAGCTGTACTGCACGCCGCCGCCGGTGAGGTCCTTGACCGCTTGCACGGGGTCCTGGTTCGACGCGTTGATGGTGTCGGTCGCCCCCATCAGCCGCGCCAACTCCAGCTTGGCCGGCTGGGTGTCGATGGCGATGATCTGCGCCGCACCCGCGACGGCGGCGCCGTTCACCGCCGACAACCCGATGCCGCCGCAGCCGATCACCGCCACCGTGCTGCCCGGCTCCACCTTGGCCGCGTTGAACACCGCGCCGACCCCGGTCATCACGCCGCAGCCGACCAGGGCGGCGATGTCCAGCGGCACGTCGCGATCGATTTTTACGATAGCGTGCTCGTGCACCACCATCTGCTCGGCAAAGCTGGACAGGTTCATGAACTGGTTGAGCACGGCGCCCTTCCACTTCAACCGGCGGGCGACGCCGGGCATCAGCTTCACCTCGGTGTTCTCGCACAGCACGGTGTTGCCGGTGGTGCACTGGTTGCACGACCCGCAGAACACCGACAGGCAGGTGATGACGTGGTCGCCGGGCTTCACGTAGGTGACGTCCTCGCCCACCGCCTCGACCACGCCGGCGGACTCGTGGCCGAGCACCGCCGGAGTCGGGAACGGATACAGGCCCTCCATGAAATGCAGGTCGCTGTGGCACAGCCCGGCGAAGGCGGTGCGGATCAGCACCTCGCGGCGCCGCGGCGCCTCGATCGCTACGTCCTCGATCGTCAACGGCGCGTTGGCCGCATGCAACACAGCTGCCTTCATCGAAGTGCCCTCCCTGTTGGCGCCACGCTAATGTGCTGGTTCAGAAATTCGCAGGTGAATTTCTGGGACACTAGCTGTTTGTTTTCAGTGGCCTGATGATCCCTGAAACACAAGCGTATTTCAGGTTCAGGACACTAACGCCTGCGCCGGAACGCAGGCAAGGCCGGCAGGCATTGCCGTTCTGGAAAGCTTTGCTACCATGACCATCTCCATATCGAACCTTGACTTCCATGCATCGAAGCCAGCCCTCGGAGCGCCCCATGATAAAGCTCGACATCAACGGCCGGACCCATGAAGTCGACGCACCCGAGGACACGCCGCTGCTGTGGGTGCTGCGCGAGTGGGTCGGCATGACAGGCACCAAATACGGCTGCGGCATCGCCCAGTGCGGCGCCTGCAGCGTGCATGTCGACAACGAGGTCGTGCGGTCCTGCCAGCTGCAGGTCGGCAGCGTGGGGACGGCGAAGATCACCACCATCGAGGGCATCTCGGCGGACGGCAGCCATCCGGTGCAGAAGGCCTGGCTGGCGCACGAGGTGCCGCAATGCGGCTATTGCCAGTCCGGGCAGATCATGGCCGCGGTGGCGCTGCTGCGCGAGAAGCCGAAACCGACCGATGCCGACATCGACGCGGCGATGACCAACATCTGCCGCTGCGGCACCTATCAGCGGGTCCGCGCCGCGATCCACACCGTCGCCGACGCCGGCGCGGTCTGAAGGGAACGGTCGCATGAACCAGATCGCAGCGAATTCGAATGCACGCACCGCAACCCTTCCCCTTGGGCGCCGCGGCTTCGTCGCCAGCGTCGCCGCCGTGGCCGGCGCCATGTCGCTCGGCTTCACCCTGCCGGCAGAGGCGCAGACCTCGGCCTCCGGCGCGCCGACCGCCGGCGGCGCCGAGGTGGGCGTGTGGGTGGTGATCCATCCCGACGACACCGTGGTGGTGCGCATCGCCCGCTCGGAGATGGGCCAGGGCACGCTGACCGGTCTCGCCCAGCTGGTCGCCGAGGAGCTGGATGCCGACTGGGCGAAAATCCGTGCGGAATATGTGGCACCGGAGGTGAACCTGGCCAGCAAGCGGGCCTGGGGCGACATGTCGACCGGCGGCAGCCGCGGCCTGCGCGGGTCGGTGGAATATGTGCGCAAGGGTGGCGCGGCGGCGCGCGCCATGCTGGTGCAGGCAGCGGCGACGCGCTGGGGCGTGCAGCCGGCGGAATGCTCGGCGGCCGGCTCCGTCGTGAGCCACGCCGCCAGCGGGCGCAACCTGCGCTACGGCGAGCTGGCGGCCGAGGCCGCGAGGCTGCCGGTGCCGGCCGACCCCAAGGTCAAGGCGCCGTCGGAGTGGAAGATCATCGGCAAGCCGGTGAAGCGCCTGGACACCGCGCCGAAGCTGACCGGCGAGCAGGTCTACGCCATCGACGTGAAGCTGCTCGACATGCTGAACGCCGCAGTGGCGCAGTGCCCGGTGTTCGGCGGCACGCTGACAAGCTTCGATGCCGCCAAGGTCGCCGCGATGCCGGGCGTGACGCATGTGCTGAAGCTGGACGACAGGACCGTGGCGGTTGTCGCCGAGAAGTGGTTTCAGGCCAAGACGGCGCTGGAAGCCCTGCCGATCGTGTGGGACGAGGGTCCGAATGCCGGCGTCAACTCGGCGAGCATCGCGGCTTTCCTGAAGGAAGGGCTTGACGCCAAGCAGGCCGGCGTCGGGCAGAGGCACGGCGACGTGGAGGCCGCGCTCGCCACCTCCGCCCGCCGCGTCGAGGCGGTCTACGGCACGCCGTTCCTGAACCATGCGACACTCGAGCCGATGAACTGCACCGCGAAGTTCGCCGACGGCCGGGTCGAGATCTGGGTCGGCAGCCAGAACGGCGACGCCTCGCTGGCGGCGGCGGCGGAGGCCGGCGAGGTGAAGCTGTCGGACGTGAAGGTGAACAAGCTGCATCTCGGCGGCGGTTTCGGTCGCCGCGGCCAGCAGGACTACGTCCGCCAGGCGGTGCAGATCGCCAAACAGGTGCCGGGGCGGCCGGTGAAGCTGATCTGGTCGCGTGAGGAGGACATGCAGCACGGCTTCTACCGCCCGATCACCCAGGCCAAGATGACCGCCGGGCTGGACGAGGACGGCCGCGTCACGGCGCTGCACGCCCGCATCTCCGGCCAGTCGATCCTGGCCTATCTGGCGCCGGCCTTGCTGCAGGGCGGCGTCGACCGGGGGCAGTTCCAAGGTTGGACGTCGGAGGAATTCGGCTACATGGCCATTCCGAACCTGCTGATCGACCACGCCATGCGCAACACCCACGTGCCGGTGGGCTACTGGCGCGGGGTGCACACCAACCAGAACACCGTCTACATGGAATGCTTCGTCGACGAGCTGGCGCATGCCGCCGGCAAGGACCCGCTGGAGTTCCGCCGCGCGATGATGGGCAAGAACCCCAAGCATCTGGCGGTGCTGAACGCGGTGGCGGCGAAGGCCGGCTGGGGCACGCCGCCGCCGGCCGGCGTGTTCCGCGGCATCAGCCAGAACGCCGGCTTCGGCAGCTACACGGCCGCCGTCGCGGAGGTGTCGGTGTCCGACAAGGGGAAGTTGAAGATCCACCGCATCGTCGCCGCGACGGACTGCGGCTATGCAGTCAACCCGGACCAGATCGCCGCCCAGGTCGAGGGCAGCTTCGTTTATGGCCTGTCGGCGCTGCTGACCAGCGAGATCACCATCGACAAGGGCCGCGTGGCGGAAGGCAACTTCGACAGCTACGAGGTCATGCGGATGGAGGACATGCCCAAGGTCGAGACCCTGATCGTGCCGAGCGGCGGCTTCTGGGGCGGGGTGGGCGAGCCGACCATCGCGGTGGCGGCGCCGGCGGTGCTGAACGCGATCTTCGCCGCCACCGGCCGGCGCATCCGCAGCCTGCCGATCCGCAACCAGGATTTGACGCGGGCGTGATGCGCGCGGTGCTGGCGACGATGCTCGTGCTGGCGACGGCGGGTGCCCACGCCTCGCCACCCCAAGCCTCGCCACCGGGTGCGTCGTCGTGCTCCGGCTGCCATGCCGGGCCGGGCACGGCGCTGCCGGCGATCACCGGGCGGGATGCCGCCGACACCGACGCGGCGATGGCCGGCTACCGCGACGGCAGCCGCCCGGCGACCTTGATGAACCGGATCGCCAAGGGCTTCACGCCTGACGAGACGCACGCCATCGCGGTTTGGCTGGAGGGGCAGAGGTGATCGGGCGCCGCGCGATCCTGGCCGCCTCGTTGGCAACGCCGTTTCTGGGGCGCCCCGGGCGTGCCCAGGGTGCGGCGCGCGTGGTGGTGGTCGGCGGCGGCTTCGGCGGCGCCAGTGCCGCGCACGCGCTGCGCGACGCCGACCCGGGCCTGGACGTGACCCTGGTGGAGGCGTCCGCCACCTACACCGCCTGCCCGTTCAGCAACCACGTCGTCGCCGGCCTGCGCGACATCGCCGGCCAGCGCTTCGGCTACGACCACATGGCGGCGGCCGGCATCCGGATGGCGCACGCCACCGCCACCGGCGTGGACGCGAAGGCGAAGCTGGTCCGCCTCGGGGACGCCACCCTGCCCTATGACCGGCTGGTGCTGGCGCCCGGTGTCGACATGAATTTCGCAGCACTTCCGGGCTACGACGAAGCCGCCGCCGAGGTCATGCCGCATGCCTGGAAGGCCGGGGCGCAGACGCTGAAGCTGCGCGCGCAGCTTGAGGCGATGCCCGACGGCGGCGTGGTGGTGATGTCGGTCCCGGCCAACCCTTACCGCTGCCCGCCCGGCCCGTACGAGCGTGCCAGCCTGATCGCGCACTACCTGAAAACGCACAAGCCGCGCTCCAAGCTGCTGGTGCTGGACGCCAAGGACGCGTTTTCCAAGCAGCGCCTGTTCACTGCCGCCTGGGCGAAGCTGTATCCGGACACGCTGGAATGGGTCGGGCTGTCCGCCGGCGGCCGGGTGACGCGCGTCGAGGCGTCCAGCCTGACCTTCGAGACCGAGTTCGGCAGCCACAGGGCCGATGTCGCCAACGTCATTCCGCCGCAGCGCGCCGGACGCATCGCCGTGCCGGCGGGCGTGGCGGACCGCACCGGCTGGTGCCCGGTCGATCCCGCCAGCTTCGAATCGCGACTGGTGCCCGGCGTCCACGTGATCGGCGACGCCGCCATCGCCGGCGCGATGCCGAAGTCCGCGTTCGCCGCCAACGCCCAGGCCAAGCAGTGCGCCGATGCCGTGGCGGCGCTGCTGTCCGGCAAGGCCGTCCGCGAGCCGCGGCTGATCAACACGTGCTACAGCCTGGTGGCGCCCGGCTACGCCATCTCGGTGGCCGGGGTGTACCGCCCGGTCGGCGGCGTGCTGACCGACATCGAAGGCGCGGGCGGCATCAGCCCGGTCGATGCCCCCGACACCACCCGCGCGCTGGAGGCGCAGTATGCCGAAGCCTGGTTCAGCACGGTTACCGGTGCGGCGTTTGGTTGAGGCGGCGCTGCTGGCGATGCTGGCAGCCCCGGCGCACGCCGGCACCGACCGCATGGACGCGCCGCTGACCGGCATGCCCGGCGATGCCGCGCGCGGCCGTGCCATCGTCGCCAGCCACACCGGCGGTCTGTGCCTGTTGTGCCATGCCGCCCCCATCGCGGAAGAACGTTTCCAAGGCGACATCGGCCCGGACCTTGCCGGCATCGGCGCCCGCCTGAGCCCCGGCGAGCTTCGCCTGCGCGTGGCCGACGCCGGAGCGCTGAACCCCGACACGGTGATGCCGTCCTACCGCCGCACCGAGGGCGTCCGCGTCGGCCGCGCCTGGGCCGGCCGGCCGATCCTGACGGACCAGCAGATCGAGGACGTGGTGGCCTGGCTGGCCGGGCAGCAGGCGCCGTGATGCGTCACCGGCACGGTGCGCCGTGATGCGGCGCCGGCACATCCTGATCGCCGCCGGCCTGTTTCTGCCGCAGGCCGCGCGTGCCACCCCCGGCGAGGTCACCACGCTGATCGCCGCGCTGACCGGCGGCGTTCCGCCCGGTGTCGGCCGGGTGAAGCTGGACCTGCCGACCCTGGTGGAGAACGGCAACGCGGTGTCGATGACGGTCAGCGTCGCCCACCCGGACCCGGTCGCCAGCCTGCACGTGTTCGCCGAGGCCAACCCCAACCCGAACGTGCTGAACATCCGGTTCGGCGCCGCCGCCGGGCCGCCGCTGGTTTCCACCCGCATCCGCCTGGCCACCTCGCAGACGGTGACCGCGGTGGCGCGCATGCAGGACGGCAGCTTCTGGCAGGACAGCGTGGAACTGCTGGTCACCCTCGCCGCGTGCATCGAGTAGGAGCAGGCAAATGGCGCGCGTGCTGGTCAACATCCCGGCCAAGGTTGCCAAAGGCAGCGTCTTCGAGGTGCGCGTGTTGATCGCCCACCCGATGGAGTCGGGTCAGCGCCACGACGACGGGGGCGCCCTGATACCGCGCGACATCATCCACAGCTTCAGCTGCAGCTACAACGGCGTGCCGGTGCTGGAGGCCGACCTGTATCCTGCCATCGCCGCCAACCCGTTCCTGGCGTTCAGGTTGCGCGCGGACGAAAGCGGCCCGGTGGTGTTCACCTGGGTGGACGACCACGGCGCCGTCGGCACCGAGACGGCGCATGTCGTCGTCGTTTGACCGCGGCCGGAGCCTGCCTGCCGCGGCGTTGCTGGCGTCCCTGCTGGCCGGCGTGCCTGCCGTCGCGCAGCCGCGGTCCGGCTATCAGGACGCCGGGCCGCAGGTCCGGGCCATGCAGGACGACGACAGCGCCAATCCCGCTTTCCTGTGGGTCGAGCAGGGTCGCAGCCTGTGGAACACGGCACCGGCCAGCAGCCCGGCCTGCGCCTCCTGCCACGGCGACCCGGCCAGCCTGCGCGGCGTGGCGGCGCAATATCCGAAGTTCGATCCCGTCCGCGGCCGACCGGTCACGCTTTCACAGCGCATAAATTTGTGCCGCGTCGACCACCAGGCCAGCGTGCCCCTGGCGGCCGACAGCGAGGCGCTGCTCGGACTGTCCGCGCTGGTCGGCCTGCAGTCGCGCGGCATGAGCCTGGCGGTGCGTACCGACGGACCCGCCGCGCCGTTCGCCGAGGCCGGGCGCGCCCTGTTCAACACCCGCATGGGCCAGCTCAACCTGTCCTGCGCGGAATGCCATGACGGCTTGGCCGGCCACCGGCTGGGCGGCAGCACCATCCCGCAAGGGCATCCGAACGGCTATCCGATCTACCGCCTGGAATGGCAGGCCATGGGTTCGTTCGCCCGCCGCATCCGCAACTGCCTGACCGGCGTGCGCGCCGACCCGTTGCCGCCCGACAGCCCGGAACTGACGGCGCTGGAGCTTTATCTGGGCGGACGGGCCGGCGGGCTTGCCGTGGAAACCCCGGCGGTGCGGCCGTAAACATCCTCCAGCCGCTCGATGTCGGCCTCGTCCAGGATGGCGCCGGTCTGCACCTCGATAAACACCAGCATGTCCGCGCCGGGATTGCTGACCCGGTGCACGTCGCCGCGCGACAGATACACCGACTGGTCCGGCGCCAGGTTCAGCGTCTCGTGGTTGCGCGTCACCACCGCGCTGCCGGACACCACCACCCAATGCTCGGCGCGGTGGGCGTGGCGCTGCAGCGACAGCACGCCGCCCGGTGCCACCCGGATGCGCTTGACGCAAAAGCCGGGGCCGGTGTCGAGCACCGCCCAGTCGCCCCATGGACGGGTGTCGTGCTGTCCCGCCTCGTAGCTGTTCATGCTGTCCGCCATCGCCCTGCCCTCCGTTGTCGAGGTGACGACAAAGCCGGCGCCGCGCCGTCAGGTCAACGACGCAAAAGGTTCACACCCGCAATTTCTCCGGCAGCAACATCGGGCTGTCCGATCTGCAGAAGCGCGATGGGGCCGCATGACACGCATTCGTCGGCTCCGCTTCCGACGCGGCACCAGCGGGCCTAACCTGCACCAGGCACGGGAAAAGGTCCGCCGAGCATGCAACACGTCACCCGCACGGCGGAGCCCGGCTGGCAGCGCCCCGAGCTGCGCACGCTGGGCCAGATCAGCGGCGCGCATTTCGTCAGCCACTTCCACATGCTGGTGTTGCCGCCGCTGTTCCCGCAGCTGCGCGACCTGCTCGGCGTCGGCTATGTCGAGCTCGCTCTCGCGCTGACGATGTTCAACCTGGTGGCCGCGGTCATGCAGGCCCCGGTCGGCTTCGCGGTCGACCGCTTCGGGGCGCGGCGGGTGCTGATCGCCGGGCTGTTCCTGGGCGGCGCCTCGTTCGCGGCCCTCGGGCTGCATCCCGGCTACGGCTGGATGCTGGCCACCTCGGCCGCCGCGGGCGTGGCCAACTGCGTTTACCACCCGTCCGACTACGCCATCCTGTCGCGCACCATCGGCGAGCAGCGCATGGGCCGGGCGTTCTCGATCCATACCTTCGCGGGCTATTTCGGCGGCGCCGCAGCTCCGTTCACCATGCTGCTGATCGCGGCGAACTGGGGCGTGGGAACGGCGATCCTGGCGGCCGGGCTGCTCGGGCCGTTGGCCGCCGTGCCGCTGCTGCTGACGCGCGACGCCCCTGCCCCGGCACGCGCCGCCACCGCCGCCCGCCACACCACGCGCGGCCTGGTGACGCCGGCGGTGATATCCCTGATCGCCTTCTTCACCGTGCTGGGCATGTCGATCGGCGGGCTGTCGAACTTTTCCGTGGTGGCGCTGGTGGCACGCCACGCCACGCCGCTGCCGGTCGCCAACGCGGCGTTGACGGCGTTCCTGCTGGCCAGCGCCTTCGGCGTGCTGGCCGGCGGCGTCGTGGCCGACCGCACCCGCGAGCACGGCAACGTCGCCGCGGTCGGGTTCGGCCTGACCGCGCTGCTGGTGCTGCTGGTGGGCGTGCTGGCGCTGCCGGGCCCGGCGCTGGTGGCGGTGATGGGCCTGGCCGGCTTCATGTCGGGCATGATCATGCCGTCGCGCGACATGCTGGTGCGCGCCGCAGCCCCCAAGGGCGCCGAGGGCCGGGTGTTCGGCATCGTGTCGACCGGCTTCAACATCGGCGGCGTGGCGGGTCCGCTGCTGTTCGGCTGGATCATGGACCACGGCGCGCCGTTCTGGGTGTTCGGGCTGTCGGTGCTGCTGATGCTGTCCACTTCCGTCATGGCGCTGGCCAGCGAACGCCGCACCAGGCAGGCGATCGCCTGAAGGCGAAGCAAGGCCGGGTTCTGCCCCATATGCGTGAAGCCGGGTACGGCGGAGTTGGTTCTGCTGGTCTGGATGGCCCTCCATCCCCGCAACCCGAACACTCCGGCGAACATCCAAGACACAAGGAGCAAAGCTCTCACCTTGCTTGCCGGCCGCGTCGGCTTACAAAGGCGGCATGGGGGGGACGCCATGATCGCCGTCGATTGGGGTACCAGCAGCTTCCGCGCGTTTCGCCTTGATGCGCGTGATGCGGTGGTCGATCAGGTCGCATCGGCGCAAGGCATTCTGAAGGTGCCTGCCGGGGGCTTTGCCGGCGTGCTGCGCGAGGCCATCGCGCCCTGGCTTGCCGCGGGGGAAGACCGTGTGCTGATGTCGGGCATGATCGGCAGCCGCCAGGGCTGGGTCGAGGCGCCTTACCTGCCCTGCCCGGCCGGAGCCGCCACCATTGCGGCGGCCGTGGTGCCGGTGCCGTTCGACGGCGCCGCCGTGCGCCTGGTTCCCGGCCTGACCGACCGTGACGCCGCCGGCACGCCGGAGGTGATGCGCGGCGAGGAAACCCAGATCATCGGCGCGCTCGACCGCATCGGTCCGAACGGGATGGCATGCCTGCCCGGCAGCCACTCCAAATGGGCGACCGTCGCCGGTGGGCGGATCGCCGGCTACCGCACCTACATGACCGGCGAGGCGTTCGCGGCGTTGCGCGGCGGCACCATCCTGGGCCGCATGATGACGGATGCGCCGCACGATCCGACGGCCTTCGCGCGCGGCGTCGCCCATGCCGGGCGGCCGGGCCACCTGCTGCACCACATCTTCGGCGTGCGCGCGCTGGGGCTGATGGGTGAACTGGCCGACGACGCCAGCGCGTCCTACCTGTCCGGCCTGCTGATCGGCCACGAGGTGCGCGACGCCCTGCACGCCGAGAACCACGTCCGCGTCAACCATGTCCACATCATCGGCGCCCCTGCCCTGGCGGCGCTGTATGCCGACGCCGTTGCCCGGTGCGGCGGCAGCGCCGACATCCTGCCCAGCGACGCCGCCGCCGTCGGCCTCGCCCGCATCGGAGCCGAAATCGAATGGAAATGAAGAATTGGCTGGCGCGCTGCCCGCTGGTGGCGATCCTGCGCGGCGTCCGGCCGGACGAGGCGGTGGCGATCGGCGAGGCGCTGCAACAGGCCGGCGTCGTTGTCGTCGAGGTGCCGCTGAACTCGCCCGACCCGATGGCCAGCGTCGCCCTGCTGGCGAAGCGCTTCGGCAGCAGCATGCTGATCGGCGCCGGCACGGTGATGGACGCCGGGCAGGTGCGCCAGGTGGCCGATGCCGGCGGGCGGCTGATCGTGACGCCGCATGCGGCCGCGGCCGTGGTGGTGGCGGCGAAATCGCGCGGCATGCTGGCCTGCCCCGGCTTCTTCACGCCGACCGAGGCCTTCGCCATGCTGGCCGCCGGGGCGGACGCCATCAAGCTGTTCCCCAGCGAGGCCGCCAGCCCAGCGGTGTTGCGCGCCGTGCGTGCGGTGCTGCCGGCCGGCGCCATGGTGCTGCCGGTGGGCGGCGTCGATGCCGGCAACATCGCGGCGTGGCGGGCGGCGGGTGCCGCGGGCTTCGGCATCGGCTCGGCGATCTACCGGCCGGGCGACACCGCGGCCGTGGTGGCCGGCAAGGCCGCGGCGCTGGTCGCCGCACTGGCCGCGCCCGCGCAATCCTGAGGGGATCGCCGATGTTCATCCGCGCCGGCGACCTGAACGTGCACGTGCGGCTGGACGGTCCACCCGGCGCGCCCACGCTGCTGCTGCTGCATCCGCTGGGCGGCACCGGGGCCGTATGGGACGCGCAGGCGGCTGGCCTGTCGCACGCGTTCCGGGTGGTCCGGCCCGACATGCGCGGCCACGGCCTGACGACGGTGACGCCGGGGCCGTATTCCATCGCCGGGCTGGCGCGCGACGCGCTGGCGGTGCTGGACGCGTTGGGCGTGGCCTCGGCCCATGTCGGCGGCATCTCGATCAGCGGCATGGTGGCGCAGTCGCTGGCTGCCATGGCGCCCGGCCGCGTGCTGTCGCTGGTGCTGGCCGACACCGCCATGTCCATCCCACCCGCCGAGGTCTGGCATCTCCGCGCCGCCGCCGTGCGCGCGCACGGCATGGCGCCGCTGGTCGACTCGGTGATGGCGCGCTGGGTGACGCCGTCCTTTCAAAGCGATCCCGCAGCCCTCGGCCTCGCCGCGATGCTGCGCCGCACCGACCCCGAGGGTTACGCCGGGGCGGCCGAGGCGATCGCCGGCACCGACCTGTCCGCCGGCACCGCGAGCCTGCGCCTGCCCTGCCTGGTGCTGGTCGGCGACCAGGACACCTCCACGCCTCCGGCCAGCGCGCGGGCGATCGCCGCGGTGGTTCCTGGCGCGAGGCTGCAGGTGATCGAAGGCGCCGGCCACATCCCGCCCGTGCAGCAGCCGGCCGCCGTCACCGCCGCGATGCGCGGCTTCCTGGAAGCGCCGGCGTCCGACTGGCACGAAGGCGGCATGGCCATGCGCCGGCAGGTGCTGGGCGCCGTTCATGTCGACCGCGCCAACGCGGCGATCACCGACATGGACCGCGACTTCCAGCACTTCATCACCCGCACCGCCTGGGGCGGCGTGTGGACGCGGCCGGGGCTGGACCGCCGCACCCGCAGCCTGCTGACCATGGGGCTGATGGCGGCCGGGGGCCACCACGAGGAACTGGCGCTGCACGTCCGCGCCGCCGCCGGCAACGGCGTCACGCCCTCCGACATCGCCGAGCTGTTCATCCAGGTGGCCGCCTATGCCGGCATCCCGGCTGCCAACGGCGCCATGCGGGTGGCCAAGGAGACCCTGCACCCGGCCGAGAAGCCGCATCGCCACTGATGCAGGGCTGCGTCGGCACGATGGTAGGCGGCCGGTCCGAGGAACAGGCTGGCGCGCCACCGGTCGGCATGCGCCGCGCCTTCCGCGAAGGCGTGCCGGTGGAGGCGCTGAACCCCGAGACGGCGACCTTCTTCCTCGCCTTCGTGCCGCAGCTCGTGAACCCGGCGGCAGGCGGTGCGGCCTTGCGGTTCGCCCTCCCGGGCGTCGTCTCCGTCGTGCCCAATACCCTGGCCGATATCGTGGTGGCATACGCCGCCGGCAGCGTGCGCCTGGGCGTGGCTGAATGTCCTGGCCTGGTCCGCCGGTTGCGGGAGGCGTCGGGCGCCGCGATGGTCGCCCTCGGCCTGGGGCTGCTGTTCGCCGACCGGCCGGCCGCCGTTCCTGACGCCTATTTGCCGATCGTCAGCACCGTGAAGGTGTCGGGAAAGAAGGTGTTGGCGTAGAACGGCGACACCGTGCGCACGATCGGCTTGGCCGCATCCGCGCTGCCGTCCGCGGTCACGCTGTACAGCAGCTTGGTCTTCGGATCGATCACCAGCGCCCGCACGCCGCTGCGGGTGCCCAGCGACTCCACCGGGCGATAATTGTCGGCGTCCACCTGCTCGAACACGTTGATGACGGCACCGACGCCGTTGGCCAGGAAGACGCGCTTCAGCTCGGCGTCGTAGACGATGCCGTCGTTGCCGCCGCCGATCTCGGCCGTGAAGACGACAGCACCAGTGTCGGCGTTCATCACCGCGAAGCTCGGCTTCACGGTGTCGCTGCCGCGGCAGCCCAGGAAGATGCGGCGGTTGGCTGCATCCATGGTCAGCCCGTTGGTCTGCGCGCAACCGGGGGTCGGCCACTCCGCGGTCACCGCCAGGCTGCGCATGTCGACGCGGAACACCTTGTTCACGTCGCGCGCGGCGATGAAGAAGCTGCCGCGGCTGTCGCCCTCGCCGGCCTCAATCTTGCGGCTGGCGATGCGCACGGCGCCGGCCCGGGCCAGGCTCGGCACCTCCAGCACGACGGCATCGGTGGCGTCCGGCCCCGGGGCCGCATTCACGATCAGACGCTTGCTGGCCGGGTCGTAATGGCTGGTGTCCAGCTCGGCGGCGACCTTGACCGGCGCCGAGGCTTCCAGGGTCGACAGCTTGAACGGGATCAGGGTGCCGTCCTCGTTGTTGCTGACGCCGAGGTCGAACTCCGGCATCAGCGTGGCGCCGTTGGAACTCGCCGCTGCGGTGCCGGCGATGGTGGCGACCAGCTTGCGGGTGGCGAGGTCGAACACCTGCAGCCCCAGGCGGCGGTGGCCGATGAACAGCCGGTTGTGGGTGGCATCGAAGCTCATGTAGTCCCAGGCGCCACCGGGGCCGGGAATGGTGGTGGCCTGGATGAGGTGCCAGCCGTCGAACGCGCGCGCAGGCGCCGCCCCGACTGTGGACGCGATCGCGGCAGCCAGCAGGGTGGCGCGCAGGTATTTCATCTTGTGTCTCCTCAACCTGACCGTAGGGACTGCGGCCGGACCTGCGCAAGTGGGTTCCTTGACCGCGCCGCACTTCTGCGCCGGGGTCCCGTGCCTAAAAAACGCTTGGATTCGATGGTGCGGCAAGCCACAGGTAGCAGACATATGGAGCGTGCGGGCCGTCGTTGGTCTGCTTCGAAGGACATACGCAATGGATTACGTCGCCGCTGGCGGCCTGAAGGTCGCACCCGTGTTGAAGGCCTTCGTGGACGGCGAGGCGCTGGCCGGCACCGGACTTGACGCCGCGGCGTTCTGGGAGTCGCTCGGCCGCGTCGTCGCCATCTTCGCCCCGCGCAACGCGGCGTTGCTGGCGGTGCGCGATGCCATGCAGGAGAAGATCGACGCCTGGCACCTGCAACGCCGGGGCCACGCCATCGATGCCGCTGAATACACGGCATTCCTGCGTGAGATCGGCTACCTGCTGCCGCCGCCCGCGCCCTTCGCGGTCGCCACGGACAACGTCGACGCCGAGATCGCCAGCATCGCCGGGCCGCAGCTGGTCGTGCCGGTCAACAACGCGCGCTATGCCCTGAACGCCGGCAACGCCCGTTGGGGCAGCCTGTACGACGCCCTGTACGGCACCGACGCCATCGGCGACGAGGACGGCGCGGCGCGTGGCCGCGGCTTCAACAAGGTCCGCGGCACCCGCGTGGTCGCCCGCGCCCGTCAGATGCTGGACGAGGCGGTCCCGCTCGCCGCCGGCAGCCACGCCGACGCGACGGCCTACCGCATTGAGGCCGGACGCCTGGTCGTGGCCCAAGGGTCCGGCAGCGTGGGCCTCGCAAAACCGGAGCAATTCGTCGGCTTCCGCGGCGAACCCGGCGCCCCGACCGCGATCCTGATGCGGCATAACGGTCTTCACGTCGAGCTGCTGATCGACCGTGGCCACGCCATCGGCCGCGACGATCCTGCCGGCCTGGCCGACGTGGTGCTCGAGTCCGCAGTCACCACCATCATGGACTGCGAGGACAGCGTCGCCGCCGTCGACGCGTCCGACAAGGTGGAGGTGTACCGCTGCTGGCTCGGGCTGATGCAGGGCAGCCTGTCGGCCTCCTTCTCCAAGGACGGCCAGACGGTGCAGCGCCGGCTGAACCCGGACCGCGTCTACACCGCGCCCGCCGGCGGCGAGGTGACGGTTCCCGGCCGCAGCCTGATGCTGGTGCGCAACGTCGGCCACCACATGTTCACCGACGCGGTGCTGGACGCCGCCGGCGCCGAAATCCCGGAGACCATACTTGATGCGGCGATCACCTCGCTGATCGGGCTGCACGACCTGAAGTCGACCGGGCCGATCCGCAACAGCCGCGCCGGCTCGGTCTATATCGTCAAGCCGAAGATGCATGGGCCGGAGGAGGTCGCCTTCGCCAGCGACCTGTTCGCCGCCGTCGAGGATATGCTGCGGATGGGCCGCAACACCCTGAAGATGGGCATCATGGACGAGGAACGCCGGACCACCATCAACCTGCGCACCTGCATCCACGCCGCGCGGGACCGCGTGGTGTTCATCAACACCGGCTTCCTCGACCGCACCGGCGACGAGATCCACACCTCCATCGAGGCCGGCCCGATGATCCGCAAGAACGACATGCGCGCCGCCGCCTGGATCAAGGCCTACGAGGACAACAACGTCGACGCCGGCCTGGCCTGCGGGCTGCGCGGCCGCGCCCAGATCGGCAAGGGCATGTGGGCGGCGCCGGACCGGATGGCGGACATGCTGGCGCAGAAGATCGGTCATCCCCGCGCCGGCGCCAACACCGCCTGGGTGCCCTCGCCGACCGCCGCCACCCTGCACGCGCTGCACTACCACCAGGTGGATGTGTCCGCTCGGCAGACTGAGCTTGCCGCCCGCACGCCGGCGGCGCTGTCTGACATCCTGACCGTGCCGCTGGCCGACCGGCCGAACTGGTCGCCCGACGACGTGCAGCAGGAGCTGGACAACAACGTCCAGGGCATCCTCGGCTACGTGGTGCGCTGGATCGACCAGGGCGTCGGCTGCTCCAAGGTGCCGGACATCCATGACGTCGGGCTGATGGAGGACCGCGCGACCTTGCGCATCTCCAGCCAGCACATCGCCAACTGGCTGCTGCACGGCATCGTCACCGAAGGCCAGGTGATGGCCACCATGCGCCGCATGGCCACCGTGGTGGACCGCCAGAACGAAGGTGATGCGGCATACACGAAGATGGCGCCGGGGTTCGACGGTCCGGCGTTCAAAGCGGCGGTGGAGCTGGTGCTGCAGGGCCGGGTGCAGCCCAACGGCTACACCGAGTTCGTGCTGCACCGCAGCCGCCGGCTGGCCAAGGCCGGCTAGGTCGCTTGCGGTTCCTGCACGATCTGGCATTGGGAGAACGCTTCGCCTGCGGCAGCTTCACCCTGTCGCGGGCGGAGATCATCGACTTCGCCGGCCGCTACGACCCGCAGCCCTTCCACCTTGATGACGCGGCGGCGGCGGTGTCATATTTCGGCAGCCTGTGCGCTTCCGGCCTGCACACCCAGGCGGCCGCCATCGGACTTCTGGTGCCGGTGATCGCCGACGTGTCGGTGGTGGCCGGCTACCGGCTGCACGAGGCGCGGTTCTTCATCCCGGTGCGGCCGGAACTGACCTATGACGTGGCGGCGGTTTGGACCGCGATCACGCCGGCGCCGCTCCATCCAGAACGCGGTCGGGCGGACATCACCGTGGACGTGACGAACGCCGAGACCAGGCAGGTGGCAACCGTCGGCGTGACCTACGTGGTGCGGGAACGGCCGGGTCGATCCAGGAACGAACGACCCGTCGCACCGTGGGGTGGGTAAGCGCTTGCGTCACCCGTCCTACAAGGCGGTTCAGTGGCGCATGCCCACCGTCAGCCAGTATTCGCGCGGTACGCAGATGCCGAGTTCGGTCGGGAAGCCGTCGTGGAAGGCGATGAAGTTGCGGCGGAACTCCGCCAGATGGTCGGCATCCAGGCTGTTGGCTAGCGCCCTGGCGGGGCCGTAGCCGGTCGAGAAGGTCGTCCAGGCCGCGGCCCCATCCGGCTCCCGGTAATACGATACGCTTTTCTCGAAGCGCAGATCGAAGTTCGCACCCAGCAGTTCGCGGATGCGCTCCACCCGCCCCCAGGCAAACGGGGATTGCGGCGGCGGGCTGGGCGGCGGCGGCATGAACGGCTGCATGATCTGGAACATCTTGAACAGGTTGCTGTCTGACAGCCATGTGGTCAGCGCGATGCGCCCGCCCGGACGCACCACCCGCGCCAGCTCCGCCGCCGCGGCTTCCTGGCGGGACGCGAACATGATGCCGCAGGTGGACACCACGGCATCGAACGCCCCGTCGGCGAACGGCAGGCCTTCGGCGTCCCCGGTGCGGTATTCGATGGCGAGGCCTTCCTTCGCCGCCCGGTCGCGTGCGGCCTGCATCAGGTCCTCGGCGATATCCGCCCCGGTCACGGTGGCGCCGCTCGCGGCCACCATGCGGGAAGTCCAGCCGGTGCCGGTGGCGAGGTCCAGGATGCGTTCGCCGGGTTGCGGCGCCAGGCGCAGCACGCAATGCGCGATCGAGTCGGCGATGCCCTGGCTGATGCGGTCGTAGGCGGCGCCGCCGGAGCTCCAGACGGCAGAAGGCCGCGTGTTGTGCGGCTGGATCGACTTTTCCATCGAACAATCCTCTCCATTTATTTTTGCCGGCACGAACGGCACGAACGGCACGAAGGCTCCGCCGCAGCCCGGCATGTGGCAGCGCGCGCGGGCCCGGAAGACGGTCTGATCTGCCACATCGTTCATGGCGGCGACCTTTGCGGACCAGTGCAGGGGGGTGTAGCGTCGCATACGCGACATCCGTCCACCATCGCATTCACGTCGAGGATTTCCCGATGACCGATTTCGCCGGCCTGGTCGCCAATGCCGGCGCCAACGACGTCGAGTATGAGGACCCGTTCCTGATCGGCCGCATCATCACCCTGCGCAGCGCCCGGCCTCGGCACTTCACCGCGCAGACGCCGGTGCTGTTCGTCCATCACGGCGTGCTGCGCAACGGCGGCGGCTACCGCAACTTCTGGCTGCCGCTGGTCGATGACGCCGATCTGCTGGTGATCGCGCCGCAGTTCTCCGACGAGTATTTTCCCGGGGCGGCCTGGTACAACTTCGGCAACCGCGTCGGTGCCGACGGCACTCCCAACCCGCGCGACCGCTGGACCTACGGCATCGACGGCAGGGTGTTCGCGGCGTTCGGCGCCGCCGGTTTGACCGAGCGCCGCACCTACGGCGTCTGGGGGCATTCCGCCGGCGGCCAGTTCGTCCACCGCATGATTTCGCTGGGCTTCACCGACAGCGTGATCGCCGCGGTCACTGCCAACGCCGGCACCTATGCCATGCCTGACCTGGAGGTGCCGTATCCGTTCGGATTGGGCGAAATAGGCATGCACGAGGCCGACCTGCGCAGTTTGCTGGCGTTCCCGCTGACCGTTATGGCCGGCACCGAGGACATCGTCACAGACGACGTTCATTTCCCGAAAGAACCGGCGGCGATGGAACAGGGCGGCACCCGCTACGAACGCGCCCACACCTACGTCGAAACCGCGCAGCAGGCCGCCGGGCTGCTGATGGCGCCATGCAACTGGACGATCGTGGACGTGCCCGGTGTCGACCACGACGGCGAGCGCATGTCCGCCGCCGCCGCCGCCCGGATCGCCGCCACCCTCCATGCCCGCAAGAACTGAAGGTATCGCCACCATGCAGAACACCGACCCGGTCTGGCATCTCGTCGAGGCGAAACGCAAACAGTTCGAGCAGCTGTCGGACGACATCTGGGACAACCCGGAGATCGCGTATGACGAATACAATTCCGTCTCCGAACACCGCGAGATGCTCGAACGCGAGGGCTTCCGCGTCACCACCGATGTCGGCGGCATCCCGACGGCGGTGATGGGCGAGGCCGGCGGAGGCGGGCCGGTGATCGCCATCCTGGGCGAATACGACGCCCTGCCCGGCCTGAGCCAGGAGAACGGCGTGGCTGAACCGCGGCCGATCCCCGGTTCCGGCCTCGGCCATGGCTGCGGGCACAACCTGCTCGGCTCGGCGGCGCTGCTGGCGGCGACGGCGGTGAAGGACTGGCTGGCGGAGAACGGCGTTGCCGGCCGCGTGCGCTACTACGGCTGCCCGGCCGAGGAAGGCGGAGCGGCGAAGTCCTTCATGGTGCGTGCCGGCGCGTTCAAGGACGTGGACATCGCCATTTCGTGGCACCCGTCGGCGTTCTCCGGCGTGAACGACGCCATGAGCCTGGCCAACACCCGCATCGACTTCACCTTCACCGGCCGCGCGTCGCACGCCGCCGCGGCGCCGCATCTGGGCCGGTCGGCGCTGGACGCGGTCGAGCTGATGAACGTCGGCGTCAACTACATGCGCGAGCACATGCCCAGCGACGCCCGCATCCACTACGCCATGCTGGACGGCGGCGGCGTGGCGCCCAACGTGGTGCAGGCGCGCGCGAAGGTGCGCTATGCCATCCGCGCCCGCGAGCTGCCCGAGCTTTGGCCGCTGATCGAGCGTGTGAAAAAAGTCGCGCAAGGTGCTGCATTGATGACCGAAACCACGGTCGAGTTCAAAGTCGTCAGCGCGGTTTCTAACCTGCTCGCCAACCGGCCGCTGGAAGAAACAATGTTCCAGGCGTTCGAGCGCCTGGGGCCGCCGCCGTTCGACGACGCCGACCGCGACTTCGCCCGCCAGATCCAGGCCACCTTGTCGCCGGAGGACATCAGCTCCGCCTTTCGCCGCGTCGGCATGAAGGTCGACCGGGACATGCCGCTGTGCAGCGCCATCGTGCCGCTGGATGCCAAAGGCGCGCCGATGATGGGCAGCACCGACGTGGGCGACGTGTCGTGGGTGGTGCCGACGGTGCAGGCCCGCGGCGCCACCTATGCCATCGGCACGCCGGGCCATTCCTGGCAACTGACCGCGCACGGCAAGACGTCGCTGGCCAAGACAGGCATGGTGCACGTCGCCAAGATCATGGCCTCGACCGCCGTGGACGCTTTGTCGAAGCCGGCGATCATCGACCAGGCCAAGGCCGACTACAAGGCGCGCACCGACATCAACCCATATGTCTGTCCGTTGCCCGACGACATCAGCCCGCCGATCAAGGCGCGGGTGTAGAGCCCCGAGAACCACAGGAAGCGATCATGACCACCCATCCCGAGACCTTGGCGCTGCACGCCGGCTGGCGCCGCGACGAGGCCACCACCGCCGTCGCGGTGCCGATCTATCAGACCACATCCTACCAGTTCAACAGCACCGAGCACGCCGCGGCGCTGTTCGGCCTGGCCGAGCTGGGCAACATCTACACCCGCATCATGAACCCGACGACCGACGTGCTGGAAAAGCGCATCGCGGCGCTGGAAGGTGGCGTGGCGGCGCTGGGGGTGGCGTCGGGCCAGGCGGCGACGGCGCTGGCGTTGCAGAACCTGGCGCGGTCGGGCGACAACATCGTGTCGTCGACCGACCTGTACGGCGGCAGCTGGAACCTGTTCTCCAACACCTTCAAGGACCAGGGCATCGAGGTCCGCTTCGTCGATCCGGCCGATCCGGAGGCGTTCGCACGCGCGACCGATGACCGCACCAGGGCGTATTATGCCGAAACCTTGCCGAACCCGAAGCTGCGGGTGTTCCCGATCGCGGAGGTGGCCGCCATCGGGCGCCGGTTCGGCATCCCGTTGATCATGGACAACACCGCGGCACCTTTGCTGGTGCGGCCGTTCGACCACGGCGCCGCGGTTGTCGTGTACTCGCTGACCAAGTACCTGAGCGGGCATGGCACCTCGATCGGCGGCATGGTGGTCGACGGTGGCAACTTCGACTGGGAGCGGCATCCCGACCGCCAGCCGGCGCTGAACACGGCGGACCACAGCTACCACGGCGCGGTCTGGGCGCAGGCGGCGAAGGCGCTGGGGCCGATCGCTTATGTGCTGAAGATGCGGGTGACGTTGTTGCGCGACCTCGGCTGCGCGCTCAGCCCGTTCAACGCCTTCCTCATCCTGCAGGGCGTCGAGACGCTGGCGCTGCGGATGCGCGCGCACTGCGAGAACGCGCTGGCGGTGGCGCAATTTCTAGGCACGCGACCAGACGTGACGCGGGTGATCCATCCGTCGACGGCGCAGGGGGCGGATCGGGCGCTGACGGCGAAATATTTGCCGCGCGGGCAAGGCGGCTTGCTGGGCTTCGAGCTGGCCGGCGGGGCGGCGGCCGGCAAGGCGTTCATCAACAACCTGAAGCTGCTGTACCACGTCGCCAACATCGGCGACGCGCGGTCGCTGGCGATCCATCCGGCCAGCACGACGCACTCGCAGCTGTCCGAGGCGGAGCAGCTGGCCGCCGGCGTGTCGCCCGGCTATGTGCGGCTGTCGATCGGCATCGAGCATGTCGACGACATCATCGCCGACATCCGCCAGGCGCTGGACGAAGCCCGCTGACACGCCCCGGCAGAACCTGCCGCATCAGGCAGGTTCTGCCGGCCGCACCGATGGTCAAGGTCTTGACGCGGCGGTGTTTTGGCGTCAGC
>JAABUT010000718.1_pt1 | contig 46748 bp, 40 predicted proteins | sample 5559281 | NCBI WGS metagenome assembly JAABUT01 (sample SAMN10711880, study PRJNA513359) | rock metagenome | isolation source: Antarctica rocks | place: Antarctica: Victoria Land, Ricker Hills nord | collected 2016-01-04
CAGGAGAGCTACTTTGCACCCTACAGTTGCACCGGGTTCGGTCAACATGGAGTAGAACAAAAAGCCCCGGTAAGTCGTTTCTTATCGGGGCTTCGTTTTGGGGGCTTTTCGTCTACTCCACTTAATGCTGGGCGCATGTTTTATCTTTCTGCGGCAACTTTAGCTCTAAAAAAACCTTCGGCATAATACTTCACCTTGCTTTGGTCTATCATTCGCAAATAGATGTGTCCATACAAACTGTCACCAACAACATATCTTGATTTATCTAAAACAAGCTTTTGTTTTTCGATGGTAAGTATCGGTTCCTTTTCATCAGGAATAACCACGTCTGTAAATTCAAAGATAGATGAGCTTAATTTCTGTCCTGTGTATTTTATTGAAACTCCCTTGCCACTAAATCCTGAGTTAATGCTATTGTCTATAATGAGGGTATCATGATTAAGGTAAGTTATACAACGCAGCTCACCTGTTTTTTCAATTTCGTTCATGTTATCACGCAATACAGTAATTGTTACAGTAGAAGATTTTTTTCTTGTCTTTGCACCTTTGTCTACAGCATCATCAAAAGTCTGAACCTCTGGTTCACCTTCCATTAGTAAATCAGCCTGTTCTTTAACGCTTGGGTCAATTCTAAAGGTGTCATGAATAAAAGATTGTAATTCCCGCCAATCTTCTTTACTCATCTGTTTTGAATGACAGCTTGAAAGGAATTGTGCACTTATCAATAAGGAAAGTGCAATCAAAATAATTTTACAGTCCATACTTAATGTTTCAAAATTTCGCCAACAACCGTCATCTGTCAACTGTCATCTGCCAACCATCCCTCCCGCATTAATCCCTGTTGTAAATAGTTGACCATTCCTTAAGCCTTTCTTCTGCCTCCGGAGTTATCTGGCGGGGCAGAAGGCGCCATTGCCAGTTATTTTCACTTGACGCAGGCGTATTGATGCGGCCTATTTCATCTATACCCAATACATCCTGCATAGGTAGTATAGCAATGTTGGCAACTGATGCATATATAAGACGTCCCATTTCTATATGAATGTCATCTTCTGTCAGTTTCTTCCCTATATATTCCTCAATTTGCCTGTGATGCCTGCAGCCTTCCTGTCGGTACCATCCTCTTATAGTGTTGTTGTCGTGAGTGCCGGTATAGGCAACAAAGTTTTCAGAATAATTATGGGGTATGTAGGGCGACTTTGGCATTTCATTGCCAAAAGCAAACATCAAAACCTTCATTCCGGGAAAGTTAAATTCATCACGAAGTTCATAAACAGGATCATTTATTTCGCCAAGGTCTTCCGCTATAAAAGGTAAGTTTCCGAGAGCTTTTTTTGCTGCTTTAAAAAAATCTGCTCCCGGCCCGGGTTTCCATTTGCCGTTTTTAGCTGTTTTTTCCTTTGCGGGAACTTCCCAGTAATCTGCAAAAGCCCGAAAGTGATCGAGGCGCAGCAGATCAAATAGTTCTGTATTTTTTTTAAAGCGTTCAATCCACCAATCGTAGTGATGCTTTTTAAGAACATTCCATAGAAATACAGGCATTCCCCACAATTGTCCGTCATCACTAAAGGCATCAGGCGGAACGCCTGCCACTCCAATCATGTTTCCTTTCTTATCAAGACTGAAAAAATCGCGATGCGACCAGACATCTACAGAATCATAACTTACATAAAAGGGCATATCTCCAAAAAGCTTAATTCCCTTATTATTACAGTAGGCCCGCAGATCCTTCCATTGGTTTGAAAAAATAAACTGTAGCCATTGTATTTTCTGAAATGCAGATTTATTGGCCGATAATAACTTCTGAAGGGCTTTTTTGTCGCGCAGCTTAAACTCTTCAGGCCACTCAAACCAGGGTTTGCTTTCATTCTGCAGCTTCAAAAGCATATACAACGCAAAGTCTTCAAGCCAGTAAGACTCTTTCTTGCAGAAACGTTCAAAATCCTTATGAAAGCGGCGTCCTTTCCCGAGCTGATAATTTTGCCACGCTTTATCAAAAATTTCAGCCTTTATATGTTCTGCCTCCCTATAGTCCGTTTTGCCCTGCTGCGGCAGGTAATATTGTTCCAGGTATTCGGCATCGAGCAAGCCATCTTTTACCAGCAACTCGGGACTTATAAGCAGAATATTTCCTGCCCGGCTGGATATGGAACTATAAGGTGAATGGCCCTGTCCCTGCTCCGTAGGATTTAGCGGTAATAGTTGCCAGTATTTTTGCCGGCTCCGGTTCAAAAAATCGGCAAATACTATTGCTTCAGGACCCATATCGCCAATACCAAAAGGTGAAGGCAGCGAAGAAATGTGCAGTAAAATACCGGCACCACGTTTATTTTCAGTCATAGTTATTTTAATTTGATAACCGCCAGCGGCATGCTTTTAAAGATTTCTTTTACAGCAATTCCCTTTTCCTGATTTCCTTTTATTGCAGAAAACAAATGATCATACTCTGCTGGAGCTTCCTCAGGTAAAACGATACGGGTGTCATACCAGTCAATTGACAATATTTCTTTTCCCTGCCTTGCACATACAGATGCCAGATGAAGCGGTACTGCTGTCACATACCATGTTTCCTGGTATCTCCTTGCAAATGCCAGAACGTTTTCTTTCAATTCACCTTCTATGCTAAGCGGAATATAATCGCCCAGGCTAAAAAGCCGGCTGTTTTGTTTCCGCTCGGTTAATAACTTGTGTACCAGCCAAAGTTTTATTTCGGCACTGTACCTGTTGTTCCATAAATATTGAATCAAATTCACCTGTTCTTCATTTGCCCGGGCCTGCAGTTCGTCCATCATTCGCTGACGTTCTTCATAGTCAACAGGGCGGCGGTTGTCTGGATCTACAAGGCTTAAATCCCACAGTTCTGTTCCCTGGTAAATATCGGGAACACCGGGACATGTAAATTTCAGCAGTACCTGTGCTAAAGAGTCTATAATACCGAAGTCGGCAATTTTTTTATGCAATTTTTTAAAACCTGTCCAAAAAAGATTGTTTGTTTCAAGTAAACGAACAGCGAAAGATTTTGCTGCTCCTTCATATTCTTCATTTGGTGTTGTCCAGTTAGAATGCGTCTTTGCCTCGCGCAAGGCCTTTTGCAGGTATTCCTGAATCCTTGTCCCAAAATTATCCTCGTCCTGCCCAGGCATAGGATATGCTCCTATCAAGGTTTGATAAATCAGGTATTCATCATTAGCATCCGGAGCGTTGTTTTGCTTTAAATCCGTGTTCAACCTTCGCCATTCCTTTACTGTGTTAAGCCATTCTTCGGGCAAATCAGTTAACACGTTTAACCGTGCCCGTACATCTTCGCCTCGTTTAGTATCATGTGTAGAGGTGGCGTTAATAGAAAGATACCATTTTTGCTGCCGGTCTATCATCTGCTGATGAAACTCTTCAGCGCTTGAACCAAAAGCTTCAGGCGAATCTCCCACTTCGTTATGACCTATAAAGCGGTGGTAGGTGTACATCAGCGTATCTTCGACGCCTTTTGCCATCAGCGGACCTGTAAACTGCATGCACCGCTGGTAAAATCTTAAGGCTCTGCTATTATAGTCAGCGCTTTCATCTTTTGGTTTTATCAAAAGCGCCTCTTTCAGAAGCTCTATTGCCGGAGCTAATGCTGATTTACCATTTCGTATGCCAATGAATATATTGAGCACTTCATTTGCCTCTTTCTCCTGTAATGGTAACCTGTTGCCATAATAACGATAAACAGGACATTGAATTAAAAATTCTGCGATAGCTTCTTTTAATAATCCCGGCAGTACCTGGTTCAGATCATTTTTTTCGATTAGATTCATTTGCACAAAAAGCTGGTGAAGGTTATCCAGTTCCCCGGCCATATTTTCGTAGAGAATATATGATTTCTTATCGTGTATTTGCTGGTGAAATGACCTGTTATCATTAACCAGTTCAGTATAGAAGTTTGTAAATTTTTCCTCACTGTTTTTTTGGGTAAAAACATTATTAACCATATAAAGGAAGTCATAACCTGTACTACCTTGTATTGGCCAGTAATCAGGTAAAGCTTCGCCCGGTTCCAATATCTTTTCTGCCACTATATACGTTTCCTCACCTGCTAACGCTCTCAGTTGCTGCAAATAAACTGTGGGATCGTAGAGACCATCTACATGGTCTATGCGTAACCCCTGCAATAGCTCCTCATCGAGCAGGTATTTTATATACCTGTGATAATGCACAAAAACCTCCGGCTTTTGCATATTCAGGGCAATAAGGCCATTAACAGTAAAAAAGCGCCGGAAGTTTATCTGGTAATCAGTCTTCTGCCATTCGCACAACTCGTATACCTGCTCATTTGCAATTTTCTCAAGGAGTTCCCTGTTGTTATTTACCTGGTGAATGCAGTTCTCTAAGCCGCCTTTTGTTTTTTCGTTTTTTACAAGGGCAGCAAGCTGAAGCTGAAATTCATGTAAAGGTTCTGTATAAGCTGTAGGTTCTTCGGCCTGTTGTATTCCCTTTACCTGATCAATTAATTGCTGAATTGCCTGCACCGGTTCTCCCTCCCCTGATTGCAGAATGGAAACGTAGGATCGAAGACGGACGGGCCAGGAGCTTTCATAATATTTAAGTACGAATCCCGGCTCTTCAAAATCTATTGTAAGCTCCCCGTTTTTAATTACTTCCGCCAAAGGGCTGCCTAAAAAAGGGATCATGATTTTTCCATGATATATCCTTCCTGTCCACGGTACATCAAAAAAAGAGGCATATTGTGATTTCTGACCTTTTTCGAGCACATCTTTCAGCCACGGGTTACCAGAATCAAAAGCCATGTGATTTGGCACAATATCCTGCAGCCAGCTTATTCCTTTATCTCTTAGTCTTTGGCTAAGAGATGTAAAATGCTCTTCTGTACCAATTTCAGGATTTATTTTATGGGGGTTTATACCATCATATCCATGTATACTTCCGCGCGTGGCTTCGAAAACAGGAGAGGCATAAATAGTGCTGATGCCCAGTTTAACAAGATAAGGAACGATTTTTTCGAAGTCTGCAAATGAAAAGCCGCTATGAAACTGCAACCTGTATGTTGATATTGGGTTATTCATCAGTATTTTTGAAGATTAAAAAAGATTCAGGTTGAATGATAGCAGATGATCCGCCTGCAATAGAGTCCGGGGCCGGACCATTCCATGCAGTATCAGCGGAGTCGAAAATCTTTTGCCATTCTTTTTTATTATCCGGCAAGGTGAGCTGCTGCTGTAATTTTGAAAAGTTCATGAAACAATAAATATGCTCACTTTCGTACCATCTGTGCAAGGTCAGTGTTTGATTTTCCTCATTTGCTTCTGCTTTAAGTTGATTACGGTTTAAATGACTTAATGCAGACTGTTGTCTTCGCAGAACGATAAGCGTTTTATAAAACTTCAGCATAGTTTGATGAGGCTCCCGGTTAATCAGTTCCCACTGCAGTTTAGACTCATCAAATGTTTTTTCAGAAACAGGATCTGGCGCTTCACCCTGTGTATGAAAGGCTGCAAATTCGGCTTTACGCCCTTTTCGTACCGCCTCTGCAAGATCAGGATCGGTATGGCTGACAAAGTAAAGAAAGGGATGCGGTTCATTATATTCTTCGCCCATAAATAACATAGGTAAATAGGGGCTTATCAATACAGCGCCTGCCATTAGTTTTTGCATTTCAAAACTTACAAGCGTGCTCGTTCGCTCACCCAGCATCCGGTTGCCCACCTGGTCATGATTTTGAGAAAAGACAATAAATTGTTTTCCCGGGTTATTTTCCGCTTTTACGCCAAAAAATTTTTTTCGATGTGGTGAATATTGCCCGTCATAAACATAAGCGTCTTTATAAGCTTTTGCCAGGTGGGTGAGGCCATTGAAATCAGAATAGTATCCGCTTCTTTCTTCGCCCGCCGTTACCCGCAATGCATGATGGAATTCGTCTATCCATTGCGCGTCCATCCCAAAGCCCTGCTGCGCCAACGGATTTATAAAACGATTATCATTAAGGTCTGATTCTGCTATCAGATAGTGTTTACGGCCGGTTTCTTCCATTAGCCTGTTGACCTGCAGCTTTATTTCGCGTAAAATATGCACGGGGCTGAAGTCTTTAATGGCATGCACGGCATCCATGCGCAATGCATCGATATGAAAATCACGAAACCACATAAGTGCATTTTCTATAAAATATTGTCTTACGCCGTAAGACCAGGCATCATCAAAATTAATAGCATTACCCCAGGGAGTATTATATTTATCAGTAAAGTAAGGGCCAAATGCGGCAAGATAATTTCCTTCAGGTCCCACGTGATTGTACACTACATCAAGTATTACGGCGACTCCTTTTTTATGACATGCCTCTACAAGATGTATAAGCCCTTTGGCACCGCCATAAGAATCCTGAACTGCATAAGGAAAAACGCCGTCGTATCCCCAATTTCGATTTCCGGGAAACTGTGACACCGGCATAATTTCAATGGCATTTATTCCTAATTCTTTCAGGTAATCCAGTTTTTTTTCAATTGAGGCAAAATCGCCTTCGGGAGTAAAAGTGCCCGTATGAAGCTCATAAATTATATATTCTTCCAGCGGGAAATTCTTCCAACCTGCATCATTAAATTTGAAATCATAAAGATTTACTGCTTTTGAAAAACCGTGCACACCTTCAGGCTGACTAAGAGAAGCGGGATCAGGATATTGTTTTTCACCTGCTGCAATTTTATATAAATCTCCGGGTTTTACCTGGTCTGTTACCGTTTTCCAATAGCCAAAATCATCTTTGGTAAGGGTAATAGCTGTTTTTTTGCCAGGTAACTCCACAGTAACTTTCTGCACTAGCGGTGCCCATATTGACACTTCAGCACTGCCGTTTTTATTGAAATTAATCCCTATTGAACGTTTCTTAACTCCTATTTCAGTCATATTAATGGATCTTCTTGTTTTAGCAGTACAATGGAGCGGCCCTGTACTGTAATCGGATCTTTGGCGGCATATATTCCCTGGTCTTCATTTATAGTATTTTCAAAAGTGTCTAAAATCTTTGTCCATTTTGTACCGTACTTTTTTTCGGGGAGTATATATTCCAACTCATCATGATAAGCATTGAAAATAACATAAAAACTTTCATCAATAATATGTTCACCTTTTGGTCCCTTTGATCTTATTCCCTGCCCGTTTAAAAAAATGCCAAGCGATTTTGCATAGTCGTGAGTCCAGTTTTCTTCTGTCATTTCTGTTCCTTGCGGTAAAAACCATGCAATATCTTCCAATCCCAAATGTAAAACGGGTAAGCCCTGAAACCAGCCACGACGGCGAAAAACAGGATGGTTTTTACGAAAATGAATCAGCTTTTGGGTAAAATTCAATAAATCCTCATCTGCATTTTGCCAATCGAGCCATGATATTTCATTATCCTGGCAATAGGCATTGTTATTACCATGTTGTGTTCTGCCGAATTCATCTCCCGCTACTATCATAGGTACGCCCTGCGACAAAAACAGGGTAACCAAAAAGTTTCGCTTTTGTTGCTTTCGAAGTGCAATGATACCAGGATCAGTTGTCAGGCCTTCCACACCGCAATTCCACGACAGGTTATGACTTTCTCCGTCCTGATTATTCTCGCCATTTTCCAGGTTATGTTTTTCGTTGTATGATACGAGATCGTTTAACGTAAAGCCATCGTGAGCGGTTACAAAATTGATACTGGCAGTAGGTTTGCGAAAATCGTTTTGATATAGATCAGGGCTGCCGGTAAAGCGTTGTGCAAATTCACCCAGCATGCTGTCTGCACTGCGCCAGTAATCACGAATACAATCCCTGTATTTACCATTCCACTCTGCCCATCCCGGAGGAAACTTGCCTACCTGGTAGCCGCCTTCCCCAATATCCCATGGTTCGGCTATAAGTTTTACCTGCGATATAACAGGGTCCTGGTGAATGATATCAAAGAAAGACCCCAGCCTGTCGACGGCATGCAATTCGCGGGCAAGGGTAGAAGCAAGATCGAACCGAAACCCGTCTACGTGCATCTCTAAAACCCAATATCTCAGGCTGTCCATAATAAGCCTCAGCACGTTGGGCATCATTGCATTCAGCGTATTGCCAGTACCTGTATAATCCATGCAATAACGCTTATCTTCTGTAAGCCTGTAATAAGATGCATTATCGATACCACGAAAACAAATGGTTGGTCCCAAATGATTTCCTTCGCCTGTGTGATTATACACTACATCCAGAATTACTTCGATTCCTGCTTTATGCAATTCCTTAACCATATTTTTAAACTCAAATACCTGTTCTCCATGTCCTCCGCCTTTGGAGTACCTGACGTCGGGGGCAAAAAAGCCAATGGAATTATAACCCCAGTAATTAGCGAGGTTATTATCATAAAGCTGTTTGTCGCGTATAAACTGATGAACCGGCATTAATTCTATAGCAGTGATGCCTAGATCATTGAGGTATTTTATGGTAACAGGATGAGCTAAGGCGGCATAGGTGCCTTTTATTTCATCCGGTATGTCGGGGTTCCGTAAGGTAAAGCCTTTTACATGTGTTTCATAAATAATAGATTTATGATAAGAAGTCTTAGGAGGCTTATCGCCATCCCAGTCAAAATTCGGGTCAATAACAACACACTTTGGTACATATGGAGCGCTGTCGGTTCTGTTGAAGGTTAAATCTGCATCGGGCGCTCCCATTATATAACCAAAAAGTGAATCATGCCACTCTATTGTGCCTGCAATAGCTTTTGCATAAGGATCTATCAGCAGTTTAAAAGGATTGAAGCGATGACCATTTTGAGGGTCGTAAGGGCCGTGTACCCGATACCCGTATAATTGTCCTGGTTTTGCATCAGGAAGGTACACATGCCATATATGGTGTGTTCGCTCTGTCAACTCTATTTTTTCAGTTTCTTCACCGCTTTCATTAGAATCAAAAAGACATAGTTCAACAGCAGTTGCGTTATCTGCATAAAGTGCAAAATTTACTCCGTTACCATCCCATGTAGCGCCTAATGGATAAGGATGTCCGGGATAAACTGTAATATTCATTTGTTTATTAATTTTGGTCATCTGTTGAGTATTTTTCCCAATGTTTTTTTAATTATTGGTTTAAATATTTCAATCCTTGTTTTTAAGTATATTATTAAAAATTAAATGTAATCAATTGCAATTCTTCGTTTTACTTATTTTATTGTTTTTTTAAATGTTTTTAAATTCAATATTCTTGCCAATGCCGGCTCTGAATTTTTTTGCAAATAAAAAGCATATTAAAGTAAAAGCCGCTTTTAGTAAAAAAAGCCTCAATGATTATCATAATTAGTTTCCTCTTCTTCTGCTTTTTATAGGGTGTAAGAACTTCCTTATCTCCGTTTAGTTTCTGCAATAGCAGAAAGCCGTCGGGGCATGTTTACAAATTGAAAATAATAGCATTGATTATTCATAAAAAGAGATCGAAGACAGTAGTATGAAAGACGCAAACCAGGATAGAAATCAGGCTTATAAAAATAAATACGTGCAACAATTTTAGTTGTACATATCTGTGAGGTTAATTGAAAAGATAATTTTTTAAAAAAATTTTCATTACTGATCCATCTCATTTTCTGCATTTGCAGCAGAAGTAACTGTAATGGTCATTGAGCAAATAAGTGAAACTGTTTTCCAACTGCGATAAGCGCATCAAATGAAGCCTTTGAAAAATCCAGCGGTAACCGATCAATAACAATTGACAACAATAGTAACAATTGAGTATAATATTCTCAAAATTAATAACAAGACATAAGCGTGTTTGTGAATAACCACGTTGTTATGCTACGGCAAAGTTTACTAATTTGCACCTCAGTGTTTTGACAGAGAGAGAAAAATTATGGAAAAATTTATTGTTTCAGCCCGCAAGTACAGACCCCAGAATTTTAATACAGTTGTCGGGCAAAGCCACATTACCACTACTTTAAAAAATGCTATCCGCAACCATCAACTGGCTCATGCCTTTTTATTTTGCGGTCCCCGGGGTGTCGGCAAAACTACCTGCGCCCGTATTTTAGCAAAAACGATTAATTGTGAAAATATCAGTCCGGAAGGGGAGGCCTGTAATCACTGCCATAGCTGCGTTTCTTTTAATGAAGGCACGTCGCTTAATATACACGAGCTGGATGCTGCCAGCAACAACTCGGTCGATGATATTCGTGCTCTTGTAGAGCAGGTACGCTTTGCGCCGCAGGCAGGCAAATACAAAGTATACATAGTAGATGAGGTGCACATGCTCAGTGCAAGCGCCTTCAATGCTTTTTTGAAAACCCTTGAGGAGCCTCCTTCTTATGCTATTTTTATATTGGCTACCACCGAAAAACATAAGATACTTCCGACTATTTTAAGTCGCTGCCAGATTTTTGATTTCAAACGCATCACTAACAATGATACTGTCGGGCACCTGCAGGAAATTGCAGGTAAGGAAGGTGTTGATGCAGAAAAAGCCGCCCTGCAGGTAATCGCTCAAAAGAGTGAAGGGTGCATGAGAGATTCACTTAGCATTCTTGACAAAATTGTAAGTTTTACCAATGGCGAGGTCACCTATAAAAATACGCTTGAACACCTGAATATTCTCGACCATGATTATTATTTTAAGTTGCTCGATACACAACTGAACCAGGATATGGCAGGCGCTATGTTGTTGTACGATGAAATAAACCGCAAAGGATTTGAGGGTGACCTGGTATTGAATGGGTATGCAGAATTTATAAGAAATGTATTGGTTAGTCAAAACCCGAAAGCTGCGTCTCTGCTGGATGTTGTGGAAGGCCTGCAGCCAAAATATACAGAAACTGCAAAAAAGGTAAGCCCTGCTTACTTAGTGAGCGCATTAAACATATTGAATGAAGCAGAAATAAACTACAAGATGGCACGAAATAAACGCCTTCATGTAGAAATGACAATGATTAAGCTCACTTTCCTGCAACAGGCGATAGAATTATCTTTTGATAATCAAACCTCGGCACTGGTAAAAAAAAAGAAAGTTAGCGGACCTGTTGCAGTAAAATTTGAGCCCTTACCATCTATTCAGATAAAAACTCAGGCCGTCCCTGACCAGGCTGCTGCGCAGAATGCTAAATTATATATACAACCGCAGGCCCCGGCAGCAGCAGAGCTAAAACCTGTAATGGAAAAAAATGTGCCGGTAAAAGAATTATCTTCTTTGCCGAAGCAAAAAGATAATATGCATGCGTTAACAGACACGGCAGAAATGCCCGTTGGTGCAAAAGCCAGAATACCTGAAACAGGAAAAAAATCTTTGCTTGAAACCTTACGTGACCAACACATAACGAACAGAACAAGCGAAAATAAAAAAGAGGCAATTGCGGTAACTGCAGAAAACTTAGAAGAGTATTGGAAGTGTTTTAAGGAGAAGCTTAAGCAGCAGTCGAAGCATTCGGTAGTAACGGTTTTCAACAATGCTCGGTTGCAGGTAGTAAATGAGCAGCATTTTTCTGTAACCGTATCAGCAAGTCTTGAGCAAAAGTTTATCGACCAGGAAAAAACAATGCTGCTTGAGTATTTAAAAGATTGCTTTCATAACCGTCATATCGGCTTTACAGTGCTGGTAAGCGAACAAACCAAAGAAGCAGCATCTGCTGAACTGACACTAACTAACAGGGAAAAATACCAGAAGGTAATAGAGCAGCACCCAATGATTAAAGAACTAAAAGACAGGTTGAAATTAGAATTGGATTATTGAGTTTGTTAAAACAAATTTTATAAGTCTAACTGCTTGTTTTGTTTCGATATTGTTCAACTGCGACCTGTGCTAAAGCTTTATGTTTTTCGGCTAAAGCATCTTTAGGAGAGGTGAAACTGTTGTCAGAATATTGTTCTAAACCTTGATCTAAGGTAATCTTCTTAACTTTGCCAGAGGTTTTAAGGATACTTTTAGCCTTAGCTTGAGTTTTTTCATCTTTCATTTTCATGATATGAAATTAGGCTAAAATCTTCGGAAAAGCAAGAAAGCAATATACTTTTCATGACTTGCAAACTCTTCAACAACCTCTTTAACAGAACCATCTTCGTTCCTCGCTTCCCTAATTCCTAATAATATATACTTGTTTCTTACCTTAAGTTCCGCAGTAAGTAATTGATGATATATTTGAGTTCGTTGAATTGTACTTCCTGCTATATGGAGAGTAGCCTTAGGATGGTGAATAAAAAAATAGTCAATAATAGCACTTGTTGTAGCAAGTACCTTTCTTGCGTCTCCATTATTCGATATTTCTGTGTCCGGTAATAATATTCCTTTTAATTCAGTTTGAAGTACTATATTATAATAATCGACATCATATGACTTAAAAGTAACTACTTTCTTAAGCTTTTTAATACCTACGCTGGTAAATGAGAAAACTTTTCCTGTTCTGTCCTTTTTAAATCTATATACCCCGCTCATCTTTATTTTCCTTTATTGTTAGTTGCCCTTTTTATTGATTTCGGTTTAAAAATAACGTACAGTAAGATTTTACAGGAAATTTTATTCCTCATCTTGCCTTTAATTCAAATTCTTGTAATTTCACGGCTCAAAATTTAACGCGATAAACGCTTTTGCAATTTTCCCTGCATTTTTCGTCCAAAGCGTTTAGTAAAATATAATAGTATGGCAGAAGAGATATTAATGCCCAGGTTAAGCGATACCATGACAGAAGGAGTAATAGCTGCATGGCACAAAAACGTAGGTGATACAGTAAAGAAGGGTGATGTACTGGCTGAAATTGAAACTGATAAAGCTACAATGGAACTGGAAAGCTACCAGGAAGGCGTGCTGCTGCACAGGGGTGCTGCAGATGGCCAGAAACTGCTGGTAAACGACCTTTTAGCTATTATTGGTAAACAGGGTGAAGATGTATCTGCTTTGGTAGCTGAACATACAGGTGGTAATGGACAAGCGCCTGCAGAAGCTCAAACTCAGCCGCAACAGGCTGCTCCGGCACAACCACAGCAGCCCGCACAGGCGCGGCAAGAAGCCCCTCCTGCTGCATCTCAGCCTCCTGCACCTCAGCCCGCTCCGGCTCAGCCACAAGCGGCTTCTCAACGATCGCCGGCACCTTTACCACAGACAACAGGTTCCAATGCTGCGCCTATCGATATTTCAAAAATGGAAGAGGTGGTTTTGATGCCAAGATTAAGCGATACAATGACTGAAGGTGTTATAGCTTCATGGCAAAAGAAGGTAGGCGACACTGTAAAGAAGGGCGAAGTTTTGGCTGAAATTGAAACCGACAAGGCCACAATGGACCTTGAAAGTTATAAAAACGGAACGCTATTATACCAGGGAGCCAAAAGCGGAGAAAAAATAGCGGTTAATGAATTGCTTTGTATTATTGGTGAACCCGAAATGAATATAGATGCTATTGTTGCGGCAGCAAAAGGTGGCGCAGTTGCCCCACAGGCTTTTTCGTCTGAAGCACCTGCTGCACAACCGCAGGCTGCAACTGCACAACCAATCGCAATTCCTATAAAAGCTGCAGAGCCTGATGTGGTAAACGAAGGACGGATAATCGCATCTCCCTTAGCTAAAAAACTTGCAGAGGAAAAAGGAATCGATTTGCGATACGTAAAAGGTTCGGCAGATAATGGAAGAATAGTAAAACAGGATATAGACAATTATAATCCTGCCCAGCAACCTGCTGCATCACAACAGCAAGCCCCTGCAGAGACACAGCTCGCTCCGCAGCAACAACCTGTTCCACTGCAACCTGCCGCTGCACCACAAACTCAACAACCTGAAGCGGCTGCACCTGCAAAAGCAGCAGAGGCGAAACCAGCAGTTTTGCAGGGCGCTATAGGCCAGGTAAGTTTTGATGAGGTGCCGGTTTCGCAAATGCGCAAAGTAATTGCTAAGCGTCTTGCCGAAAGCAAATTTTCTGCTCCTCATTTTTATCTCACCATGAGTATAGATATGGATAACTCAGTTGAAACCCGTGCTAAGCTGAATGAACTATCTCCGATAAAAATCAGTTTTAACGATCTGGTACTAAAGGCTGCTGCCGTCGCTCTTAAACAGCATCCTAAAGTAAACAGTAGCTGGCAGGGTGATACAATCCGTATCAATCATAATGTAAATATTGGTGTCGCAGTAGCGGTAGAGGAAGGTCTGCTGGTGCCTGTGGTACGTTTTGCAGATGTGAAAAGCCTCAGCCAGATTGCTGCAGAAGTGAAACAATTTGCACAAAAAGCTAAAGATAAAAAGCTGCAGCCTGCCGATTGGGAAGGAAGCACTTTTACCATCAGCAACCTCGGTATGTTTGGTATAGATGAATTTACTGCCATAATAAATCCACCGGATGCGTGTATTTTAGCTATTGGCGGCATAGCACAGGTTCCTGTAGTTAAAGGCGGGCAGGTTGTACCGGGAAATGTTATGAAAGTAACGCTGAGCTGTGATCACCGCCTTGTTGACGGAGCTTCGGGAGCTGCGTTTCTGCAAACATTGAAAAGCCTTTTGGAAGAACCTTTGAGAATGTTGGTATAGGATAGAACCACGATTTACGGGATTAAAAAGGATTAAGGTGAGATTAGTTCTCACCTTTTTATATATGTTTTTCTTCTTGTGATATAACTGTAGAGTACGATAAAGGGACGAATAATGCCTCCTTAAAAATACTTATTGTCACTTATCCTTTTGCATAAGGAAAATTGCGGGCTACTTTTCTCATCATTCTCTCCATAACCTCGTTTGCTGAACTCGTTATATTTTCGTTCATTTCCTTATAAAAACGCCAAAGTAAATCTCCATCTTTTCCATTATAAATCTGCATTGTAAGAGAACCACTTCCGGTTTTACCAAAGGCAGGACCGAATAAAACAGTTTTCGCAATTGCAGCTCCCTCACTTCCTGTTCTTTCATAAGCGTATGAGCATTTTACTACCGCATCTACGCGAAGAGCCTTGCAAAGAGAATCCTGGGTTATTTCGTTCAGCTTGTCATACAACCCCTTTTGCTTTAGCAATGCATTTGTTCTCTCCACGTCCTGGAAGTTTACAGTATAATCTGAAGCTTTTCTAAGGAGGTAAGTGTACATGCCTTGCTGCAGATTAGTTGCCATGGTGTTTTGCTCTGCCTTGTTTGCTGCCTCATCAAAGTTCTTTGGAAGCTTTTTATAAGATATGGTAGCGTTAAAAGGAAGTATAGCTACTGTTTTATGGGTAGGAATTGCGGCTTGCAATTTTGGTGATGAATACACCTGCTTGCTGCCTTCAAATTGGGCAACAGATGATTTACAGATGACTGCAGCCATTAAAATTGTAAGAATGTTCTTAATTTTCATTTTATTTTTAGTTTTTAAATTTTGTGCAAAAGGAATATATCTAATGCAGTTTTCATATGCCGTTTATAAAAAAATACGTCAAAAAAAAAGAGGCAACCTCAATAGGAAGCCTCTTTTAAACGATACTTTAATATTCTTTATTTTATAATTTTACTCTTTTATTTTATAGTTTAATTCCTAAAAATAAACTGATCACCCTGTTTTTTCCTTTATCGTTTGCGGTGTTATCTGTGCCAGAATTTATTTTTACCAGGCCATAGCCATAATTTGCTCCGATTGAAAATTTTGGAAATTCAATACCTGCAAGAGCGTTCACTCCGTAATCAAATCTTTTAAGTTTTCCATATCCATAATTTTCTTCCTGCGATGTAGTGGGGTTATCATTGCTGTACAAGATATTTTTACTTGAATTTGCAGCAATACCAAGTGTATGAGTTTCGACTTTATTTTTACCCGCAATACCTGCTGCCGCATAAGGTCCTGCTCCTACAAAAAACTTACTGTACTCACCTACCGGAATTTTAGCTACAACGTTCACCGGCAATTCAAGGTACATAGGGTTTGAAGTGGCTTTATAATAAAAATTATCACTTTCCTTACCTAATTGTGTTTTAGCGCCTTTTCCTGTAAATATGAGCCCGGGTTGCAAAGAGAAGTAGTCAGATAAAGGAACATTATAACTGATACCGCCATGAAAGCTGGTGAGGTTATTAGCTTTGTCGACCCTGCCATTATCAGTGACTGAGATGTTGGCGAAATTAACCCCTCCTCTTATTATAAACCCACCTTTATTTGGTGCTGTTTTCGGTTGAGCCATCGCTCCAAACGACATCAACGAAATTACTGCTGCACTTAAAAAAACTTTCTTCATATTCTTTTCGTTTTTAATTAATTACCTGTATTTCCATTTCTATGCCATTAAACGCAAAAGTTGAGCAATGTGAGTAAATGTGAATGAACATTTACTTTATCAACAGCATTTATTCAAAATTTCACTTTTGTGTTTCTAAAAAGTTTTATTCCTTCCACAATTTGGTAATCATCGCCCGTTCGCTGGTTCAATTCTTGTAGATTGTGCCTATTGATTTACTTTATAATCTTTATATTATGGCCAGTAAAAAAACAGTAGTACTAGGAGCTTCTGCTAATCCATCAAGATATAGCAACATGGCAATTAACCGGCTAAGTGCTCACAGACATCCGGTAGTTGCAGTAGGCCTTAGAGAAGGCAAAGCAGGAAATGTGGATATTGTAAAAGGACAGCCAAAAGAAGAGAATGTTGATACTATTACCTTATACCTTAATTCGCAGAATCAAAAGCAGTATTACGATTACATTTTATCACTTCATCCAAAGCGGATTATATTTAATCCCGGAGCAGAAAATGATGAATTAGAAGAGTTAGCAAAGAAAAATGGTATAAAAACTATGGAGGCATGTACATTGGTAATGTTGAGCACAGGGCAATATTGAGTTTCTAAATTATACTCCACAAAAATTTAAACACCAAGAACACCAGGTTTTGCACAAAGAGCACAATGGCTACAACTAATCAGATTTTTTAAGGTAGCAATAGAATATTTTTGAAAAGAATCCTCGTGTACTTTGTGCTTTTCCTATGATTTTCTTTGTGGTTAGAGTTTTTTTAAAATATCTTCCAGTGTAAAAGTATCCTTAACTCTTATCCCTTTTTCAGTCATCTGCAGCGTACAACATTCAATTGTAGGATCGTGTTCAAAAAACAGTATGTAATCTTTTTCCAATGCTTCCTGCAAAAAGCTTTTCTTTTCTTTCAATGTTTTTAATGGAAACATATCATAACTCATTATATAAGGTAAAGGCAAGTGCGCAGCGGAAGGAAGCAAATCAGCCATATACACTATTGTTTTGCCTTTGTATTGTATTGTTGGCAGCATCATAGCATCGGTATGTCCGAACGCAAATCTTAATGTGATATTTTCATCAAATAGCGATATATCTTCCTTCACTTCAACAAATTGCAAACGTCCGCTTTCTTTTATAGGTAAAATGTTTTCTTTTAGAAATGAAGCTTTTTCACGGTCGTTTGGTTGTGTTGCCCATTGCCAGTGTTGTTCATTGCTCCAGTAAATTGCGTTCTTAAAAGCTGGAACAAGGTTATCACCTTCTCTTACAATCGCGCCTCCGCAATGGTCAAAATGAAGATGGGTAAGAAAAACATCTGTAATGTCATCTTTCGAAAAACCATGCTTTGAAAGAGAACTTTCTAACGTATCTCCTTTTATATAATAATGATTGAAAAACTTTGTATCCTGTTTATCACCAATACCTGTGTCAATCAAGATCTTTTTGTTTCCGGTTTCAATCAATAGACATCTCATTGCCCATGTGCACATATTGTTTTCATCTGCAGGGTTCAGTTTATTCCAGATGCTTTTTGGCACCACGCCAAACATTGCTCCTCCGTCCAGTTTAAAAAAACCAGCATTTATAGTATAAAGTTTCATTTTGCTATATTTAAAATCTGTACCCTTTTTTCCTTCTTCAAGGTGATGAACAATGCGATCAATCCTGCTATAAAAAAGACTATTAATGCAATAACAGAGTTTCTCATATTGCCTGTCAACTGCTGCACAAAGCCGAAGCTGAACATACCAATCACTATAGCTATTTTTTCTGTCACGTCGTAAAAGCTAAAAAAAGAAGCGGTATCGTGTGTCTCCGGCATAATCTTTCCATAAGTAGATCTGCTTAACGATTGTATGCCCCCCATGACCAGGCCGACAGAAACAGCAATGATATAAAACCCTATCTCTGTTGTAATAAAATATGCACCTATGCATATTGCTATCCATATCACCACTACCAGCATCAATACCTGGAAGTTTCCAAAACGCCGGGATAGCTTAGCCATAATATATGCGCCTGCAATGGCAACAATCTGTATTATCAAAAGAGAAATGATAAGTTTTGGCGTTGGCAAACCTAATACCTGGCTTGCAAACAAAGTTGCCGCAAGCATAACCGTTTGTACACCCATACTATAAAAGAAAAATGATAACAAATAGTTTTTCAGTACCGGCATACGCTTTACCTGGTTCCAGACTTTATTCAATTCTTTAAAACCATTTGTAAAAATATTATTGCTTTTATCCTGAAGAGCTGCAGTTCCTTTGGGTAAGCGTGCAAATGTTATTTGCGCAAACCCCATCCACCATAATCCAACCAGGAGGAATGACAAACGCGGGGCAAATGAAGAATCTTTTATCCCAAAAAATTCCGGCTTTAATACAAATGCAAAACATATCAACTGGAGTAAAACGCTCCCAATATATCCATACGCAAATCCTTTTGCACTAACCGTGTCTTTGTCTTCATCGGCAGCAATCTCAGGCAGATAAGAATTATAAAACACAAGACTTCCACAATAGCCAATTGCGGCAAGTATGCAGCAAATAATACCTAACGAAAGCGTGTCTTTTGTAAACCAATATAAAGCACAACAGGCAAGGCTTCCGAGATAGCAAAAGAACTGCATAAACTTCTTTTTGTTGCCTTTGTAGTCTGCAATGGAAGAAAGAATGGGTGAAATAAGGGCAATGACCAGGTAAGCAAATGCAATGGCGTAGTTGTATAAAGAAGCGCTTTCAAACTCATTGCCCAAAAATAAAACCTTGTGCCTCACAACTCCGGCAATTTTAGTGGTTGTGATAGCATCGTAATAAGCAGGAAATATCGTTGTCGTTATTACAAGGTTATAAGCGCTGTTTGCCCAGTCATACATTGCCCAGGCATTGATAACTTTCTTACCGGCGGTTTGCATAAAATGCTTTTGGAGCTTAAAGATAGAAGAAGAAAGTTATAAATGATAGTATAAATATAAAGAAGCAAAAGGCAAGAAACTTAACAACAGTAACCGCAGAGAAAGACAAGAGTTTAGCCGCAGAGCAACACCGAGAATCTGTGTGTTGAAATTATCCTTTATCCTAAAAACTAATATAAAATAAATTCTTAAGAGTTCAAAATACAACTTTTACATAAGAATATACGAATAAGGAAAGCTTATTTATGTCCACCAGTTAAGAGTATCATATTTAAACTCAATTATAATAATTCTCTTGTCCTTTTTATAATTTTCTAAATATGTGTCTCCCATTTTCCAAATTGCCACTGCTTTGCCTGAAGGAAATAATTCTAAAAGTTTGCTTTTACTTAAAATGAAAATAGTAATGGCATTAGTTCCATCAATTAATATTGCGAAATATGGAACACAGCCAAAAGCTTGGCAAGCTTTATCAACTTTTTCAAAATTATCATTAGGAATGTTTAGATGAGATTTTTCCGTTCCAGTGCCCCTGGACCTGCTTTTAACAGATATACCCATTAGTTCATTTGTAATAGGGTTTCTTGCAATTAAGTCAATGCCCGTATGATCAACTCGAGCACTTTCAAAACCATGTTTAGAAAGCCAGTATAAAACTAGACCTTCTGCAAAGTCCCCTGTTATTTTGGAATGTATAGAGCTTTTATTTATTTCAGGCATAGAAGCATTTGATTCTCTTTAATAGCTATTGGTTCCTTCACCCTATTGCAAATAACCCATAAAAATAAGCACAAGCAACACCGCACCCACTATTATTCTATACCATCCAAAAAGCCTGAAACCATAACGCTGTAAATAAGAAATAAAAAACCTAATGGCAATAAGTGCAACTACAAACGCAACAAGATTTCCAAGTGCAAGAATGGTAAGGTTATGGGTGTCTTTCAAAACTTCGGGATGCTCTTTATACGTTTTTAAAAGTTTATAACCTGTTGCAGCAGCCATTGTGGGCACGGCAAGAAAGAATGAAAATTCGGCAGCTAACCTGCGTGTAAGTTTTTGCTGCATTCCGCCTATGATGGAAGCGGCACTGCGGCTGACGCCTGGTATCATGGCAATACATTGCCACAAACCTATAACAAATGCTTTTCCATAAGTTATGTTTCTTTCTTTGTCAATAACCGGCCTGTCAAATACTTTGTCAATAAACAATAAAATAAAACCACCGGCTAATAAGCTCACTGCTACAGTTGTAGGACTGTCGAGCAATTGATCTATTTTGTCAGAAAGCAAAAAACCAATGCCTAATGCAGGAATAACGGCAACAATTAGCTTAAGATAAAATTGCCATTTTGCAAAATCAAAAAACCTTCTCCAATATAAAACTACGACGCTTAAGATAGCTCCTAACTGTATGGCAATGGTAAAAAGCTGGGTAAAGGCATCCTCTTTCGGCAGTTCCAATAGTCTTTCAGCTATAATCATATGCCCCGTTGACGAAATGGGCAAAAATTCAGTGATGCCTTCTATTATCGCAATTATAATGCTCTGGATTAACGTCATAGCAGTTTAAAAATACATGGGTTTATAAGACGGGAACAATTAAATTGAAAAAGGCGATGAGCAACACCGCCTTTAAAAAAACAAAAAGACTTATTGCTGAACTTTTGGTCTTTTAAAAATTGCATATATTTCAATCATCAACCCTGCCAATATTAAAATAGGAGCAATTGTGATACGGGCAGAGCTGTACACTAATTTATAATCAAACTGGTTAGGATTTTCATTTTTCCCGCCCGACATTATAAACATGCCTATAGCTACAACAGCGATGCCTATTCCCATCCACATATAATTATCTTTTTCGAACAGGGGCAATCTTGGTTTCTGTTTGTTTACGGCAGCAGTTTTTATAGCAGAAACCCTGGTAGAAGCATAAACTTTTTTTTCAGCCATTGTTTGTTATTTTAGAGGGTGCAAAGTAAAACAATTAAATATATAGAGTATTGTAATTCAGTTTAAAGTATCAATAAAGGTCGTCCAGGCTCATTTTGAGGTACTTTACCACGCTGCGATGGGTGCTGAACAAGGAAATACCTACGCCAACTACTATCATGCCTCCTATTAAAATAAGGGTAAGCCTGGTGTCGCGAATAGTGGCTAAGGCCGGAAACTGTCGCTCTGCCCACCCTATAAGTACGAACAACAGCAATATTGCAATTCCTGCGCTGATAAGGCCATTCAGTACTGCCCGCCAATCCATAGGCCCGGCAATAAAGCTACGCGTGGCCCCTACCATTTGCATCGTTTTAATCAAAAACCGGTTGCTAAACATAGCCAGGCGAATAGTATTATCAATACTTACAATTACAATAGTACACAACACTACGGCTACTACAATAAATATTAATCCAAGCTTACCGGCGCGCTCATTCAAATTATTTACCAGCAATTTTGGATAAGTAATCTGGTCAAGCTGCCCGCCCCATCTTGTCAGAATATCATCAGATATTTTATTGAGGCTGTCCTGGTTTACATATACAGACCTGGCATAAAAGTCTACACTTTCAGGTAAAGGATTATAATCTAATATTTTGGCCCAGTCTTCATTATTTCCCTCTCTGCTCCAGATTGCTTTAGCGCCTTCTTTATTTACATATTGCACATTTTTAGCATAAGGCTGCCTGGAAATATATTGCTGAATCATATTAATCGTGTCCTTGTTTGTTGTACGCAGGTACGCGCTTATCCGTATATCTTCTTTGAAGGAATTGCCGGCAAAATTAAAATTGAGAAATATCCAACCTAATATTCCCATCACTAAAAGTACGAGCGCTACGCCTACAATACTGTAAATATAACTTGGCTTACTGCGTTTGCTCGAGGCTTTTCCAAATTGAGACATATGGTTATTTAAGTTTTTAGTGCGGTTGCAAATGTAATGAATTGAGCTCTAAACCTTAATTTTGCATTTCGCTACTTAATTGTTTAATGCAGTAAATTACGCACTTGCTGCACCAAAGGCGTTAAAGAATTGTTAGCTTTTTTTGGTAGCGGGCTTTTGAATTACAATTGGGGCTCCGTTGCGTCGCAGTGTGTCATGAGAAGCATAGTTTTTTTTTAGAGAATGCTTCGTAATTGTATAAATGATGGCAGTCGGCCTGCCATACACGCCTGACAGCAGGAGTGTACAAACTGCCTCAGGGTGCTTTGTTTAAAAGACAAGGTACTGAGCGTTGGGGTTAAAAGGTGTCGTAAGGCATGAGGTGAGTATAATGGAGCTGAATGAAAATGAACCATTGAAGACGTGTCGAAATCAACAAAGTCGAGAACCAAACTGCTGATATTGCGACATTGGCAGGATAAAGCTGTAACGGGGGTGCTGTTTCTGGTTACAGGCTCTCCGGCATTGAGATGGCAGGAACATTACACAGGCGTTTATACGAAACATGAGAGGCTGTCTTATTAATGTGCGAAAAGCTTCAATAAAGTTATGGTGTTTAGTGCTGCTATCTGCTGCAGGACGAAAGCCTTTATCAGAGAAAAGATAAGAGCAGTATTCAACCCGCGAAATACGCAGGTATCATTGCAAAGCACAGCGATAAAGCTGAACCCGAAGATACGAGGATGGCTAAACTATTGCAGCAGGTTTAATGCAAAGATTGCGGGCAGAGTATTCCTGTACCTCAATGAACTGATAAGGAGATGGATGATGGAAAAGTTCCGGCTAACGAGCAGAAAAGCGGTAATACAGAAATACAAGGAGTATGTGCAATCAAACAGAAGTTTACTGGTTCACTGGCAAAAAGGAATTATATATTGACCGAATAACAAGAGCCGTATGAAGGGAGACTTTCAAGTACGGTTCCGTGAGTGGCTCGGGCTGAAATGCCCCTGCCTACTCGACCACTTGTACTTCTGAATATGCTATTCAGCTAAACACTATTCCACATGCTTTTAATAAAGTCTATAACAGATGAAAGCTCTGAACTGAATATCATCAGAGATTTATTCCGCGAGTATTCAAACGAACTGAACGAAGATTTGTGTTTTCAGCATTTTAATGAAGAATTGCAAAATCCTTTAAAAAAATACGGTGCTCCTTTAGGAAGTTTATTATTAGCATACCAGGATGATGAACCTGCAGGTTGTATAGCATCACAACCAATAAGCCAGGAAGGAACTTGTGAAATGAAAAGATTATTCATTCGGCCTCAGGTCAGAAAGCACGGCATAGCTGATAAACTGGTAGAAATTCTTCTGAAAGAAGCAAAAGGAAAAGGATATAAAAAAATGGTGCTTGACACTTTGGAAAGATTACAACCAGCCATAAGGTTATATGAAAAATATGGATTTGAAAATACTTCAGCTTATTATAAAAATCCTTTGCCAAATGTGGTGTATATGGAAAAGTGTTTGTAAGAAAGCGTTTGCATTAAGTTATCAAAAAGCATAAAAGTTCTTCCTTTTTTAATAAAAGTTAATCTCTTCTCACGCATTCCTCTACCACCCTTGCAAAGTTCTCATGCTCCAGCTTATGAATTTTTTGTGCTAATGTATCAGGGGTATCATCTGCAGATACGGGACAAGTAGCCTGAAATATAATATCACCATTGTCGTAATGCTCATCTACATAGTGAATAGTAATCCCGCTTTCTTTTTCTCCAGCGGCTATCACGGCTTCATGCACTTTTGCGCCATACATTCCTTTGCCGCCATATTTTGGTAGTAATGCAGGATGAATATTAATAATTTTATTTCGGTAAATATTAATGAGCGGCTGAGGTATTTTCCATAGAAATCCCGCCAGCACAATAAAATCTATTCCGGCATTTTTTAATTCATCAGCATATCCGTTTCCACAGAAGAACCGTTCCTTTTCTATTAGCAAAACAGGAATATGAGCATCTTCAGCTGCCTGCAAGACTCCGGCTCCGGGTTTGTTGCAGACTACCAGGCCTACATTTGTTTGATCATTACCTTCAAAATATTCTATAATCTTTTTTGCATTGCTGCCTGCTCCTGATGCGAATATGGCAATTTGTTTGTGCTGATGTTTTTTTTTCTGGTGGCTTATCCTATGTGGCATGATGTAAAGATGTATCATTTTTTGGAGTGATAAAAAGCGTTGGCGCAGGGCAAGCCGGAGAGCAAAAACCTGCTTACAAAATAATGACAAATACACAGACAGCTTTTACTGAATCGCTTGAAAACCGCGCCAGATAAGGAAAAATTTTTTTTTATCATGTTGATAATATGTGAAGATCGTACACTATTTTTGCACCCATTCCCGGAGATTTTTCCACAGCAAAGCACAACTTTTTGTGTATATGATCCAGTACAGACGAGCAGCAAAAATAATAGTAAGTTTAGTAGTAGTATTAGTAGTTTTTTCACTTGGTAATAAGTTATTTGCACAGGCAAATGGTCAGGCATTATTTTCTGCGAATTGTGCTTCATGTCATGCGGTACACAAAGATCTTACAGGTCCTGCCCTGGCTGGAGTTCAGGAGCGCTGGGGTGGAGATACGAAGAAATTGCATGCATGGATTCATAATAACCAGGCTTTTTTGAAGACAGGCGACAAATATGCTAATGAGTTGTATCTCAAATACAACAAAACGCAGATGAACCTGTTTCCAAATCTTACCGACCCTGAAATAGATGCCATTCTTGCTTACATAAAATCTGTTCCTGCACCTGGCGCTGCCGCAGGAGGCGGGGCTGCTAAAGGTGCAGCGGCTTCAGAAGGAGAGGATAATACCTTACTTTTTGGAATCCTTACGTTAATACTCGGCATTGTTGCACTGATCTTATTACAGGTAAACAGCAATCTTAAGAAATTATCTGACGAAAAAGAAGGTGAGCCTTCGTTTGAACCTGTTCCTTTCTGGAGAAATAAAGCTTATATCGCTCTTATCACAATTCTTTTATTTTGTATTGGTGGTTACATGACAGTGACCGGAGCAATAGGTCTGGGGCGTACAAAAGATTATCATCCGGAGCAACCAATTTATTATTCTCATAAAGTACATGCCGGTACAAACCAGATAAGCTGTCTGTATTGTCACGGAGGTGCACAGGATAGTAAACATGCAAATATCCCTTCGGTAAACATTTGTATGAACTGTCACATGGCTATTAATGAATATAGTGGTAAGGATAAAATTTATAAGGAAGATGGTACAGAGGTAGATGGCACTGCCGAAATTAAAAAATTATATAACTATGCCGGTTATAACCCGTCCGTGTCAAAGGTTTGGGATCCAAACAAAGCAAAACCGATTGAGTGGACAAGAGTTCATAATCTTCCTGATCATGTTTACTTCAATCATTCACAGCATGTAAAAGCAGGGAAAGTTCAATGCCAGACCTGCCATGGTGAGGTTCAAAAAATGACTACAGTATATCAATTTGCCGAATTAAGTATGGGATGGTGTATAAATTGTCATCGCACTACGCAGGTTCAATTTAAGGATAATGGTTTTTATAGCATTTACCAAAAGTTTCATGACGACCTTAAAAACGGCAGGATAGATAGTACACAAGGTATAACAGTTGAGAAAATAGGTGGAACAGAGTGTCAGAAATGTCACTATTAAACCCCCGACCTCTAAAGGGGAGAAAGGCAAAGAATTATTGAAGAATTAAAATAACAAAACGCAAAGTTTTCAAGCCCCTTTAGGGGTTTGGGGCTAAACTAACCGATATGGATCAAAAAAAGTACTGGCAAAGTTTTGGAGAGCTGAATAGTACAACCGCTTATCAATCCGCTGCTCAAGACGAGTTCCAGGAAGAATTGCCTTTTGAGGCTGATGACAAAGGTCTATTAGACTTAAAAACTCCCCGCAGGGATTTTCTAAAATATCTCGGGTTTAGTACTGCAGCGGCAGCAGTTGCTGCAAGCTGTGAAATCCCGGTGAGGAAGGCTATTCCATTTGTAAACAAGCCTGAAGACATCATACCAGGTGTAGCGAACTATTATGCAACTACGTTTGTGCAGGATGGTGAAGTAGTACCTGCCTTGGCCAAAGTAAGAGACGGCCGCCCTATAAAAATAGAAGGAAATGAATTGTCTCCTGCGACATTGGGAGGTACCTCGCCAAGAATGCAGGCATCAGTACTTGATTTATATGATACCAGCCGCCTGCCTTATCCGGTAGCTAATGGCAAAGAAGTAAGTACATTTGATGCTTTTGATAAAATGGTTACTGCTGATCTTGCCCGTATTGGAAACGCTCCTGTTGTACTGCTTACGGGTTCTGTCACTTCTCCTACATCAAGGTTAGTTATCGATCAGTTTTTAGCTAAGTTCCCCGGCAGCCGTCATGTTGTTTATGATGCCATTAGTAATAGTGGTATGTTGCTGGCCAATGAAGCTACTTATGGCAAAAGGGCTATACCTTCTTATAATCTTGCTGCCGCAAAAGTGATAGTAGGATTGAATGCTGACTTTTTGGCTTCCGGTATAAATCCTGTTGAAATGAACAGGCAGTATGGATTTGGAAGAAAGTTGAATATAAAGAATCCAACCATGAGTCGTCATATTCAGTTTGAAAGTATGATGAGCATGACGGGAGCTAATGCGGATGAAAGATATCATCATCGCCCGTCCGAGACCGGAGCTGTTGCCCTGGCATTATATGCTGCATTGGGAGGCGCCGTTACTGCTCCGGCATTAGACCAAAAACAGCAGCAGGCAATTCAGAAAACAGCAGCTACTTTATCAAAAAACAGGGGCGCGGGTATTGTATTGGCAGGCAGTAATGATCCGAACATTCAGATTATTGTAAACGGAATTAACGAACTTATAGGAGCGAATGGAACAACTATAAACTGGTCATCTACCTTCAATACCAGGCAGGGAATAGATGCAGACATGGCCAAACTTGTAGAAGATATGAATGCAGGAGCAATTGGGGCATTGTTAATTCACGAAGTAAATCCTGCTTACAACTACAACGACAGTAAACGCTTTACTGATGGTTTGAAAAAAGTAAAATTTGCTGTTTCATTCAATTCCAAAATGGATGAAACCAGTGAATTGTGTAAATATGTTATTCCTGATCACCATTACCTTGAAAGCTGGGGAGATGCCGAAGCTAAAACAGGCTACGTTTCTTTAATTCAGCCTACCATAAATCCCTTATTTAAAACAAGACAATGGCAAGATAGTTTATTGAAATGGAGCGGATCTCCTGCGGATTTTCTTGCTTTTTACAGGCAATACTGGATATCGAGGTTAGGAAATCAGGCAAACTGGGATAAGGCAGTTCAGGATGGAGTTATAAACGGAGGAATAAGCAGCAGAACAGTGCTTACCAGTCCAACATCAGGTTCTCCTGATACAGCCAGAAGTGCAAATACTCCTGTACCTATGTTAAATGCAGTGGGAGGAAAAACTGCCTTTAACGAGGGGCCGATATCGAAGGCTGCAGCGGCAGTAAGCTCCTTAAAAAAAGGCGGCAATACTGAGCTCGTACTGTATCAAAAGGTAACAATTGGTGCAGGACAACAAGCAAATAACCCGTGGCTCCACGAGACACCTGATCCTATCACAAAGGCTACATGGGACAACTATGCTATTATTTCACCTGCGTTGGCCAAAAGCCTTTTTAAGATAGACATTGAAAAAAAAGGCGATACAGATGACTATGAGGTTCATCCTGAAAAGCCGGTGATAAGAATTACAGCTAACGGGAAAGTTTTGGAACTGCCTATTATAATTGTTCCCGGCACCAACCCCAATACAATAGCTGTAGCTTTAGGCTACGGACGTGGTGCAGATGCCGCTAAAGATAGCGATGATGAAGATAAAAGAAAAGTGCAGATAGATAAAGCCCGCATTAACATTGGTAAAGCGGGTGGCGCTATCGGGAAAAATGCTTTTCCATTTGTAACATTTAATGGAGTGACAAGAGATTATTTTGTACCTGCAGTTGATGTTGCAGATGCAGGATATAAGTATAAAGTTGCCCAAACGCAAACTCACCAAACATACGAAGGTCGCACGGAAGTTGTAATGGAGACAACTCTGGCAACTTTTAAGAAAGACCCTGAAATGTTTTTGGAGAGAAGGGAAGAACTTCATAAAGATTTCGCTCCAAAAACTGATAACTTTGAAAGAGATGCTACCCTTTATCCCTTATTTCCTAAGCCAGGAATAAAATGGGGTATGAGCATCGATCTGAATAGCTGCACCGGATGCCAGGCGTGCGTAGTGGCATGTATAGCAGAAAATAATGTGGCTGTTGTGGGTAAAAATGAAGTAGCACGATACCACGATATGCATTGGTTAAGAATTGACCGTTACTTTAGTGGTAATCTTGAAAATCCCAGTGTTATATTTCAGCCGATGCTTTGCCAGCATTGTGATAACGCTCCTTGCGAAAACGTTTGTCCCGTAGCTGCAACCATGCATAGCAGCGAAGGGATAAACATGATGGTTTATAACCGTTGTATTGGTACAAGGTATTGCGCTAACAACTGCCCTTATAAAGTTCGCCGGTTCAACTGGGCTGATTATATGGGTGCCGATAGCTTTCCTGATAATCAAAGAGAAGTTTTAAGTGATGCTTCATTGATCATGAATGATGACCTGACAAGAATGGTTTTAAATCCTGATGTAACGGTGAGAAGCCGTGGCGTAATGGAAAAATGCTCTTTTTGCGTTCAACGTTGCCAGGATGGAAAATTAAAAGCAAAGAAAGAAAGCCGGCCTTTAAAGACAGGTGAAAACGGAGAATGGGATGTAAAAACAGCCTGTCAGCAGGCCTGCCCTACAAATGCTATTGTTTTTGGTAATATGAATGATAAACAAAGCGCAGTGTATCAGCATCGTGCAGATAATCAGGATAGGTTGTTTTATGTTATTGAAATGATACACACACTTCCTAATGTAAGTTACCTTGCTAAGGTTAGAAATAATGATGCGGTTGTACACCTGGAAGAAGGTGAAAAACAGGAAACGATAGGCGGAAAACAAGGTAAAAAAGAGGATCAGCAGGAAGGTCAGGGCCAGCCTGTTAATAAGAAATAGATTTGTAGGAGGCCTCAGATATTGAACAAGTAACTAACAGGTCAGGAATAAAAGAATAATTAATTATTTAAAATCAGCCTATGCTGGTTCTAAACCAAATCAGATGCATTTAAAGTACGAATCGCAAATCAGGGAACCATTGGTAAATGGCAACAAAGATTACCACCAGGTTACAGAAGATATTATTCGTCCTATTGAGGTTAAGCCGGGACGGTTGTGGTATGTAGGCTTCTTTGTTTCTGTATCCATGCTTTTATTTGGGGTGTACAGTTTGTATCGTGAAGTGACATACGGCGTGGGACAATGGAACCTTAATAAAACTGTAGGATGGGGCTGGGATATTACCAACTTTGTTTGGTGGGTAGGTATCGGTCATGCAGGCACACTCATTTCAGCTATCCTGTTGCTTTTCCGCCAGGGATGGAGAACAGGTGTAAACAGGGCTGCGGAAGCGATGACGATTTTTGCAGTTATGTGTGCAGGCCAGTTTCCTATATTTCATATGGGTCGCGTATGGCTGGCATTCTTTATTTTACCTTATCCTAACACACGTGGTCCGGTATGGGCAAACTTTGATTCCCCTTTATTATGGGACGTCTTTGCCATCTCCACCTATTTTACTGTTTCCCTGTTGTTTTGGTATTCCGGTTTGATACCCGATTTAGCTACAGTGCGTGACCGGGCAAAAACAAAATTTCGTAAGATGTTTTATGGAATAGTATCGTTTGGATGGACAGGAAGTACTAAACACTGGCAGCGGCATGAAGCTTTATCTTTGGTATTAGCAGGTTTGGCCACTCCTCTCGTATTATCAGTTCATACAATAGTATCATTTGACTTTGCGACTTCGGTAATTCCCGGATGGCATACTACCATATTTCCACCTTATTTTGTTGCCGGTGCTATCTTTTCCGGTTTTGCGATGGTGCAAACCCTGTTGATAGTTGTTAGAAAAGTTTTAAATCTTCAGGATTATATTACATTAGGCCATATAGAAGCAATGAACAAAGTAATTGTGCTAACAGGGTCTATTGTGGGGTGCGCTTACCTTACCGAGTTATTTATGGCGTGGTATAGTAAAAATGATTACGAGGCGTATGCCTTCTTTTATAGTCGTGCAAATATTTTAAGTCCTTATGGCTGGGCTTATTGGGGAATGATGTTTTGTAATGTAGTTTCTCCCCAGGTTTTTTGGTTCCGTAAACTTAGACGTAATGTGGCATTTACCTTTTTTATGAGTATAATAGTAAACATAGGTATGTGGTTTGAGCGTTTCGTAATAATAGTTACATCCATTTATCGCGATTACTTGCCAAGTAGCTGGAGTACTTATTATAGCCCAAGTATCTGGGAGATAGGTTTTTATGTAGGAACTTTTGGCTTATTTTTCACTTGCTTCTTCCTCTTTGCCAAATACTTTCCAACTATTGCAGTTGCTGAAATTAAGTATGTTTTGAAAACATCAGGAGAAAGTCAGAAGGATGAAATGGATAAAGTTGAAAGTCAGAAAGTGGATGAATTTGCACATGACTATGCCCATTAACGGGCTTTGAACTGAAATTGGGAAGCACCGATATAAATAAATAACTGAGGCTTACGGCTAAAAGTTAAAATAAAAAAATATGGCACTGAAAAGGTATGTAGTAGCATGTTTTGATGATGAAGAAGTTTTATTTCCTGCTGTAAAAAGGGTTAGAAACGCAGGATACAAAATTCACGATGTTTATACGCCATTTGCTGTACATGGTCTTGATCATGCTTTAGGTATGAGGGAAACAAGTTTGCATACTGCCGGATTTATTTATGGTCTTATAGGCACTACCACGGCGCTTTCGGGTATGGGTTGGATTTTTACAAAAGACTGGCCTATGAACATTGGAGGGAAGCCAAATTTTGCTTTACCGGCTTTTATTCCTATAACATTTGAGTTGACTGTATTATTTTCTGCCGTAGGAATGGTAATGACTTTTTGTTATCTCTGTCAGCTTGCTCCATTTGTAAAGAAACATCATTTTCATCCCCGCGCTACGGATGATCTTTTTGTAATGGTTATTGAATGTACAAACAAAACAAATGTAGAAGATCTCAAAGGTTTTATGCAGAACGCCGGTGCTATTGAAGTAAACTACCAGGTGGCGGAATCGGGTTGGTGGTTTGGCAGGTATGACAAGGAGCAAAATTTATATACAGAGCAGCCTTCTATACAATAAATGAATTTTAAGAATAACAAGATGAAGAAATCAGCAATTATATTTCTTTTTGCCGTACCTGCCTTTTTAATATTTAGCTGCAGTGATGATCATAGCAAGCCGGGAAGAGTTTATATGCCCGATATGGCCTATAGCCGTGCCTATGAAACATATGCTGATCACTCCAACTTATCAGCAAAAGGTATCAATTATAATAACAGGCCGGTTGATGGAACGGTAAGTCGTGGCGAAGAGCTTCCCTATCATTTGCCTAATGACAGTGCAGGATATGCCCAAAGTGCATATGTTGCTGACCCTTTACCAAGGTTAAATGATGCAGAAATGACAGAAGCAGAAAGACAATTTTTAATTAATTGTGCTATTTGTCATGGCACTGCATTAAATGGTAATGGTCCTTTATATAACGGTGGCAATGGCCCTTTTGCGGCAAAACCCGCCATGCTGGTGGGTGATCCAAAAATTGAAGCCCTGCCTGAAGGTACGCTGTTTCACGTAATGACTTACGGTAAAAACCTTATGGGCAGTTATGCATCTCAGTTGAATCGTAAACAACGCTGGATGGTTGCCCAATATATAAAAATGAAGCAACAGTCTGCTAAAGGCGGAAGCGGATCAGGGTCTGGAACTGCTGACAGCACAGGTACCGGTGGTAAAACAACAGCAAATACTGCAACAGCAAAAAAATAATAATAGCAACGAACTGAAGCAAAAAATATTAAAATGGTATCTACTACAGAGCACTTTGAAACAACAGGCAAAATGAAAAGCTGGTCAATGGGATTGATTGGCGCAGGTCTCCTTGCTTTCGTTATCGGATTTATTACCAAAGGATTGAGCAGTGATGAACACCAGCAGGCGATATTCTGGGGAACATTGTTGTACAACAGTATATTCTTTTTATTAATTTGTAATGCCAGCATGTTTTTTATTTGCGTAACTACTCTTGCCCACGGAGGTTGGCAGGTAACTTTCCGGCGTGTGCCTGAAGCTATTTCAGCGGTAGTGCCGGTTTTGGGTGTAATAGCAATCTTTATTCTTTTCTTCATTGTTTTTGGTTTGAATCATGGTGATCATAATGCTATTTATCATTGGGTTAACCCCGGCAAAGACCAGATGCTTATAAAAAAAGAAGGTTTTCTCAATCCTGTTTTTTATGTAATATGGACTTTGTTGTCTATAGGTCTGTGGAGTTATCTTGGTATGAGAATGAGAGCTTTGTCACGCGAAAGCGATGAAGCGCCTATGAACCTTGATCAAAGTAAAAGATGGGTTTGGAAAAATACAGTAACAGCTTCTTTATTTACTGTCTGGTTTGGATTAACAGTAGGTTCTACTACTCCCTGGTTATGGTTAATGAGTATCGACGCACACTGGTACAGTACGATGTACAGCTGGTATACTTTTGCGAGTTCCTTTGTTTCGGGTATTTCGTTGATTACGCTATTTGTTATTTATCTGAAAAACAAGGGGTACCTTGAATATACTTCAGACGAGCATTTGCACGATCTGGGCAAGTTTATGTTTGCATTCTCCATATTCTGGACTTACCTCTGGTTTAGCCAATACATGCTCATCTGGTATTCTAACCAGCCTGAAGAAACCGCTTATTTTCAGCCCCGTACTAATGCCGGAGCATGGAAAGGAATTTTTTACCTTGATCTTGTAATTAACTTTGTATGTCCGGTATTAATTTTAATGACCAGGAATTCAAAAAGAAATTATACTATAATGACTTTTATGGCAATACTTATTCTTTTTGGACACTGGTTAGATTTCAATCAGATGGTAATGGCAAGTATCTCAAGAGATCATGTAACGTTAAGCCTGCTCGATTTTGGAATAATGGCATTATTTGCAGGCATAATAATTTTCTTTGTTGAAAAAACTTTTGCAAAAGTACCTTTGATTGCTAAAAATAATCCTTTCTTAAAAGAAAGTATAATTCATCATACGTAAATTTGCATCAGGATTTATTTTAAAAGGATAGAAAATATTAGGAGCAATCATGTCAACATACTTTGTTATCGCTGTTATAGTTCTGGTGTTTGTGGTCATCTTTCAGATTGCCAAAGCAAGTGAGTATGTATCTGTACTTAAAGGAGAAGAAAATTCAAGAAAACAAAACAATAAGATTAATGGTTTTTTGATGATTGTTTTTCTTGTTTTGGGTTTGATAGGAGTTTATTTTTGTCATCATCTTCTTAGCGGAAAAATTCTTGGGGAGAGTGCATCCAAAGAAGGCGAAAAGGTGGATGAGATGCTGCACCTCACATTGGCTATAACAGGAATTGTTTTTTTGATAACCCAGATTTTATTATTCACGTTTGCTTACCGGTACCAGGAAAAAGAAAATCAAAAGGCATTCTTTTTCCCTCATAATAATACGATAGAGGTTGTTTGGACGGTTGTTCCTGCTATTGTACTTTCCGTACTCGTTGTTATCGGTTTGCGAAACTGGTTTATATTTACAGGCGATGCGCCGAAAAATGCTTTAGTTGTCGAGGTAACAGGTCGGCAGTTCGGTTGGATATTCAGATATCCCGGAAGAGATAAAGAGTTTGGAAAAAGATATTTTAGAAATATTGATCCTTCCTCAAATTCATTAGGCCTGGTATGGGCAGATAATAAGGAATTTAATCAAAAAGCTGACCCTGCCGCTTTTGACGATATAGTACAGGAACAAACTATGTATGTAATTAAAAACAGGCCTGTAAAGCTTATCATCGGATCCAGGGATGTTATACATGACGTAGGCCTTCCGCACTTTAGAATGAAAATGGATGCAGTGCCGGGCATACCTACAACTCTGTGGTTTACTCCTAAGTATACCACGGCTGAAATGAAGGAAAAAACAGGCAATCCTAATTTTATATATGAGATAGCCTGTGACCAGATTTGCGGTAATGGCCATTATTCTATGAAAGGTGTTATTGAGGTGGTAACAAAGGAAGAGTTTGATGCGTGGATGGCAAAACAAAAACCTTACTATTATTCTGCCTTTCCTGACAGGGATCCCTCCGCTAAACCTATGGCAACTCCTTCTAAACTCGACAGTGCAGCGCCTGCTCCTGCCAGAACAGCAAGTATAAAACCAGTTTTAGGAGGAAATCAAAACAAATTAAAATAAGGATGTTATAAGTTAAACGTGAAGTAAGTAAATAAATTTAATTGGCATGAGTAACGATCAGATATCACACAAAGAAACCAGTACCGCAATCGCCCACGACATAACAGGTCACGACGAGCATGCCGGTCACCATCATCATGAGACTTTTATAACTAAATATATCTTTAGCCAGGACCATAAGATGATTGCGAAGCAATTTCTTATTACTGGTATGATATGGGCAGTAATAGGTGGTTTAATGTCGGTGCTTTTTCGCATACAGCTTGGTTATCCCGACACCAGCTTTCCATTTTTAGAAACTTTGCTTGGTAAATGGGCCAAAGGAGGTCATATATCTGCCGATGCATACTATGCTTTAGTAACTATACATGGTACTGTAATGATATTTTTTGTATTAACTGCAGGCTTAAGCGGTACCTTTTCCAATTTTCTTATTCCATTACAGGTTGGAGCCAGGGATATGGCTTCACCTTTTATGAATATGTTAAGCTACTGGTTCTTTTTTATTGCAGGAGTTATAATGTTATCTTCACTCTTCGTTGAGACAGGTCCTTTTAGTGGCGGCTGGACAGCATATCCTCCTTTGAGTGCGCTTGGTTCGGCTTCTCCGGGGTCTAAATCAGGGATGGATTTTTGGCTTATTAGTATGGCCTTATTCGTAATTTCTCAGTTATTGGGGGGATTGAATTATATTACCACTATTCTCAATATGCGAACGAAAGGAATGAGCATGACACGTCTTCCTTTAACCATTTGGGCGTTCTTCTTTACGGCAATTTTAGGAGTTTTATCATTTCCCGTATTGTTATCAGGCTTCATCCTGCTGATTTTTGATCGTAACTTTGGAACAAGCTTTTATTTAAGTGATATATTTGTAAATGGTATTGGCGCTCTTCCCAACGAAGGTGGCAGTGCTATTCTTTACGAGCACTTGTTCTGGTTCTTAGGTCATCCTGAAGTGTATATTGTTATTCTTCCCGGAATGGGTATAGTATCTGAAGTATTGAGCACGAATGCACGTAAGCCAATTTTTGGATATATGGCTATGGTTGGTTCTCTTTTCGCTATAGCTGTACTGTCGTTCCTGGTATGGGCGCATCACATGTTCGTGTCAGGACTGAATCCTTTTCTCGGATCTTTCTTTGTTTTGCTGACGTTGCTTATTGCAGTTCCTTCAGCTATTAAAGTCTTTAACTGGTTAACTACTTTATGGAGAGGCAATATTCGTTTTACCCCCGGAATGCTATATTCAATTGGTTTCGTAAGTATATTTATTTCAGGAGGTTTAACAGGTATCTGGCTTGGAAACTCGGCGTTAGATATTCACCTTCACGATACATATTTTATTATCGCTCACTTTCATCTTGTAATGGGTGTTGCAGGTATATTCGGTATGTATGCAGGTATTTACCATTGGTTCCCTAAAATGTTTGGCCGCTACTTGAATAACACGCTTGCCTATATACACTTTTGGATAACTTTAGCCGGGGCCTATCTTATATTCTGGCCTATGCATTACGAAGGGCTTGCCGGTATGCCCCGCAGGTATTACGACTACACAAACTGGGAAAGCTTTAAAATGTTTGGCGGCTTAAATGAGTTTATCAGCATAGTTGCAATAATTGTTTTTGCTACCCAGTTATTGTTTCTTTGCAATTTCTTTTATTCAATTTTTAAGGGAAGAAAGGTTACTTCTCAAAATCCATGGAACTCTACAACTTTGGAATGGACTGCGCCTATTCATCCTGGCCATGGAAACTGGGAAGGTGAAATACCTGAAGTTTACCGCTGGCCTTATGATTATGGTAAAGATGGCAGAGATTTTATAGCTCAGACAACACCGATAGGGGCAGAAGAAGGGGTCAGTTACGTAGCTAAAGAATTTGAAGAAAAAAAATAATAAAAGCAATGCCCTGAGTTTCAGGGTATTGCTTTTATAAAAAAGTAGGTTGAGGTTATGATGAGCACTGTACAAGATATATCGGTAAGTTACCGGGTGGCTTCTAAAGTAAAAGATTACTTCCAGTTGATAAAGTTTACTTTAAGCTTCACTGTTGTTTTTTCGTGTGTGATATGTTATTTATTAGCGCCTGGTATTACTTATAATTTAAAAATGGTAGTACTATTATTTGCAGCGGGCATGCTGGTTACAGGCGCTGCCAATGCTATAAATCAGGCTGTTGAAAAAGACACTGATGCACTAATGAAGCGTACCGGTAAAAGACCTGTTGCCAATGGCAGAATGAGCGAGCAGGAAGCATACACCTTCGCTTTTATTGCCGGGCTGGCTGGTATTTTAATACTCTGGCGGTTCTTTAATTTATCATCAGCTCTTTTATCTGCCTTCAGTCTTTTTTTGTATGCATTTATTTATACCCCGCTAAAAAAGGTTAACTCTATTGCAGTTTTGGTAGGTGCTTTTCCGGGTGCCTTACCTTGCCTTATCGGTTGGGTGGCAGGTACCGGAGGGTTTAGTGCAGGGGGATGGATATTATTTGGAATACAGTTTCTTTGGCAATTTCCACACTTTTGGGCAATTGCATGGGTTGCGCACAACGACTACAGTAAGGCCGGCTTTAAACTTTTACCTGCAGATAAAGGACCTACAAAGTTTACCGCCATACAATCCGTTATGTATTCTTTAATAATGATACCATTTGGTATTTTGCCTTACTATACAGGAATGACTGGTTTTGTTAGTTTTTGGATCGTAATTGCATGCAACCTTTTTATGGTACTGCAATGTGTGAGATTATATATAGAAATGGATGTAAAGGCGGCAAGGAGGGTGATGTTTTCGAGCTACATATACCTGCCCGTTGTTTTGCTGGCCCTGCTTGCAGATAAGATAAATACTTAATAAACGATAAATACAAAGGTTAAAAGATGTTAACAGCCGTGAGTGAAAAACAACGCAAAAGACTGCATCCTCATAAGTTCTCACTATGGGTAGCTATGGCAAGTATTCTGATGATGTTTGCGGGTTTTACAAGCGCTTATATTGTAAAAAGCAATGACAGCAATTGGCTTGAATTCAGACTTCCGCCGATCTTTTCGTTTTCAACTGCTGTAATTTTGTTAAGCAGTCTTACTATTTACCTCGCTGCCCGTTCTTTCAGAGCGCGCAACATGGGGCGTTACCGGGTTTTAATTACTATTACAGCCGCTTTAGGTGTTTTATTTGTTATACTTCAGACGTTAGGATTTCGTTACCTGCAGGATCACGGGGTTAAATTAATTGGAACTGGCAGCAATCCTTCGGCGTCTTTCCTGGGAGTAATTACAGGAGTACATATGCTGCATGTAACCGGAGGGGTAATAGTGTTGATTGTAATGTTTATAAGAGCTTTTGCGGCCCGAAGTAAAAACTACAGCACTGTACCGATTGAGATGGCAAGTACTTACTGGCATTTTGTTGATGCCATCTGGATATATCTATTTATTTTTTTTAATATAGTAAGCGGTTAAAAAAAAGCTTGTATAAGGTCTATATATTGAAGGTAACATGCGACAGATATTACAATAAAAAAATTAGTTTTAAATAAATAAAAAAATTTAACGCCGTTTCAGGAGAGGCTAATAAATTTGCATACCAAACTTAAACAGAACACATGGAAACAACAGCAGTTGCAGCAGACACAAATTGGTGGAACGGGGGTAAAAGTCCATTTCATGTAGAGTACGGAAAATTGATGATGTGGTATTTTTTGATGAGTGACACATTTACTTTTGGCGCTTTTCTCATTTCTTATGGCACCATTAGGTTTTCAAGCAACGGCTGGCCCAATCCAAATGAAGTATTCAGATCTTACCCGGGATCAGGGGAAATTAATGCGCCTTTGGTATTTGTAAGTATTATGACCTTCATTCTGATAATGAGCTCTGTAACGATGGTACTTGCTGTTCATGCCGGACATGAGAGAAATAAAAGGGGAGTAATGACTTACCTTGCATGGACAATACTTGGCGGACTTGCTTTTTTAAGTTGCCAGGCCTGGGAATGGAACCATTTACATCATGAAGGAGCATGGTGGGGCAGAAACCCTTTTCCTAATGCTGACGGAACGGGAGCTTCAACTAATTTTACCAACTTCTTTTTTACCATTACCGGTTTTCATGGTTTTCATGTATTCTCGGGGGTCATAATAAACATAATAATGCTTATAATGACAGCGACGAATGTTTTTGAAAAGAAAGGTCATTACCTTATGATAGAAAAGGCAGGTTTATACTGGCACTTTGTAGACCTGGTATGGGTTTTTGTATTTACCTGCTTTTATCTTCTTTAATAGTAATACTTAATCTAATAAAAATTATTTATGGAAAATACACCTGTCGGAGCAGTACATGTTGTTAATGACAGTCATGGTGGAACAAAAGAAATATGGAGAACCTTCTGGATATTATTGGTACTTACAATAGTTGAGCTGATATTAGGTTACATACTTATAGGAGTAGAAAGGCCTGGACTAAGATTGGGTATTAAAGGTGCTATCATTATCTTAATGTTATCGAAAGCTTTTTATATTGTTGCCTATTTTATGCATCTTAAGTCAGAAATCAGAAATCTGGTTATGACAATAATAGTTCCTTTGGCACTTTTAATTTGGGCAATCATTTCCTTTTTATACGATGGTAATTCTTATAGAAATAACAGAAACACCTACGATGCCTTTAAAAGAGACAGAAGTCATATTCAGTCTACAGACGTAAAAGCAGATCAAAAAGGCAAGCCGCAAGAGAAGAGAACCGGCGCAATGGAATAAGCGTTATAATTCTTGATAAAATAAAGATACTGACGAAAACCATCGCCGGAAAAGCGATGGTTTTCTTTTATTAGTAATAAAATGAATAAAAAATCTGTTATCGCCCTTTGTATCGCCCTTTTGATACCTGTTATCAGTTACTATATCCTGAAGGCAGCAAGTGATCGGGCTGTTGCAATGCCAGGAAGATTTTATGTAGATTCTGTAGTTACAAAAACTATTGATGGTAAGACTACCTCAGACACCGTATGGCACAAGACAGCAAATATTACGCTTCTTAACCAACTTGGCGATACGGTTAGTCTTTATGATATTAAAAACAAAGTTATTGTTGTTGATTTCTTTTTTACGCGGTGTCCTTTCGTTTGTCCTGCTATGACAAAAAACATGGCTAAGCTGCAACAATCTTTTTCTCATTATAATGAAGGCAGAAAAGTAATTGATTCTTCCATTGTCAGGTTTCTTTCTTTTTCTATTGACCCGGCGCGCGACTCGGTCCCTGCTTTAAAAAAATATGCAGACAAATATGGAGTAGATCACGATAATTGGTGGATGCTGACAGGCAATAAAAAGAGTATTTACGACTTTGGGTTTAATGAATTAAAGATAGGATTGGTGGAAGGTGGAAATGTAGATTCTTCTTTCATGCATACTGAAAAATTTATCTTGTTAGACAAGGATTATTTGGTAAGAGGGTATTACAACGGGCTTGATACTACCTCCCTGGCTGCTTTGGCGAAGGACATTGGCTTGCTAATGCTTGAGAAAGACAGGAAAAAAAAATTTAATATTTTTCAGGCGCAATAAAATTTTTAATTAATATTTATGTTACAGGCTACTATACAGAAAGATGACAAAAAAGCTTACTGGTTTATTGGTATTTTCTCTGTTGTTGTTTTTATAGCGGTGGTTGCTTTAGGCAAATTTAAAATGCATATCCGGACAGATTTTGATGTGCATGTTTTCGCCAAGATCAATGCTTTTATAAATACTGTTGTTGCTGTTATGCTTGTTGCTGCCCTTATTGCTATAAAAAACCAAAAATACAGGCTGCACAAAAACATAATGATTGCTGCAATGGTGTTATCAATTGTTTTTCTTGTATCGTATATAACGCACCATCTGCTTGCAGGAGAGGCAAAATTCGGCGACATAAATCACGATGGCATTCTTAATGATGAAGAAAAGTTGCAGGCAGGCAGCCTCAGAGTTTTTTACCTGTTGCTGCTTTCTACACATATTATACTTGCAGCCGTTATACTTCCCTTTATTTTGTTTACTGCCTATCGTGCCCTGACTTCCGAATGGGCTTTGCACAAAAAACTGGCTAAGTATACGTGGCCTTTATGGTTGTATGTAGCCGTTACCGGGCCTATCGTTTATTATTTGATACGTCCTTATTATACTTAAATTTTAGTGTCATTAGTTTTTTTGAAAAGGTTTTGTTTGTCTATTTTTTCTTTAGCAGTACCAGGCTCTTGTGCCTTCTTAGGGCACGAATAATGATTCACCTACAATGAATAAAGATGCGCATCAAACAAGTGACCCTGCCTATAGAAGTGAAAAAGTGAAAAGAAAGATTTGTGCATAAAACTCTTGTCTTTTATATTTTTTAAGAAGCAATTACTATTTTTTACAGTTAGTCTATTCCTATAGTAACGCGATTTACAACTATACATAATTAGTGTCTGCAAGAAAACAGCAAAATTTCAACTTTTGTCGGCGTCCTGTATTTCTTCAGAAGCTAAACTACATGCAAAATAATCCTATACAGCCACATAACGCACTACATGAGTTAATGCATGCATCATCACAATCTTAAAATTCACTCATGCTTGCTGCCGCTCAATACCTACGCTTCAGTTGCAGGTGATAACACCTTGCAACGGCGAGGTGGCAACACCGACGAGGGCAAAAAAAAGCAGGCTTTCCAGATTCTTAATAAATGCTTAGCCGGAATGTTTATTTATGTTTAAAGTTTTAAAAACATATTCTTTGTAGCTGGAACCGATCGGGATCTCAATATGGCCGATTTCAATATCATTTGCCGTTACTGCTGTAATATTTTTTGTATTTACTATAAAGGAACGATGGACCCGAATAAAACCTTTACCTGTTAATTCTTCTTCGAGATCTCCGATTTTATATTTTGACAATAATTCTTTTTGCTTAGTAAAAACTTTTATATAATCTTTTACACTTTCTATATATAAAATGTCTGAAGTAATAAGTTTAAAAAATTTAGTACCAGATTTTAGATAGATAAATTTTTCTTCCGATGAATTCGGGACTGAAGAGATTGTTTTATTACTTGATCTAAGAAAGCGTTCAATTGCTTTAAGAAACCTGTCAAAAGTAATTGGCTTTAGCAAATAATCTACAATATCTAAGTCATATCCATCAAGGGCATATTCTCTGTAAGCAGTAGTAATAATAGTCTTTGGGGGTTTACGCAATGTCTTCAACAATTCTATACCTGTAAGTTTTGGCATTTTAATGTCCAGAAATAACAGGTCAATACCCCTGGAATTTAGAATTTTCATGGCTTTAACAGCATTGCTGCAGGTACCCGTTATCTCAAAAAACTCCAGTTGTTCCATATGTTTTTGCAATAGCTTTATTGCCAGGGGTTCGTCATCTACTAGTAAGCATCTTATTTTCATTTTCACCTGTTTATAGCTGCAAAAGAAGAGTAAGTTTTACACTAAAAAGGTTCCCGGTTTGAAATACGTCTAAGTTATGTTTTTTGGGATAAATAATGTCCAGCTGCCGTTTTAAATTTCGTAAACCGATTTTGTGATTAGAATCATCACTTGAATTGGGAGTAAAAGAATTTTCTACTTTAAATTGAAAGCAGGATTGTGTTACTTGCAGATCAATATCAATTATGGGAGCTCCAATTTCTTCCCCGGCTCCATGCTTAAATGCATTTTCCACGAGAGATAACAAAATCAGGGGCGATATTTCAATATCGCGGGATATTGATGTCCTGAAAATGACCTGTAATCGCTCATCATACCTTAATTTCTCCAATTCAATATAGTTTTTTAACAAATCTACTTCAGTAGCCAGCGGCACATAGTCGGCATTGCAGCGATATAATATATGGTCTAAAATTTCAGACAGCCGGGCAATGGACTCTGAAGTAGCCGGTGAATTATTAATAGAAAGAGAATAAATATTATTTAAGGTATTAAATAAAAAGTGCGGGTTTAATTGTGTTTTAAGAAGTTTTAACTCAGTTTCGGATTTTTCTTTTTCAAGAAACAGGGATTTTTTTTGAATGTCATTTTGAGCCTTTAGCAGTTTTAAAAAAAGAAAAACAAAGGCCACAGAAAAGATGCGAAAGAAATAGACGTACACAAGTTTTGGAATATTGGTCAGAATTTCCCCTGTCGTTTCACTGCTGTTTGATGGTTTCCCTACAAGGGGCTCCGTAATATTCACTGTTAAATACCTCGATAAAGCACAGATCAGATAGCTTCCGATAATAAATAAAATAAAAAGTGAAAAGTATTGCTTGGTGTAAAAGAACTTTGGAATAATTAAATACGCTAAAAAATAAGAAGCAAGAATTTGTGCAATGAGGATTAGCCCTTCATCAATTAATGCTATGAAAAAATAGAAATCTGTATAGTCATAATAATTGCTTGCACTAATTAAAACCATTAGGACTAAAAACCAAAAAATGATATGTGTTATAATTCTGTGCTCCTTATGAAACCACAATATTTTATCAAAAAAGGTCATATTATTCTGCAAGTTTAATTTTTTTCCTTCAAACAGGTAATTGTTGTAGTTGAAATCCCTCAAAAAACCCTTGAATAAGTAAATTCACCCCCTGAAACTTATATACAGTTCAAAATAGTTTATTTGACGATAGGAGATATACCCTTGCCTATACTTGCTTTATTTCCAGTACTAAGTACTTAATATTGAAAAACGAAGGTTTATTAAGGAGTTGACATCATAACCTTTTTAAAAATGGGGTCAAGCCACTTTTTTAATTCTTTTTTGGGTATTAATATCTATCTATTCTTAACCTCTTATATCATGCAAAAGCTTATATTTTTATTTTTTATTTTATTCATAAGTCTTCTACTTGAAGCACAGAATTCTGAAAAAGGTAGAATTAAAGGGCATATCGAAAATGAGAATAAAAGCAATGTATCCTTTGTTTCTATCTTACTAAAGAAGGATAAAGACTCCAGCCTTTACAAAACTGCTATTAGTGATGAAGGTGGAGATTTTTCATTTAATTCTGTAAGTGAAGGAAAATATTTCATAGAGGTAACTATGATTGGCTTTGAGAAATTTGTGAAAGTCAATGTAGTAATAGATGCTGATAGCGCTGTAAAGGATTTGGGTATTATTGTTATAAAAAAGGATCCTAAGTTGTTGGGCGAAGTCACTGTAAAAACTCAACCAACTTTTTTGGAGAGGCAAATAGATAAGACCGTAGTCAATGTTGAAAACAGTATCATTGGTGTAGGCTTAAATGTCCTGGAAATGCTACAAAAACTGCCTGGAGTTCAAGTGTCCCAGGATGGACAAATTGCTTTAAATGGCAAATCGGCCGTTAATATTTTTATCGATGGCAGGTCTACCTATTTATCTGCCGACGAACTTGCCAACTTGCTTCGAGGTATGTCTTCCTCAAATATCCAAAAAATTGAAATAATGGCAAAACCTTCTGCTAAATACGAGGCTGCCGGAAGTGGAGGTATAATTAATATCATAAAAAAAAGAAATCATAGAGAAGGACTAAATGGAAGTATCAATGGTGGAGTAGGGCAGGGATATTATAGAAAGTATAATGGAGGTTTTAATATGAACTACAAAGCCAAATGGTACAATTTGGTTTTAAACATGGCCTACATAAATCACAAAACTTTGTTAGGTACTAAAATAACCAATGATATCCTTAATGATGACCAATCGTTGAAGACCGAACAAGTTGCAAACAACAGAAATATCGGGAACATGCAGGCATTTACTCCAACTATTGGTATTGAGTTCTATCCTTCAAAACGCACTACAATATCTTTGTCAGGTACTGCGGGAATTCAGAGCCTTTCCACACGCATAATTTCAGACATGACAGAGATGGATAGTAATAAAATCAGAACCAGCGCACTTGATTTTATGAATAATATAAAAGACAAACCACTCAATTATAGCACAAACCTGCATTTGGTTCATGTAATAGATACAACAGGGGCAGAGATATCCGTTGATCTGGATTATTCGAATTACGTGAATAAGACTACGCAGGATATCGGTAAGACCTTTTACAATGCTGAAGGAAGTCTTATGAGTAGTTCAAATGTCTGGCTTGACCAAGCGCGCAGGTTGCATATTTACGCAGGCAAAGCAGATTATTCTCAGCCGCTAAAAAACCACATCAGGTTGGAGTTTGGATGGAAATCTAGTTATGTTAGAGCTGATAACGACAATAAATACTATGATATGATAAATGGTAGAAAAATACTTGATTCTTCGCAAACTGACTATACAATTAACGAGGAGAATATAAATGCAGGATACATCAATTTCAACAAAGAACTTAAAAAGTTAAGTATCCAGGCGGGTCTGCGGGCAGAACAAACCTGGAACAAAGGGCAACAACTATTAAATGAGCAATTAATAAAGCAAAACTATTTTCAATTATTTCCTTCTGTTTTTATGGATTATAAGATGAATGAGCAAAATGGACTTAATATAAAAATATCGCGAAGGATTGATCGGCCGGCATATTTTCAGATGAACCCATTTCGGCGTCCCCTTTCGCCTACATTATACTTTCGGGGAAATCCTAACCTGAAGCCACAACTTTCATTTAATACCGAAGTGACCTATTCATATCAAAATTCTTTATTTATAACTACCGGAGTCGATTTTTTTCAAAATTATATTGGTACGCTTCCATTTCTTGATACAAATAAAATCTCAGTAACCAGGATTCCAACTAATATAAAAGGATCTAAATCGTATAATCTCACTATTACTTATTCAAAAAGGATCGTTCCATGGTGGACAGTGAATTATAATTTGTCGGCATATAAACAAGCATTTAATGGTGAGGTAAGGCATTTCGATCTCCAGAATAGTGGTATTGTTTCTTATGAGGTCTATCTTAATAACAACTTTACTATTAACGATAAATTATCGGCTGAATTTAATTTAAATCTCGTATCAAAACACCGGGTTATTGCTACAATTTATAATGGATATCATGTATTAAGCGTGGGAATAAAACAATCCTTATTACAGGGTAAGGGTACACTTGCATTTAATATGATTAATATTTTGCAAAGTGAAAATGAAAGCTCCTCTTATCAATACAGAAACCTGAATCAATATTGGGATGTGAATTTTTATACGAGATATTTGAACATAAGTTTTACTTATCGTTTTGGAAAAGGGAAAGCTGCTAAAATCCGGACAGACTTGGGCTCGTTGGAAGAACAAAAGAGAACAAAAATGTAACTTCTTCAGCGGACGTTGACAAAGTAAAGTCACTTGTACAACTCAATAGTAGGTATGATTTTTTTAGTCCTGGCCGGGTCTCCCTTGTGGCAAGTGCGATGGCCAGGGGACCCGCCATTCTGCAATGCGAACAATTCTTTTCGTTTCGTCTTGCCGGGGTCTCCTTTTATAGCTTTGCGTATAGCTAAGGGACCCCGGCATTCCTGTACTGCTGCTGATGCAAACCATCTTAGCTTAGTTCTTCATAATGTACAGGCACAAATCCATCTATTTTGTTCTTTACATAAAACCGCACACTGCTATGCTCATAATCCTCCCAATGTTCCACCAGTTTCCATTTTCCCCGAACGCAATTTAAGTGTATGTAATTTATTTTTTGCAACAAAAACTCCCGATGATATATTGGCTTTGCATCAAAACTGTCTTCAAATACTTTGTGCTTTTGTCCCCTCCCCACATCTCTCTAAGTTAATCCTTCTTTTAATCTTAAAAGTATTTTGCTTAACCCCCTTTCCTCTAACCGTTTTATAATTTCATAAGCTATAAACCTTTTGCCATTGCTAACTATTTTATTCAAATTATAATCCGCATTTGGAAAGAACAATATACAATGGACGTGATTTGGCATAATAGTATAGGCTGTAGTTTTAATGCTATACCTTTCTTTTAAAAAATCAAACCATTTATATACCAGTTCATAAGCATTGCACAATTCGAATAAAGGCAACCACTGGTAACAGGTAAAAGTGATATAATGAAGGGCAGCTTCACTGCTATGTGTGGTTCGGGTGGACATAGTACAAGATACTCATAACACACCATTAATATTAGACTAATTGCTTACGGTGCAGAAGAATGCTGGGGGTCCCTTGGCCATCGCACAAGGCTTTGAAGGAGACCCCAGCAGGACAAAAAAATTTTGCTTTACATATTTTACAACATTTTCCACTTTCCCTTTGCTTTGAGGATCTGCTTTGCGACAGAAATGAAGCTTGAACCCCCGCTGTGTGGTATAAGCTTTAAAACGATCTGTAAGGA
>JAABUT010000719.1_pt1 | contig 46678 bp, 34 predicted proteins | sample 5559281 | NCBI WGS metagenome assembly JAABUT01 (sample SAMN10711880, study PRJNA513359) | rock metagenome | isolation source: Antarctica rocks | place: Antarctica: Victoria Land, Ricker Hills nord | collected 2016-01-04
ATACTTTGTCAAGGTTTTGTTAAAAATTTTCTTTAAAGAAGACGGAAAAAAATAAAAGAAAGTTGATGACATAGTCTGACCTTTAGAGAAATCTAAAGAAATAAAAGATAAAGAGCTTTTATGATAACAATGTGAACAGGCTGATGACTCCCAAGAGCTCATATCGACGGAGTCGTTTGGCACCTTGAATTACATCGGGGCCATAAAATTGGTAACAATCTTATGGAAATTTGGCTATATGCTGGAACATCCGAGTATCTTACAGGACTTTGTTTTGTAAAAACAAATGTAAAACTTTGTGAGTGCGGACAATCAGCAGGGAAGTTGGTAAAAAATATAGCTTATCAACCCCTCAACGACTACACGCCAAATATGCTAAAAATTTTTAGCATAGTGATATAGTCTGATCTATACAGCGATGTATAGGCAAATAACAGCAAAAATATTGTTGTTTGCGTTAAATTTGTGAAAAATTATATGAAAAAATCTCCTTCAGATAAATTGTCCAACCTTCAACGAAGGGTTAGTTGGCACGCTTTTAGGTGACGCGCATCTTAGAGCAAAGAAGAATAAGAGCAAATATCAATATGTGGTTTTGCAGTCAGGAGCGCACAAAGAGTATGTGTTTCATCTTTACGAAATTTTATAAAATTATACTACCAGACCGCCAAAAGAGTATATTTTTAAAGACAAAAGATTTCCAGGTAAAATATATACTCGATGGAGCTTTTATACTACTTATCAAGAATGCTTTAGGTTTTACGGCCACCAATTTTATATGGACGCCAAAAAGGTGCCAATAATCCCTTGTTACAATGAATGTCAAAAGGATAAAAGTATAGAATATTCCGAAAGAGAGCAAAATATAAAGATAGATAACAACATATATAAAAGACGGAAAACAGTGCCAAAGCTCATTCATAAATGGCTGACACCTCGTGCATTAGCCTACTGGTAGATGGATGATGGTGCTCAGAAATGGAAGGGAAAGTCATTGGGTCTACGTTTTTGGACTGACAGCTTTACACTATCTGAAACACTATCGTATTGAGAGAAAAATCTATTCTAAAAGTATCCATTCAGAAAAAAGGTAAAGCTTCTAGGATCTACATTAGTAGCAATTCTTATCCTATTTAAAAAAAATATATTTTTGATTTCTTAATACCTGGTATGATTTCTAAATTCCTGATTGAAAATCCACGAAAGGATTCTGACTTGTGTATAGTCAAAAAAGTAATCGCGGAAACAAAAAAGAATTCTTTTGTTTTAGGAAATCAAACAAAATTTAAAGAAGGATCAGGATTTGTTATTCTATCCTTATAGACACAACTTTAATTAACATAATTGCGATGACAATCCGCGGGAAAACCAAGTGTCGAGTATAAAACGGGTGAATTGACAAGAATCTCTCAATTAAAGGATAGTACGCACTAATAAATATAGTATAAAAGGCGTAATACTGTTATACATATTTATTATAGATTGAGACAACTTGCAGCGAAGTCTATTTTTACGCTATTTGCTCTTTTTTGTTTGATAAAAAGAGTAAAATATTGAAATAGAAACGTTCAACGACTAGAAAGTGAGTAGTGTAAACAATAATCTTTCCACGAGCGCCCGTTAATTCGTTTTTATATGTGTATTATATTATGGTTAAAAAACAAAAAAAGGTGATTACCAAAGGTATTAAAAATACCAAAGACGGTTTTCATTTATATTCCAAGTATTGGCAAGACTACAAAAAAAAGCTGCCACCATTGCCTAAAAATCTTTTCGATATTTGTATTGGAATGATTCTAGGTTATGGCTCATTATTATAATAACAGTACTAGTCAATTTGAACCAGGTTATAAACTGAAAGAGTTTTTATTTCATTTATTTATTCTCTTTTCTATATATACTTTTATGGATATGCCAGGTCAACGAATTGATCTAGATAGCAAAAGAAAAGGTCTTGTAAAGAGATAACAAAGTTTTTGGTTTAAAACTTTCTCTTATTATTCTTTTACAGAATTATGGAACTTATTTTGTAGAAATGGAAAAAAACAGATATCTGAAAACCTTGTAACTGATTATCTAACACCCATTGGCTTTGCTTATTGGATAATGTGTTATCGATCTTTACAGAAAGTTTGATTATTCATAAGAAGCGCAACAAAGTTTCACAAAACTCTTTAACTTGCTTGCTGTAAAACAATTAAATAACAAATACGGTTTAAGTTGTGAAATATGATCTCACAAACAAAAATATTGGGTGATAAAAACTCAGTGGAAACTTTACATTTTCTCTATAAACCTTATTTGAAACAATCAATGAGATACAAATTGCCATTAATAAAAAAGAATCATACAAAATAGTACGAGTTAAAGACATAGTCTGAGCTAATCTGTGAAGATTAGAAATTTAGGATAAAGAGCCTAAATGATAACAATTCTGGTCGACTCATCATATCCTGGAGCTGCAGAAGGTTCCAAGGGTTCGGCTGTTCGCCGATTAAAATGGTACGTGAGTTGGGTTTAGTGCGTTGAGAAACAGTACGGATCCTATCTTTTTTGGGTGTATTATAAATTGAGAGAACCATTCCTTTGTACGAGAGGACCGGGAATGATAAACCTCTGGTTTACTAGTTGTCACAACAGTGGCATAGCTGGGTAGCTACGTTTAGATTAAATAACTGCTGAAAGCATCTAAAGCAGGAAATTATTTCTCAAAACAAGTTTCTTTATTCGTGGAAGATTACCACGTGATAGGCGAGAGGTGTAAAAGTAGCAATATTTGAGCCTACTCGTACTAAAACACTAAATAAATTTTTTGAAAAGGAAGGTTTTCCAAGGGGAAACTGGTATCCATCCCTTTTCTACGAAAAGGAAGGGATACCAAAAAAAGTAAAACAATAACAATCAATGATTTCCTTTTAGGAAATAATTATTGCTATTGTTTTACGTATTCAAACAACAGTAGCGCAATCAATGATTGCTGTTGTTTGAATACGTAAAACAAAAGAATATAAATAATTATTTGCCTTTGTTTTACGTAGTAAAAAACATACCGACAGCAAATCAATGATTTCCTTTTAGGAAATAATTATTGCTATTGTTTTACGTATTCAAACAACAGTAGCGCAATCAATGATTGCTATTGTTTTACGTATTCAAACAACAGTAGCGCAATATTTATTCTTTTTCGGCAAATCAATGATTTATATTCTATTGTTTTACTACGTAAAAAAGATACCAACAACAATAATTATTTATATTCTTTTGTTTTACTACGTATTGCTTTTAACGCTTCTGTCTGTAGATACGATATCTATGCACTATTCGATATCTCAAAATTTGGCAGAGTGCAACCAATTAACTGAAACTATAAAAATCCTTACAGAGAATGGGGAGGTGGACCAAGAAAGCATAAATAAGCTTTTTCGAAGAAAATGTGAGTTGTTGCAGTCACTCTCAAAGAATAGAACCATTATAAATCAAATGCACGACAAATTTCCTTTTGTGCACATTCATTCCTTTTTCAACAAATCATAAGATTTTTTTTAAGGGATACGTAGATTTTTTATTTATTTTTTTTTTTTACTGAGTATCCCTTCTTCACACTGGCCAATTTCTTTATTTGTTTTCTGGATGCCTATTTGCCCCTACCCCGTAGAAGCAAACAGGCATCTAAAATGTAAAGTTGTTCTATTCCTTTTTTAAAGAGAAAGCTCTTATTATCTTTGACGATCAAAAAATTGAGTATCTCTTCAAAAAAAACATTTTTTTTACAATAAAATTTAGACCGTAATAAAAAACAAAAACCTTCCTTGAAAGTATGTATTCTAATGGATATATTATTATAAAAATTAATGGTACTGTTTGGATGTAAGGTTGAATAATTGAAAGAAAGTAATATATGCGAATTTTTTATTATACTACGTGTCCCTTGCAAGACAAGAAATGATACACTATAGACTCTCCATGATCTCCCTTCGGGAGATAATTGTTTTCCGAAGGAAAACCATGAAAAGATGAGCGAACCGGTGAAAGGACCACTCTCAGATGGTATGAAGAGATAAAAAGTACCAAAGGCTTTTGGGTGGGTAAGTGAAAATATCAAAAATTCTTGGAAAGAGAATTCTTTTCCTTAGGTTTTTTTCTTTGTTTTCTTTATATAACACGTGATTACCTTTTATAGGTTAGGGTAAAGATTATATCTAACGCGATTTTAAAGGTCAGTCTTCTTCGCATAATTTAAAGTAAATATCCTTTTATAAATAGATATCTCATTATTTTTATATAAATGACTTGTAAAAGTGACATATAATATATACTTGTAAATTTCAGATACATTTAAAATTTACTGTACATATTGTATGAAAATTCTGTAATGCAAAAAGCTGTACAAAAGGAAAAACCCTAAAAAAACAAATCACAAAAGGCAAAGCACATTTTCCACTGTTCGTTATATAGAGTAATATACAAAAGAGATACAATATGATTAACAAAGGTAATAGTATTTTATATACTTTTGTGCCATAATAAATGTGTGTATTTTTATACCTAAAATGTATACAAAATTAATGTTTCTTTCTTCGGGAGATCATGATTGTGCTTCTTTTGTTTGAATACGTAAAAAAGATACCAACAACAATAATTATTGTTGTTGGTATCTTTTTTACGTATTCAAACAAAAGAAGCACAATAATTATTGTGCAAAGCACAATCATGTTTTTATTGATATAAATTTTTTAACATTGTTCTTCTTATAGAGAATAACAACAAATATGCAAAAAATAAGAAAAACAAACACTTGTTTGACCCTTGCTCAGAATGAACGCTCTAGATAGGCCTAACACATGCAAGTCGAACAATAACAATTTTATAATATTAAAATGAGCGTATATATGACGAAAATTTTATTAAGTTTACTAATAGTCTTTATACTTTTATTATATTTTACTTTAGATTTATCGTTAAAAGATAGAAAAAAAATAATTTTGTCTACGCTTTGGTATTGCTTTTTGTGTGTTTCTGTAAGAAAAATAGCATTATATTTAGCTTATTAAAAAAAATTGAAATCTTTTAAAACTCTATATTTGGTGTGATTTATCTAAGTCAAACAACTTCTCACATACAATTCTTGATTGACCTTTTGCACCAAATAAAAAATCGTAAAAGCAAAATAACCTTTGTCTTGATACTTCCAACAAAAAATTAACATTTATGCAGTTTCTTAAAAATTTAAAAAAAATACAGGAGCGTCAACCTTTTTATTACTTTTATATTGACCTCTCATTGCTCGAATTCTTTGGTAGAAAATATCCATATTTGATTTTTTTAAGGGATACTTCGCTTTCTTTTATGGAACGTTTGGTTACACAGAAACTTCTGATCTTTCTGTCTTCAAACTTGCTTGTTTCGCTTTTTCTTGGTATTTAATTAGTACAAGCCTTATGGTTTATTGTGTTTTTAATGTTCGCTTTACAAGAGATTATTTGTATAATTTGTTAGGTAAAGATTTTGTTGTTAAGAAAATTGGAAACCCTGGTCTTCGACAGCTTTTAAAATATGGAGGTGCTGCAGTTGTCGGAATAGGTATCAATGACGCAGGACGATTGACGGAATCGTGGGTAAATGTCAAGAATGCCCAAACGAGTTTAGAGGGAACTTTGAGTTCGCTCGATCAAGATACTAATTTATCCGCTAAAGACAAGTCACGAATTGCGAAAGAAGCTTTTGCAACAAAAAACCAAATGGTGATGAAACCTTGTGAAGGAACTTTTGATCGACTCGCTAAGATAGATGCTTATAAAAGTGCGACTACTAGTGTCTCCAACGCTGCTAGTAAGATTTTTGGTAAATAAAGATTAACCTTTAAATTGTTCTTTTTGAAGGCTTTTCTAAAAACTTTTGACTTTATAATCATTTCATGATTATTCTGTTATACTATACTTTTTGATTTTGTAAATTTACGGAAAAGCTTATCATCTCCTTATAGATCTCTTGAATATATTCGCTCTTTCTTAACGAATCGTAGATGTTAATTGCTGCTCTCTATAGAGAGCATTTTTTTTAGTAAGATCGAAAAAAGGAATCTTTTTTTTGGTGTCTCTTTTACAGAGAAAAGAAAGAACGCGTTCTTTTAAATAAAGAAAAGATAGACTTTATCTTTTTTATATTATTTTTTTCCTTTCTTTTCACTATACAAATATAAGAAAAACAAACAAGAGTTTGATCCTGGCTCCGAATGAACGCTAGCGATAGGCCTAACACATGCAAGTCGAACGCATACTTTCTAGTATGAGTGGCAGACGGGTGAGTAACGCGTGAGACATCTACCTTACAGCCTGGTATAAATATCTATATAGAGGCAAAATCTTTATATATGAGTGAATCCCAGATATTTTGAATAAAAAAAAAGGCAAAGAACCGTTGTAAGATGAGCTCGCGTAGGATTAGGTAGTTGGTAAGGTAAAAGCTTATCCAAGCCGATGATCCTTAGCTGTTCTGAGAGGATGATCAGCCACACTGGGACTGAGACACGGCCCAGACGCTTTCGAGCGGCAGCAGTGAGGAATTTTGGACAATGGGCGAAAGCCTGATCCAGCTATATCGCATGAATGAAGAAGGCTCAATTGGTTGTAAAATTCATAGTTTCATTATAGATTATGACATTGATGAAATGAGTAGTCCCGGCCAACTCCGTGCCAGCAGCCGCGGTAATACGGGGGGGGCGAGCGTTATTCGAAATGATTGGGCGTAAAGGGCACGTAGACGGTTTTTTAAGTGGACATCTTCTCTTTTTTGTTCTCTAAGGATAAAAAAGAAAGGATTATGGAAATCTTTCTGTACTCGGGAAAAAGACCAAGGCTCAACCATGGTGTTTCCCACCAAACTAAAAAACTAGAGTAAGTTAGAGGAAAGTGGAATTCCTGGAGGAAAGGTTAAATTTTATGATATCAGGAGGAACGCCCAAAGCGTAGGCAACTTTCTACTGCTTAACTGACGTTGAGGTGCGAAAGCATGGGGATCAAAGGGGATTAGATACCCCTGTAGTCCATGCCGTCAACTATGAGAATTCACTCTTAGAGCACTGCCGATTGATGTGAGAAAAAATCATCGTTCAGCAGTTCGTTTTAGGGGTTCTAGCTAACGCGTTAAATTCTCCGCCTGAGGAGTACGACCGCAAGGTTAAAACTCAAAGGAATAGACGGGGGCTCACACAAGTGGTGGAACATGTGGTTTAATTCGACACAACGCGCAAAACCTTACCAGCCCTTGACATAAGCTTGAATACATCTTTTATCGGATAATTATACAGTTTACAGGCGTTGCATGGCTGTCGTCAGCTCGTGTCGTGAAACCAATATATAAATAAATAATCGCGACCTAGAGGAGCGATCCTAAAGTAAAATCCAACTCATAACGGTGGAACCCTTGTGTAAAGGCATTGATTTACAGATATATCAAAATAAGCAAGGGCAATACCGTGGGAAGTCGATAGATAATGTATTCGTGAACAAATAATAAAAGAAAGACCTATTTGTTTTTGTATCAAAAAAATACAAAAATCAACCAAAAAAAAGTATTATAAAGGAACAAAAGTGTGGTATCTTCATACATTGTATTCTTATAGACTTTATAAATATATAATTTTCTTTCATTATGTAAACATAATACTGTAATATTTGACCCCGTAACGACTTTGTTATTTTTTTACAAAAAAAAAAAGGCAGGATATCGGATTTTATTGGATATAAAAATTGAATATGCCGGTATAACACGTTGGCTCTTGTAACACTATTTTGAAAAAGATAGTAACAAGATGAAGGTATAGTCTATTCCTTATAGTAATATAGGGGTTATTGCAGTAATCATGGTTTTCCTTCGGAAAACAATTATCTCCCGAAGGGAGATCCAACAATTATTGTGCTTCTTTTGTTTTACGTAGTAAAACAACAACAATAATGTAAAAGAATACAAAACTGTATTTTCTTGAATACAAAATGTGTAATTTACCTGGTTACTGTAAACATTGGAGATGTTTGGTTAAGTCCTTTAACGAGCGCAACCCTTTTGAAATGTTGGTAGTAAAGAATAACTCTTTAACCACTCTTTTCATACTGCCGGTTATATACTGGAGGAAGGGAAGGATAACGTCAAGTCGTCATGACCCTTATGGGCTGGGCTACACACGTGTTACAATGGTAATTACAAAGGGAAGCAATGGTGCGAATCGGAGCGAATCCTTAAAAATTACCTCAGTTCGGATTGTTCTCTGCAATTCGAGAACATGAAGATGGAATCACTAGTAATCGTGGATCAGCACGCCACGGTGAATCTGTACCTGAGCCTTGTACTCACCGCCCGTCACACTCTGGAAGTCGAGTGGATTGGAAGGATTCTTCACTTCATTATTAAATTTGGTGGAAAGATTTTTTTGTATAAAATCTAAAAAACCTATATTTGGTTTTGATAGTGAGTCTACCATGATCTGTTTGGTAACCGGAGTGAAGTCGTAACAAGGTAACCGTAGGGGAACCTGCGGTTGGATTGACTCTACCGCGGTTTAGAGAAATTGGTTATCTCGTCAGGCTCATAATCTGAAGATTGCAGGTTCAAGTCCTGCAGCCGCACATCAATATTTTAAAAAGGCGAGAAAAAAGGGTGTTTTTTTGTATATATTTCATAAAAAATATATACAAAAAAATCGCATCTTCACTCTTTCTTTCTGTAATATAGAACTATAGGGTAATATAAAAACATTTTATGAAACTTTTTAAATTTTTTACTTCCATACAGCTCATTTAGAAAGCTTTTTTTTCCCTTTGCAATACTGTTACTTTATTTCTTTGCTTTCACTAGATATTATCTGCTTTTTGTTTTTTTTGCTGTCTTAGGTCTACACTGCAGCATTGATATAAGTACATTTTGTGGCTTTATTGTCAATTTAACAGCGTATTTCTCTATTTTTTTCTTGGTTTGTTTGTGCATACCTTTCATTAAAAAAAAATACCATTTTTTATAGGAAAACCGTTTTTTGAGAAATATCTACCAACTGTCGGTTTTGCTATTTTTGCTTTTATTTTGCTTGAAATCACTATTGGATTACTATTCATTATTGAAACATATTCTCTTGTTGTGAGATGGGAAGAATATATGTTAACCAAGGAATATTCATATTCTCTTCTAGTAGATCTGGCAAAAAGAGAGTGGAGTATTGACTCTTCGATACAATCTTCTAGGAAAGATCAAGAAATAGAAGAGATCATTCGCTATATTTTACATACTTTAAAGGAACCCTCTTTTGGGGTATTAACTGAATTCTCAAATAGTTTCATAGAAACCTTGGCTATGATTGGAAACTAATTTATAAAAAGTTTTTCTTTAATAATGACCATAAAGGTATGGTCATTATTAAAGAAAAAAACTTGTACCTTTTTTTTGATTGTTTTCAGATGGAATAAACAGCTTTAGACGCATGGTTCGATCATTCTGATCCAACAATTATTGCGCATATGTTGTTTTACTACGTAAAACAATAGCAATCATGGTTTTCCTTTGGAAAACAATTATCTCCCGAAGGGAGATCATGGTTGGATCAGAATGATCGAACAATTATTGTGCGAAGCACAATCATGGTTTTCCGAAGGTTTTCCAGAGGAAAACTGGTGTCCTAACCTGTCCCAAAGAAAAAGGGCAGTTTTCGGCACCTTTTCACCCCTTTTCCCAGAAAAGGGGCAGGGAAGGGATACCAGGAAGGTTTTCCGGAGGAAAACTGCCCCTTTTCTACGGGACAGGTTAGGATACAAGTTTTCTAACAAAAACAAAGAAAAGGGGCAGTTTTCCTTTGGAAAAGTTCCGGAAAACCTAAACCTTGTATCTTTTCAAAAAATGGTTGACAAAAAAAACCTTTTTGAAACAAAAAATGCAAACCTGACAAAAAATGCGAAGCATTTTTTGTTTCAAAAAGGTTTTTTTTGTCAACCATTTTTTGAAAAGATACTTTTTGTTTGTGTCGTGGCCCTCCCTTCAAAAAGGTTTTTTTTTGTCAACCATTTTTTGAAAAGATACTTTTTGTTTGTGTCGTGGCCCTCCCTTCAAATACCATTTTTGTTAGGAAAACCTTCCTTTTCACCCCTTTTCCCAGAAAAGGGGCAGGGAAGGGATACCAGGTTAGAAAACAATTATCTCCCGAAGGGAGATCATGAAATAATACATTCACCAACGTTTAGGTTTTATTTGTATTTAGTTTTATCGTAAAATGCAATTATAGAGCTGTATGGTCATTTTTGTTTTGGAAATTATGTAATTCTTCCAAAACCTTCATATAGTAATAAAAAACATTTTAACGACTGATCAACCATATTTCAATTCAATTTATTACAGTCAGATCTTTGAGAACAGTTGGTCATTTAGTTTTTGTGTAATAATGAAGTTTTTTATGAAAGAATTCTTAATTTTTAATCCAGTTTTTTATGAAAGACGTTTTAAAATTTGTAAAAAAACAAATACACTCCTAAAACAAATAAGCGTTAACTTTAAAAGTATATCCTTTGAGCTCAAAAAATTATTAGAAAAGTTTAAAAACGATAATTGTTAGAAAATTTAGAAGACAAGAATTGTAAAATATCTTATAGACCTTTTGCAAGGGTACAAAGAAGGAACACAAAAAACAATTTATTAGAGGGCGCATTCGACATACCACAAGTTGCTGCCATCCAACAATAAGACGAGTATTGTTATAGTAAAATTGGCCATGATATCCCAAAGGGATATAATTGTTCGATCATTCTGATCCAACCATGATCTCCCTTCGGAAGATAATTGTTTTCCCTTGGAAAACCATGATTGCTATTGTTTTAATACGTAAAAAAGATACCAACAGTAGCGCAATAATTGTTGCTATTGTTCGTATTTTTTTGTTTTAATACTGTAAAAATGAGGGTTGCTATAATTTATAAAATTTTTTCTATTTTTTCAATCAATTCTATTCGTAATTTCTATATTGTTTAAAAGAGCAATGTCAAGCTCGAAAAATAACAGATTACACCAAAGAGAGAAAATTGTCAGAAGTTTCCATCCTACCTTGTTATCTTTTTGTTCTAACTGCAAACGTATAGGTAAAAACTCGGGATATGGTATGAAAAAATAAGAATAGTTACAGCTTTTTTTAAGAAGAATACGAAAAGAGAGAAGATATGGTACAATAATTGTTTTATAGTGAATAATTGGCGAATCTATAAAGAAACAATATAAATATAACAAAAATAAAAGCATCAAAGGTATACAACCAAATACAACGTTTTTACATAAATAAAGGATCAATCTATAAAAAAACAAAAAGAATGGAAAAATAAACCATATCTTTGAATATAATTTGCAATAATATATAAAACCTTTTTCCGAGATATAAAAGAATAGTATACAAGTAGGCAATAAGAGGCTCCAAAATTTTGTTATAAAAGGTATAACCAAACAAAGGTTATAACATAATGTATATATTCCCCAAAGAAGCCTTAAATAGAGAAAAAGATAGCAAAAAAAAGACCTACACTTAGTATCCCTTGAAGTTGCCATGTTTTTGTTTTTCAAAGAATGATTTATATTCTTTTGTTTGAATAGGTAAAAGAAGAGCAATAATTATATTTTCTACACTATATTTTTGTAGATATTCTGCATATTCTTATATTTATATTATGATAAAAAAGTGAATATGAGTAATAGCAGTTGGTGCGAAATCTTCAATTTTTATGCACTTTTTAAGAAAGTATGAATTACATACAAGGCACAGAGTGAATATTTCAACACCTTAAAACAAAAAAAAACAGAAAAGATTATTGAATAATCAAATGGTTATACTCATCCACTTGGTTATAAACCATTGTACAGCAATATTATGTTTGGTGATAATACCTTTTGAAGGCGTTTCAGCAATTATAATGATCTCGTATCTTTTCGAGAATTTTATTTCTTTGAGTTTCAGCTTTTTTTGAAGAAAGGTTACACCTTTTAAATATAGTTCTTCCATTCTTATTATTTTTTCGTAATATTCTATACTATTAGTAACAAAATCCAGAGCAAATGGTATTATAAGAGGTAATGGTAGCAACACAAATGGTCTCATATAAGTTCTCCTATTATTAGGCTGCAATTATTTTTATGAAAAAAGAGAGCCAACCCTTTTTACGATTTTCAGTATTCACCACTTTTTCTTATAAAAAATTGTAATTCCTACTGAGCAAAGAAACACAATGAATACAAAATAAAAAGAACAAACGCTATATTTTATCTTTTCGGACCCTTTACAAAGACTAAAAACTGAAAGGATAATATATGGCCAGTATAAATTTGTACTCGATAAGCGGTAATAACACTTTTCAGACTTCTCTTAAAGGTTCTATTAAAATAAGGAAATTCAAAGAGTATCACAAGGTGACAAAGTTTGAATATTATTCATGGTTGCGCATAGCGCAACAATTATTGCGCTACTGTTGGTATCTTTTTTACGTATTCAAACAATTATCTCCCGAAGGGAGATCATGGTTGGATCAGAATGATCGAACAATTATTGCGCATATGTTGTTTGAATACGTAAAACAATAGCAATCATGGATTCTTTCATTATTGTGCTTCTTTTGTTTCCATTTTTTGTTTGTGTCGTGGCCCTCCCTTCAAAAATGGAAAGAATAGCAATAATTATTTATATTCTTTTGTTTTATTACGTAAAAGAAGAACAATAATTATTTATATTCTTTTGTTTGAATACGTAAAAGAAGAACAATAATTATTTATATTCTTTTGTTTGAATACGTAAAAGAAGAGCAATAATTCTTTCCTAAAAGGAAAGAATTGTTAAAATTATTATTAGTTGGTATTTTTCTTATTGCCCGTATATCTATTGATCAGAACTTCTGGTCTAACCCTTTCTGGTGCGAGCGGGTGCGGTCTATTTTTCATCGGGGCCGCTAGAATGTATCCTGCGTCTGTCAGCTTCCGCTTGGTGCCCTTGGTCTGCACGCTGGGTGGCGTCTCTTGCACGCCTTCACTTATCTGTCTGGCTTCTTACTCCCTTAGAGTATTATTGTTCCGACGCTGTTGCTGTGGTTTAAGAATGGCATACTCCTTTACCACCAAGAAAGGTTGGAGTGTAAAAACGTTTTACCTAGAAAACTTTCTGCCTTTTCTAAAGATCTATAGTTATATAATTCATAAGATATAAAACAATTACCTGCTAAATTATATAACAAAACGCATTATGAATAATAGGTATATGGGCAAAAATATAAATACCAGAAAAAGTTACTGCTAAAAAAATAGGCATAAAGCGTCTTTGCCCCAAAGTATACAAAGCTTTAAGATGAATTTTACAGAATTGATAGAATATCTTTTATAGTATGTTTTTCATTTTTTATGTGAATTTTATATTCTTTCAACAATTGTATAAACTTTTCTATTATATTGCAACAAAATGCAAATAGAGGTATTAATGATAATGTTTCCATTTTTGAAAAGATACAAGTTTTTACGTATTCAAACAAGATACTCTAAACAATTATTTGTTTATACCTAGATTATCATATATATGAAATATCCTTTTGCTTTTCGTTGTAATGATTTTATGGTAAACTTTTTGGATTAAAGGGATTTTTGTAAGATATCAAAGGTCACAAAACTTTTTGGTATTTTTGCTATAAAATATATAAAACTTTTATGATCAACAGATGGTTATTTTCTACAAACTGTAAAGATATAGGAACACTATATTATATATTTGATGCATTCTCTGGTATTTTAGGTACTATTTTTTCTATGATATTTCTTATAGAAGCTGCAGAATCATAAAAAAACTGCCTATCTATCCCTTTTCACCCCTTTTCCCAGAAAAGGGGCGAAAAAGTGTATCTTTTCAAAAAATGGCTGACAAAAAAAAAACCTTTTTGAAGGGAGGGCCACGACACAAAGTTTGTATCTTTTCAAAAAATGGTTGACAAAAAAAAACCTTTTTGAAGGGAGGGCCACGACACAAACAAAAAATGGTTTTTTTTTTTTGAAAAGATACTTTTTGTTTCAAAATGCTTTTTTTTTTTGAAAAGACACAAGCTTTACATTTTTTGTTTGTGTCCTAACAAAAACTACGGGAAGGGATACCAGGAAGGTTTTCCGGAGGAAAACTTGTGTCGTGGCCCTCCCTTCAAAAACTACGGGAAGGGATACCAGGTATGGACACAAGTTTTCGGCACCTTTTCACCCCTTTTCCCAGAAAAGGGGCAGGGAAGGGATACCAGGAAGGGATACAAGAAAACCTTCAAGAAACCTAATCTTCAAAGGGATACTTTGTTTAAAGACGGCCTTCATAACGTCGCAATTCTAGGTTCAGTTGCTTGTACGCCTATTAGCAAGAGGGATACAAATAATGAGAGAACCTAGGAAGAAATAAAGCCTGAACAGCTCTAAAAGAACAGAAAAATAAAAGAGTATACAATAAGTTCATTACTTATACTTATATTATAATTTTTTTTTGGTTAAAGAGTTAAAGCTTTTCTCCATTATTTTTTGGACTCACAAATAATTCATTTATCTTTTTTACCACGATTTAAAGATAAAAAATATAAAAAATCCCTTCAAAAAATACAGATGATGATTATAAAAAAATATAAAATTCATTTTTATCATCTTACATTTTCTATAGACCTTCTATCCCTTTTTGAATTTGTAATCTGATTTTTTCATAATATATCACCAATTTTGTAACAAATAATGATTTATATTCTTTTGTTTATCGAAAGGGGATGGATAACAGGATAATTATAAAAAATCCATTTATTTGATTTTTCTTTACTTTTTTCTATTTGAGAAACACAAAAAATAGAAAACAAAGGCATAATATATATGTAATATGCCATCATACCTTTATCCTGACAAAAACTATAAACAAAAGAATCTAAATCAAAGAAACGAACATTCTATTATAAAATGAATTTACCTTTTATACAAAAATAGAAAGATACTCTATAGTATGTTTTTATATTTTTGTATAAAGACATACATTCTATTATAAAAGGGGCTTTCCATTAATACAAAAATAGAAAGATACTCTATAGTATGTTTTTTTCGTAATTCTTTTGTTTTTTCTCTATCAAAAGAGCAACAATAATAATTTGTTGTATACCTTGCCTAGAGGCAGATTTGAACTGCCGACACGAGGATTTTCAGTCCTCTGCTCTAACCAACTGAGCTACCTAGACAATCAGATTGCAGTTTTTATTATAAAATAACTTATAGACCAATACTTTTTTTGAATATTTATATTCTTTTGTTTTATGAAAAGTTCCGGAAAACCAAAACCTTGTATCTTTTCAAAAAATGGTTGACAAAAAAAACCTTTTTGAAACAAAAAATGCAAACCTGACAAAAAATGCGAAGCATTTTTTGTTTCAAAAAGGTTTTTTTTGTCAACCATTTTTTGAAAAGACACAAACTTTGCATTTTTTGTTTCAAATACCATTTTTTGTTAGGAAAAGTTCTGGAAAAGTTCTGGAAAACCTTGTATCTTTTCAAAAATTGATGTATATATTCCTTTTCCTCGAAAAGGTTAGGGTACAAGGACAGTACCAACAGCAAATAATGAATGTCGTTATTTTTTGTTGCTGTAAGTGTAAAATGACAACCTTTATTTATTTATTAAAAAATACTTTGTATTTTGATTATCCTTTTATTATTTGCTCTATAAAAGTTACATATATTCTTTTCTACTCTCTTTTGCCTATCTTAAAGAATTTTTTCATTCACTCGCAGTTAGACGCATTGAGCAAACACACATTTTTGCATGCCAAAAGTGGGTAAGACAGCAACTTTTATTTTGAAAAGGGTCATTTGCATGGTTCGATCATTCTGATCCAACAATTATTGCGCATATGTTGTTTTACGTATTCAAACAATAGCAATAATGGTTGGATCTTCCTTCGGGAGATAAAAGATAAAACAATTATCTCCCGAAGGGAGATCATGGTTGGATCAGAATGATCGAACAATTATTGCGCATATGTTGTTTGAATACGTAAAACAATAGCAATCATGGTTTTCCAAGGGAAAACAATTATCTCCCGAAGGGAGATCATGGTTGGATCAGAATGATCGAACAATTAGTGTTGTTGTTTTACGGAGTAAAACAAAAGAAGCACAATCATGGTTTTGAATTTGGCACCTGTTTTCTTTGTCCTATATGGTGCTTGTAGAGATTTCTATATGCCATCTTTTGACAATAATACAAATGACAATAATATAAATGACAATAATACAAAGAGGACAAGTAACAATACAAAAACAATAAGATCTGAACTTATGCCAAAGGTCGATATCGACGGCCTTTATGATTGATATTCTTTTGTTTGAATACGTAAAAGAAGAACAATAATTATTTATATTCTTTTGTTTGAATACGTAAAAGAAGAACAATAATTATTTATATTCTTTTGTTTTACGTATTCAAACAATAGCAACCATGATCTCCCTTCGGGAGATAATTGTTTTCCGAAGGAAAACCATGTTTAAATGATATATTATGAAAAAGTCAGAAGTTTTTTCAAAAAACAATATAAGAGGAGCCTTTATTATCTTACAATATTGTAATATAACAAATCTTAACAAGTTATAAAAACTCAGAAATTTTAAAAATTGTACAGCTTAACACAATGATACAATTTTTATTGTTTTTCCTGACCTTTTTTTATACAATCTTTTAGTTTCTAAAACCTTACCTCTCATATCGCGAAAAGGCCAGGAACTGTTTTATATCCAAAACACTCAAAAGATGCACCTTCCAAATATCCTTTAATTGTCAGTCAATATTTGAGCAATTTTTGTTTTATTTCTGTTATGGTTAAAAGGTGATCATAGGATAGTTTGTCATCTTTTATCTCTTTTCTTATTCTTATATATAAAGAGTTTTGCCAATCTTTGTATCCCTTCGAAAATTTTCAAGAAAACCTTCATAAAACAAGAGTAGTAATTCAAAATCTATGTGAGAATCAGGTAATTTTTATATTAGAAAAAGGTTTTATCTGTAAAGAATGTATAATAATCTACAGAAGCGTATTTGTTTTCTCTAAAATTTTCTGTAGAAATTTATGATTAATTTTAAAGTTCGCATCTTTTCTTTAGAGTCTTTTTTCTCTTTTTAAATTCTTTATTTTTTGGATTGGAAATTTCTAAATCTTTTTATAAGGGATACCTAGAAAAGGAAGTTCCAAAATTAAAGAATCAATTTTTTTCATTGTTTTTGTCAATTTTTTGAAAAAATTATAAAGTTTTACAAGTAAGAAAACTTTTGATAAGATATTTTGAGACTTTTTTAAGATTCTCATTCTATTTTTTATATAAAGAACATTTACTATAATTCAACAAATTACTATCAAATTTGAAATTTTCTGACATACAGTTTTTTACTGTACGCATTTTTTGCCATACTCAAATCCATCAGTATAAAGCTTTAAACTTTCGTCTAATAAAAGATACTTAGCACGTGTTTTTTGTCTGCCGTCTATTTGATATATTTTTCTCTCATCCCTTTTTTGTATTTTTTATTCTTCACGTAAAAGAGATACGTACTGCACCATATGGCTTCAAAAAGCTAAAAAACCAATAAGAAACAAACCTTATAAAAGCTTTAAATAGTTTTCGGCCTTTCTTTGACCATTATACGGAATTCCTGTTTTACCCTGGGGAGAAAGGATTCGAACCTTTGAATGTCGGATCCAAATTCCGATGCCTTACCACTTGGCTACACCCCAATGATTGCGCTTCGCGCAATAATTATTGCGCGAAGCGCAATCAATGATTGTTGGAAACATTTAAATAAAGTACAAAAGAGAATTTGTTTTGCTTTATAAAGCGAAAAAAGAAATTATGATGTATTTTTTTTTAAGCTTGAAAATTGGTATCCCTTAAAAAGCTGTTTCCTCCTAATAGAAGGGAAACAAAGAAGGGGGTTGTATTTTTTTTATTTTTTTTGTTCTTCTTTTTTTGTTTGAATACAAGAAAGGAATACCAAAAACGATAAAGGTTTTCCAAAGGAATCCCTTGTGTTTTTTGAATCTATCCCTTTTCGTTGTATCCCTTCAAAAATCTTGTATATATTCCTTTTCTTCGAAAAGGGATGGATACAAGGTTTTCCAAGGGAAACAAAGTTTTCCAAAGATTTTCCTAACAAAAATGGTATTTGAAGGGAGGGCCACGACACAAACAAAAAGTATCTTTTCAGAAAAAAAAAACCATTTTGAAACAAAAAATGCAAAGTTTGTATCTTTTCAAAAAATGGTTGACAAAAAAAAACCTTTTTGAAGGGAGGGCCACGACACAAACAAAAAATGGTTTTTTTTTGTCAACCATTTTTTGAAAAGATACAAACTTTGTGTCGTGGCCCTCCCTTCAAATACTATTTTTGAAAAGATACAAAGTTTTTGTTAGAGATCCAACAATTATTGCTATTGTTTTACGTATTCAAACAACAGTAGCGCAACAATTATTTATATTCTTTTGTTATCGTTTTATTAGGGACAACAAAAATATTGAAAAAACAAAAACATTTAAGGTATACTGGGCGTGGAAGGATTTGAACCTTCGACTTTACGCTTATCAGGCGTATACTCTAAACCACTGAGTTACACGCCCCTAAATTGTCTATTGAAAACTTGATAGAAGCTCTCTAAAAGAATAGAAGTTTATAAAAGATAAAAGCGTGAAGAATGCAAAAACAGAAAAATCTTGCCAAAGAAGGAACACAAGTGATACCATCTTTTTATTTTTTGAAAAGATAAAATAAGAAATAAAGTACAGTACCGTACTTTTTATAGAGAGTCTTCTATATCGTGATATATGAATCTTTTCCTTTATAAGAATATAAACTTTACATAGTTTTTTTTTGGAAAACCGGAACAGAAAGAATATAAATATAAAAAAACATTATATAGTTGTTATAGAAAAAAGAGTATCAATTTTTTTATAACAACTATATAATATATAAGGGCTTATAGTTCAATTGGTTAGAACACGGCGCTCATAACGTCGCAATTGTAGGTTCAAGTCCTACTAAGCCTATTTTATATTATTATATACAAAAAATCTCCCTAAGCCGGGTTTGAACCAGCGACCCGATGGTTAACAGCCATCTGCTCTACCACTGAGCTATTAAGGACAAAAATTTAGTTTTCTTGTATCCCTTCAAAAATGGATCTATCCATCCCTTTCCTGCCCCTTTTCGAAGGGATACAAGAAAAGGGGTGAAAAGGAAGGTTCCCAAAGTTTGTATCTTTTCAAAAAAAAAAAAACCATTTTGAAACAAAAAGTATCTTTTCAAAAAAAGTAAACAAAAAAAGGCTGACTTGACAAAAAAAAAAACCTTTTTGAAGGGAGGGCCACGACACAAAGTTTGTATCTTTTCAAAAAAAAAAAACCTTTTTGAAACAAAAAATGGTTTTTTTTTTTTGAAAAGATACTTTTTGTTTCAAAATGGTTTTTTTTTTTTGTCAAGTCAGCCTTTTTTTGTCAGCTTTCAAATACTATTTTTGAAGAAATACAAGAAAACCTTGTGTCGTGTCCCTCCCTTCAAAAAGATTTCAAAAAAAAATATTTATGATCTATAATCTTTATATCCCATAAATGGTATAGAGATTACCCATTGTAAAACAGAAAAGTATATAAAGGCTGAGGACGGAATCGAACCGTCATAAAGTGATTTGCAATCACACACATTAGCCATTATGGTACTCAACCCTTTCATTATAGTTTTTGATGGGATACAAGGACAGTACCAAAAAAATATATACAAAAGAATATAAATTTTATAAAATCCTGTAAAAATATAGATGACCTTATACACGTTATATTTTCTTTATTTTTTATAACCTATTTGTTTTCTATTATTTTTATCTTATGCTCTTTATTTTTATTCATTTTTCATTTGTATAAGAAATATAGAGATTTTTACAAAATTTATCATTTTACTATATATAACATCGAGAACAACGGGACTCGAACCCGCGACCTCTGGCGTGACAAGCCAATACTCTAACCAACTGAGCTATGTTCTCTAAAGTTCACAAGTATCATTGATTTGCCGAAAAAGAATAAATATTGCGCTACTGTTGGTATCTTTTTTACGTATTCAAACAATAGCAATCATTGATTGCGCTACTGTTGTTTGAATACGTAAAACAATAGCAATAATTATTTCCTAAAAGGAAATCATTGATTTGCCGGAGGCAAATAAATATTGCGCGTAGCGCAATCATTGATTTATATTCTTTTGTTTTACTCCGTAAAACAACAGCAATAATTGAAAACAAATCTTTTGGTTAAAAGTTGTATAATTCTCTATTTAGAAAAACAAGAGACACCTACTCTTACTCTTGTTTTTTCTATATTTTGTTGCAATCGTTAAACCCATTCATTTCTCATTTTTCTATACAAATTATATGTTATCCTTGTATTTTTTCCTTTTCTGATGTATCCATCCCTTTTCTTGTATTCACCCCTTTTCTACGTTTTTGTTAGGACACCAGTTTTCTAACCTGGTATCCCTTCCCTGCCCCTTTTCTGGGAAAAGGGGTGAAAAGGAAGGTTTTCCGGAGGAAAACTTGTGTTTCTTCAAAAACTTTGTTTTTGTTAGAAAACTTACAAAAACGTAGTTTTTGTTAGAAAACTTACAAAAACGTAGTTTTTGTTAGGACACAAGTTTTCTAACCTGGTATCCCTTCCCAAAGTTTTTGAAGGGAGGGCCACGACACAAGTTTTCTAACCTGGTATCCCTTCCCAAAGTTTTTGAAGGGAGGGCCACGACACAAGTTTTCCTTCGGAAAACCTTGTATCTTTTCAAAAATACCATTTTTGTTAGGAAAAGTTCCGGAAAACCTAAACCTTGTATCTTTTCAAAAAATGGTTGACAAAAAAAACCTTTTTGAAGGGAGGGCCACGACACAAAGTTTGTATCTTTTCAAAAAATGGTTGACAAAAAAAAAGCTTTTTTTGTTTGCATTTTTTGTTTGTGTCGTGGCCCTCCCTTCAAATACCATTTTTGTTAGGAAAACCTTCCTTTTCAAAAAAAAGTAAAGAGATGCATTTGCTTTTATCTCTTATATTATACGTTTCTTTGAAAGAAAAAACCTCATCTGGTAATCTGGAGGCTTACACCTTGTCCGAACTGAAGAGCAGGAAGGATGCGTTGCTTTGGTTGTTACACAACCTTGCAACACACCGCCCTCTGCGTGAGCCACAACTTTTCATCCTTGGTAAACCAAAATCGGGAAAATCAACGTTTTTGGAAAGCTTAAAGGAATTCTTGTTGGTGTACGATCTGCCTTCTAGGAAGGATGATTTTTCAGGTGCTTCGACCTCAGTCGATTTGTGGTTGATGGACGAGTTCGAGATCGAATCGATCTCTCCACGTGTACTAAATCGTGTACTAGACGGACAGAAGGTTTTATTGGATGTAAAATACGGCACAGTTTTTGTTAAAGACAAAAACGTGCCAGTTATATTAGCATCACATATTTAACCTTCTTACAGTTCAGAACTAAGACAATTGGCATTCGACTCTCGTGTGATATATTGTGAATTTCTGCCGAACGACCACCTGGATGTGGGCCGTTTGGCTAAGACTTTGCTATCGATGCTGGAGTCGAGGTCCCTGCCAAAGGTTGGTCCTGGAATGTAAGTTTAGAATAATTGTTTTTGTTTTTGTTTCTTAACAGATTATTTTTTTGTATTTTTTTTAGAGGATCGAAGTTCTTTTTGCTTAACAAAAAGAGTAAGATCCTCTGATTCTTTAAAAAAAGGTTCTGTTAGTGTTAAAAAAGAAGAGAATCTCGAAGAGGATAATAGTCAAAAAGTTCCTAAAAAATCAAGATTTAGGAAAAGATCCTCTTATCGAAAGTTGTTTAGGTATTGATATAAACTTTAATAAAAATTATGAGCAGTCACATCAGAAAATTCATACTCTTGACATTAAGTCACGCAGAAAGCGGAGGTCGTTCTCATTATACACCTCACTTCGTGACAAGTAAATGTAGGTCCCTCTTTAACTGCGAAAGTGTAATCGTAGCAAAGGAATTACATCAAAATAAAGGGTACCATTATCATGTAGGTGTTTTGAATGACACAGCTAGTTATAATACCGCAGCGAAGCTGCTGCGAGGCAGTTTCCCTGAATTCGAAGGTCGCCAGTTAAATGTGTCATTTCACAAGAGCTGGAACACTATATGTGAATACGTATTTAAACAAGACCAAGATACGTACTGCTGGGGTACTACCAAGGAACAGTGTCGTGAGCGTTTGCATCGTAAGAAAGCAGGTAAGAAAAGTGTAGACTTGATTAATCGTTTACGTAAATGCGAAACATGGAATGACGTACTTGCAGACAGTATTCTAGGTCCTCGCGTGCTAAAATCATATTCATCAATAAAACAAGCTTTTTACGACTTAAAAGTTTATGAAAAGGTACCATCATTGGAATCCAGATTGAAAGAATATAATATTTTCTTATAATCTTTTATCAAAAGAAGGATAATTTCTGGTGCATCTTGCCAATTCCTTGGGATCGAGATAAAGATATGCCTTTGTCCGTTTTTCGCTCTTTAGATATTCTAAAATTATATTCCACTTTTAGTAACGAGTAATAAGCTCACTAATCTTTCACTGACCTCTGAACAATTAATATTCTTTCTAGTAGGAAATATTGATCGATATGATGTAAATGAGTCGTTTATTGTACCCATCGTATCCCTCGTTTTGCACAAAAAAACTATTCAAAACTCGTGTATTCTCTTTATAGATTTATAAAAAAATATACATTTTTAAAACAAATAGACGAATATTTCAAAGTAAGGTTGAAAAATTGGTAGATAATCTAAAGACGACAACAATATAGTATCTTTCTATTCTTTTAGATTTTGTGTCTTTTTTGAAGAATATATATTATATATATAAGAAAAAGGACAGAAAACTTGTGGTGGTGTTAAAGATATATATAATTATTTATATTCTTTTATTTAGAGTTTCTTGTTTTACGTATTCAAACAAAAAATTCAAAGAACAGCAATAATTATTTATACTTGCGCAATCATGGTTTTCCAAGGGAAAACAATTATCTCCCGAAGGGAGATCATGGTTGGATCAGAATGATCGAACAATTATTGCGCTACTGTTGTTTGAATACGTAAAACAATAGCAATCATGGTTTTTCAAGGGAAAACAATTATTGTTGTTGTTTTACGGAGTAAAACAAAAGAAGCACAATCATGGTTTTCCAGAGGTTTTCCTAACAAAAATGGTATTTTTGTTTTGGTTTTCCAAAGGTTTTCCTAACAAAAATGGTATTTTTGTTTTGGTTTTCCAAAGGAAAACCTTCCTTTTCACCCCTTTTCCCAGAAAAGGGGCAGGGAAGGGATACCAGGTTAGAAAACTGCCCCTTTTCACCCCTTTTCCCAGAAAAGGGGCAGGGAAGGGATACCAGGTTAGAAAACTTACAAAAACTGTAAGCTGACAAAAAATGTAAACAAAAAAAGGCTGACAAAAAAAAAGAAAGCTTTTTGAAGGGAGGGCCACGACACAAAGTTTGTATCTTTTCAAAAAGGTTTTTTTTTGTCAACCATTTTTTGAAAAGATACAAACTTTGCATTTTTTATTTCAAAATGCTTTTTTTTTTTTGAAAAGACACAAGGTTTACTTTTTTTGTTTATATTTTTTGTTTGTGTCGTGGCCCTCCCTTCAAATACTATTTAAAATAAAAAAAGGTTCGCTTTTTTTGTCAATTTCTGAAAAATCTTGGAAAACCTTGTACCCCTTATAGAAAAGTTGTGTTTCTTGTATACCTTCAAAAACAATGTGTACTTCCTATAGAGGGCAGTAAGAAGAGAATTACATTCTATAAATCAAAAATACATAATAAAAGAATGCTTCTCTATTGTTCGTATCTTTTCTTCTTTCTTCAACAAAAGCTTTTTTGAAAATTTTTCTAAATCTTTTTTACAAATTTTTAACACTTTTTTTGTATGGGTACGTAGCTCAGCTGGCAGAGCATCGGGCTTTTAACCTGATGGTCGTAGGTTCAAATCCTGCCGTACCTAAAAATACTCCTGAGATTACAGATAAAAAAAAATATTGAGTTTTTATTGTTTGTGATCTTTTTTGGTTTTCCACTTATATCATAATAATAGAAAAAAAATATGAATATTAAAAAATTCTATAAATCTTTTTTTTTTCTATTATATGGAACTACCGTATAGAGTACTATAGAAAAATATCTTATAAAAAGAAAAACAAATAAAAAGATGAGCCAAAAATTCTCGAAATCATTAATAAAAAATTTACCTAAATGGATCCAGTATCATGTATCTAGTAAAAATGAAACTGTATTCTATATATATCCGCAATACATTATTCCTTTTTTTTATTTCTTGAAAAACCATATAAATGCTCAATATAAAGTTTTGATTGATTTAACAGCAGTTGATTACCCTTCACGAGGACTAAGATTTGAAATTATTTACAATTTATTAAGTATTCAATACAATTCGAGAATTAGAATAAAAACTTGTGTTGACGAAATTACTCCTGTTTCCTCTGTAACATCTCTTTATTCTTCTGCCGGTTGGTGGGAGCGCGAAGTTTGGGATATGTTTGGAATTTTCTTCTCAAACCACCCAGATCTACGCAGAATTTTGACTGATTATGGATTTCAAGGACATCCTATGCGGAAAGATTTTCCTTTAAGTGGGTACGTGGAAGTTCGTTATGATGATTCAGAAAAACGAGTAATTACAGAGCCTGTGGAGATCACTCAAGAGTTTCGTTATTTTGATTTTGCTAGTCCATGGGAACAATTTGAACGCACAAATTAAAGAGAAAATAAAAAAAAACAAAAACTATTATGAACAAAAGCATATTACGGCAATATATTTTTATTTGTATCAAGAATGCCGCAAAATACGAGTATAACTTTAGCCTTTTACAGGATAAGATACTCTCCCTTTTTGCATGCGAAAAGATTATAGTGACCCGCAATAAAGACGGCACTGTAAAGATCGGTTTCACTAACAGTAATGCTTCCCGTCACACGGCGGGTAATAAAATTCGATCCTCTTTTTCTGAATTAAAAGGAGACGATATTGTAGTGACTTTCAAAAGGACCTGGAAACAGGTTTGTCAATCGGTCATCGATGAAAACGCGGATTTTCATAGCTGGCAGAGCACTAAAGACCAATGTTAGGGAAAAAAAAAAAAAGAAAAAGTAATTCAAAGGGATACGACGTTTTGTATTTGTTAAATACAGAAATACTGAACCTTATCAATACCCGTATAGCCTTTTAGAGTATAAAATGGTTTCGCTTTTTGAGTGCGAAAAGCTTATAGTATCCCACAATAAATTTGGGACTATAAGGAAGGGTTTTCCTAACAAAAATGGTATTTGAAGGGAGGGCCACGACACAAACAAAAAATGGTTGACAAAAAAAAACCTTTTTGAAGGGAGGGCCACGACACAAACAAAAAATGCAAAGTTTGTGTCTTTTCAAAAAATGGTTGACAAAAAAAAACCTTTTTTGTCAACCATTTTTTGAAAAGATAAAAGGTTTGCATTTTTTGAAAAGATACAAGGTTTTGGTTTTCCAAATATAAACTTGTGTCCATCCCTTTTCTTGTATCCCTTCCACACCTGAAAACAATATTTGTGCCTGTTTTTCTGAATTGAAAGAGAGCGAAATCGAAAAAACTTTTTTCCAACTTTGTCACTTACTTATGATTGAAAGAATAGACGCAAAGCACTGAAGAGTAATGGCTACAGTTGTTAACGGATAAAATAAAAATATAGGATTTAAAAAAAACAAGAATCCTCTAAAAGGGTATACGGTTATTGGTAAAGTTCAGTATTTTATATATCAAAAAATATATAAAATTGTTGTTATAGAATATAAAGAGTTACTATAAATTCATAGTACACCTTTAAGGGATACTATGTTTGTTATATAAAAACCTAAAGGAGATGATCGAGATCATCTTCGTATTCCTTCTATCCATCCCTTTTCTTGTATCCCTTCCTTTTCACCCCTTTTCACCCCCTTTCCCAGAAAAGGGGCAGGGAAGGGATACAAGGAAGGTTTTCCTAACAAAAAAGGTATTTGAAGGGAGGGCCACGACACAAACAAAAAGTATCTTTTCAAAAAATGGTTGACAAAAAAAAACCTTTTTGAAGGGAGGGCCACGACACAAACAAAAAGTATCTTTTCAAAAAATGGTTGACAAAAAAAACCTTTTTGAAGGGAGGGCCACGACACAAACAAAAAAAGGTTTTTTTTTTGTCAACCATTTTTTGAAAAGATACTTTTTGTTTCAAAATGGTTTTTTTTTTTTGAAAAGATACTTTTTGTTTGTGTCGTGGCCCTCCATTCAAATACCATTTTTGTTAGGAAAAGTTTTGGAAAACTTTGTTTCCCTTGGAAAACTTTGTTTCCCTTGGAAAACTTTGTTTCCCTTGGAAAACCTTGTATCCCTTCAAAAAATATACAATTATCTAACAACAAATTATACAAATATATTACAATATTTTTGACAAAATAAGGGATAGTTTGTATTTTTATTCTCTCTTCAAACAGTATATTCAGGCAAAAAAATATATGGTCTTTTGCTATTCTTTTTTATCATTCTTTGTTTTATGGATTCTGCTTTTTGCGAATAGACAGTGGAAGTTAAAGATGGCAGTAACCATATATTTCATACCAATAATACTTTAGACGATCAAAAGAGGTATGCTTTGTGTCCCGTGTCCCGTGTCCCGTGTCCCGTGTCCCGTGTCCCGTGTCCCGTGTCCCGTGTCCCGTGTCCCGTGTCCCGTGTCCCGTGTCCCGTGTCCCGTGTCCCGTGTCCCGTGTCCCTTACCGAACTTTTATCTACTCACTCGGAAGATCCACAAAAAAATTTCAAAATTTATAAATTAAAGAAGGGATACAAAGCAGCTCATCGTTGGTGGAAGGGATACGTAGTTTTTACTGGTTCTTTGATTGCTCGTTTTATTGTGATCAATTCAGAAATATAGAACAATTAGATAAATCAAATATTTGCTCAAATATCTCTTGTGACAAACTTAACGAACTAATAGCAGAGGTAAACGCCTTTAAAAGCGTTTCATCTGGTAGAAAAGAATCCACAGAATATAAATCAATGATTGCGCTACGCGCAATATTTATTTGCCTCCGGCAAATCAATGATTTCCTTTTAGGAAATAATTATTGCTATTGTTTTACGTATTCAAACAACAGTAGCGCAATCAATGATTGCTATTGTTTGAATACGTAAAAAAGATACCAACAGTAGCGCAATATTTATTCTTTTTCGGCAAATCAATGATTTCCTGAAAGGAAATAATTATTGCGCGTAGCGCAATCAATGATGAAATAATTATTGCTATTGTTTTACGTATTCAAACAACAGTAGCGCAATCAATGATGAAATAATTATTGCTATTGTTTTACGTATTCAAACAACAGTAGCGCAATCAATGATGAAATAATTATTGCTATTGTTTGAATACGTAAAAAAGATACCAACAGTAGCGCAATCAATGATGAAATAATTATTGCTATTGTTTGAATACGTAAAAAAGATACCAACAGCAATATTTATTCTTTTCCGGCAAATCAATGATTTCCTGAAAGGAAATAATTATTGCGCGTAGCGCAATCAATGATGAAATAATTATTGCTATTGTTTTACGTATTCAAACAACAGTAGCGCAATCAATGGCAAAGACCCGGAGGGTGGGCCTATGGTTTCAGCCTTTGTATCCCTTAAAAAAACAACAAATTTATATATTTTTTGTTAGATAATTGTATATCTTTTGAAGGTAATGTCACAAAAAAAATAACCATTCAACTTTATGTTTTCCGCTTTTCAAAATGAATTGCACAGTAACCAACTTTTTCCAAATTTTGGATTTAATACAGTACTCTTTGAAAATGATTTTAAAGGTATTTTTGCTGAACTTTTTCTAGTATATAGTATTTTATTACTTTTAGTTTATGGTGTAATACTGAGTACATCTAAAGAGAAAAAATATCCACTTTTAATTGGTAATATTGGTTGGCTAGGGCTTCTTAGTCTTTTTTTAACTTTTGTTTTACTAATAAAAAATCCATATAGTCACGGCTTAATATTTTATAATACTTTAATAATAGATCAAGAAACACAGTTTTTCAAAATACTAGCTTTAGGCGGCTCCTTTTTTTCCATTTTAATATCTTTAGATTATATGAAAAAGGAAGGATTAAATGGCTTTGAAATTATTATTTTAACTCTTTTATCCACATCAAGTATCTTATTTTTAATATCATCTGCCGACTTTATCTCTATGTATTTGGCGATAGAATTTCAAAGTTTGTGCTTTTACGTACTGGCTGGAAGTAAGCGAGATTCAGAGTTTTCTACTGAAGCTGGACTAAAATATTTTTTATTAGGTGCTTTCTCTTCCGGACTTTTACTTTTCGGCTGCTCACTAATTTATGGTTTTACAGGGATTACTAACTTTACTGAGTTAGGAAAACTATTTACTCCAGGTGGGCAAGAGGTGGTGACTGGTCTTTATTCTTTGCGAGGTTGTGAGCTAGGTATGATCTTTATACTAGTTGGATTACTATTTAAACTAACAGCAGTACCTTTTCATATGTACGCGCCTGATGTTTATGAAGGAGCACCTACCTCTATCACAGCCTTTTTTTCTATTACACCAAAAATTTCCATTTTAGCAGTATTTATTCGCATTTTTTTTGAAGGTTTTTATGATTTAATGATAGACTGGCAAACAATATTGATTTTTTCCAGCTTAGCCTCTATGATTTTAGGAGCTGTTGCTGCCCTTTCTCAAAATAAGATTAAACGATTATTAGCTTATAGTTCTATAGGTCACGTAGGTTATTTGCTTGTTGGTCTTTGCTGTGGTACAATTGAAGGAATTCAAGGTTTATTAATCTACTTAGTTGTTTATGTACTAATGACAATTAACATTTTTGGTATAATACTATTTCCTTTACGCCGAGAGTTTATCAACTCTGTACAACGTATAAAATATACAACTGATTTAGGTATGATGGCAAAAACTAATCCAGTGGTAGCCTTTACACTTACAGTTTCTATGTTTTCCATTGCCGGAATACCTCCTCTAGCTGGTTTTTATAGTAAAGCTTTTCTTTTTTTTGCCGCTTTGAGTTCAAACCTTTATCTACTTGCTGTTATAGGAGTACTTACAAGTGTAGTAAGCTGCTTTTATTATATACGTGTAGTGAAAATAATGTATTTTGAAAATCCTAAAAATTGGTTAAGTTTTTCACAAATTCCCAAAGAAAGTTCACTTGTAGTTGGTATCTCTTTCTTTTTTATACTTTTCTTTGTTTTTTATCCATCTCCTCTTTATTTAGCAACACACAAAGTTGCACTCTTTTTATCTTTATAATAAATATTATAAAAAAAGATACTCTAAAAAAACAAAAGAATATAAATAATTATTTTCCATGATCTCCCTTCGGGAGATAATTGTTCGATCATTCTGATCCAACCATGATATCCCGAAGGGATATAATTGTTGCGCATAGCGCAACCATGATTGTGCTTCTTTTGTTTTACTACGTAAAACAACAACAATAATTATTGTGCTTCGCACAATCATGATCTCCCAAAGAAAGAAACATTGTTTTCGGCACCTTTTCGTAGAAAAAGAAGGTTTTCCTAACAAAAATGGTATTTGAAGGGAGGGCCACGACACAAACAAAAAGTATCTTTTCAAAAAAAAAAAACCATTTTTTGTTTGTGTCGTGGCCCTCCCTTCAAAAAGGTTTTTTTTTGTCAACCATTTTTTGAAAAGATACAAACTTTTGGTTTTCCTAACAAAAATGGTATTTTTGAAAAGATACAAGGTTTTCCGGAGGAAAACTTGTGTCCCTTCAAAAACGTAGTTTTTGTTAGAAAACCTTCCTTTTCACCCCTTTTCCCAGAAAAGGGGCAGGGAAGGGATACCAGGTTAGAAAACTTGTGTCGTGGCCCTCCCTTCAAATACCATTTTTTTTAGGAAAACCTCTGGAAAACCTTGGAAGACCCTTGGAAGAACCTTGGAAAACCTTTGGAAAACTTTTATCGTAGTAAAAGGGATACCAAAAGAAGAACAATCATTGTTTATCAGCCTTTTTAAGAAAATTATTTATCTTTATTATCTTTAGAAAAACGTTATAGATTTACATTCAAAATAGAAAGAGTATAGGGTGATTAGCTCAATTGGTAGAGCACCTCGCTTACAACGAGTAGGTTAGTGGTTCGATTCCACTATTACCCAGTTTTTTTTCAATTATTGTTTTGAAGAAATAAATTTTACAGAAAAAATATTCACTTTTTTATAAACCTTATTGTTTATCGTTTTTGTTCTATGTAGATAAACAAAAGAAAAGATACGAAGAAGAAACCTTCTTTTATTTTTTTCATTATGGTTGTTTTCATATAAGAAAAAATGTATAAATGTTTTTTAAAAGATACGTATTTTTAATCATAAATAAAGTATCAAAGTATATGTTAAGCCCAAAACGAACAAAATTCCGTAAATATCAAAAAGGAAGAACAAAAGGCATAAAGCCAAACCAAACAGAATTGCAGTTTGGTAAATACGGTTTAAAATCGTTAGAGTGTGGACGAGTTTCAGCAAGAACAATTGAAGCTGTGAGACGTGTTATGACACGTAAGTTTAAACGCGTTGGTCAAATCTGGATAAGGGTTTTTCCAGACCTTCCTATAACAAATAAACCTGCAGAGGTGAGAATGGGTAAAGGAAAAGGAAGTGTGTCTTATTGGGTTTGCTCCATACAATCTGGACAAATTTTGTATGAAATGGATGGAATTCCGCTTCAATTAGCAAAAACAGGATCGCAACTTGCTTATCAAAAGTTACCTCTCAAAACTGAATTTGTTTCTCTATAATAACAAATACAAAAAACTGTTCTATCCACCCCTTTTCGTTGTATCCCTTCACTTTTCTTGTGTCCATCCCTTTTCATCCCTTTTCGAAGAAAAGGAAAACCTAAAGCTTGTATCTTTTCAAAAAATGCAAACTTTGCATTTTTTGTTTGTGTCGTGGCCCTCCCTTCAAATACCATTTTTGTTAGGAAAACCTTCCTGTCCCTTCGGGACAGGTTAGGGTACGTACTTGTTTTTCCCAAGTAGTAAACAAAAAAGTTTACATATATATATTTAACCCGGTTATACCTTCTTGGGAGATGAAAAAAGAATATATATATGCATTTATCTAAATGCAAACAATATTGGTGAATTTTATGATAGAAATTTGTTTACGAAATAGTATATCGATCAATACTTTATAAAAATAAATACAAAATAATATAATATAATAAAAATAAAAAAAAAATGCCTCAATTAGATAAAATTACCTTTCTTTCACAATTTTTTTGGTTGTCTTTTTTCTACCTAGGATTCTACTTTTTAATTCTTAAATATTTCTTACCGAAAATGAGTAGAGTGTTGAAATTCAGAAAAAGAAGAATGAATACTTCTCAAGAGGGTGTTACTAATGTGGCAAAAGAGAGTGGTAAAGTAGGTAATAGTTACCACACCCTTTTATCTACCACTTTAACAACTTGTAAAAGTGCGTTTAATAAGAATCTAAAAGAGGCTGGAGACTGGCTATTGACGACTGTATCTGAAGGCAACAAAACAAAATTAAGAGACACAAATATAAATTTTATTTCCTCTTTAGGTGAACGATCTATTTCCCAAAGACTCTCTATTATCCAAGCTTTTGCAGATCTTTCAGAAAGAGCTCGTTTTGCTTTGTTAATTACTAAATTTAGATTTTCGAGAAAAGCAAATTTTTCCACGTTGAGTGATATTGCTGCACTTCATAAAACAGAACAAGCGCCGATATATAAGAAACCCACTTCGTATTCCTTATCGGAAAAATCTGAAACGACAAAACCTTCGTCAGAAAAGTCAGAAAACAAGAGTAAAAACAAAACAAAAATACAAAAAAATACAGATCTAGTTGCACAGAAAGCTGCTTCAACAAAGAAGGCCGGTGGCAATTCTTCTTCGAATAAAGAAAATAAGGGCAAAAGTAATAAAAAACGATAAATTGTTGTATCCCTTCTATGAATTTATAGTATCTTTCTTCCGCAAAATGAATCGTTGGTTCGTATACCTTCCATTGTTAAAACAAACGAGAAGGGATAGATAGAGGGTTTTCAAATAGTTTTACAAATATAAACTATGTTTCCTAACAAAAACATTGTATCCTAACCTTTCGGCACCTTTTCTTCGAAAAGGAAGGTTTTCCAAGGGAAACCCACTTTTCCAAAACTTTTCCAAAACTTTTCCGGAACTTTTCCAAAACTTTTCCGGAACTTTTCCAAAACTTTTCCTAACAAAAATGGTATTTTTGTTTTGGTTTTCCAAAGGAAAACTTGTGTCGTGGCCCTCCCTTCAAAAACTTTGGGAAGGGATACCAGTTTTCTAACCTGGTATCCCTTCCCTGCCCCTTTTCTTGGAAAATGGGTGAAAAGGAAGAGATACAAGGATAATAACCACAGATAAAGATAACACAATAAAGAAGAAACAAGGGCTTTTCTTTTTTTGAAAAATAATAAAAATCTCTATGAACATAATATATATTATAATATCGTTTTTACCTTTCGTTTCTTTAGCAGATGCTCCAGAGAATTGGCAAATAGGATTTCAGGATCCTGCAACACCAATTATGCAAGGTATTATAGATTTACACCATGATATTTTCTTTTTTATGCTTGTAATTCTTGTTTTTGTAATCTGGATGTTAGCAAGAACTTTGTATCATTTTCATCAAATACGGAATCCCGTTCCTGAAAAAATCTTACACGGTACTACAATTGAAATTGCTTGGACTGTTACACCCAGTCTTATACTCGTATTGATAGCAATACCCTCTTTTGCATTACTTTATAGTATGGATGAAGTAGTAGACCCTGCTGTTACAATTAAGGCCATTGGTCACCAATGGTATTGGAGTTATGAATATAGTGACTACAACCAATCAGATAACGAAGGTCTACTTTTTGATAGTTATATGATTCCAGAGGATGAATTGGAATATGGACAACTAAGACTACTAGATGTTGATAATCGTGTGGTCGTTCCTGTGAATACTCACATTAGAATGATTATAACTTCGGCAGACGTTTTACACAGTTGGGCAGTTCCATCGTTAGGCGTGAAAACTGATGCCGTTCCAGGACGTTTAAATCAAACTCCAATCTTTATAAAAAGAGAAGGTGTTTTTTACGGACAATGCAGTGAACTTTGTGGAGCTAACCATGCTTTCATGCCAATAGTCGTGGAGGCCGTATCCCTAGAAAATTATATTTCTTGGGTATCTAACAAATTAGATGAGATGTAGTAGTTTTTGCATACAGTATCATGGTTTTCCTTCGGAAAACAATTATCTCCCGAAGGGAGATCATGGTTGGATCTCCCTTCGGGAGATCAAACAATTATTGCGCTACTGTTGTTTGAATACGTAAAACAATAGCAATCATGGTTTTCCAAGGGAAAACAATTATCTCCCGAAGGGAGATCATGGTTGGATCAGAATGATCGAACAATTATATCCCTTTGGGATATCATGGTTTTGTTAGGATACAGGAAAACTTAGCGTCCCTTTAAAAGTATTGTTAGAAAACCTTTTACTACGAGAAAAAAAAAAAAGAAGAACAATATCAAAGAATTACAGCAAAAAATACGAAAAATATATGAACATCTTTTATATTGTTTTTTTGAAAACCTTTATTTTTCGTATTTTTTTTTGTTTTCTATTTCAAAATAAAAATTTAGACCATTTATGAGAAAACACCCATTTCATTTAGTAGACCCAAGTCCATGGCCAATATTTGCCTCTTTTGCAGCATTTTTATCTACTGTGGGCGGGGTTATGTATATGCATGCCTACAGTGGCGGCGGGTTGGTTCTTTCATTGGGACAATCTATGATACTTTATTCTATGTTCGTGTGGTGGAGAGATGTAGTTAGAGAATCTACCTATGAAGGACACCACACTTCATTAGTACAATTAGGCCTTCGTTACGGTATGATTTTATTTATAGTTTCTGAGGTAATGTTTTTTTTAGCATTTTTTTGGGCCTTTTTTCATTCTAGTTTAGCACCCTCAGTAGAGATCGGCGCTGTATGGCCTCCAAAAGGAATTCAAGTGTTAAACCCTTGGGAAATCCCATTCTTAAACACTATGATTTTACTTTCTTCAGGAGCAGCAGTAACATGGGCTCATCATGCCATTCTTGCAGGACAACGTCAACAGGCAACCATTGGGTTAACTTTGACTGTACTCTTGGCTGTGTTTTTTACTGGTTTTCAAGGGTATGAATATTTAGAAGCTCCTTTTACAATTTCAGACGGTATTTACGGTTCCACTTTTTTTTTAGCAACAGGATTTCATGGATTTCATGTTTTCATAGGAACTGTTTTTTTGCTTGTTTGTTTAATTCGTTTAATTATGCATCATTTTACAAAAAAACATCACTTTGGTTTTGAAGGTGCTGCCTGGTACTGGCATTTTGTGGACGTAGTTTGGCTTTTCCTTTTTGTATCTATTTATTATTGGGGAGGTGCTTAAAAAGTAGATAGATAAATAATATACAGAAATTGGGACCCTTTTCAAATCTTTATTTTTTAAAGGATACACTATTGTGGTTCTTTAGAGTATCTTGTTTAGAATATCCTTTTTTTTGGTGTCGTGGCCCTCCCTTTTACATTTTTGTTTTAGTACTACAAAAAGTGTATCTTTTCAAAAAAAATATTTATAATAAATCTTTTCAAAAAATTTATTATAAATATTTTTTTTGAAAAGATACACGTGTCCCTCCCTTCCAAAATGGAAACAATAGCAACAATTATCGGGAGCCGAAGGGTGACAATCGTGAAAAAAGACTTTACAAATTCTTTATAGAGATTGCTCTTTCTTTTTGGAATTCTACGTAGGAATTTTCTTTGGTTTTGTTCTATCTATCATTTATTTTTGTGAGAGACCTCTTGTAAATTTTTCTCAGTCTACGTATCCCTTCTAGGAATGAAGAAAAGATACTGTAGATTGTAAGAAAAAAACAGCCTATAGATTGTATATATTTTTTTGTTACAACAAAAAAAGTCGAACTGAAAACAAAAACTATAAAGAACGGAGTATCCCGTATCCCTTATTGAAAATAAAAAAATAAAAAGAAAAAAATACAACTATTATGATAAGCAACGATAAAATAAGACCATACATTTTTGGGTTTCTAATTTTTTGTGTTTTTAGCTCGAAAAACATCATAATATACAATGAAGAAACTCTGGTAGCTTTAAGCTTTTTTGCTTTTATCTTTTTTGTGTTTCGCTATTTTGGAGACACTATAAAAATATCTTTTGATGAAAGAAGCGAAGGTATAAAGGCAGAATTACAAAACTTTCTTTCTTTAAAAGCAGACTCACTTAAACAGCTTTACAAAGAACACCAAAAAGTATATGCCTTAACTGCTACTTTAGATACAGTGAAATCTTTTACTGTTAACGAACTAAAAAAACAAAGATCTTTGGGTTTAAACAAAGTTTTTTCTGATCAAATTAAGCAGAAATTAAATACTCTTTCTGAATCTAAAATGTCTTTGTACCAAGAATTACAGCAAATCATTGCACAAAACATACTTTCTGCAGTATTAGTAAAAATATCCTCTTTGAAAAAATTGGGCAAAAAAAGTAGTTTACTAAATAGTAAACAGGTAAGAAAAACTCTTCCTGAACAAAAACTAATAAATAATCTTTAAAAATAACTATTTTGAAGATCTTTACAAGAATTCAAAAAAGAGATAACTATTGCAATATTTAAAAGATAATAGACAGAAATCTGTAAAATCTCATACACATTTGTAAAAAAAAACAAATAAAAAAGATGTTATAGTGACTTTATTCGTAAAAAAGAACATTCTTTCCGAATTCTAGATTCTTATCTTTGAGAATAAAGGAACATTTTTGTTTATCTTCTATGAGATTTTACAGATTTTTAAGGTTTTGTTCTATCCAGGCTCGCTTGGTGAAATAGGTAAACACGACAGACTTAAAATCTGTTCCTTTGCGGTTATCGGTTCAAGTCCGATAGTGAGCATCAATATATAAACAAACAGGGGATACGAGATACTTACAAAAATTGATCTATCCATCCTTTTTCTGAAGGGAGGGCCACGACACAAAAAGTGTATCTTTTCAAAAAATATGTGTCGTGGCCCTTCCTTTTTGAAACAAAAAATGTAAAGGTTGTATCTTTTCAAAAAAAAAAACCATTTTTTGAAAAGATACAAACTTTGTGTCGTGGCCCTCCCTTCAAAAAGGTTTTTTTTTTGTCAACCATTTTTTGAAAAGATACCAAGTCAGCCTTTTTTTGTCAGGTCAGGAAAAGGTGCCGAAAACTGCCCCTTTTCTTGGAAAAGGGATGGATACAAGAAAAGGGATGGATACAAGGGATACAAGGATATGATGTTCGAGAAGATTTTGCTATTACAAAAGAATTTCTTCAACACAGTTTTCCAGCTCTTTATTAAAGGAGAATAGTTTCAATGGTAGAATAATGGTTTCCAAAACCAGAGGTTAAGGGTTCGAGTCCCTTTTCTCCTGCTTTTTGGTGGTACTTTCTGTGTATCGTTTTTTGTGTCTATTGTATCTTTATGTAATTGTGAATAGAAAAAAGACCAAAAAAAGGAAGGACAGAAAAAATTAAACAAAAGGTATGACAGAAAAGATCACAACGGAAAATGAACAAAAAAGAAATAAATGAACAACCTTAATTCTTAGGAGACGAAGGGTGACAATAATTATTGCTATCTATACTTTCTTTTTGGTCTATCTTTCTAGAAGCCATCAAAAGCATTATACAAAAAATAAAGAAAAATTTACGCCCTATGGCTTTATCATTAAGTGAAATCTCAGTATTATTAGAACAAAAGATCTCAAACTCTTATTCAAAATTAAACATCGATGAAATAGGCCGAGTTTTATCAATCGGTGACGGTATTGCACGTGTTTACGGACTAAATAAAATTCAAGCTGGAGAAATGGTTGAATTTAGTAGTGGTGTAAAAGGTATGGCTTTAAACTTAGAAAATGACAACGTTGGTGTGGTGCTTTTCGGTAGTGATACAGCCATTAAAGAAGGAGACATTGTAAAGCGTACTGGAAACATTGTTGACGTTCCGGTAGGAAAAGGTACGCTTGGAAGAGTTTTAGACGCTTTAGGAAACCCAATCGATGGAAAAGGCGGACTAAAGGACGTGACACGTAGCCGTGTGGAAGTAAAAGCTCCAGGAATTATTGCTCGTAAATCTGTTCATGAGCCAATGCAAACAGGGTTGAAAGCAGTTGATAGTTTAGTACCAATTGGTCGTGGACAGCGTGAGTTGATTATTGGTGACCGTCAAACAGGAAAAACTGCTATAGCTATTGACGCTATAATTAATCAAAAAGCTGTAAACCAAGGATCAGACGATACGAAAAAACTTTACTGTGTTTATGTAGCTGTTGGTCAGAAAAGATCTACAGTTGCTCAGTTAGTAAAAATTCTTTCTGAAGCAGGTGCTCTTGACTATTCAATTATTGTAGCCGCTACTGCATCTGACCCTGCACCTTTGCAATTCTTAGCACCTTATTCAGGTTGTGCAATGGGAGAGTACTTTAGAGACAATGGCTTACACGCTTTAATTATCTTTGATGATCTAAGTAAACAATCAGTAGCTTATCGTCAAATGTCTTTATTATTAAGACGTCCTCCCGGCCGTGAAGCCTTCCCAGGAGATGTTTTCTATTTGCACTCTCGTCTTCTTGAAAGAGCTGCCAAAATGTCTGATCAAATGAAAAAGGGTTCTTTAACAGCACTTCCAGTAATTGAAACTCAAGCTGGAGACGTTTCAGCGTATATTCCGACTAACGTAATATCTATTACTGACGGTCAGATCTTTTTAGAAACTGAGCTTTTTTACAAAGGTATCCGTCCTGCTATTAACGTAGGATTGTCAGTTAGTCGTGTAGGATCTGCTGCTCAACTAAAAGCTATGAAACAAGTAGCTGGTACTTTAAAATTAGAATTAGCGCAGTACCGTGAAGTTGCAGCCTTTGCACAGTTTGGATCAGACTTAGACGCTGCTACTCAATATTTATTAAACAGAGGAGCTCGTTTAACAGAGATGTTAAAGCAAGGACAGTTTCAACCAATGGTAATTGAAAAACAAGTTGTAGTTGTTTACGCAGCAACTAAAGGATATTTAGACAAAATGAACGTATCTGATATTGAAAGTTTTGAACAAAAACTATTAAAAGAAATTGATCCGGAAATTTTGAAAACAATTAGTGAGCAAAAATCCATAAGTGATTCTTTAAACCAAAAATTAAAAACTTTTTTTGATGGTTTCACTGAAAAATTTTTAGCTGCCCGATAAAATAAAAAAAAAAGATACCTATCCTAGTATCCCTTCCCTTACTTTTCCAAAACTTTTCAAGAAAACTGCCCTTTTCACCCCTTTTCCCAGAAAAGGGGCAGTGTCGTGGCCCTCCCTTCAAAAATATGTGTCCCTTTTTGAAACAAAAAAAGTAAACAAAAAAAAAAAACCTTTTTGAAGGGAGGGCCACGACACAAAGTTTGTATCTTTTCAAAAAATGGTTGACAAAAAAAACCTTTTTGAAGGGAGGGCAACGACACAAACAAAAAATGGTTTCTTTTTTTTTTTCAAGTCAGCCTTTTTTTGTCAGGTCAGGAAAATGTGGGGAAAAGATAGGTATCTTTTCTGTAACAAAAAAAAGAAAAAATTATGAATTTGTTTGTTTATAGTATAATATCAAAAATTTTAGCAATAACAGTCCCGCTTTTATTAGGTATAGCTTTTTTAACATTGGCAGAACGTAAAGTTATGGCTTCAATGCAACGTCGTAAAGGTCCTAACGTAGTTGGTATTTTTGGACTATTTCAACCAATTGCCGATGGTCTAAAACTATTAGTCAAGGAACCTGTTTTGCCTAGTAGTGCCAACCTTGTAATTTTCTTATTTGCCCCTGTTCTTACTTTTTTATTAAGTCAGGTTGCTTGGGCAGTAATACCTTTCGGAGAAGGTCTTGTTGTTTCTGATTTAAATGTAGGATTACTGTACTTGTTTGCTATTTCTTCTTTAGGGGTCTATGGTATTATTACAGCAGGTTGGTCTAGTAACTCTAAATATGCTTTTTTGGGAAGTCTGCGATCAGCTGCTCAGATGGTTTCTTATGAAGTCTCTATAGGGCTTATTTTAATCACAGTTTTACTTTGTGTAGGATCTTTAAACCTTACAGAAATAGTATTAGCACAACAAAAGGTATGGTTTTGTATTCCTTTGTTTCCAGTATTGATACTTTTCTTTATTTCTTGTTTAGCAGAAACTAATAGAGCTCCATTTGACTTGCCAGAAGCAGAAGCTGAGTTAGTTGCAGGTTATAACGTGGAATACTCTTCTATGGGATTCGCTCTGTTTTTCCTCGGAGAATATGCTAACATGATTGTTATGAGTAGTCTTTGTGCACTCTTTTTCTTAGGTGGTTGGTTACCTCCAGTAGACCTATATATATTTTATTGGATACCAGGAGTTTTCTGGTTTGGGTTGAAAATTGTATTTTTTTTATTTCTTTTTATCTGGGTGCGCGCAGCTTTTCCTAGATACCGTTATGATCAATTAATGAGATTGGGTTGGAAAGTATTTTTACCTTTGTCTTTAGCCTGGGTAATTTTAGTATCTGGTATATTAATTAGTTTTGACTGGCTCCCATAATATGAACGTTTATAATATATATATATACAATATCTATGAACGATTATAATCTGTTTATCGCTATTTTAAAGGACACTAAAACTTTTCGTATCCTTTTTTTTTAGTCTCCTTCTATCCATCCCTTTTCTTGTATTCATCCCTTTTCACCCCTTTTGTAAGTTTTCCTCCGGAAAACCTTCCTTTTCACCCCTTTTCGAAGAAAAGGGGTGAAAAGGAAGGTACACAAGTTTTCTAACCTGGTATCCCTTCCCAAAGTTTTTGAAGGGAGGGCCACGACACAAGTTTTCCTTCGGAAAACCTTGTATCTTTTCAAAAATACCATTTTTGTTAGGAAAAGTTCCGGAAAAGTGGGTTTCCCTTGGAAGACCTTTGGAAAAGGTTGGAAAACCTTCCTTTTCTTCGAAAAGGGATGGAAAAGTGGAAAGCTGACAAAAAATGGTTGACAAAAAAAAAAACCTTTTTGAAGGGAGGGACACGACACAAAGTTTGTATCTTTTCAAAAAATGGTTGACAAAAAAAAAACCTTTTTGAAACAAAAAATGCTTCGCATTTTTTGTCAGGTTTGCATTTTTTGTTTCAAAATGGTTTTTTTTTTTGAAAAGATACTTTTTGTTTCAAATAGTATTTTTGTTAGGAAAACTTTGTTTCCCTTGGAAAACCTTTGGAAAAGGTTGTATCCCTTTGTTCAAACTTTTTTGTATATCATTTGGATCTTCAAGAGACAGAAAAGGGAAACCAAGAGTGAGTGACAAATAAAAATGTATCAAATATATATTGTATCCCTTCAAAAATATATCGCAAAAAAGGAATACAAAAAGTAGTGACAATTTTAAAGATTTGTAATAAAAGGGGGTGTAGTTTAGTTGGTAGAACGCATGCTTTGCACGCATGAAGTCATCGGTTCGAGTCCGATCATCTCCAACACTATATTGTATTGCTGTTGGTAGTGTCCATCCCTTTTCGGCACCTTTTCACCCCTTTTCCCAGAAAAGGGGCAGGGAAGGGATACCAGGTTAGGACACTACAAAGAGTGCGTGGAGGAATGGCTGAGTGGCTGAAGGCATTGGTTTGCTAAATCAACGTACAATTTTTTTGTACCATGGGTTCGAATCCCTTTTCCTCCGTTTTCCTATGAAAGATTGATAAGATAAAAGCCAACATAAGGGATACAATAAATATAAGAGATATGTAGTTGAAGGGATACAATTTTTTATAAATATGAAAAATAATAATAAAGCATCAAACAAGCATCCTTAGCTCAGGTGGATAGAGCAGCAACCTTCTAAGTTGACGGTGGTAGGTTCGAATCCTACAGGGTGTAAGGATGATATAGAGAAAAGGAGCGATACAATTATATCTTTTCAACTAAAGAAAGGCAACAAAGAAAGCCTTTTCTTCTCTATTGTTTATCGTATCCTTTTTTTGTTTGAATACAATAAAGGTTTTTCAAAGGTTATCTTGTATCCCTTCCTGGTATCCCTTCCCTGCCCCTTTTCTGGGAAAAGGGGTGAAAAGGAAGGTTTTCCAACCTTTTCCAAAGGTTTTCCAGGGGTTTTCGGCACCTGACAAAAAAAAAAAAACCTTTTTGAAGGGAGGGCCACGACACAAAGTTTGTATCTTTTCAAAAAATGGTTGACAAAAAAAAAAGTTTTTTGAAGGGAGGGCCACGACACAAACAAAAAATGGTTTTTTTTTTTTGAAAAGATACTTTTTGTTTCAAAATGGTTTTTTTTTTTTGTCAACCATTTTTTGAAAAGATACAACCTTTCAAATACTATTTTTGAAGGGATACATCAGAAAAGGAAGGTTTTCGTAACAAAAAAGGTATTTGAAGGGAGGGCCACGACACAAACAAAAAGTATCTTTTCAAAAAAAAAAAACCATTTTTTGTTTGTGTCGTGGCCCTCCCTTCAAAAAGGTTTTTTTTTGTCAACCATTTTTTGAAAAGATACAAACTTTTGGTTTTCCTAACAAAAATGGTATTTTTGAAAAGATACAAGGTTTTCCTCCGGAAAACCTTCCTTTTCACCCCTTTTCCCAGAAAAGGGGCAGGGAAGGGATGCCAGGTTAGAAAACTTGTGTCCTAACAAAAACTACGTTTTTGTAAGTTTTCTAACAAAAACTACGTTTTTGTAAGTTTTCTAACAAAAACTACGTTTTTGTAAGTTTTCTAACAAAAACTACGTTTTTGTAAGTTTTCTAACAAAAACTACGTTTTTGTAAGTTTTCCTTCGGAAAACCTTTGGAAAAGTTCCGGAAAACTTTGTTTCCCTTGGAAAACCTTTGGAAAAGGTTGGAAAACCTTCCTTTTCATTGTATCTTTTCAAAGATATCGTATCCTTTCCTTTTCACCCCTTTTCCCAGAAAAGGGGCAGGGACAGGTTAAGATACCAACAGTCTTTCTTTTACAAAGTTGTTGTCTTTCAAAACATCTTTTTATTGGCTCATCCCCTTGAGACAAGCAAAGGTTTATATATATATCCTTTGATTCTTTGAAAATTGTGTTCCCTTTATTCTATTATATGAATAATTAGTGGTTGAAAAACAAAACAAAAAACACTTTTTATGTATTTATCTTTAATATTTTTACCATTATTAGGCAGTCTCTGCGCAGGATTTTTTGGTCGATTTTTAGGTTTTCGCGGTGCAGCCTTAATATCAACAACGAGTGTATTATCTTCGTTTATAATGAGCACTGTAGCTTTTTACGAGGTAGCACTTTCAGGGAGTAGTTGTTACATTAAATATAGCAGTTGGTTTGTTTCCGAAATGTTTGATTCGTCATGGGGTTTTTATTTTGATACTTTGACAGTGGTAATGCTTGTAGTGGTTACATCGGTTAGTACCCTAGTACACCTTTATTCCATTTCATATATGTCTGGAGATCCACATCTCCCGCGCTTTATGAGCTACCTTTCAATTTTTACCTTTTTCATGCTCGTTTTAGTAACTGCTGACAATTTTTTACAAATGTTTTTTGGATGGGAAGGAGTAGGTCTTGCTTCTTACCTTTTAATAAATTTTTGGTTTACAAGACTACAAGCATCTAAAGCATCGATAAAAGCTATGTTGGTAAATCGTGTGGGAGACTTTGGATTATCACTAGGTATTATGGCAATCTTTTCAGTTTTTAAAAGCGTAGATTTTGCAACCGTCTTCAGTTGTGCTCCACATTTTGCTGATACTGAATTTATTTTTTGTAACATTGAATGCACCTTGTTAAATGTGGTTTGTATTCTTTTATTTATAGGTGCTGTTGGTAAATCGGCACAATTAGGATTGCATACTTGGTTGCCAGATGCAATGGAAGGGCCTACACCAGTATCTGCTCTTATTCACGCGGCTACAATGGTTACAGCAGGAGTTTTTTTGATTGCTCGTTGCTCCCCCTTGTTTGAATATGCGCCTAATGCATTGATGATCGTAACCCTTGTGGGAGGTATGACTTGTTTTTTCGCAGCTACTACTGGTATAGTTCAAAATGATTTTAAACGTGTAATTGCTTATTCCACATGTAGTCAGTTAGGTTACATGGTTTTTGCTTGTGGTATTTCCAACTACTCTGTCGGTGTGTTTCATTTAATGAATCATGCTTTTTTTAAAGCTTTATTGTTTTTGAGCGCCGGATCAGTGATCCATGCTTTATCAGATGAACAAGATATGCGAAAAATGGGAGGTGTAGTTCAACTTTTACCTTTTACTTACGGTATGATGCTTATAGGCTCCTTGTCTCTAACAGGATTTCCTTTTCTTACTGGATTTTATTCCAAAGACACTATTTTAGAAGTAGCCTTTGCTAATTATACAGTCAATGGAAATTTCGCTTATTGGTTAGGTGCAATTTGTGTACTCTTTACTTCTTATTACTCTTTCCGTTTATTATTTTTAACTTTTTTATCACCAACTAATCTTTATAAATCTTCTTTGAAGAATACACATGATGCTCCTTTTATTATGGCTCTGCCTTTAATACTTTTAGCTTTTGGTAGTATTTTTGTAGGCTACTTGGGAAAGGATATGATGATTGGGTTAGGTACTAATTTCTGGGGAAATGCACTTTTTGTGTTACCAAAAAATATAAATCTATTAGAATCTGAGTATATTCCTCAAGTTCAGAAAATGGTTCCTCTTTTTTTCACACTATTAGGTGCCTTTTTAGCTTATCTTGTAAACTATAGTCTTTTTAGGGAAACTTACTTTATAAAAACTAGTTGGATAGGTCGTAAACTTTATTATATGTTATCCAAACGTTGGCTTTTCGACAAAGTATACAATGATTTTATAGGACAGAAAAATTTAGATTTTGGTTACCGTATTTCCTTTAAAACACTAGACAAAGGTTGTTTTGAAATCTTGGGACCCTATGGAATCTCTTTTTTATTTCAAAACTTAACACGTTATTTAAGTAAACTTCAAAGTGGTATGATTTATCACTATGCTGTAGTGATGTTGTTAGGAGTAATATTGTTAATAAGTATTGTAGGTCTTTGGGAGTTTTTAGAAGTTTTCGTTGATAACCGTTTATACTTTATCTTTCTAACATCTTTTATTTTCTACAATTACTATTCTAATACTGATACACTATCGTAGAATCATTTATTTGCCGAAAAAGAATAAATATTGCGCTACTGTTGTTTTACTACGTAAAACAATAGCAATAATTATTTCCTTTCAGGAAATCATTGATTTGCCGGAGGCAAATAAATATTGCGCGCAGCGCAATCATTGATTTATATTCTTTTGTTTGTATTTTTTTGTTTAAGGTACTTCCAAAGGAATCCCTTCTATGCCTTGTATCCCTTGTATCCACCCCTTTTCGAAGGGATACAAGAAAACCTTCCTTTTCGTAGAAAAGGAATATATACATCAATTTTTGTTAGAATTCCTAAACTTTACTCTATTATCACATTCTAAACAATAAATAGAAAAGTGTAATAAAGTAATATTTTTTTTCATATATTTATTTTTTGTTCATACTTTTTGAAAGTTTCTTTAAAAAAAGGTCTAAAATTATAAAATTATTTAGTATTTATGAGTTTGTTATTATTTTGTCTATTATTTCCCTTATTTGGAGCACTAATTTTGTTATTTGTACCTAGCTGGAATTCTCAATTGATACGAAGTATTGCATTATATATATCTTTAGCAACTTTTTTATTATCCCTTCTGCTTTGGATTCAGTTTGATAATTCTACAGGTAAATTTCAATTTATGCAGAGTTTTGCTTTGGTAGAATATGCCGCAAAACAGCCCGAATACTCTTCTTTAAGCTTTATTATAGGTATTGACGGAATCTCTTTATTTTTCATAATATTAACAACATTTTTAATTCCAGTTTGCATATTAGTTGGCTGGAAATCAATAAGTGTATATGTTAAAGAATACTGTATCGCTTTCCTTGTCCTGGAAAGTTTAATGATTTGTTTTTTTTCAGTTCTTGATCTTTTACTGTTTTACGTTTTCTTTGAAAGTGTTTTGATCCCAATGTTTATAATAATCGGAATATGGGGGTCAAGAGAAAGAAAGATACGCGCAGCTTATCAATTTTTCTTATATACTTTGTTTGGCTCGGTTTTAATGTTGTTGGCCATTCTATTAATATATTTCCAAAGTGGTACTACAGATTTACAAATTCTTTATACAACTGGATTTAGCGAAACTCGCGAGATACTTCTTTGGTTAGCGTTTTTTGCAAGTTTTGCCGTAAAAGTACCTATGGTACCTGTTCATATTTGGTTACCTGAAGCTCACGTAGAAGCACCTACAGCTGGTTCTGTTATTTTAGCTGGAATTATGTTGAAATTAGGTACTTATGGATTTTTAAGACTTTCTTTACCTCTTTTTCCATATGCTTGTATATATTTTACTCCATTAATTTATACAATGAGTGTTATAGCTATCATTTACACTTCTTTAACTACTTTACGCCAAGTGGATCTGAAAAAAATTATAGCTTATTCCTCTGTAGCACATATGAATTTTATAACGATCGGACTTTTTAGCTTAAACACGCAAGGTGTGGAAGGAAGTGTTATGTTAATGCTTAGTCATGGAATAGTATCACCTGCTTTATTTTTGCTAGTAGGAGTCTTATATGATCGTCACAAAACTCGTCTTTTACGATATTACGCTGGCTGCGGTCGTACGATGCCTTTATTCGCTATAATGTTTCTGTTTTTTACGATGGCTAATTTAAGTTTGCCTGGTACAAGTAGTTTTATAGGAGAATTTTTAGTATTAACAGGCTTGTTTCAGACTAATAGTTTTGTTGCTGTTTTAGCCACAACTGGAACTATACTTGGTGCAGCTTACGCTCTATGGCTGTGTAATCGAGTAATTTACGGAATAGGAAAAGTTTACTATATATCTTCCTTTAGTGATTTAACGCGAAGAGAGTTTTTTATGTTTTTACCTTTTGTAATATCCGTTCTTTGGATGGGAATGCAACCAGAACCTTTTCTAAATTCTTTACATTCTTCTGTAGGTAATATTGTTAGCCACCCGTTCTTTAAATAGGTGCTATTGTTCGTATCTTTTCTTCTTTTTTACTATATGAAAAAACAAAATTCTTTATATAGAGATATATATTTTTTGTTTTTGATTATTTATTTATATGAAATAATCAAAAACAAAAAAAAGATAGAAAAAACATGTATAGGAAGGTTTTCCAAAGGTTTTCCTAACAAAAATGGTATTTGAAGGGAGGGCCACGACACAAACAAAAAGTATCTTTTCAAAAAAAAAAAACCATTTTTTGTTTGTGTCGTGGCCCTCCCTTCAAAAAGGTTTTTTTTTGT